>ENA-UOOA01003033-UOOA01003033.1-human-gut-metagenome-genome-assembly--contig:-P61old-NODE-3033-length-21963-cov-13.812626_pt1 | contig 21963 bp, 30 predicted proteins | sample MGYA00242467_ERZ724014 | MGnify/ENA metagenome assembly ERZ724014 | reverse complement strand
AATTATATAATAAAATCATTATTAATTATAATAACAGCAACACTATTTTATCAAGGTTCAATAGGAATGTACTTTATAACAGTATTATTAATATCAATATTAAAAAATAAAAATAATATAAAAGAAATTTTCTTAGATGTTGTAAAAAGTGGAATCATAGCATTTATAGGCGTTTGCATAAATATGGTATTTGTAAAAATAATAGAAAAATTGTATGGAACAGAACAAATAAGATTAAATACAATTAATATGATAATACCTAATATAATAAGAATTATACAAAATACGCCAGAAGTATTAGTTTATACATGTAGATTATTTCCACCATTTGTATATTTGGTATTTTCTTTAGGAATTATTGAAATCCTTGCATTTCATAAAGATAATAAAGAAAAAATAATATCAATAATATTAAAAGCAATTGCAATATTTTTAATGGGAATATTTAGTGCATCAATAATTTATGTGTTAGCATTTACAAGTTTTAATACTGGAAGAATGCGTATTTCTATGGGAGCAACAATAGGAATGCTATTTATTTTGGTATATACAGAAACTACAATCTTTGAAAAGAAAAATGTATATTTATATTTGTTAACAACAATGGTTATTGGATATTCAATAATTACAATAATAGATATGGAATACTTAATGTTTTCTCACAAAAAAGTAAATGCAATGGAAAAACAAGAAGTAGAAATAATAAATAATTATATAGATGAATATGAAAAAGAAACAGGGATAAAAGTAACGAAAATTTCTAAAATACATATTCCAGGAAAAACTGAAGAAGCATATTATGCAGAGGTAAAAAATAGATCAACATTTACATGTAAGGCAACAAGGTCAGCTTTAGCAGCAGATGCTGTTGTTAAGTATTTGTCAGGAAGAAATTTAAAGAAAGTAACAAGTATAGAAGATGGAAAAATTGAAATAGTAAAAGAAAAAACTAAGGAAAATAATGGGTATTGTTGTATAGGAGATACATTTTATATTGAAATATATATGCTTTAATAAAATTAAAAAGAATATCAAATACATTGGTATTCTTTTTTGTTTTGTTTAATATTGCACATAGGAATGGCAATAGGTTATGCCGCATTAGCACAATTATTAACAATAAATGGAACAGCAAACATATCAGCTAATTGGGATATAAAGATATCAAATATAGCAGAAGGAACGCTTACAGGAGCAACTTCAAAAAAAGCAGCAGTAGTATCTGGAGATAAATTATCAGCAACATTTGATGTTAATTTAGAATACCCGGGAGCAACAGCAACATATATAGTAACAGTAAAATGGCTAGAAACAGCATCAACAATTCCAAACACAAAAGAAAAAACAGCAACAATAACCTTAAATTATGTACAAGCACCATAAAATAAATGAAAAGACGAAAAGACAAATATATAACGATAACATTAATATTATTTGCATTAATTATGATAATTATATCAACAGCATATGCAATTTTAAACAAAAGATTAAAAATTGTAGGAAAAGTAACATTGGGTGAAAACTCAAACACAAATAAAGGTTATAATGTAACATATGTTATAAGAAATAAATGGACTGCAAATAATAAATATATATTTCAAATTAGTATGACTTTAGAAAATAATACGGATGAATTATTGGATGGCTGGAAAATATCAATAGAAAATCCAGAAAATGGAGAAGTTTTAAATTATTATAATGTCAATTGTAATGCTACGGAAAATACAATAGAATTCTCAAATGTTTCATATAATGCTCAAGTTCCAAGTAAAGGAAAAGTAACATTTGAATTTCAAATTGCAACAACAAATCCTTATTATAAACCAGAAAATATAATAATAAACGGAAGTAGTATCGAAAAACCAGAAGAACCAGAAAAACCGGAAGAACCAGAGCAGAAGAATATACAAGTAAATATGGAAAAAGAGGGACAATGGGGAACAGATGGAGAATACTACACACAAATAAAGTTAGTAGTAAAAAATATTGGAAATACAGAAGTACATTCTTGGCAATTTGATATAAAATTTGAAAATGAAACAATAATAGAACAAATTTGGAATGTAAAATTTGAAAAAATAAATAGTAACCAATATACAATATCAAATTCAGATTATAATGGTATGATACAACCAAATGCAGAAATAAGTTTTGGAGGAATAATAAAAAATAGTAAACCAGAAAACAAATTTGAAATTATAAATATAAAACTAAATTAAAAAGGAGTTTATATGGTACGTAATAAAATAGATAAAGCAAAAATAGTATTGATACTAACAACGATATATCTAATTTTATATGCACTTACAGGATTAAAAGTTGGCTACCAAAGAACACCATATTCTTTAAAAGCAATAGAAATTATAAAAAATATATTCACAGTATTTGCATTTTCTATTTTATTAGAAATAATAAGAACGGTACTTATAAATCGTTCAAAATCCGTATTTAGCTTTATATTAATCACAATAGCATTATTTTTAGCAAAAGTTCAATATCAAAACTTTTCTTCTGCAATCCCACTAGAAGATTTACTAGAATATCTCTTAGGTGAATTTTTAACATCATTGATAGAGTCCATTTTATTAAGTTATCTATCCAAAAGTGGAGGATTTATTTTAAATTTTGCATATAGTGTTCCAATAGCCTTAAGCAAAATACTATTGCCAGTATTTCCAGACTTAAATTGGTTTTTAAATGCAAGTTTAAAATATATTTTATATTTACTAATTTTATTATTTACAAAATATGAAGAGAACAATGTAATAAGAAAATCAAAAAAACAAATTAAAAAAGAGAATCCTGCAAAAGCAATTCCTGCTATATTGGCTATTTTATTAATAGTTATGTTTGTTGCGGGATTTTTACCATATAAACCAGTGGCTGTTGTGTCCAATAGTATGTCACCATATTTTAATAGAGGAGATATTTGTGTAATAAAGAAAATAACAGATTATAAACAAATAAGAGAGCTGCAAGAAGATGATGTTATAGAATATCAACTAAACAACATATTTATACTTCATAGAATAGTAGATATAAAAGAAACAATAAATGGCTATAAATATGAAACAAAAGGAGATAACAACAAAGAATCGGATTTATTACCAGTAGAAGAAAGTCAAGTTGTTGGAAAAGTAACATATATAGTTCCATATTTAGGTTTTCCATCAGTCTGGTTTAGTGAATGGATACACAAAAATAAATAGAAAGGGGAAAGTAGAATGAAAAATAAAAGAGAAATAAAAATCTTAATAACATTTGTGTTTATTATTATTTCGGTTTTTATTTTTATTCAAGCTTTTCCAATTACAAATGAAACAGTATATCATTATAACATTTTTCAAAATACCGATTATAAGGTATATTTAACAAAAAATGATTTTTTTGAGCAAGAATATCTTGAAAAGAATAATTTATATTTAAAAGATTTAACAAGATATATAGAATTTGATTTTTTGTATAATTATAATGCATCAGCAAAAGAAAATTTAAATTGCAAATATGATATTGTATCAACATTATATCTTGAATATTCAAACACAAAACAAGTCATTTTTGAAAAAAATTACCCGATAATAGAAAATAAAACAATACAAAAAAATGATAGTAATAAAATTGATATTGAGGAAAAAATAAATATTGATTATCAAAAATATAATAGTGAGGTAGAAAGTTTTAAAGAAAAGTTTAATTTACCTATAACAGCGTATTTAGTTATAAATTTTAATGTTGAAACATGGCTTCAAAATCAAGAAAACATTAAACAAACATCTACCTCAAAAGCTACAATAGATTTAAGTCAACCAGCATATGAAATTAAAGTAAAAGAATCAGATGAACAAGAAAATACTATTTTAGAAACACAAGATTTAAATAAAAATATAAATTATATAGCTTTAATAATTGGCTTAATTTTATTTATTATTTCTGCAGGAATATTTGTATATCAAATTTGGAAATATCAAGTTACAGAATCAAATAAAACAAAAATTAAAGTTATGAAAATATTAAGGAAATATAAAGAAATAATAGTGGAAGTAGAAAACAAGCCAGATGTTGATGGTAAAAATGTTATGGATGTTAAGGGATTTGAAGAATTAATTACTATTGAAGAGGAAATTAGATTACCGATTTTATTTTATGAAGAAAATGATGAAGAGTATGTGTTTTTGATTATAGATGAGAATGTAGTGTATAGAAAATTTATGAAATAAAAATTAAATATTTTAAAAATATAATTATAAATTTATTGAAAGTTATGTAAATTTATAGTATAATAAGAGCCAAATTTAATATTTTTATATTGTTAAGAGGTAAAAAATGGACGAAGAAAATATATATTTAGATTATGCTGCAAATACGCCAGTAGATCCAGAAGTATTAAAAATATTTAATGAAACAACACTAAAATATTTTGCTAATCCTAACTCTACACATAAATTAGGATTAGAAGTAAATGAAAAAATAAAAGAAACAGCAAAAAATATAATGGAAATGTTTCAAAAAGAAACTAATTTAGAAAATGATAGAGAAATAATATATACATCAGGTTCAAGCGAATCAAATAATTTAGCAATAAAAGGAATTGCACAAAGTTATAAAGAAAATGGAAAACACATAATAACAACATTTTTAGAACATTCATCAGTAAGTAGTCCTCTTACATATTTAAAAGAGCAAGGCTATGAAATTGATGTATTAAATATAACAAATGATGGAAAAGTTGATATAGAACAATTAAAAAGTTTAATTAGACAAGATACAATATTAGTATCAATTTGTTATGTTGATAGTGAAGTTGGAATAGTTCAACCAATAAAAGAAATTGCAAATATTTTAAAAGATTACCCTAATTGCTTTTTACATGTTGATTGCACACAAGCAATCGGAAAAATAAAAATGGACTTAGAAAATGTTGATTTAATATCATTTGCACCACATAAATTTTATGGATTAAATGGATTTGGTGGGCTTATTAAAAGAAAAGATATTGTATTATAACCATTAATAAATGGGGGAGCAAGTACAACTTTATATAGAAGCGGAACTCCAGTAGTAGGACAAATATGTGCCTTAGAAAAAGCACTAGAAATAACATTTAAAGAATTTGAACAAAGACAACAATATGTTAGAAAGTTAAACAAAAAATTAAGAAAAAATTTATCAAAATATAAAAATGTAAAAATAAATACAGTATCAGAAGAAAATCCGTTTATATTAAACATAAGTGTAGTGGGTGTAAAAGCTATAGAATTCAAGCAAAAATTAGAAGAATATGGTATATGTATATCAATAAAATCGGCATGTACTGTTACAATAACACCATCAAGAATAGTAATAGCAATGACACATGACAGAAAAAGAGCATTCGCATCATGGAGAATTAGTTTAAGTCATCTAGTAAAAGAAGAAAAAATAGAAAAGTTTTTAAAAATATTTGATGAATGTTATAAAAGTTTTAACTTAGATAATTAGAGAGGAAAACAAAAATGGAAAGATATGAAGAAATAGAAAAAAGTATAGTTACAACTTATCGTAAAAAAATATGGAGCAAATTTATCAAAGGTGTTAAAGAATTTGAAATGGTACAAGAAGGAGATAAAATTGCTGTTTGTATCTCTGGAGGAAAAGACTCAATGTTACTTGCTAAATGTATGCAAGAACTAAAAAAACATAGAAAAGTAAATTTTGAGCTAGTATTTCTTGTAATGGACCCAGGTTACAATCCAATAAACAGACAAAAAATTATTAATAATGCAAAATTGTTAAACATTCCTATAACAATGTTTGAAAGTAATATATTTGAAGTTGTAGAAAAAATAGACGATCATCCTTGTTATATTTGTGCAAGAATGAGAAGAGGATATTTATACAAAAAAGCCCAAGAACTAGGATGTAACAAAATTGCATTAGGTCATCACTTTGATGATGTCATAGAAACAATCTTAATGGGAATGTTATATGGGGCACAAATGCAAACAATGATGCCAAAATTACATAGTACATATCATGAAGGAATGGAACTTATTAGACCTTTATATTATGTGAAAGAAGCAGATATAATAAGATGGAGAGAAAGAAATGATTTACATTTTATACAATGTGCTTGTAGATTTACAGAACACTGCACTATGTGTGACAATGGTGGCGGTGGCTCTAAAAGAGAAGAAATGAAAAAGTTGATTAAACAATTAAGAAGTGTTTATGATAAGGTTGATATGAATATTTATAATAGCACAAAAAATGTTAATTTAAATACTATTATTTCTTATATACAAGATGGTGAGGTTCATCATTTTATGGATAATTATTAAAAGAGCTAAAATATTAGTTCTTTTATAGAAATAATAGATGAACTGATAGGACTTTTTAAAAGATTTAACAAATAAACAGAAAAGGTGATATACAATGAGTTCGTTAGAAAAATATATAGAAGAAGTAAAAGAAAATACAGAAAATTTTAGTGATATAGAAAAATTAAGATATGTTTATCTAGATTTAGGAAAAAGATTTTCATTTAATTTAGATTTTTCATTTGGAAATTCAGAAACAAAAAAGAAAATATACAATAAAAGCCATAAGTCAAATGAATTAGAACAAAGCATGGAAAATAATACAATTATTTGTAAAACAAGTTCAACAATATATGAATATATAATGAAAAAATTAGGAATAAATATAAAAACAGAAACAGATGATATGGACACGAGAAAATACCCACATACTTACAATGTAGTAACAACAAAAGAAAACAAAAAATATTTATTTGACTTGCAAGAAGATATGAGATATATAAAAGCTCATTTAAGAACTCAAAGATTTGGAATTTCAATGCAAAAAGATGATGAAGAACCAATAATAAATAGATTTGAATTAGAACAAATTGATAAAAAATTGAAATATATAACAAACGAATTGTATTATACAGATGAATATTTAGAATTAATAAAAAATAATATGAAAATGTTTGATGATTTCAGTGAAAGAGTTCAATTTGCATTAGAAAATATAGAAGCTTATAATAACTCAAATATGAAATATGCAGATAGAAAATGGAGAATGGAAGACTTAATAGGGTGTGATAATAAAGAAGGCTTGTTATTTTCACAAAAAGAAAGAAATAAAATTCATTTAATTGATTGTTATATTGAAAATAATGGAAAAAGAGATTATAAGCTTTGTATGGCTGTTGATAAAAAAGAAGACGTAGACATTTATATCTTTTCAGAAGACACAAATAGTTTTGAAAAAAAGACATTAAAAGAATTTGCTCAAATGACTGAAAATGATGGACTAGTAAATCTTCAAAAAATAAAAAATTTAAGACAAGCTCAAAGAGAAGTAAGACAAGAAAATGAAGAAAGATAAAATTTAAGGAGGAAATAAAAATGAAAGAAATAAAATTAAAAATAGAAGGAATGCACTGTGCAGGATGTTCAACAAGATTAGAAAGAGTATTAAACAATTTAGAAGGAGTAGAAGAAGCAAAAGTAAGCTTAGAAGAAAAACAAGCAACAATAAAATTTGATGAAACAAAAACAAATATAGAAAGCATAAAAGAAGCCATAGCAGATGCAGGTTTTAAAGGAGAATAATTACTATGAAAAAAGTATTATTAAAAATAGATGGAATGACTTGTAGTGCTTGTTCAACAGGACTTGAAAAATACTTAAATAAGCAAGATGGAATAAAACAAGCAACTGTAAATCTAATTATGAATAATGCAAACATAGAATATGATGATAGAAAATTAAACTTAGAACAAGTAGAAAAATTTGTAGAAAAAGCAGGATTCTTAAGTTTAGGAATAGACAACTTTGAAAAAGAAGAAAAGAAAAAAACAAATGAAAAATATAAACTATTAGCAATCACAGTAATATCAATATTAGTATTATATATTTCAATGTCACATATGGTAGGATTACCAGTAATACCATTCTTAAATATGATGATATACCCTGTAAATTATGCAATATCATTATTTATATTAACAACAATAGTATTAATTCTAGGAAAAGATATATTAAGAAATGGTTATAAAAACTTAATTCATAAAACACCAAATATGGATACACTAGTAATGATAGGTGTTTTAGCAAGTTATATTTATAGTATTTATGGAACAATTCAAATATTAAAAGGTCATGCAATGCATGTGGAAGAATTATATTATGAATCTTCTGCAGTAGTAATATTCTTTATTGAAATAGGAAGATATATAGAAAATAAAAATAAAGATAAAACTAAAGAGGCTTTGCAACAATTAATGACTATAACTCCAAACAATGCTGTAATATTAAAAGATGGAAAAGAAATAACAGTAACTTTAGATGAAATACAAAAAGGAGATATTGTTATATGCAAACCTGGTGAAAAGATTGCAGTAGATGGAGAAGTAGTAGAAGGAACTACACACATAAATGAATCATTTATAACAGGAGAAAGTGTACCAGTAAAAAGAGAAAAAGGTTCAAAAGTAATTGCAGGAAGTATAAATTATGAAGGAACAATAAAATATAAAGCAGAAAAAATTGGAAAAGAATCAACAGTATCAGAAATTGTAAGATTAGTTACACAAGCTACAAGCACAAAAGCTCCAATAGCAAAAATTGCAGATACAATAAGTGGTTATTTTGTTCCAGTAGTTTTAATAATTGCATTTTTAGCCTTTGGTATATGGATGTTAATTTCTAAAAATTTTGCAACAGCAATAAATATATTTGTAAGTATATTAGTTGTTGCCTGTCCATGTAGTTTGGGACTAGCAACACCACTTGCAATTGTTATAGCATCTGGAAATGCAAGTAAAAAAGGAATATTAGTAAAAACAAGTGAAACTTTAGAAAATGCTCACAAAGTAAAAACAATTTGCTTTGATAAAACAGGAACATTAACAAAAGGAGAATTAAGTATTTATAAACTATATAATTATAGCAACATAGATGAAAAAGAAATATTAAAAATAGTTGCAAGTATAGAAAATAAATCTGAACATCCTATAGCACGAGCAATAGTAAAAAAAGCTCAAGATGAAAAAATAAAACTTAAAGAAATAAAAGAATTTAAAGCAATACCAGGATTTGGTGTTGAAGCAATAATAGAAAGTGGAGAAAAGTATTTAATTGGAAACAAAAAATTAATGTTAGAAAATAATATTAAAATAGAAAATGAAAAAGATGAACAAGAATTAGTTAGTGATGGAAATAGCATTTTATTTGTAAGTTCAAATAACAAAATAGTTGCATTAATTGGAGTAAAAGATATATTAAAAGAAAACGTAAAAGAAGTTATAAAAAAACTAAAACAAAGAAAAATAAATCTTGTAATGTTAACAGGAGATAATGAAAAAACTGCAGAAATAATAGCAAAAGAAATAGGAATAGAAAAAGTTATTTCAAATGTTACCCCAAAAGAAAAAGCAGAACAAATTAAAAAATTAAAAGAAGATGGAATTGTAATGATGTGCGGAGATGGTATAAATGATAGTGTAAGTCTTGTGACTGCTGATATTGGTGTCTCTGTTTCAAGTGGTACAGATATTGCAATGGATTCTTCACAAGTAGTTCTTATGAGTGATAATTTGGAAAAAATTGATGATTTAATAGATATTAGTAAAAAAACAATAAGAAATATAAAACAAAATTTATTTTGGGCATTTTTCTATAATATTTGTATGATTCCTATTGCTTGTGGAGTTTTAATTCCTTTTGGTATTTCAATGAATCCAATGATTGCAGCCTTTGCGATGACTGTTAGTAGTTTAACAGTTGTGTTAAATGCATTGAGGTTGAGAATGTGAGTTTCTTTAAAATAGACCGCTTACTAGAGAATTGATTAATTTATTTTTTTCGCTGCCCCATTTGAAGAAAATGTAACTCACTGGCGTTCGAACATTTTCTAAAACGGTCGCCCACGGATCGCTCGAAAATAAATTAATTAATTCTCTAGTAAGCTTCTCTACTTGTTGAGGAGTTGGTATTTTTGTTTTTTTGGTGTAATATAATTGAAGTAGGAGATATTGAGATGGGATTTGTTGAATTGTTGTTGCTAAGTGTTGGCTTAGGAATGGATGCTTTTGCGGTGTCTGTTTGTAAAGGCATATCTATGAAGAAGATGAATTGGAAAAAAACTTGTATTATTGGCCTATATTTTGGTGGTTTCCAGGCATTAATGCCAGTGTTGGGGTATTTTTTAGGTTCTACATTTGAAAGTGTGATAAGCAATTTAGACCATTGGATTGCTTTTGGATTGTTAGCTATAATTGGCGGAAATATGATTAAAGATGCTTTTAGCAAAGAGTGTGATAGTTTTGATGATGATGTTAGGTTTAAAGCTATGATTGTGTTGGCAATAGCAACTAGTATTGATGCATTGGCTGTAGGAATTACTTTTGCTTTTTTGAAGGTAAATTTGATTTTAGCAATTAGTATGATTGGTGTTATTACTTTTATTTTGGCAATAGTTGGAACTAAAGTTGGTAATAGATTTGGCGATAAATATGAGAAAAAGGCTGAACTTGTTGGTGGAGTTATTTTGATTTTGCTTGGAATAAAGATTTTATTAGAACATATGGGAATATTAAATTTTTAGTTTAATATTCTTACTTAAATTTGTCATAATAGTAGACAAAAAAACAAATTAGTGATATAAAATAAATATATACATACTAAAAAAAGAAGTAAAAAAAGGAGGTTTTTATTATGAACAAATTAAGTAAAATATTTCTAGTTATTATTATCGTTTTAGTATTAGCTTTATGTATAATGTCATATTTATATGTTAATATGAGAAAATCATCACAACAAAACTTAGATTCACTATTAACAAAATCAGAAGAATTAACAAATGCATATCAAAGAATAGATGAATTGGAAAACAAAATAAACACAATTAGTAATGCTATAAAATAAACAAAAAGCAGATAATTTCAATTAATTATCTGCTTTTAATAGAGGGAAGATTATGCAAAGTAAACAAAGATGCAAATGGTGCAATTTAAAAAATGAAAAATACATTAAATATCATGATGAAGAATGGGGAATATTAAACTTAAATGAACAATATTTGTTTGAAATGCTAATATTAGAATCATTTCAAGCAGGTTTAACTTGGGAATGTGTTTTAAATAAAAGAGAAGATTTTCGAGAAGCCTTTGATAATTTTAATATAGAAAAAATTTGTATATATGATGATAAGAAAGTTGAAGAATTGTCGAAAAATGAAAAAATAATAAGAAATAGACTAAAAATAAAAGCGACAATTAATAATGCAAAGATATTTAAAAATATTCAAAAAGAATGTGGAAGCTTTCGCGAATATATAGAAAATTTTTCAAAAGGACAAATATTTTATGAAATAGATAAAACAACTTCAAAATTATCAGATGAAATATCAAAAGACTTGCAAAAAAGAGGAATGAAATTTGTTGGTTCAACCATTATATATTCATATTTGCAGGCAATAGGTATTATTTATTCACATGATAAGGAATGTTATAAATATGAAAATAAGGAGAGTTTTTATGAAAAATAAAATTTTAAAGGTAATAGTAGTAATTCTTATAATGATATTAATAATAGGAATTTTTGTATATTTTATAAATAAAAACACTAAAGAAGGAACAAGTAAAATGAGTGGTTACGAACTAAAATCAAATATAAATGTAGTTGCATCATTAGAAGATGAAATAACAGAAGATACAGCTTGGTGTGGTACATTTAATTTAATATGGAATGATTTAAAAAATGATTTAGCTAAACAAGATATAGTTTTTACACCACAATTAAAAATGGTAGAAAATTTAAATAAAGAAACTTTTAATACTTCATATTTATCGGAAGATAGTTATTATAAAACATATGGAATACCAAGTATTCAACTAAAAGAAAAAATAGAAAAAGAAATTAAAGAAAAATTTAATGAAACTAGTGATATATTAGATAGTTTTGACTGGGAAAATGCTGGTCCAGAAGATTATTTCTTGTATTCAATGTTAAAGAAAGAATTTGAATTTCCAAAACAATTTACAGAGTTACCAAACGGAAAATTTGGAAACTATGAAAATGTAAAATATTTTGGAATAAATAGTTCAACAGATGAAAATGTAAGAGAACAAGTAGAGGTTTTGTATTATAATTCAAAAGATGATTTTGCAATAAAATTAAAAACAAAAACAGATGATGAAGTTATAATATCAAAAGGAAATACACAAAATACTTTTAAAGAAATATATGAAGAGATACAAAAAAATAATCAAAATTATAAAGATAATAAAGCATTAACCAAAAATGATACACTTCAAATTCCTAATATAGATTTTAATGTAAAGAAAGAGTACGAAGAATTAGAAAATAATACATTTAAATTCTCAAATGGAGAAGAATATAAAATAGATAAAGCATTACAAACAATACAATTTAACCTTGATAAAAAAGGTGGGAAAATAAGAAGTGAAGCTGGAATGATGGTTAATAAATCTAGTTTATTACAAGATAAGCCAAGAGAATTCTTAGTAAATGATACATTTTGTATATTTTTAAAAGAGAAAAATAAAGAATTACCTTATTTTGCTTCAAAAATTTCTGATATAACAAAAGTTCAATAGAAAATAAAAAAGAAACAACTTAATAAAATTTGCTAAGTTGTTTCTTTTTTTCAGTTAATTAAAAAATCTCTAAATACAAAAATGCAAATAAAATAGCAAAAATAGCCATAGTACATATAACAAGTATTAAAAGAAAAATATTTAAAAGTTGCAAATCAGTAACGGTAACATCAATAGTTTGAGCTTTTTCACCATTTTTTATAGTAACAGAAGTAGTACCTTTTGAAACACCAGTAATAATGCCATCTTCATTTACTACTGCAATACTTTCATCATCAACAGAATAAGAAAATAAATCGTTAAAAACTTCTTCATAACCAGCAGGATTAGTAGTAACAATTGCCTCTATTTTCATATTTTGATTAACAAATAATTTTATATTTTTTGTTGGAACAGAAAAATCATAATCTATGGCACTTTTTGAAGAACCAAGATTATCATTTGTAATTTTAATAGAATTTGTTGCAGTTACTTTGTAATTTTCATCATCAATAGTTATAGGAGTACCATTACTAGTTCCGGAGTCTAGATTTTCAATATTTCCACTAATCAAATGAGTATTAATGTTATTTATTACACCAGTAACAGATTTATCTTCAGTTTCACCACCTACATAAAACTTATTGATAGAAGAGCCTGCAACTTTAATAGAAGCATTATTTAAAGTTCCTCTATTAACAGTTTGGTAAACACCAATTTTGCCGCCAGTTAATTTGACATTTGCACTTTCAGTATAGCCATTAGAACCACCAGCAGTAACATAAGAGCCATTCAAATCTCCATCAGATATTGTAAGATAAACAGTACCTGTATATGAATAGCCTTGACCTCCACCAAAAAGTCCATAGGTTATTTTACCACCTGAAATTACGATATTTGCTATATCAGTTCTGTTAGAAGAATTTATAGCATCATCTTTATTTCCAACAGAATAATTTATACCATCAATTTTTCCACTTGCCATACCGCCACCTTGAACAGATAAAGCAGTACCACCGTTCATTTGTATATTTGAATTTGCAACTTTTGCATTAAAATAGCCACTACCAGTAACGGCATTAGTTATAGTACCACCATTTATTGTAATATTTGTATTTATAACATTAGAAGAATTATCTGGAGTATAACCAATTCCACCACCAATTAAATTTTGAATAGTTCCACTTTCCATAGTAATTTGTGTAGAGTCATAGTTTTCGCCAACTCCACCACCAAAAACACTAACAGTATTTGGCACAATTTGACTTCCGCCATCCCAAGTAATAACGGTATTTCCATCAACTTCAGAAATTATAATTGGAGTTCCATTAGCAAAAAATGCACCAGTATTTGAATTATAAGTTGAATCATAAGAAGGTGCTTCAGTTGCAAAAGATGGAATATTTATAAGTCCAAATGTTGCTATTATTGCTAAAAAGCAAAATAATTTTTTCATAAAATTCAATCCTTTCTTTTTTCATATTTCAAAAAATATGATTATAATATAATATGAAAAAAAAGCCAAAAATTGTCGAACGATTTATGTTGAAATCAAACAAAAATATAATAATATAAGGCTATATATTATTTGTTAATGTATGGTCTTATAATTTTTAAATCAAAACAACTTAGGAAAGACAAAAATCTTTTAAAACTAAAGATGCCAATATCACAAATAAGTGAAGTTACAAAATTACCAAAAGAAGAAATAGAGAAATTAAAGTAAAGCAGTGTAAAATTTCCAAATTAGTATTGTAAAAATACAATATAAATGATATAAAAATAAAAGAAAATAAAGCATTATAACAGTTAGAAGAAATCAAAAGGAGGAGAAATTTTAATATGCTTACAAATAAAATAAAAAAACAAGTATTATTTGCAACAACAAATCCAGCAAAAATAAAAAAATACGCTGAAAAACTAAAAGAAAAAGGCATAGAAGTATTAACAATAAAAGATTTGGGAATAAACTTAAAACCAGAAGAAACAGGAAAAAATGCAATAGAAAATGCATATATAAAAGCAAAAGCCTATTATGATAAAACTAAAATAACAACAATAGGAATGGACAATAATTTATTCATAGAAGAATTACCACAAGAAAAACAACCAGGAACATATGTTAGAAGAGTAAATGGAAAAGAATTAAATGATGATGAAATGATAGAATATTATACTAATTTAGTAAAACAATATGGAGGAAAACTAACAGCAAAATGGGTATATGGTATGGTAGTATATAATGGAAAAGAAACAAAAGAATACACTTGGAGTAAAAAACATTTCTATTTTATAGACAAACCTAGCGAAAAAAGAAATCCAGGTTATCCATTAGACTCAATATCAATTATGCCAGAATGTAACAAATATTTTGTTGAATTAACTGATGAAGACAAAAAACAAAATAAAGAAAATTATAATGATGATGATGTTATTGAATTTATAGTAAACAGTTTATAGAATAGGAGAAAATATGAACATTTTAAAACCACAAAATAATCATATTGAAAAATTGAAAAATGAAAATATAATAAACATACAAGAAACTGAAAAAATAACTTGTTGTAATTTTGAAAACGAAGAATGTAATAATATAAATCTATATGAAAATGAATTCGAACATTGTAACTTTAACAATATTAGTATGCAAAATGCTTTAGTAGAAAAAATAACATTTAGAGATACAACTTTCAAACAATGTAATTTTTCAAATACAGAATTTAGAGAATGTTCTTTTATTAGATGTGAATTTAATAATTGCAAAATTTCTGGATGTGATTTTACAGAAAATAGATTATATAATGTTTCTTTTATAGAAACAAATGCAAATTATATAAATTTATCAATGGCAAGTATAGAAAATATTTTATTTAAAGATACAAGTCTAGAAGAAAGCTATTTTCAAGAAACTAAAATAAAAAATATCTATTTTAATAATGCTAATTTAAGACAAGCTCAATTTTTTAAAACAAGTTTGAAAAATATAGATTTATCAAATAGTCAAATTGAAGGAATAGCAATTTCACTTGAAGACATAAAAGGAGCAATAATAGACCAAATCCAGGCAATAGATTTATTATATTTGATTGGTGTAAAAATAAAACAATAATAAAATATTTTGGGAGAAGATTTTAATATGTATGATGGTAACAAAATTAAAACAGAATTTATAAAATCAAGTAGTGATAATTTAAAAATGAAAGTTATTTTTTTAGATGTTGATGGAGTTTTAAATTCAGATGAATATTTTGATAAAATCAAAAATGTAAATATATGCGGAATAGAAAGTGAAATAGATGTAGAAAAAATTAAATTATAAAAAAAAGCAGTAGATGAAACTGGTGCAAATGTAGTGTTAAGTTCATCTTGGAGATATACAAGAAATGCACAATATTTGAAAGAATTATTACTAAGATATGGGATTAACGCAGATTCAACACCATTTATTCAAAATGAGAGAGGGTTAGAAATAAAACAATGGTTGTTGGAACATCCGGAAGTAGAAAAGTTTGTTATTTTGGATGATGAAATTTTTGATTCATATGATGAAGTATTAATTAAAAGATTAATAAAAATATCAAATTGTAATGGATACGGTTATGGAGAAGGCTTACTTTCAAAGGATATAGATGAGATTATAGAAAGACTAGGTAGAAAAAAAGAAAAAATTGAAAAAAACAATGAGTTTGAAAGATAATTTATAAGAGTAGAGGTAAAAAATGAAAGAAAAATCAAAAGAATTTATTATTAAAAATTTTAAATGGATAATACTATTTATTTGTTTAATAGGATTTTTAGCATTAGCTGAAGATGTATTTCATAAAGAAATAATGAAAGGTGATATAATTGGTTACAAAATAATATCAACTTTTTTAATCTCAGACTTTACAACACCAATAGCCAAATTTATTACTAATTTTGGAGGAGCAATATTTTTAATAATATTAACAATAACATTATTTATATTAATAAAAAACAAAAAGATAGGATTATCAATTATTCTAAATTTAATTGTTATAACAGGATTAAACCAAATTCTAAAATATATATTACAAAGACCACGTCCAACAGAATATAGATTAATAGAAGAAACAGGATTTAGTTTTCCATCAGGGCATTCTATGGTAAGTATGGCATTTTATGGTTATTTAATATATTTAATTTATAAATATGTAAAAAACAAAGATCTAAAATGGATTTCTATTGTGTTATTAAGTATTTTAATTTGTTCTATTGGAATAAGCAGAATTTATTTAGGAGTACATTATACAAGTGATGTTTTAGGCGGATTTTTAATATCATTGTCATATTTGATAGTGTATACTTTAATTGTAAATAGATATTTATTAGAGGACATATAGGAAAGAATAGGTAATCATAAAGATTATCTATTTTTTTTATAAATTGTAAAAAATATTGACCGATAATCACTTGCTTTTATAATGAAATGTAAAAAATTGCAGTAAAAGTATTGACAAAAAAGAAGATTTAAAAAATAGCAAGTGGAATTATTATATATACATTTTTATTTGGTTATTTAGCATACATGAAAATTGGAAATAGATATATATCAGCTACAACAATAGCAATTCCATTATATATAATTTCATTTGTAGGATTTTTAATGGAAAAAAATATAAAAAACATTTGGGAAATAAAAATACTAAACAAGCCAATAAAAGTAAAATATAATGTAATTAAATTGGTGTTATTAGCTATGATATCAATAGTTTTAATAGGAACACTTCCATCAAAAGCATCAGTAATGATATTGACATTAAATTATTTAATTTTAATATCAGCTAAAATGATATTAATACAAAAAAATAATATAAAAACAGTATTGAAATTATGGGGAATAGCACTTATATTAGGAATATCTTTTGTTATATGTATATTAGTATTTGCTCCATATCAAGTAGAAAGAATAGATGCTATATTTAATCCAGAAAAATATGCACAAGATGAAGGTTGGTTAGCATTAAATAGAAAAATGATTATAAACTCAGCGCAAGCATTTGGTGAGGCAGAAGATATGGGAAATGCAAATGTTCTATTAGATGAAGGAGATAATTATGCATTAGTTTCAGTGTTAGCTCATTATGGATGGGTTATAAGTTCAGCTATTGTAATAGCAATTATATTATTTAGTTGCAAACTAATTTTAGATGCAGTAAAAATAAAAGATGAGTATGGAAAATTGTTAATTATAGGAATATCTACAATGTTTATTTTAGAGAGTATATTGAATATTCTTATGAACTTTAATTTAGGAATTGAAGCAGACTTTAGTATTCCTTTTATATCTTATGGTGAAATGAATATGATTGTAAATTTGGCAATTTTAGGATTTCTTTTATCTATATATAAAAGAAAAGATATATATATGTATGAGTGTGAAAGAGAAAATATAGCAAGTGATTGTTGATAATCACTTGCTTTTATGATATTATACTTATTGAAAAAGAGTAAGTTTTTATTTAAAAGGAGATAAAAATACTTTGAATAATGAATTAATAGAAAATAATAAAATTGTAATTTATACAACTGATGATGGACAAGTTGAAATTGAAGTAAGATTAGAAGATGAAAATGTATGGCTTACTCAAAATTCAATGGCAGAATTATTTAATACTACAAGAAATAATATAACTATGCATATAAAAAATATTTTTGAAGAAGGAGAATTACAAGAAAATGCAGTTAGTAAGGAATCCTTACTAACTGCAAAAGATGGAAAAAAATATAGAACTAAATTTTACAATTTAGATTTAATTATATCAGTAGGATATCGTGTTAAATCGGTTCGTGGTACCCAATTTAGAATATGGGCAAATAAACTAATATAAAACTGTTCAAAACAAAATGCACTATGCAGTTCATGGAAATACTGCAGCAGAAGTAATATTTAAAAGAGTTGATAGTGAAAAGGAGAATATAGGTTTAACTAATTTTAAAGGGAATATTCCAACAAAAGCTGAAACTGAAATTGCCCAAAATTATTTATCTAAAAAAGAATTAGATATGTTAAATAGAATGGTGTCTGCAGATTTAGACGTAGCAGAAATTAACACATTAAATATACATGCTATGACAATGGAAGATTGGATTAAAGAATTAGATGGATTTTTAACTATGACTCATAAGGATATTTTAGAAGGAGTAGTTATAGTATCTCATGAAAAAGCATTAGAAAAAGCGCATATTGAGTATGATAAATATATGAAATCACATTTAACACAAGCAGAAAAAGATTATATAGAGATAATGGGAGAAGATATAAAAAGATTGAAATAATTTTTATAAAGGAGAAAAGTTAAATGAATAATGAAATAGTTTTTGTAACACATAACACAGGAAAAATCAAATCAGCAGAAAAATATTTTAAAAATTTAAAATTTAAAACATTTAAATATGAATTAGATGAACCTAGAAGTGATGACATAAAAGAGATAGCAACAGCAAAAGTAAAACAAGCATATGGAATAGTAAAAAGACCTTGTATAGCACTAGATACAGATTTTAGAATTGAAGCATTAAATGGTTTTCCAAGGGCATTTGTAAACTTTACATTAGAAACAATAGGTATAAACGGAATTTTAAAATTAATGGAGGGACAAGAAGATAGAACTTGTGCTTTTAATGAATGTTTAGCATATCATGATGGAAAAGAAATACATTATTTTTATGGAAGATCTCCACGGAAATTTATCAAACACAATAAAGGGATTAAATAGAACAGAAAAATGGTCAGATTTGTGGTATATTTTTGAACCAAATGGTTTTGATAAAACATTAGCTGAAATGGATGCTATTGAAAGAGAAAATAGAAGAAAAATTGATGGTTCAGTACAAGCAATGCAAGAATTTGCAAAATGGTATGAGAAAGATAACTAGTAATTTATCGTGCATTCTACATCTATGGTAAAGACAAAATTTATAAAATATACTATCCTTATTGTAGGAGGTAAGATATTATGGATCAAGTAAAAATAGGAAAATTTATTGCACAATGTAGAAATGAGAAAAATATAACACAAGAAGCACTAGGAGAAAGATTAGGTGTAACTAATAAAACAATTTCAAGATGGGAAAATGGGCATTATTTGCCAGATATTGAAATGATGCAATTATTAAGTAAAGAATTTGATGTAAGTATAAATGAATTGATTTCTGGAGAAAAAATTGCAGATTCAGATTATAAAGAAAAAGCAGAAGAAAATTTAATAGAGGTATTAGAAAATAGTTCATTTACATTAAAGGAAAGAATAGAGTTTTATAAAAGGAAATGGTTAAAAGAGCATATCTTTGAAAATATAATAGCTATAATTGTATGGATAGTGGTTGGTAACATAAGTACTTTTCTGAACGAGGTAATAAATAAAAAGTGATAGAAATTTTAAGAATTCTATTGCTTTTTTTATTCCAACAAAGTATAATAAGTATGAAAAGTATAACAAGTATAAATTAAGGAGGATAAAAATGGATAGAGATAAGTTTGTAGGAATAAGCAAAGTAGGAGAAAAAGGACAAATAGTAATTCCAAAAGAAGCAAGAGATATGTTTGATATAAAATCTGGAGATTCTATTATTGTACTTTGTGATAAAAAGCAAGGAATTGCACTTATTAAATCTGATATAATAGAAGATTTATCAGATAAAGTATTTCAAAGAGGGGATAAGTAAAAATGGAGAAAAGAAAGCATTATTTAGACAATATAAGATGGATTACATTATGTTTTGTAATTATATATCATATATTTTATATATTTAATTCAAGTGGTGTAGTTTCAAATATAGGTGTAACAGGCATTAAAGAATTAGATAGTATATGTGTTTTTATCTACCCCTGGATTATGTGTTTATTATTTGTTGTATCAGGAGTATCTACTAATTATTCGTTAAAAAGCAAAACAAATAAAGAATTTATAAAAGATAGAGCAAAAAGAATATTAGTTCCAAGTTTAATAGGAATATTTGTTTATGGGTGGATAAGTGGATGGACAACAAATTACTATGGCGATATATTTGCAGGAAATGGAAGTATGATTCCAGTTCCAATTAAATACATAATATTCTCTTTAATTGGTATTGGTCCACTTTGGTATGCACATGTATTGTTTATAGCATCTTTGCTTATTGTTTTAGTTAGAAAAATTGATAAAAATAAAAAACTAGATATTTTGTTTAGTAAAATTAATTTACCTTTATTGTTTTCATTGGTATTATTAGTATGGGGATCATCATTTATACTAAATACTCCAGTCGTAACTGTATATAGATTTGGAATATATTTGCTTATGTTTTTATTAGGATATTACATATTTTCAAATGATAAAATCGTAGAAAAATTAGAAAAAATTTCAATACCAATGGGAATTATTACATTTATTATTGGAATTACATTTACAATTGTAAATTATGGTGCTAATTTTGGCTCAAATGAGTTTCTAACTAACATATTTACTAATATTTATATATGGTTTGTAATTCTTTCAGCATTTGGACTTGCAAAGAAATTTTTGGATTTTGAAAATAAATTTACAAAGTATATGAATAAAAACAACTTTAGTTTTTATGTGTTACATTATACTATACAAATTATTATAGCATTTGTTTTAGTAGAATATTTTAAATTTAGTCATTTCTTGTTTAATTATATAATTTTATTTATAGGTACAATAATTATATTACCAATAGTTACAGAAATCTTAAAAAGAATACCAATAGCAAATAAATTATTACTTGGAGTTAGTAAAAGGAAATAGACAAATTACAATAAATAAGTGAGATTAATAGTAATTTGAAAGTGAGATAATTTATGAAGAAATATATATTAAATCCTATTTCATTATTTTTTATAGGTGCTATTTTAGGAATAATAAGCAAATTATTGGATATACTTTTTGTTGGCAATTTATTTATGATGACACTTGGATATATGTTTTCAGATTTACCAATATGGGTACTATTAGGAATATTGATTTCGATATATAGTGATACAAGGAAAAAAGCAATGATAAATATATTTCCATTTTGTATAGGAATGCTAATTTCATACTATGTAACAGCAGAATTAACAAATGCAGTATATAGCTGGAATTTTATCAAAGGTTGGACAATATTTTCTTGTTTATCGCCTTTATTTGCTTATTTTACTTGGAAAACAAAAGAAGAAGGATTATTTGCCAAATTTATATCAATAGGACTTATTTTAGTAACAATTATTGGAAATTATATACTAGTTAGAACATTTACTATACCAGATTTAATAATAATACCTATAATCGTTTACTTCCTATTTATTAAAAAAGTTAAAAGATAAATTACAATTTATCAAGATGCTAACAAGATTTTTAAGAGAGATTATTTAATAA
>ENA-UOOA01003032-UOOA01003032.1-human-gut-metagenome-genome-assembly--contig:-P61old-NODE-3032-length-21964-cov-4.480670_pt1 | contig 21964 bp, 18 predicted proteins | sample MGYA00242467_ERZ724014 | MGnify/ENA metagenome assembly ERZ724014 | reverse complement strand
CGGTTGTGCGCTGCCCGTTCTACATATCCGATGAGCGCCGCGCGCGCAGCATACCCTGCGTGGGCTGCATGGAGGAGACAAAAGCGACGATGAGCTTCAGGACTCTGGCCAACCGCGACGGGCACATGGGCAGGTTCTGCGTGGGCACATACGAGCACAACAACTTCGCGCGGCGCGTGCCGGTGGTCGAGGAGCAGATACGTGTCATGGACAGGCGCATGACGGCGCTGGAAAAATATAAGGATTAGGGAGGAAAAACATGGAATTCATGGGAGTTGCGGGAGTTGCGGCGATAGGCGTTATCGCTTACCTCATAGGCGAGGCGGTGAAGATAAGCCCCGCGGACAACAAGTACCTACCGGTGATATGCGGCACTGCCGGGGCGCTGCTCGGCGTGGCGGCGATGTACACCGTGCCGGAGTTCCCGGCAGGGGATATCATCAACGCGATAGCGGTGGGGATAGTTTCGGGGCTTTCGGCCACGGGAGCGGATCAGATCGCGAAGCAAATGAAAAAATAAAAATTTTTGCCCCGCCATATGGCGGGGCAAATTGCAAGTACAGTTTCGGCGGGGGAAAAAATTACAGCAGGCCGCCGATCTTGATGAACACGGGAGCGAAGACGACCGACACGACGGTCATGAGCTTGATGAGGATATTAATCGAGGGACCGGCAGTGTCCTTGAACGGGTCGCCGACGGTATCGCCGACAACGGCGGCCTTGTGAGCGTCAGAGCCTTTGCCGCCGTTCGAGCCGCTCTCGATGTACTTCTTGGCGTTATCCCACGCGCCGCCGGCGTTGGACATGTATATGGCGAGCAGGACGCCGGAGACGAGGGAACCTGCGAGCAGACCGCCGAGCGCGGCGGGACCGAGCAGAATGCCGACGAGCAGCGGGCAGACGACCGCGAGGAGACCCGGGACGATCATCTCGCGCAGCGCGGCCTTGGTGGAGATGGCGACGCAGGTGCCGTAATCGGGCTTGCCGGTGCCGTCAAAGATGCCGGGGATCTCACGGAACTGGCGGCGGACCTCTTCGATCATCTTATAGGCAGCCTTGGAGACAGAGTCCATAGTGAGGGCGGAGAAGGTGAAGGGGAGCATGCCGCCGATGAGCAGACCAATGACAACATCGGGCTGGAGAAGATCGATAGCGGAGAGCTTGACTTCGGAGGCGTAGGAGACGAAGAGCGCGAGCGCAGTGAGCGCGGCGGAGCCGATGGCAAAGCCCTTGCCCATGGCGGCGGTGGTGTTGCCGACCGCGTCGAGCTTATCGGTGATCTCACGGACGTGGGGGTCGAGGCCGCTCATCTGGGCGATGCCGCCAGAATTATCGGCGATGGGGCCGTAGGCGTCGACGGCAACGGTGATGCCGGTGGTGGAGAGCATGCCGACGGCGGCGAGGGCGATGCCGTAGAGGTCGCCGGTGACGGAATAGGATATGTAAATGCCGACGCAGATGAGGACGATGGGCACCCATGTGCTCATCATGCCGACGGCGATGCCGCTGATGATGGTGGTGGCGGAGCCGGTCTCCGACTGGCTCGCGATGCGCTTGACGGATGTATAGTCCTCGGAGGTATAGACCTCGGTGACAAAGCCGATGACAAGGCCGACAACGAGCCCCGCGATGATAGCGGCGGCGCAGTAGAGGCTGCCGAAGAAGACATAGCTGAGGATAACGGCACCGACCGCGACGATGACGGCGGAGACGTATGAGCCCATTTTCAGAGCCTTATGGGGGTTGGAGTCATCACTGCCGCGGACGAAGAAGGTGGCGATGATGGAGGCGAAGATGCCGACGGCCGCGACGGCGAGGGGGAAGATGACGCCGGCGCCGGTGAAGAGACCAACGGCGGAGACACCGAGAGTTATCTCGGAGACGATCGCGCCGACGTAGCTTTCCAAGAGGTCCGCGCCCATGCCGGCAACGTCGCCGACGTTATCGCCGACGTTATCGGCGATGACGGCGGGGTTGCGGGGGTCGTCCTCGGGGATGCCGGCCTCGACCTTTCCGACGAGGTCGGCACCGACGTCGGCTGCCTTGGTGTAGATGCCGCCGCCGACGCGCGCGAAGAGCGCGATGGAGGAAGCGCCGAGGGAGAAGCCGAAGAGAATGTCATAGCGGCCGGTGAGGATGTAGATAAGGCTGCATCCGAGAAGGCCGAGACCGACGACGCACATGCCCATGACAGAGCCGCCGGAGAAAGCGACGGAGAGGGCGCGGTTCATGCCGTGCTCAAGGGCGGCGTTCGCGGTGCGGACATTGGCCTTGGTGGCGACGCGCATGCCGAAGAAGCCCGCGAGGATAGAGCAGCCGGCGCCCGCAACAAAGCACAGCGCTGTGGCAAGATTAATGAAAATGGCGATCAGGATAAACAGGACAAGAATAAAAACAGCCAGAATCTTATATTCTGACTTCAAAAAAGCGCTTGCGCCCTCAGCGATCGCGCTCGATATTTCCTGCATACGGCTGCTGCCGGGTGCCATTTTTGAGACATAGTTCGCCTTATACGCCGCGAATGCGAGAGCCGCTATCGCGAGCAGAGGCACAAGGTAGATCAATACATGCATGGGTAAGAGTCCTCCAATCTTTTTCATTTTTGCCCGGCAGCCGTCCTGAAAATGACAGCTCCGTGTGTTTGTGTATTTTAGACTATAAACGGCCAAATGGCAACACTGAAACGGAGAAAAATAATGCAAAATGACGAAATTCATAGGAAACTCCAAATTGTGTGAAGAGTTGTTAAGACTTATGTACAAAATCCACAAAAAACTCGGACAAAATCAGACGAAGAACGTTAAAAAATAAACGTAAAATGAATAAAGCCAACGTCAAGTTCTTTTGTAAACCGGTTTACACGAATAAAGCACATTTTTTTAGCGAAAATGTGACTGGGATAATGCACAAAAAACTGAAGGCAAAAGACGACGGAGAGCGCGGAAGCATTGAGATATCATGCCTTTGCATCGACCAAAGCCGCTATTGACGCATACTAAACAAAGGTTGTGTTTTCGGAGGAATGACGGTATACTTAAGTTTACCAAAGACGTAAAAATTTTGTGCTGAGGAGGCGGACATGAAGGACATGGAACTGAGCAGGGACGAACTGAAATATCTCAGGCTTTTATCCAGAACCTATCCGACCATTCAGGCGGTCAGCACGGAGATAATCAACCTCCGGGCGATACTTAACCTGCCGAAAGGAACGGAGCACTTCATAAGCGATATCCACGGGGAGTACGAGGGCTTCAGGCATATCCTGCACAACGCCTCGGGCTCGGTGCGCCGCAAGATAGATCAGGCGCTCGGGGACTTCGTGTCCTCAAGCGACAGGGATAATCTCGCGACACTGATATATTATCCGGAGCTGAAGCTGCAGGAGATAAAGGAGACCGGAAAGGCGACGCGCGAGTGGTACACCATAACGCTGCGGCAGCTCGTATCCGTGTGCAAGATAACGACGTCGAAATACACGCAGTCAAAGGTCAGGAAGATGCTGCCGAAAGACTTCGAGTACGTCATAACAGAGCTTATGACCACCGGCAGCAAGGACTTCAACAAAGAGGAATATTACAGCCAGATCATAGACTCGATCATAGACATAGGGCGGGCGGATAAGTTCATTGTCGCGCTGTGCAACCTTGTGCAGAATTCGGTCATTGATAAGCTGCACATCGTCGGCGATATATTCGACCGCGGCGACAGCCCGCATCTGGTGATAGACGAGCTGGAGAAGCAGCGCTATGTCGATATCCAGTGGGGCAACCACGACATTCTCTGGATGGGTGCGGCGGCAGGGAACCGCAGCTGCATCGCAAACGCCGTGCGCATCTGCCTGCGCTACAACAACTACGACTTCCTTGAGGACGGCTACGGGATAAACATCAGGCCGCTGGCGATGTTTGCCATGCGCGTCTATGAGGACGATCCCTGCGAATGCTTCGCGCCGAAGCGCTCGAACCCGGACGCTTATGAGGATCACAGCGACGCGGTAATAGCGAAGATGCACAAGGCGATAAGCATCATACAGTTCAAGCTTGAGGGGCAGGATATCCTTGCGCATCCGGAATACGAGATGGAGGATCGGCTGCTGCTCGACAAGCTCGACCTTGAACGCGGTGCGCTCAGGATCGGCGGGCAGGAGTATCCGCTCAAGGACACGAACTTCCCGACGATCGATCCCACGTCTCCCTACGCGCTCAGCCCGGAGGAGGCAAAGGTCATAGAGGGGCTCGTCAGCTCCTTCGTCAACTGCGAGAAGCTGCAGCGGCATATTGAGTTCATATACAAGAAGGGCTCGATGTATAAGTATTACAACAACTGCCTGATGTTCCACGGCTGCATACCGATGGAACCGGACGGCAGCTTCACGACGCTGAACGTCTACGGGGACATATGCTCGGGCAAGTCGCTGTTCGACTGCTGCGAGCGCCTCGCCCGTAAGGGACGCTACGGCGAGGAGGGCTCGGAGGAGCGGCGGCGCGGCTGCGACTTTATGTGGTACCTCTGGTGCGGGGCAAAGTCGCCGCTGTTCGGCAAGGATAAGATGGCAACATTCGAGCGCTATTTCCTCGACGATAAGCAGACGCACAAGGAGGTCTCCGACGCATACTTCAAGCTGGCCTATACCCGCGAGATGGCCGACAGGATACTCGAAGAGTTCGAGATAACGGATAAGGACGCCGTCATCGTGAACGGGCACATCCCGGTCAAGATAAAGAAAGGCGAGAGCCCGATAAAGGTGGACGGGAAGCTGCTGATCATCGACGGCGGACTGTCCAAGGCGTACCAGTCCGTCACCGGCATCGCGGGCTATACGCTGGTCTCAAATTCGCACCAGATGTATCTTTCCGAACATGAGCCCTTTACATCACTGCAGGAGTCGATATATAATAACCTCGACATGCATTCGCGGATGATACCGGTCAAGACCTACCCCAACCGCGTCAAGATCGCCGATACGGACGACGGCTGCGAGATCGCAGCGCAGATAGCGGAGCTCGAAAAGCTGCTGGAGGCCTACCGTACCGGCGCAATCAAGCATGGAAAAGCCTGATCAACGGAGGAAAACCTATGCCAAAGCTCAACGTATGCCTGATAAACGATTCGTTTCCGCCGGAGATAGACGGGGTGGCGAACGCCGTCACGAACTACGCGCAGATAATCACGGAGAAATTCGGCAGCGCCGTGGTCGTCACGCCCGATAACCCGGAGGCGGACGACTCGGTCTATCCCTTCCCGGTGGTGCGCTATCCGAGCGTTGACATGACGAAGCTTGTGGGCTACAGAGCGGGCTTCCCGTTCTCGGCGGCGGTGCAGAAAACCCTTGAGGCCGGGAACTTTGACATTATCCACAGCCACTGCCCGATAACCTCAACGATGCTCGCGCGCTCGCTGCGGGACAGAATAAAGGTCCCGGTGGTGATGACCTACCACACGAAGTTCGACATAGATATCGCGAACGCCATACGCGGCAAGCTCCTGCAGGAGGAGGCCAAGGCGCTGCTCGCGGCGAACATCTCCGCCTGCGACGAGGTGTGGACAGTGAGCCGCGGCGCGGGAGAGAACCTGCGCGCCATCGGCTACGAGGGCGATTACATCGTCATGCCCAACGGCGTGGACTTCCCGCAGGGGAGAGTCGATGAAGCGCTCATCGCGCAGGTGACCGAGGGCTACGACCTGCCGGAGAATGTGCCGGTGTTCCTGTTTGTCGGCAGGATGATGTGGTACAAGGGAATAAGGATAATCCTTGAGGGTCTTGCGAAGCTGCGCGAGAGCGGGCAGGATTTCCGCATGGTGTTTGTCGGCGGCGGCAACGACAAGGACGAGATCGCCGCGCTGACGGAGAAGCTCGGGCTGAGCGACAGGGTGTTCTTCTCCCCGCCGATCCACGACCGCAACCTCATCCGCGCGTGGTACTGCCGGGCGGATATGTTTCTGTTCCCGTCGACCTTTGACACGAACGGTCTTGTCGTGCGCGAGGCCGCGGCATGCGCACTGGGCAGCGTGCTCGTCGCGGGAAGCTGCGCGGCGGAGGATGTGACGGATAACGTCAGCGGCGTGCTGATAGAAGAGAATGCCGACAGCATGGCGGCAAAGCTCGAAGAGCTGTGCCGGGAGCCGGAGGCGATGAAGCGCATCGGAGAGGCGGCGCAGCGGGATATCTACATCTCATGGGAGGACGCGATCGGCCACGCATGGGAGCGCTACGCGGTGGTCATAGACAATTACCGCGCCGGGAAGTACCCGGAGCACGAGGGAATGTCGGACGAGTTTTTCCACAACATCGCAAAGACAATGGACGCCTATAACCGCAGCCGCGAGAAGCAGCAGGCGCGCGTCAATGAGCTGCGCCGTGGATACGCGGAGATCAGAGACGGGCTGACAGGGGAGCAGGAGAAGCTGAAGGAGAACCTGCTTGCCGGTCAGGCAAAGATCAAGGACGAGCTGGCACAATTCATGGAACGCTTCATGTAACGCAATATTTAGTTCAATGGACAGCGCCCGCGCATTTTTCCGCGGGCGCTGTCCATTATTCTCCCTTATACTTCCGGCGGGTGGCAAGGCCGCCGCGGATATGCCGCTCGGCCTTGTTTATATCCAAGAGCAGACGCACCTGTTTATAAAGCCCCGGATTGACCCGCGGAAGCCGCTCTGTCAGATCCTTATGTACTGTGGATTTACTGATCCCGAAGCGCTTGGCGGCGGAGCGGACGGTGGCCCGGTTGTCTATGATGAACACCGCCAGGTCACAGGCGCGCTGCTCGATATTTGTGTACATATGCACCACTCCCCATGCTTTCGTATTTGATGTATATGTGAAAGCATGGGGAGATATGAGAGAGCGCGGATAAGGCGGTGCTGGGCGGTCTTACCAAGCTATGATATCAATTCTGCGCGCCGGCTCCGAGGACGGCTTTTATTATGTCCATAGCTTCGTCGAGCAGCGCCTCGGTGTGCGTCGCCATGTAGCTTGTGCGCAGCAGGCACTCCGTCGGCTCCGTTGCCGGGGGGAGGACGGGGTTAACATACACGCCGGCTTCATACAGCTCCTTTGCCTTTCTCAGCGTGTTTTCCGCCTGATAGGTGTATATCGGGATTATCGGCGTGAGCGATTCGCGGATGTGCAGACCACGTTCTTTCAGCCCTTTTCTCGCATAGCTCGAGAGCGCGAGAAGACGCTCAGGCAGCTCCGGGTGCGCCTCGATATACCGCAGGGCGGCCAGCGCTGTTGCGCAGGCGCTGGGCGGAATGGAGGCAGAGAAAATGAAGGGTCTGGAATTGTGGCGCACATAGTCGCACACCAATTCGCTCGCGGCCATATAGCCGCCGAGGCTGGCAAGAGACTTTGAGAACGTGCCCATGATTATATCTACCTCGTCGTCAAGGCCGAAATAGCTTGCGGTGCCGCGGCCGCCCTCGCCGATAACGCCGAGGCCGTGCGCGTCGTCCACCATCACCCTTGCGCCGTACTTCTTGGCGAGGTCGACGATCTCCGGAAGCTTGGCAATGTCGCCGCCCATGGAGAACACGCCGTCCGTTACGATAAGTACACCGCTCTGCTCCGGTACGCGCTGGAGCTGGGCTTCAAGGTCGGCCATGTCCGCGTGCTTATAGCGCAGCATTTTCCCGTAGGACAGCTTGCAGCCGTCATATATGCTGGCATGGTTCTCGCGGTCGCATATCACATAGTCGTTCCGCCCGACTATGGCGCTGATTATGCCGAGGTTCGACTGAAAGCCGGTCGAGAATGTGACCGCGCCCTCCTTGTGGACAAAGCCTGCCAGCTCTGCTTCGAGTTCGAGGTGCATTTCAAGTGTGCCGTTAAGAAAGCGCGAGCCAGAGCAGCCTGTGCCGTACCGCTCAAATGCCTTTATGCCGGCCTCCACTACCTCGGGCTGAGTCGTCAGCCCGAGGTAATTGTTCGAGCCGAGCATTATGCGCCGCTTGCCCTCCATGATGACCTCGACGTCCTGACGCGATTCCAGCGCATGGAAATAGGGATATATGCCTTTTTCCCTGTAATCTTTTGCAAGGGTAAAGTTTTCGCATTTTGTGAAAATATCCATCGTTTGCAGCTCCTTTACTAACTTCAAAAATTTTGATTAAAAAATTTGAACTAATATCTGCATGATAACCGAATGCCGCAAACGTGTCAATATCGTTTGTGCGATTTGTGGTCAGCATCTGGTGGCTACGGTTTCGATACGGAGATTGCCGAAATTTATACAATCACACTCGGATTGTAGTGCGTCTGCATCCCCCCGGGGGGCTTAAAATCTGTGCGGCAATCATGTATACTCAATGACAGTAAGCATGAAGCGCTCATGAACTGTATGCGGAGCGGAGGCCGATCACCTCCGCTCCACTCAGATACAACGGAGGAAAGAACAGATGTCTAAAAAAATAACAGCTATAATACTCGCGCTTGCGGCGCTGCTGTCGCTCGCTGCCTGCGGGAGCTCCACTGCACCTGAGCAGAGCGCTGCGCCCGCGCAGGAGAATACTGCACAGGAAAACGCCGCGCAGGAAATGCGTATTGTGACCGATACATGGGGACGTAAGGTCGAGATACCCTATAACGTCGAGAGCATTATCTGCCTCGGCTCGGGCGCGCCGCGCATGGCGGCGTACCTTGATGTCGTGAACATGATGGTCGGCGTTGAGGATCACGACAAGGAGGCCTATAACATTCTCCGCGACTATAACCCGGTTTACCGCGACGAGATAAAGGAGCTGCCCGCGGTCGGCTCGGGCGGCGGCAGCGGTGCGAACAGCGGCTACGCCGAGGAGATAATCACGGTCGCGCCTGACGTCATACTTGCGGGCTTCTCTGCCGAGGCGGCGGATGAGCTTTACGGCCAGACCGGCATACCCGTTGTGTGCGTGCGCTACCTCAGCCGCAACTTTGTGGACGAGAGCTTCTACGACGCGATGCGCGTTTTTGCCGAGGTCGTCGGGGCACAGGAGCGCTGCGAGTCCGTGCTCTCTTTCATTGATGAGTGCAAGCAGGACCTCAATGACCGCACGAAGGATATCCCGGATTCCGATAAGCAGAAAGTCTATACCGGCGCTGTTACGTTCTCCGGCCGCCACGGCTTTGGCGGCACCTATGCGCACTTCGGGCCGTTCATGGGTGTGAACGCGCTCAATGTTGCCGATGAGGCGGCGGACCAGAACTATTATGAGGTAGACCTTGAGAAGGTCATCGAATGGGATCCCGATATAATCTTCCTTGATCCAGGCAACATGGATCTTGTGAACGACGAATATAACACTAACCCCGGCTTCTTTGACGCGCTGCGCGCAGTAAAGGAGGGGCAGGTCTACACGATGCCTTCCTTCAATAACTGCGGGACGAACATCACCTACGCGCTTATGGATGCCTACTACGCCGGAATAGTGCTCTATCCCGAGCAGTTTGCTGATGTGACGATGCCGGAGATCGGCGGGAAGATACTCTCTTTCATGCTCGGTAAGGACACCTTTACCGAGATGGAAGCGGGCGGACTTTACTATGGGATATTGACGATCGGAGAATAAACAGAGATGAGAAGGAAAAGCCTTGAGACGCTCAATAATGACTACGGGCGCTACATATGGAGAAAGTGGCTCGTGCTGCTTGTGCTGCTCGTCATTACCGCCGCGTCCGGGCTTTTCTCGCTTATCGCGGGTTCTGCGGGACTGTCGGTGAAGGAAGTGATCCTCGCGATAGCCCACCGTGGCGACCTTCGGACAGAAACGATAATCTGGAACGTGCGTATGCCGAAGCTCGCTACCGCCGCTGCGGTGGGAGCGGCGCTTGCATTGAGCGGCTGCATCATGCAGAACGTGCTGCGAAACCCGCTTGCCTCGTCGTCTACGCTGGGTGTGTCCCAGGGTGCATCCTTTGGTGCGGCAGTAGCGATAGTGTATTTCGGCGCGGGGATCCAGGTCAACGCCGGTGGGACGTCCTCTGCGCTGACCGTGACGAATCCTGCGCTTGTGACGCTCTGCGCGTTTGCGGGGGGTATGGCGACGACTGTTGTCATCCTCGCCATCTCGCGTCTGCGCGGCACAACTCCCGCAACTATGGTTTTGGTCGGCGTTGCGCTCAGTTCGATGTTCACCGGCGGAACGGCGCTCATCCAGTATTTCTGCGACGACGTCATGGTCGCGACGGTCGTATACTGGACATTCGGCAGCCTTGGCCGCGCAGGGTGGCGGGACATCGCCATAATCGCTGTGCTGACTTTCGGGGCGTTCGGGTATTTCATCTATAACCGCTGGAACTATAACGCGATGGAGAGCGGCACGAGCACGGCAAAGAGCCTCGGCGTCCATGTCGACGCGCTCATACTCTCCAGCATGGCGCTGTGCGCGCTCATATCCTCAGTGGCTGTAGCATTTGTCGGCTGCATCAGCTTCATCGGCCTTATCGCGCCGCATATCATGCGCCGTTTTCTCGGCAACGATTACCGCTTCCTTATCCCGGCCTCAGCACTGTGCGGCTCGGCGCTGCTTATTCTGTCGGACATCGTCTCGCGGACGCTGCTGTCGCCGACGGTACTGCCGATCGGCGCGCTGACCTCTTTCTTGGGCGCGCCGCTGTTCCTCTACCTCATCATAAAGCGAGGCGGCATGAAATGATAGAAGTCAAGAACCTGAGTTTTTCATACGGAGAAAGAGAGATACTGCACGGCGTCAGCTTTTCGGCAGAAAACGGTGAGCTGGTGGGTATCCTCGGCAATAACGGCGCGGGCAAGAGCACGCTCGTCACGTGCATCAACCGCATAAATACGTCGGGCTCGGGCACTGTCCTGCTCGACGGCGAGGACATCGCGCAGTTCGGGCGCAGGAAGCTTGCCCGGAACATCGCCTATGTCGCGCAGAAAAACGAACTGACGCAGGCCACGGTGTTTGACTGCGTCCTGCTTGGCCGCAAGCCATACATAAAATGGTCGGTGGGCGACGAGGACGTGAGCATCTGCGACAGGGTCATCGAGCGCGTCGGCCTTGCCGAGCTGCGTCTGAGGCCGGTGGATGAACTGTCGGGGGGAGAATTGCAGAAGGTGATGCTCGCACGCGCTCTCGTGCAGGAGCCGAAGGTGCTCGTGCTTGATGAGCCAACGAGCAATCTTGACCCGAGAAACCAGCATGAAATGATGAAGCTTGTGCGCATGGTAGCGGATGAGCGCGGGATAACCGTGCTCGTGGTCATACATGACCTGAGCCTTGCCATGCGCTTCTGCGATAAATTTCTGCTCATGAAGGATGGCAGCGTGTTCAGATATGGCGGTAGAGAGGTGCTGTCGGATGACAACATCTTCCCGGTGTACGGTATGCATGCTTATGTTGAGACTGTACATGGCCTGCCGGTAGTCGTGATGCACGAGGATGATTGGGGTGCAGACAATGAAGGATGAACGCGCAAAATGGGACGAGGCCGCGTCCGAATATCAAAGTGTGTTCCGCCTTGGACTGAACGATTATAATGCCGCGCTCCTGCGCTTCTGGCAGGAAAATGGGATGCTCACGCCGGGCTGCCGCGTGATAGACATTGGCTGCGGCGTCGGCAAGTACGGTGCGTATCTCGCCGGGCTCGGCTGCGACGTGACGCTGACTGACATTTCCGAGAATATGATCGCCCATGCGCGCGAGAACATGGCACCGTACAAGACCCCGTGGCGCGCAGTCTGCTGCGATTTCAATGAGATCAGCGGCAGGGAGGAGGCGTTCGCGGAGGGCTTCGACCTTGCAATATCCACCATGTCACCTGCGATACACGATGCAGCCACCGTCAAAAAAATGAGCCGCATGACACGCTCATGGTGCTTTACGGCGAATTTCTATGAGTGGCGTCAGCCGCTCCGTGACGCGCTGATGAAAGAGATAGGCATTGAGCCGCGCCCGATGCATACCGGTGATCTGAAAGCCGACTGTGCCGCACTTATACAGGCAGTGACAGACGCGGGCTATGTGCCGCAGGTGAAGTATGTCGATTACGATTGGTCGGATAAGCGCGGTGCGGAGGAGATGGCAGAGTATATGCGCCGCAATTACTTTGCGGAGGAGCCGGACGCAGATGCGCTGTGCGCCGCCGCGCTGGAGCGGCTCAAAGATATATGCGATGCCGACGGCAACGTAAACGACGAAATAAACACGAAGGTGGCGTGGATATACTGGAGAGCAGGAGAGAACATGATAAAAGAGCTGTATGAAAAAGCGGGCGAGCTGCACGGGCATTACTGCCCCGGCCTTGCAATAGGGGTCAGAGCCGCGGCTGCGGCGCTGGATATCCTGAGCCCGGAGAAAAAGGGGAAGAACCTGTACTGCATCGCCGAGAGCCGCGCCTGCTACATCGACGGAATACAGGTCGTTTTCGGAACGACGGTCGGGAACGGGCGTCTTGAAGTGCGCGACAGTGACGAGGCGGCGTTCAACTTCTATGACCGCGAGAGCGGGAAGAGCGTGAGGCTTGCCGCCGCCGCTATGCCAGAGGGGCTGAGCCGCGACGAGAAGAGGGACTTCATCCTCACCGCGCCGCTCGACGAGGTATTCACGCAGACGCCTGTGCGCTTTGAAGCGCCGCCGGATCTCCCGCCGAAAAAGAAGAGATAAAGAGGGAAACAAAAACCCCGGAGAAAGCTTGGCTTCCTCCGGGGTCGTGCTGTTATTTACTTCACCGCGTCGAGCAGAGCCTGAACACGGTCGGTCTTTTCCCAGCTCACGCCGAGGTCCTCACGCCCCATGTGGCCGTAGGCGGCGAGCTTGCGATAGATAGGACGGCGCAGGTCGAGGTCGCGGATGATGGCGCTCGGGCGCAGGTCGAACACTTTCTGCACCGCTTCGGACAGGACGGCGTCGGAGACCGTGCCGGTGCCGAAAGTCTCAACGAGGACGGACACGGGAGCCGCCACGCCTATCGCGTAGGCAAGCTCTATCTGGCAGCGCTTCGCAAGGCCAGCCGCGACGACGTTCTTTGCCGCGTAGCGCGCGGCGTAGGCTGCGCTGCGGTCGACCTTCGTGGGGTCCTTGCCGGAGAAAGCGCCGCCGCCGTGGGGAGCGCTGCCGCCGTAGGTGTCGACGATGATCTTGCGCCCGGTGAGACCGGAGTCGCCCTGAGGCCCGCCGATGACAAAGCGGCCGGTGGGATTGACAAGGTACTTGGTGTTCTCGTCCAGAAGCTCCGCGGGAACAGTGGTCTTGATGACCTTTTCGATCATGTCGGCTCTGATCTGCTCGAGAGAGACCTCGGGGGAGTGCTGCGTGGAGATAACGACGGTGTCGACTCTGACGGGGCGGCGCTGCTCGTCGTACTCAACGGTGACCTGGGTCTTGCCGTCGGGTCTGAGATAGGTGAGAGCGCCGGATTTCCTGACGGCGGTGAGCTTCTTCGCGAGCTTGTGGGACAGGGAGATGGCCATCGGCATAAGCTCCGGGGTCTCGTCGCAGGCGTAGCCGAACATCATGCCCTGGTCGCCGGCGCCGTTCTGGAGCTCGTCATATTCGCCGTTCTTGTTCTCAAGGGACTTGTCAACGCCCATTGCTATATCGCCGGACTGCTCGTCAATGTTCGTGATGATGCCGCAGGTGTCGCAGTCAAAGCCGTATTTTGCGCGGTCGTAGCCTATCTCACGAATGACCTCGCGCGCGATACGCGGAATGTCAACATAGCACTCGGTGCTTATCTCGCCCATGATATGGACAAGGCCGGTGGAGACGGTGGTCTCGCAGGCGACGCGCCCCTGCGGGTCCTTCTCAAGGATGGCGTCGAGCACGGCGTCGGAGATCTGGTCGCAGATCTTATCGGGATGCCCCTCGGTCACGGATTCGGATGTGAAAAAGTAATGGCTCATTTATATTTCCTCCTTTGTATTTTTACAGAACTTTGGGTCAAGGGCAGTAAAAAAGCTCCGTCAACCGACGGAGCATAAAGTCTGCATAAAAGCCTCATCTTTCGTATCACCGCCGGATTTGGCACCTTGCATACGCAGGTTGCCGGGCTTCACAGGGCCGTTCCCTCCACCGCTCTTGATAAGGTGTTCAATTGTACTGTACTATTATAACAGGTTTTCGCGCCGTGTCAATAGCCGGGGCGGGGGAAAGGTAAATTGCTTATTCAAGTAGAGTGTGTTATCATATAAATACTGCCAATGATCGCATACTGAATATGGAGATAAATGCCATGGATGCACGGAAAAATCTAATTATTATAAAGGGCAAGGATCAAACGGACGAAGTTGCAAGTCTGCGGTTCAACAATGATAAATGTGAGGTCGTTTATACCAGTGCTCCTGATAGGACATATAAATTCAATATCAGCAATGTAGAATTGCTGCCGCTCCAGAAGTATATTGATCCGGGACAAGTCATAGTAAAAGCAAACGGGAAAACGATCACAGGTATTGACAGCATCCTTGATTTTGGCTCGTACTATCGTATAGTCCGCGGCGGCAAAAAGGATATGTCATTTCAAAAAAACGATGTACAGATTCAGACAAACTGTTTGTCAGACAGCAAGAACCGGGAAGTATTTGATTATTTCAAAGAGACTGCGGCAGCAGTAAGCCTGAAAGAGAATGATTTTAACATTCTGAATGCGCAGTATGAAAAAATTCAGGCAGTCAGTGATGATACTGTATTGGCAAATTATTTTGATCCGTATAAACCGGCTGAAATGCCGCGTAAGCCGGATACAATTATTTACCCTTTCGGATTGAATCAAAGCCAGAAGTTGGCAGTAGAACGTGCGCTTTCTTCCAAAATCAGCATAATTCAGGGACCGCCAGGCACCGGAAAAACACAGACGATCCTCAATATTATTGCTAATATTGTGCTGAACGGTAAAACCGTAGCGGTCGTTTCCAATAATAACTCCGCAACGCATAACGTTGTTGAAAAGCTGGAGAAGAAAAATGCTGCATTTCTGACTGCGTTTCTTGGCAGCGTCGCCAACAGGCAGGCTTTCTTGGACAGTCAGACAGGCGCATATCCCAATATGAAAAGCTGGGACTTGCAGGCAGAAGCTTGTTGCGCGCTTGAGGAAGAAGTCAAAGTCCTTTCAAAAGAACTCAATGATATGCTGAATAATAAAAACCGTATTGCAGAAATTGAGCAGGAGCTTTTACGACTTGTCCCGGAGCAGCACTACTTTGAGGAGTACTATGATACCTACGGAGAAATACCGGCATGGAATTGGGGCCGGCTGTCTTCTAAGAAAATCTTTGCTCTTTGGATGGAGCTCGAACGGCATTTTGAGAGCAAGTCAACATTTGGGCTTTTTCAGAGACTGTCTATATTTTTCCGCTTTGGGCTGAATTCGCTTAGGTTTCTTCTTAACGCATCGGAAACAGCCATTCCATATTTACAGAATCAATTCTACATAGTAAAAAAACAAGAGCTGGAAGATGAAAAGCTGCTGCTGACGCAGAAGTTGTCCAACTATGCTTTTGACGCAAAGATGGAAGAGCTTACGCAGAAATCTCTCCGACTGTTCCGGGCAGAGCTTGCTGCGCGGTATCACTGGCAGAATGGCCGAATACGCTATGAGATGGGGGACTTCCGTTGGAATTCTGAAGATTTTACTCGCGAGTATCCCGTTGTACTTAGCACTACATATTCGATCAAGGGTACGTTGAATCCCAATCATGTTTATGATTATATTATCGTCGACGAAGCATCACAGGTCGATTTAGCTACCGGGGTGCTGGCGTTCTCATGCGCGAAAAATATCGTGATAGTCGGAGACTTGAAGCAGCTTCCAAATGTAGTGACGGAGGCTGATATCGAAATAAGCGATGCAATTTGGCAAAAATATTCTCTTGAGGAGAGATACCATTTCTCTACACACAGCATGCTTCTTTCCGCTTTGGAAACATGGCCGGATGCACCTACCACACTGCTGCGAGAGCACTACCGCTGCCATCCGAAGATCATCGACTTTTGCAATCAGAAGTTCTATAACGGGCAGCTGATTATTATGACAAAGGATAATAACGAACCTGATGCGTTGACAATGTACCGTACAGTTGCGGGAAACCATGCGCGGGGACGCACAAATCAACGTCAGATCGACGTGATCCAGCAGGAGGTGATCCCGCACCTTAGGCAAAAAAATTACAATAGCATTGGTATTATAACGCCATACCGTGATCAGGTCTCCGCGATACGCAGGCAGCTGGGCGATAGTTATGAGGTCGATACAGTTCATAAATTTCAGGGACGTGAGAAAGACGCAATCATCCTCACGTCTGTTGACAACGTAATTTCAGATTTTGTTGATGACCCGCATATGCTGAACGTTGCAGTATCGCGCGCGGTTCATTCACTCACGGTTGTCACGTCGCAGGATTCACGCAATAACCAGACAAATTATGGGGATCTGATGCGGTACATTGAGTACAACAACTTTGAAGTCATACAAAGCCAAGTGTACTCTGTGTTTGATATGCTTTATCAAGGCTATGCAGAGCAGCGCCGAGAGTATCTGCAAAAGCACAAACGGGTATCGGAATATGATTCCGAAAATCTCATGTACGCTATAATACAAACCGTGCTGTCAGAGGAGATATTTTCTGCTGTTGACTGTGCTGTACATGTTTCACTCGCGATGCTGATTAAGGACTATTCATCCCTTTCGGAGAATGAATGCATGTATGCTCGGAACCACCTTACTCATGTGGATTTCCTGCTGTTCAGGAAGATGGACAAACAGCCTGTATTGGCAATCGAAGTAGATGGGACACGCTTCCATGAATACGGCAGCAATCAGGCGGAGAGGGATGAAAAGAAGACCTGCATTTTAGAGAAATGCGGCATTCAGCTGCTGCGGCTCAGAACGGATGGCAGCGGCGAGCAGAAAAAAGTTGAAGCAGCCTTACTGTCTGCACTGCAATCGTAAAAGTTTGAGCGATGTTCTAAAGAAACTTTACTGAGCTACTTGAGTGCCAAATGCAAGGGCGCAATCCCCAATTACCACTTGCCTTAAAAACGCCTTTATGGTATGCTGACAGGCAGTGAATGGTGCATGAATAACAGTACAGACCGCGTCCCGGACGCCGGGATTTGCGTAAGGATAAAAATACTTTAAGGAGATAAAAGCATGGCGAAATACAACAAGATCACCGCTGAGCTCGCCGAAAAGCTCAAGGCGATAGTCGGTGAGGACAGATTCTATTTTGACGGCAGCATCCCCGAGGACTACTGCCACGATGAAATGCCCATCTACGGCAAGCGCTTCCCCGAAGCGGTATGCGAGGTGGAGAGCACCGAAGAGGTCGCGGCGATCATGAAGCTCTGCAACGAGAACCTCATCCCCGTCACTCCGCGCGGCGCGGGCACCGGCCTTGTCGGCGGCGCGGTCGCCCTCAACGGCGGCGTTATTATCTGCACGGCGCGCATGGACAAGATCCTCGGCTACGATATGAAGAACCTCTGCGTTCATACTCAGGTCGGCGTAAGGCTCTGCGACCTTGCGGCGGATGCTCAGGCTCACGGCCTGTTCTATCCTCCCGATCCCGGCGAAAAGACCGCGACGGTCGGCGGCAACGTCAGCACTAACGCCGGCGGCATGCGCGCCGTCAAGTACGGCGTCACGCGTGACTATGTCATGGCGATGACCGTTGTCCTCCCGAGCGGCGAGATAATGAAGCTCGGCAAGACCGTCTGTAAGACCAGCTCCGGCTACAGCCTGCTGCACCTGATCTGCGGCTCCGAGGGTACTCTCGGCATCATCACCGAGCTTACGCTCAAGCTCATCCCCGCGCCCGCCTGCGATGTGTCCCTGATCCTGCCCTTTGCCGAGCTTGCCGACGCCATCGCGTCTGTGCCATCGATAAAGCTTGCGAACCTCGACCCGCAGTCCATTGAGTTCATGGACGCGGACATCGTCAAAAGCTCCGCCGCGTTTACCGGCAACGCCATCTTCCCCACCGAGGTGGGCGGCAAGGCCGTCGGCGCGTGCATCCTTGTCACGCTTGTCGGCAACAGCGATGATGAGCTTTACCTTAAGATGGAAAAGCTCGGAGAGGTCGCCGAGAAGGTCGGCGCGATGGACGTTCTCGTCGTTGATACCCCATCGCTGAAGAAGGAAGTATGGGCAGCGCGCAGCTCGTTCCTGACCGCGATCGAGGCCGACACCAAGCTTCTTGACGAGATGGACGTCGTTGTCCCTGTCGACAGGATCGCGGAGTTTCTCGTCTATGTCCGCGAAGTCGGCGCGGAGCAGGGGATAAAGATCCGCAACTTCGGCCACGCCGGCGACGGCAACCTGCATATCTACTGCTGCTCCAACACCATGACGCGGGAAGAGTTCGTCCCCAAGGTCAAGGTCATCATGGACAAGTGCTATGCCAAGTGCACTGAGTTTGAAGGTCAGGTCTCCGGCGAGCACGCCATCGGCCACGCGAAGAAGGAGTACCTCAAGGAATCCGTCGGCGAGGCCGCATTCAACCTTATGGCTCAGATCAAGCAGGTCTTTGACCCGAACATGATCCTCAACGTCGGCAAGGTCTGCACCTATACCGACGATGGCGAATAAGCAGACGATCAGTATATAAAAAGATATCCCGCACCGCCGGTGCGGGATATCTTTTTCGACCTTGAATATGCCGAAAACCCTTGACAAATAAAGAAAAACAGCTATAATAATATAGCCTGTCCATGGAGACGGGTAATCCTTGCTCCCGTCTGAACGGGGGCCAACAGACCAGAAGGAGGTGCAACCATGGCAAAAGCAAGCGAAAAGTACGAAGTGATGTACATCATCAACCCCAACCTCAGCGAGGAGGAGACTGCCGCTGTTGTTGAGAAGTTCAAGGCACTTGTGGAAGCGAATGGTACTCTTGAAGAGATGGAGGAGATGGGTAAGCGCAAGCTCGCTTACGAGATCAACTACATTTCCGAGGGCTACTATGTGCTGATGAAGTTCACCAGCGCTCCCGAGTTCCCCGCCGAGCTGGATCGTATACTCGGTATTACCGACGGCATTCTGCGTCGCCTGATTACCCTGCGTGCAGAGTAAGGAGCGATAATTATGCTGAATCATATCACCATTATGGGGCGTCTGACCAGAGACCCTGAGCTCAGATACACCCAGTCCCAGACGCCGGTAGCGTCTTTCACCCTCGCGGTCGACCGTGATTTCGGCAGCCGTGACGGCGGAGAAAAGCAGACCGATTTTATCGACTGCGTCGCTTGGCGTCAGACCGCGGAGTTCGTCAGCAAGTATTTCACGAAGGGCAGCATGGCCGTTGTTTCCGGCCGTCTCCAGATCCGTGACTGGACCGATCGCGATGGCGGCAAGCGCCGCAGCGCAGAGGTCGTTGTTGACAATATGTACTTCGGGGAGAGCCGCCGCCGCGACGGCGACAGCGGTGACAGCCGCAGCAGTTCATACAGCAACAGCAGCTATGGCAATTCCGGCTCTGCCGGAAAGAGCAGCGCTCCCGCTGCTTCCGCCTTTGCGGAGCTGGATGACGGCGACGGCGAGCTGCCGTTCTAAAATTTTGATAGGAGGATACAGCTTTGGCTTTCGATAAGAACAATCCCAAGAACCGCAAGCGCAGAAAAGTGTGCCAGTTCTGTGTTGATAAGGCCACCTTTATCGATTACAAGGACACCGCAAAGCTCCGCCGCTTCGTGTCCGAGCGCAGCAAGATCCTGCCGCGCCGCACTACCGGTGTTTGCGCAATGCACCAGCGTGAGCTCACCGAGGCTATAAAGAGAGCACGTCAGATCGCTCTCCTGCCTTACGTGACCGACTGATTATTTTTAAATAGCAAGAAATGAGACGGCTTCGGCCGTCTCATTTCTTGCGCTCCATCGTATAGAAAAGCGCCTGCATACCTTGGCATGCGGGCGCTTTTGCCATCTCGAATAGCCCGAACTGCGGCGTCATTCTAAAACGCCGATCGCGGTTTTGTCGCAGCAGCTCAGATACATCCGGTATACCGCTATGGCCATCAGCGCGCAGCATACCGTCATGGCCGCGTAGCAGCCGAGGTACCAGTTGCCGTGCCGCTGGACGAGTTATTCGGAAACGCCCGTCCCGGCAAGGCCGATGAACCAGACTGCCCATATGACCCAGTGCCTTGCGCCAAGGCCGTTGGCCTTTACGCTCCGGCGGCTGTAATAAATTAGCAGCGCGCCGATGCATATCGCACAGATCATCTGCACGATGCTGACAAAGCCGTTGAACTTCATGAAGCTGGAGTCGTTGCGGGTGCTGTCCAGCAGCAGCTCTATCGCGCTGTAAAGCAGCAGGAAGTACCTTGCGGTGTTCCCGTCGCTGCTGCCGCGCTTCATCGGACGTTTGCGGCAGCGATAGAAGAACTCAAGCAGGACTGCCGCCGCGATGAGCATAAGCAGAAACTCCACAAAGAAGGTCGCGAAGCGGTATTCAACGGCGCCTGTGGAATTCGTGACGCCGGAAGCGATGGGCAGGTGCTGGAGCGCGGGCGTCGTTACGGCGATCTTGCTGCGGCAGGAGCTGTTGAAGAGCGCGCTCAGGCGGATGAATGCGACCGCGAGAGCCGCCCCCGGGGCGAAAGCGTCCAGCAGACGGGCAATGCTGCGCTCAAAGCCAAGCTTCTTCACAATAAGCGCGGCAAGCCACACGCCGAGCAGCGCGCCGGGCAGGCAGTAGCTGCCGGTGGAGTAATCCGTCAGCGCGCCCCAGATGCCGTTATACTGCTCAAAGTGGCAGTACCAGTGTATCACGCGGCAGATAGGCACGGAGAGGATAATTGCAAGCGGGAAGAAGAGAAGCATCGCGGCGCTGCTGCCGCCGTTCACGCGCTGTAAGGACAGCGAGAGGACAAGGCTCGCGAGCAGCCCGAAGACTATTATTACCGAACTCCAGTACAGGACTGTGGAGCCGCTGTATATGGCTATGGGATTCATTTGCTCGCCTCCTCATTCGGGATCGCGGTGGCAAAATAGATGATGTCGCTGACGGTGCGCTCGAAGCCGAAGTCGATGTGGTTTATCGGCTCGCCGTTCATTATGATCTCTGAGGTCTGGCCGCCGTCGAGGTTATAGGCTTTCTGCACACCCTTGGAATAGACAAAGCGTGCAAGCTCGTTGACCGTTGCGCGGGGACGCGCGTCGGTGGTGTGGTTGATAGTCATAAGGAAATAGTGCAGCTCGTCAGACATACCAATGCAGGAGCGGGAATACTCGGTGTCTATCTCGCCGATGGGGTAGCGCTCGCAGTATTGCAGCTCGCCGTTGTCAACGAGCACGGGGCCGAAGGCGATGGCAAAGACAACGTCGTTATCCTCAATGAATTTCTGCGTCTCGCCCTCGCCGGTGAGTTCGCCCGCGCGGGTGAAGAGCATGTCACCGGTGGAGGTGAAGAAGCAGGAGTCGACCTTGGCGGGGCTGTTGCGGTAGAGCGTACGCTGGTACACGGTGATGCCGAGATCTCGGAAGGCGTAGAAGTCGCCGTTTATTGCGACGACAGCGTTTGCCTGCTTTGCCATATCCGAGGCGTAGAGCTGGACGCTGGAGCTGTAGCTATCCTCGGCAAGCTTGCGACGCAGCTGCGAGCCATGCGCGACCTTGACCTCGGCGCAGGTGCAGCAGCGCTGATTGATGTATTCCTTCCATGTGATGACGAGTATGGTGTCATCAAGGTAGTACCGGATCGGTTCGCCGGGGACGAAGTCTGCGTTCTCATCGAAGATGACGGACTGCCCGTCGAGCAGGTCGGCGGCGTTCTTTATGACCTCGCGGATATCGGCGGGGTCATTTGTTGTGCCGAAGTTTGCCGGGTTTGGCACGGGAGAGACAGTGTCGTTCTCCTGCAGGGTGTATATCTTCTTTATGTACGCAAGCTCGCCGAGGGCGTCGCTTGCGGCGTTGTTGACGTATACGTCCAGCTTGTCGGACAGGCTGAGAATACTGCTGCCGGAGGCATTGGAGAGCGTACCGGAGGCGGGGTGGATGTTGAAGAGCGCCCACAGCAGTATACGCGCCG
>ENA-UOOA01003030-UOOA01003030.1-human-gut-metagenome-genome-assembly--contig:-P61old-NODE-3030-length-21991-cov-12.047502_pt1 | contig 21991 bp, 20 predicted proteins | sample MGYA00242467_ERZ724014 | MGnify/ENA metagenome assembly ERZ724014 | reverse complement strand
AAAGAGCATGTGCTTCATATGATTTATGCCTGGAAAAAAGAAAATTATAATCCGGCGTTGGCATTATTTTTGAATGGATTGTCAGAAGAAGACGAAAGTTAATATGGTAGAAGCATACAGATGGTGTGAGAAAAACTCCTGAAAGGATCGTGATTCTGAGATAGCAGAATTACGATCCTTTCAGGAGTTTTTTGCGGCCTTGTCCGCTTTAATAGTGACAGCAAGCGATATTTAATTGCGCAAAATAGATATAATACCGATAGAAATGATATGAACTTTATGTAGATTGTGTATAAAATGATTACTTATTCTCATTTCGCTGGGAGCAAAGTTTTGTGTTATGGTAAAACCATGCTAAAGATAACAGTGATTTGTAAGGAGGTACAGCATTTATGTATGATGTAAAAAAGAGTATTGATGTGGAATTAAATGTTCAGCTTGTGTACACTGCGCTCATTCATGAGTATGCATATGAAGGACCATGTCGTTTTGGCCCGCCAGAGGCATTGACACAGGAATTTGATCTGATGAACCAAGCTGAAATCTTCAAAATGTGGACACAGGGATATGGCGGAGCACTCAGCCATATTCCGGGCATTCATTTACTTGATCCTTTATATATCAAAATGTCAGATGAATTTTTCATCACAGAGGAAGAAGAACAGAAACTGGTAGATCGTGTCGGAAAAGCAGATATCTTTATTTTTACCGGAATGCGTGGAGAAGGTATCATGAAAGAATTTGCAATGCGCTATCATGTACCGGTAGCCGGCGAAGGAATGTTCGTATCTACAGCTGAGCATGCGGTACTGAATGCCAGAGGTTATGAGAGTTATGCGATTCTGGATCTGCCGGATGCCACCCGTTTGCTGAAAGCACTTCGTGCCAGAAAAGCACTACAGCGTACAAAAGTCCTTGCGGTGACCAGAAATAATTCCCACTACTCCATGGGTGGACAGGATGCCTTTATCAGTAATGATATGGTGACTAAAAAACTTGGGGCACGCTTTAATTATTTCAGTTTCCATGAGTTCCTGGATATGATGCATGTCAATGAACATGGAAAAAATCATACTTTACCGGGACGTCAGGTATACAATCTGACAGATAAAGACATGGAAGAAGTAAAAGCATGGTCAAAAGAACTGGCTGATGGCTCTGTTGAGAATGATGTGCAGGAGCATTACATTGAAAATTCAGTCAAAGCAGCAGTGCTGATCCAGAAATTATGCGAGCATTTCGGATGCAATGCGTTTACAGCAGTATGTCCGGATGGATGTGCAACAAGAAGAATGAATGAAGAGCAGTTTACATTTTGTTTCAGCCACTCTCTGTTAAATGAGATGGGAATCCCATCCGGTTGTGAGTACGATCTGCTTGGTACATTATCTATTGTAGCACTTGCAAATCTGACAGGAAAAGCACCATATATGGGAAATACACAGCCATGTATCTGGAGAGACAAACAGGTAGAGGGTGAATTTGCCGGAATCGGTTATATCGAAGACATGGATCGCACACAGAATATTTACTACAGCGGACATGCGACACCAAATCGTCTGATCCACGGATTTGATTCAGAAAAAACAGCATATTCTCTGCGTCCATTTACACATAGTGGCTGGGGTGCAACTATGAGAATTGATTTTTCACAATTCAGAGGAGAGACAATTACTCTGATGCGTTATGATCCGTTATGCGAGAAGATCATGGTGGCAAAAGGAACGGTACTTGGCGGTTTTGGTTATACAACGACCGGCTGTAGCGAAGGTGTTTATTTTGAAGTTGCAGATAAATACGAATATTTCCACAAACAGGCTAAATTCGGTCTTCATATGCCACTTGTATTTGGAGATCATATCGAAGATGTCAAAATGCTTGGTGAAGTACTTGGAATGGAAGTAGTGACTGCATAATGCGAAAAGCCATCAAAGAAAAGATTTTGCAGCAGAAAAAAGGCAGTCAGTTTTATGTAAAAATGATCTGTGAGGGGCAAAGCAGCCTCTCACGGGAAGTTTTTGGAAGGTTGTTTCTGCAGTATATGTGTGCCAAATTTTTGCTGGAACCGGAAGAAATAACAACCGATAATTTCTATGAAATCTGCCAGATTTCTGCAGAAAAAGCGGCAAAACGTCCACATGGAGAACTGGATGCAGCGGAGGCTGCGTCAAAATGCGGTGGTGCAACGACTGCAATGAACAAAAAAATACTGTTTTTGTTGGCGGTAAACCGGGAATATGGTATCAATGTAACAGCAGAAGACAGTGTGCGGATTGATACATTTACACAGCTGTGTGATTGTATTTATCAGAAACTGGAGGAGAAGCAGGTATGAGTGAACAGAAGCGGGAAAGTATGAAGCAGATAGAAGACGATATCCTTGCCGACCTTCTGGAACTGGAAGATCAGATGAGCCAATATACATTTCTGGTAGAATGCGGTCTGGAATTGCCGGAATACCCGGCAGCATTAAAAACAGATGAATATTTGATTCATGAATGTCAGGTCAACACCTGGATGCATCTGGAATGGATCGATGATTGTTTAAATTGGCAGGGAATCAGCGATTCCCTTGTCATTTGTGGAGCATTATCGCTTCTGATGGAGATTTATAACGGAAGAACAAGGGAAGAAATTCAGAACTTCCATTGCAGCATATTGGAACATCCCTGTTTCCGGGTGCATTTTGCACAGGAGCAGTTAAAAGGACTGGAATATATGGTTGCAAAACTATATGAACATAGGTTGCAAAGCGACTGCGTTCATGAGCAAGTAGCAAAAGCGGATTGTGAATGTCCGTTTTACAAATAAAAAGACAGAGATTCGGGAAAGTATTTTTGTCAGCCAGAAGGCGGAGGATATTATGGAAACTAAGAAGAGTATTGGTTTTGGATTCAGAGGATGGCTTTTGATTATTGTATTGTTTTTCGGATTTATGATGTTTCAGGTATTTACGAATTATCCGTTAAACATTCTTGCTGATTTTTACGGCGGGGCTGAGAAGGTAGCAATGCTTATGACAATCGGAACCGGAATTGGAATTGTTTTGCAGATTGTTATCTCAAACTTTATCGGAAAGATAAAAAGTATTAAAAAGCTGACAGCGGTCATCGGTCTGGTAGCGGTTGTGGCTGCATTTGGAGTTGCAAGAATTCCGTTTGTACAGCAGACTGTCTGGTCCGTAGTATATTTGATTGAAAACGTTGTAGTTACAATGTATGCATTATTTTTCCTGAGTATTATTGCAGGTCAGTGGTTTCCGACCAGAAAAGGAACCGTTATGGGTATTGCAACCATCGCTTATCCGGTAAGTAATGGTGTGATCGGATTTTTTGCAGCTACTGTTATGGGACCGCTGGCAACAGGCGGAATGCCTGCAATATGGAAAGGGTTTTTGCCATTTCTGATTTTAACAACACTTGGATATATTTTATTCCTGATTTTTGTAACAGATTATCCGGAACAGTGTGGTGCGTATCGTGATAATAATAAAAACATCACACCGGAAGTTGCAAAACAGATGCTGGAAGAAGAAATCAAAAATAAACAGACAACCGTATGGACCACCGGTCATATTTTCAAAAGCCGTGATTTCTGGTTTGCAGCAGCAAGCTGTGGACTTCTCATTATGGGCGCTGTTGGAACAATGACACAGTCCAATGCAATTATTTCATCATTTCCGGAGTTAAATTATACGATCATTATGCTGATGGTTGCGATATTTGGAGCAATCGGAAGCTGGCTTCTGGGTGTGTTTGATACCCGGTTTGGGACAAAGAAATCTATGATCATGGCAATGATCCTTATGATTTTATCCGGTGTGTGCGGTGCACTGGCAACTGCAACAGGAACAGGTGCGCTGGTTGTTATCGCACTGATCTTTGTAGCTATGTTTATGGGAGCATCTTCAAACTTTACAGTATCTGTAGCAGCACAGTATTGGAGACGAGAGGATTTTTCCGGTGTGTTTGCCTGTGTAAATCCGGTTTCCAACATTTTCAATGCAGTTGCACCAACCATCGTTGCAATTTTGATCGCAAGCGTAATGGGCGTGCGTGCAGTATTTATCTTTCTGCTGGTTGCAGGAATCATCGGTCTGATCCTGATGCTTGCATTTAATGGTGCTCATGTAAAAACTGTGGATGATACATATCGTAAAGCAGCCGGAAAACCATTGGATGATGCATTGGTTGGAAGAAAATAATGTAACAGAGAAATTCAGTCTAATACCATAAATCACTATCGAAAAGGGCAGCACCTGCGCGTGCTGTTTTTTTCTGCATGGGAACCGGTTGTAATTAATAAAAAGTTTATAGAAAATTCCTTGTGTCATGGCGAAATTGCGGTATAATATAGAAAAAGTTATCACAATTAATGCAGAATTTCACAGATTTTTTTACTGGTTGAATCTGCAATAACGCAATGAACGTACACAGAAAGGGGTTTTGAAAATGGCTTTTTTTGACAAATTAGGAAACACAATTTCAGCAGCAGGAAAAACAGGATTAAGCAAAGCAAAGGAAATTAAAGATACAGCGCGAATCGCATTAGATATCCAGGAACGCGAAGGTGCAATCCGTAAACTTTATCAGGATCTGGGTCAGGCATATTATCATGCACATAAGGATGATGAGAATTCCGAATATACACAGATTGACGAGATTAAAGCAGCGTTTGAAGAAATCGGTGAACTGAAAGCTACGAAAGATGGTATTCGTGGAATCAGAAGATGTCCGGAGTGTGGCGCAGCTATCGCTGATGATGCGAATTTCTGTTCTTCCTGTGGTGCAAAATGTGAGAAACCGGAGCCGGAAGTATATGAAGGTGAAGTAGTAGATTCTGAGGAAGAAGCAGATGAGGAAACTGTGGAATCAGAGGAAGAGGATGCTCCGGTAGAAGAGGAAGCATTCGAAGACGAAGAGAAGACAGAAGAATAAAAAGTGATGCAAGAATTTGTTTGACTTTTTAAAAAATAGGAAATATAATAACTAGAAACGAGTGGCGAGTAAGCGTAAATCCAGTTTACCGGCTACTCGTTTTTCTGTTTGGTAGAAATCGCATCGAATTTCCTATCAAATAGAAAGCACTTCGTGCAGACGATGCGCATTCGCACGTAGTTAAAATGAATATTTGCAAGAAAAAGTGTGTAGCCTGTCAGCGTAAGTCCAGCTTATATGACAGCGTTACACTTTTTTTGTGCAGAAAAGGGAGGAATGGAAATAAAATGGCAGAAAGTAGCAAGATGAGAGATATGCCGGTGAATAAGCTGATGATTCAGATGGGAATCCCAATGATTCTATCAATGGCATTACAGGCGGTTTACAACATTGTAGACAGTGCATTTGTAGGAAATATGAAAGTGGGCAGTGAAGCAGCATTAAATGCTCTGACTTTGGTATTTCCGGTTCAGATGCTTATGGTTGCAGTTGGAATTGGAACAGGTGTAGGAACCAATGCACTTCTGGCAAGGACACTGGGGCAGGGAAACAGTAAAAAAGCTGCGAAGGTAGCAGGAAATAGTCTGTTTCTGGGTGTAATCATTTACGTCGCATGTTTTCTTTTTGGCATCTTTGGAGTGAAAGCGTATATTTCATCTCAGACAGTAGATACTGAAGTGCTCGAAATGGGTGTCGGTTATCTGCGGATATGTTGTGTGATTTCTTTTGGAATTATCTTTTTTTCTTTATTTGAAAAATTACTTCAGGCAACGGGACGTTCTCTTTATTCTACAATCGGACAGGTGGTCGGAGCAGTTGTAAATATCATTCTGGATCCGATTATGATCTATGGCATCGGACCGGTTCCGGATATGGGCGTGAAAGGTGCGGCTTATGCAACCGTGATCGGCCAGGTGGCATCCGCAGTGTTGTTGTTCATTTTTCATACGAAGCTGAATAAAGAATTTGAACACGGTACGAAATATATGAAGCCGGATACGGAGATTATAAAGGAAATCTATGCAATCGGACTTCCGGCAATCATTGCACAGGCATTAATGTCTATTATGGTTTATGTAATGAATCTGATTCTGAAGTTTAATCCGTCAGCACAGACAGCATATGGTCTGTTCTATAAAGTACAGCAGTTTGTTCTGTTTCTTGCATTTGGACTCAGAGATGCAATCACTCCGATCCTTGCATTTGCTTATGGAATGAGAAGCAGGAAGAGAATCCAGGATGGAATCAGATATGGTTTGATCTATACCATTGTATTAATGATTTTTGGCATTGCAATTACAGAGATTTTCCCCGGAGCATTTGCTACGCTGTTTAATGCGGGAGAGTCGCGGGTATACTTTATCAGTGCAATGAGAGTGATTTCTGTCAGCTTTTTATTTGCTGGAATTAATGTTGCTTATCAGGGGATTTATCAGGCACTGGACGGTGGTGTGGAATCATTAATTATTTCGCTTTTGAGACAGCTTGTGATCATCTTACCATTAGCTGGGATTTTTTCTTGGTTTGTCAGAAACGGTCAGATAGGGGGTTCGTTAATCTGGTGGGCTTTTCCCATTACCGAAGTGATTGCGTGTCTTGTGGGATATCTGTTTTTAAAGAGAATAAGAAAAAATGAAAGCAATAAAATGTGAAAAAACTGTGAAATTAGCACTCAGGTGTTGACATGGCTAGTAATAGGTGCTATAGTACAGATAGAACAAAGGAAGAGAGATAAAAGGAACAAAGAAAAGTTCCGAAGATCCAAAAATCCAATGCTCAATGAGAACAACACTTCGGTTACTCCGAATGTGCAGACAATAAAGACAATTACTGAAAGGAGTAATGACTTATGATGATGCCTAGAATTTTTGGAGAAAACTTATTTGATGATTTTATGAACGACTTTGCATTCCCGGATTTTACAGACAGTGCAAATATTGAGAAAGCTTTGTATGGTAAACATGCTAAAAACATAATGAAGACAGATGTCAAAGATACCGAAAACGGATATGAAGTAGATATCGATCTTCCGGGCTTCAAGAAAGATGAGATCACAATGAAACTGGAAAACGGTACATTAACCGTCAGCGCAGCAAAAGGTCTTGACAAAGATGAAGAGCAGAAAGATAAGAAATATGTAAGACGTGAGCGTTATGCAGGTGCTATGAGCAGAAGCTTCTATGTGGGCGAGCATGTAGCAGTAGAAGATATCCATCCGAAATATGAGAATGGTATCTTAAGCTTTACCGTTCCGAAAAAAGAGCAGAAAGCAGTAGAAGAGAAAAACAAATTTATTGCCATTGAAGGTTAATCTGAACGCTTTATCTCAGTCGAGAAGACTCCCACTTCTGCAAGTGGTGAGTAAAAACAAGTCTTTCTCAGTGGGAGTACAATCTCCGACTGAGATAAACGCTCCGCGTGGATGTGCAGTGATTCTGAAAAGAATATGTCAGCTTTCGCTGACCAGAATCACGCACCAAGTCTCACGTGCGTTCGACTTGAATCTTCTTTCTTTACGCTTTTTTATTTTTCGTTACGGTTTACCGGACATTGGGCACTGCACTTGACTTTCTTACCAGATTGATGCACTATATCAGATATGAGATGACTTCACCTCTACAGGTGTCATCTGCAAATTGTTGCAACATTTTAACAAGGAGGTTCTTTTTATGACACCAAAACAGGAATATTATAAAGTTGCCGCAGAAACGATTCTAAAAAACATTGAGCAGCGCGGCTATGAGGGATGCTACTGTGAAACCAGCGAAAAAGCAGTCAAAAAAGCTCTTTCTTATGTAACACCGGGTTCCAGTGTATCCTTTGGAGGCTCCATGACCATGAACGAATGTGGCCTGATGGATGCCCTGCAGAAACGCACCGATATCACATTGCTGGATCGCTCCAAAGCCTGTTCCCCGGAGGAAGTAAAAGAAATCTATCACAAGGCATTATCCTGTGACTACTATTTTATGAGCACCAATGCCATCACATTAGACGGTCAGCTTGTCAATACCGACGGTACCGGAAACCGCGTAGCTGCTTTAATCTACGGGCCGGAAAATGTTATTATTATTGCCGGCATGAACAAAGTCGCTGCCACGCTGGAAGAAGCTGAATCCAGAGTAAAAAATATCGCTTCTCCTCCAAATGCCATTCGTCTTGACCGCAAGACCCCCTGCGCACTGACCGGAAGCTGCCATGACTGCTTTGCGGAAGGATGCATCTGCAGCCATACTGTTATTACCCGAAGAAGTGCCATCAAAGGACGTATCAAACTGATCCTGGTCGGAGAAGAACTTGGTTACTAAACGCATTTACGAATGCGCATTTTCAAGTCGAACGCACGTGAGACTTGGTGCGTGATTCTGGTCAGCGAAAGCTGACATATTCTTCTCAGAATCACTGCACTCTACACTCCGTTCCGGTCGGCGCAAAACCATTGTCTCCCAGACAATGTGCGCCCTCGCGGAGCATTTATCTCAGTCGGAGATTGAACTCCCACTGAGAAATACTTGTTACTACTCACCACTTGCAGAAGTGGGAGTCTCAACTCAGACTGAGATGAAAATCTTCTTTATATAACATCGCGTGGAAATTCAAGAATGCTCCGGCATTCTTGTTGCGAGGTGCGCGTCATGCAATTGCATGACATACTTCAACTGCGCACCTCTGTAATCCTGCCGGAGGCTATATCAGATGGGGGATTGGCTCCCACCACTGATACTAGCTTGTTTCTCACCACCTATAGAGATGGGAGTCATCTCCCATCTGATATACCGAATTCAATCCCTTTTCCCATGCAGAGCGAACTTCTTATCTGGTCTTACCAGTTATATAGCTATTGTATACCTCACAATACAAAAAAGCAAGATATATATGTACTGTTTGTACAATTCAAGAATGCTCCTGCCTTCTGACTGTGTTTTCAGCCGTTCAAGTCGAACGCACGTGAGACTTGAATCTTATCATATAGTAATATTTAGTGATATGTTGTATAATAGTGACAGAGGTGATTATTGTGCGTATAACAACATCAAATTCAAGTCGAACGCACGTGAGACTTGGTGCGTGATTCTGGTCAGCGCAAGCTGACATCTTCTTTTCAGAATCACTGCGCTCTACACTCCGTTCCGGTCGGCGCAAAAATCCGGCATTATGACTGCCTGCTTCATTGACTTTTCAAGGTGCCTGTGATACGCTTAACTACTAGGAAAAAAGAACTGTTGAGTCTTTATTTAAGTAGATTATTATGCAGACAGTTCATCCGATAAATACCAAAAAAGGAGTGATTTGATTATGTGTAAAACCTGCAAAGGAAAATATTATATGACAACAGCGATTGCCTACACATCAGGCAAACCGCACATTGGAAATACTTATGAGATCGTACTGGCAGACAGTATTGCCCGTTATAAACGACAGGAAGGTTATGACGTATACTTCCAGACCGGAACAGACGAGCATGGTCAGAAGATTGAGTTAAAGGCAGAAGCAGCCGGTGTGACACCGAAGGAGTATGTCGACAAGATTGCCGGAGAAGTAAAACGCATCTGGGATCTGATGAATGCTTCTTATGACAACTTCATCCGTACAACGGATGAAGATCATGAGAAACAGGTGCAGAAAATCTTCAAAAGACTGTACGATCAGGGAGATATTTACAAAGGATATTATGAAGGAATGTACTGCACACCGTGTGAGTCTTTCTTCACAGAGTCTCAGCTGGTAGACGGCAAATGCCCGGACTGTGGTCGTGAGGTTCAGCCGGCTCAGGAGGAAGCATATTTCTTCAAAATGAGCAAATATGCGGATCGTCTGATTGACTATATCAATACACATCCGGAATTTATCCAGCCGGTTTCCAGAAAAAATGAGATGATGAACAACTTCCTGCTGCCGGGATTACAGGATCTGTGTGTATCCAGAACTTCTTTCAGCTGGGGTATTCCGGTAGATTTTGATCCGAAGCATGTTGTATATGTATGGCTGGATGCGCTGACAAACTATATTACAAAGATCGGTTACGATGCAGATGGAAATTCTTCAGATCTGTTCAAGAAAAACTGGCCGGCAGATCTTCATCTGATCGGTAAAGATATCATTCGTTTCCATACGATTTACTGGCCGATCTTCCTGATGGCTCTGGATCTTCCGTTACCGAAACAGGTATTTGGTCATCCGTGGCTGCTTCAGGGCGATGGAAAAATGAGTAAATCCAAGGGCAACGTACTGTATGCAGACGAGCTGGTAGATTTCTTCGGCGTAGATGCAGTCCGTTATTTCGTGCTTCATGAGATGCCGTTTGAAAATGACGGCACGATTTCCTGGGAACTGATGGTGGAGCGTGTAAACTCTGATCTTGCAAATACGCTTGGAAACCTTGTAAACCGTACGATCTCCATGAGCAACAAATATTTTGGCGGTGTGGTAAACAAAACAGGCGTTGAGGAAGACGTCGATGCTGACCTGAAAGCAGTTGTAACAGGAACCCGCGACAAGGTAGCTGCAAAAATGGATCAGCTGCGTGTGGCAGATGCAATTTCAGAAGTATTTACCTTATTCAAGAGATGCAATAAATATATTGACGAGACGATGCCTTGGGCACTTGCAAAAGATGAGGCAAAACAGGATCGTCTGGCAGAGGTTCTCTACAATCTGGTAGAGAGTATCAATATCGGTGCAGAGCTGTTAAAGAGCTACCTGCCTGAGACATCTGCAAAAATCCTTGCTCAGATCAACGGCGCAGAGCGTGATTTTGACGATCTGGCAACCTTTGGTCTGCGTGAGAATGGTCTGAAAGTAACAGATACACCGGAAATCCTGTTTGCACGTCTGGATCTTGCAGAAGTTATGAAAAAAGTAGAAGAACTTCATCCGCAGGTTACAGAAGAAGCACCGGCCAGGGAAGCAGAAGCTGATGAGGAAGTGATCGACATCGAACCAAAGGAAGAGATTTCTTTTGAGGATTTTGGAAAAATGCAGTTCCAGGTTGGTGAGATCATTGCCTGTGAAAAAGTGAAAAAATCCAAAAAACTGCTTTGCTCCCAGGTGAAAATCGGAAGCCAGGTAAAACAGATCGTTTCCGGAATCCAGAAACATTACACACCGGAAGAGATGGTTGGCAAGAAAGTGATGGTACTTGTAAACCTGAAACCGGCAAAACTGGCAGGTGTGCTTTCTGAAGGTATGCTGTTATGTGCAGAGGATGCAGAGGGTAATCTGTCCCTGATGACACCGGAGAAAGCAATGCCATCCGGAGCGGAGATCTGCTAATGATTTTTGATACACATGCACATTATGATGATGAACAGTTTGATACAGACAGAGATGCTCTGCTGTGCGGAATGGCAGAGCAGAATGTCGGCACGATCATAAATGTCGGTGCGTCTTTGGAAGGCTGTTGGCGCAGTGTGGAGCTGGCGCATCAATATCCCTTTGTCTATGCGGCCGTTGGCATTCATCCGGATGAGGTGGGAGATTTAAATGAGGAGTCTTTTGCCCGTCTGCGGGAAACCGCCCGCATGGAAGAAAAAGTAGTCGCTATCGGTGAAATTGGTCTTGATTATCATTGGGATGTTCAGCCGCACGAAGTGCAGAAGTACTGGTTTGTAAAGCAGATGGAACTGGCGAAAGAACTGGATCTGCCGATTGCGGTGCACAGCAGAGATGCGGCAAAAGATACCTTTGATCTGATCGCAGCCAGAGGAAAAGGTCAGCGTGGCGTGATCCATTGTTATTCCTATTCTCCGGAGATGGCACAGGAATATGTAAAACTCGGATATCATATCGGACTCGGCGGTGTGGTTACATTTAAAAATGCAAAAAAGGCAAAAGAAACTGCCAGACAGATTCCGCTGGAGCGCATTTTACTGGAAACGGACAGCCCGTATATGGCACCGACACCATTTCGTGGAAAACGTAACAATTCCGCATACATTGATTATGTGGCGCAGGAAATCGCAGATCTGAAAGGAATTTCCAAAGAAGAAGTGATTGCTGTTACCGAAGAAAATGCAAAGAAGTTATTTGCAATTATTTGATAAGATGGCTCTGAATCGTTGAAATATAGGAGAATCATATGAGTGAAAACAGACCAAAACCGTATCTTGGAAATCCGCAGGAGACCATTGCGGTATTAAACCGTTATAAATTTGCATTTCAGAAAAAGTTCGGTCAGAATTTCCTGATCGATACCCATGTGCTGGAGCGCATCATCGATGAGGCTGGTATTACACCGGATGATTTTGTGCTTGAAATCGGACCGGGTATCGGTACCATGACCCAGTATCTTGCCTGTGCAGCCCGTGAGGTTGTGGCAGTGGAGATTGACAAAGTGCTGATCCCGATTCTGGAAGGTGATACGCTGAAAGCATTTGACAATGTAACTGTCATCAATGAAGATATTTTAAAAGTGGATATCAACAAACTGGTGGAAGAGAAAAACGGTGGCCGTCCGATCAAGGTGGTGGCAAATCTGCCATATTACATTACGACACCGATCATCATGGGACTTTTCGAGAGTCATGTACCTATCGAGAGCATCACGATCATGGTGCAGAAGGAAGTTGCAGACCGTATGAAAACCGGGCCCGGTTCCAAAGAATATGGTGCCCTGTCTCTGGCGGTGCAGTATTATGCAAATCCGGAGATTGTAGCAAATGTTCCTCCGAACTGCTTTATGCCTCGGCCAAATGTCGGTTCCGCAGTGATCCGTCTGACAAGACATGAGACGCCTGTGGTTGATGTCAAAGATGAGAAGCTGATGTTTCGTATTATCCGTGCATCCTTCAATCAGCGTAGAAAGACACTGGTCAATGGACTGAAAAATTCCGGTGAGATTAATTTTAGCAAAGAACAGATCGAGGCGGCGATCACAACCATCGGCAAACCGCTGACAATCCGTGGAGAGGCACTGACGCTGGCTGAATTTGCAGCGTTATCCAATGCTTTTTCTGATATGTAATGATCAGATAAGAATATCTCATGCGTTTGGCTTGAAGGAATCAAAGGATTTTGTATAAGAATAAAGTATCTGTGGAATAAATAATAATCTGAGTCATAAAGTTTAGAATGAAAGAAAAATTCAAACTTTATGGCTCAATTTTTATATTGGTTATTTTTGTTCCCTTCCTGTTGATGCTCTGGGTAGAGGGAGGCTTCGGAGGGAGACAGGCGGATCCTGTGCAGCAACAGATCGAAGAGGCACTGCCTTTTGTGGTCGCAAAGGAGGTTTCTGTGGGAAGCAGAACAGAAACACTGAAAGCGCAGGCAGTCATTGCCAGAACGAACCTCTGGGGAATGTATCTGAAAAATCAGAGTGATGATGCGCAGGGGAAAAGAGATTGGCTGGAGCCGGGTGGAACAGAAGACTTAATGACATTGTGGGGAGCATCTGCCTATGAGAAAAATATGGAGAAATTCAGACAGGCTGTGAAGGAGACGCGTGGTGAGATCCTGACCGTTGAACATCAGCCGATCCAGGCGGCATACCACTATGCGGCAAATTGCAAAACCCGAAATGCATCGGAAGTTCCGGGGCAGGAAGCCGCAGTGTATCTGCAGAGCGTGGATAGCCCGGATGATATGCTGGCGGATGGATTCTTAAGCATCAGCTATATGGAAAAACAGCAGATGGCAGATGCATTGGCATCGTTGTTTCAGGAGGATGCTCCGCAGGCGGAAAATTTGCCGGGAGCACTGGAACTGACAGTCAGAGACAGCGCCGGTTATGTGACGGAGGTCACCTGTGGAAGGACGGTGGCAAACGGCGAGGCAGTACGTCAGGCACTGCATTTGAATTCAGCCTGTTTCTATTTTTCAGAGCTGGATGGAAAGATACGGATTTTGACAAAAGGCATTGGACATGGGCTCGGTCTGAGCCAATACGGTGCCAACGAACTGGCAAAACAGGGAAAGAATTACCAGGACATTCTGAAATATTATTATCAGGATGTTACGTTAGAACACTGGTAATGATTATATGATTTTACATAATTTATGATGCCAGGGTCAAAAGCCTGAAATAATTAATTTCTGTATTGAATAGTTTTTCATTTTTCCGGAAAGAATAAAAGTAAAACAGCAGCCGATGGCGGAATCTGGAGGAGAAAAATGGAAAAAAAAGAAAGACGACGGGTACTTATTCATAGACAGAAATCATATTTGACAGCAGGCGTGGTCACATTGGTGGCAGTAGTGGCCATGATGGGCGCATATCAATACGAAAAGCGTGCAGAAAAACAGGAACAGCAGGAGCAGGTGACTCTGGCGGAGCAGACGGATACCGCTGAAACACAGAATACCACAAATGCGGATGATACGCAGGAGACCATGGTGACACAGAAGCCGGATCAGCAGACTGAAAATACGGTCAGCAATCAGGCAGACAGTTCTGCCCTGGCGCAGACGGATACCGTGCAGGGAAGCACAGACACGACGGCAGTATATCAGCAGGTACAGACCAATGAAGAACCGGTGCTGCACTTTGCGGCGACAGATACCATTGGCTGGCCGTTGGAGGGCGATGTAATCCTGAATTACAGCATGGATCGATCGGTATATTTTGCCACATTGGATCAGTATAAATATAATCCGGCACTGATCATTGCCGGGGCAGTAAATGACCGTGTAGTGGCTGCTTCCGATGGACAGGTTATCGGTGTGGATACCACCGCAGAAACCGGACAGACGGTGACCATTGGGCTGGGAGACAGCTATCAGGCCATCTACGGACAGCTCAAGGAACTGGAAGTGTCAGCCGGTGATTATGTCAGCCAGGGAGACACCATTGGATATCTGGCAGAACCGACAAAATACTATTCCGTGGAGGGAGCCAACCTGTATTTTGCCATGACAAAAGAAGGAAAACCGGTGAATCCAATGGATTATATAAGATAAGTAATGATTTGATCTCAGAATGTTTTGCGGATCGTATTTGCAGCACACATTTTATTCGGAATTGTGTATAATAACAATATAGAGATCAAAATTCGCAATCGATATAAAAATGATACAGTTTTACTTCAGAAAAAGACGGTTATCTCAATCTGAGTTGAGATTCCGCTTCTGCAAGTGATGAGTAATAACAAATCTTTTTCAGTCGGAGAACCGATTTTTGACCTGAATAAAATACAGTACGTCGATTGCTTTTTATAAGAGTGCCTGAGATGCCATGAATGATGGAAAACCAGAGATTTTGATGTGGCATCTCGGGATACAAACATAAAAAAAGCAATAGTATAAATACCTGATCGTACAGATGCAAAAGCATACTACAAAGTGAGATGATCAGAATAAAAAATGGGAATAAAATGAGAGTGACAACAGAGAACACAAAAAAAACGGCAGAGACAGAAACAAAAAATGCCTCCGTAAAAAAAGCAGATGAACAATCAACAGAATCTGCAAGAAAAAAAGCAGAAAAACTGAGCGGGAATGCAGCTGCAAGAAACTATACATATTGAAATGCGGGGACGGAAGTCTCTATACCGGATGGACAAATGATATTGCAGCACGTCTGGAACAGCATCGCAGTGGAAAAGGAGCGAAATATACCAGGGGACGGGGACCGCTGGAACTTGTGTATCTGGAAGTGCATGATACAAAGTCAGAGGCAATGAGCCGGGAAGCGCGGATCAAACGATTTACAAAAAGAGAAAAACTGAATCTTCTTGGAACAGAAGAATGGCGCTTGGAATTGACAGGAACAGAACTGGAGTTGCTGGGATAAAGTTTTGCGAGAAAGAGGAAACAGATAAAAAACTGCCTTTGGGGGCAGTTTTTTATCTGTTGCGGTCTGGTTATCGGGAAACAATAAGTTTGCAGATCGGATTTCCCATAGAGGAAAACTTCTGCTCATATTCAGTCATGACATTTCCCTGATTCAATGTTTCATCATGGTGCAGATCCCAGGTGAAGGCATCCAGATGCCAGCCTGCCGGTTCCACCTGCTCCAGAGAAAACTGAAACAGATCTTTGTTATCGGTCTTAAATTCTACATGACCTTCCGGTTTCAGGATCTTATCATATCTGCCGAGGTAAGTCGTGGAAGTCAGACGTCGTTTCGCATGTCTGTCTTTGGGCCACGGATCGGAAAAGTTCAGATAAATGCGGTCTACTTCATGTTCAGCGAACATATTGCAGATATTTTCAGCATCCATACGAACAAAACGCAGGTTTTCCGGCAGTGTCTCCAGTGCATCTGTTTTTTCCAGAGCACGGATAAGCACGCTGGAATATTTTTCAATACCGATATAGTTGATTTCCGGATTCTGCTGTGCCAGTGTTGTGATAAACTGACCTTTTCCCATACCTACTTCAATGTGGATCGGATGATTATTTCCAAAAACTGTATGCCAGTTTCCGGCCTGAGGATTTTCCTCGAGAATACACAATGGATGCTCGGCGATAGCCTCCCGGGAACCGGGTACATTTCTTAATCTCATATAAAATTAGTCCTTTCTTTTGTAAAGTTTCAACATATCATTGTAAAAACAAAGGAATCGCAATCGTTCTGATTCCCATGATTGAAATGTCAGATGTAAAACAGTTTTATGTCTGTCTGGTATTTTACTATAAGATGCGAATTGCGACAAGTAAATTACAGCTGTTTGGAGGATAAATGCAGTGTATTTTATTAAGATATCATGAATTTTGCATGATATGTCCTGCTTCCTGGTGCGGAAGCGGCGTTTTTACTGGACGGAATATCGAAATTTTGCTATGATAGTAGTTGTGTGAATTCCAAATTTATACAGATTTTTCTGTATGTATCTGAGAAAAAAGATGATAATCAGCAGATTTGTGGGAAAAATAGAGTGAAAGATACAAAGTATGCAAACGCGATGGATAATGGTGCTGTTTGCCATATTTGGAGGAAAAAATGAGAAAATTTTTAAAGAGAATGACAGGCATTTTTCTGTGTGTGGCGATGGCAGCAGGTATTTATGGTGCAATTCCGGCATATGCAGAAGGCACGGATACAGGTACTGATATCCAGGAACAGGCTGCACAGTGGCCAACGGGACCGGCGGTTCAGGCAGCCAGTGCAATCATCATGGATGCGTCCACCGGAACGGTTTTATATGAAAAGGATGCAGATACGCCACGTTATCCGGCAAGTATTACCAAGATCATGACGACACTGCTGGCATTGGAAAATTGCAATCTCGACGAGATGGTGCATTTTTCTGCGACAGCTGTATATGAAAATGAGGGCGGTACGTCCCATATTGCCAGAGATCTGGATGAGGAAATGACACTGGAGCAGTGTCTGTATGGTATCATGCTGGAATCTGCCAATGAGTGTTCCTATGCAGTGGCAGAACATGTAGGCGGCGGTGATTATCAGAAATTTATCGATATGATGAATGCCAAGGCAGCAGAACTTGGCTGCACCAATACACATTTTAATAACTGCAACGGTCTGCCGGATCCGGCGCATGTGGTCAGTGCCCGTGATATGGCGCTGATTTCCAGAGAGGCTATTAAGAACAGTATGTTCCGTAAAATCGTAGGTACAGTGCGCTATGAGATTCCACCAACGAATAAACATGCGGATCCGACGCCGTTGAACAACCACCACCAGATGATCAGCGCATACAAAGGCCGTCAGAATCTGTATGAATACTGTATCGGCGGCAAGACCGGCTGGACATCCGATGCCGGAAATACACTGGTTACGTTTGCTGAAAAAGATGGTATGACACTGATCTGTGTAGTCATGAATTGCACGGCAGGCGGTCAGTATGCTGATACGAGAACATTGTTTGACTATTGTTTTGAAAACTTCAAACTTTATAATGTGGCACAGAACGAGACACGCTATGAGAATACAAATAAACAGGAAAACACGTTGTTCACGGAATGGAATGCCTTTGCAAAAGTGGAAGATGACGCACAGATCATCCTTCCGGCAGCTGCTAATTTTCTGGATACCCAGACAGAAGTGAATTACGATCAGGCCGGGGGAAGTATCCTTGGAACGCTGGTGTATTCTTATGGTGGCCACCAGGTGGGAACTGCGAATGTAGTGACGACCGGAGCAAAAGTGGCGGAGTACCCGTTTGGAGAAAAATCCGGAACCATTCAGAAATCAGACAGTGCGAAGGAAAATGACACTTCCGTGGCAGCAGATTCTTCAGATAAGACAAAGTCAGATGCAGCAAAGAATGACATCGGAAAGAAAAAAAGTCTTTCTATCAGCAGAAATAAATTGTTGCTGGCAGGCGGCAGTGTGGCTGTTGCCATTGTGATCGTGCTTGTTATCCGGTTCCTGGTAAATAACCACAGACGGATCTGGCGCAGGAAAAATACGCGGGACCGCCGTTATAAAACTATCCGGAACAACCGGAAGTGGAACCGCCGGGGTGGCCGGAAATAAGACATAAAATTTAATATAATATAAATCATATAAGGCAAAATCGGAGAAATTTTTCTCACTCGCTAGACGTTCGCTGAGGAAAATTTCTCCGATTTTGCTATTTACGTTAGTATATTAGTATGAGTTGCTTTAGATTGCCGGGAATTTCAGCTCTTTGTATTTGCCATATTTCTGCTGTACCACGTCCATATGTTCAAAGAAATCAATTCTTGTCTTGATGATCTCGTTTAAGTGCTCAGCACGGGCAGCATTTACATTTCGGTCACGGATCAGTCCGTTCTCAGCCAGAACAAATTTATACTCACCGTTCTCATCTTTTACAAGGTCTCCGCCTGCACCACAAACTGCGCACTCAAACGGAAATTCGATTCCATCCCAGTGCTTGTCGCCTTTGTAGATCAGTGCGGAATGACATCTCGGGCACATTCCCTGATCTGCATCACCGAGCCATCCACGCTCTTCTACCGGAGTGTTGATTGCTTTGATGATATTTTCCCCCATCTTGTGGGCACGTTCAATCTGCTCGTCACGGAGTAATACATTACCCGGACGTCCGTTTCTGGTAGAAAGCATCTGGTCAACAACCTGTACAGACTGAGTGAACATGGTAGCACTCATGCCTTCGAGAGCCAATGTCTGCCAGTCGTGACAGGAACCGCCCACTGCGATGAGTCCGCCGACCATATGCGGATCTTCTTTGACTGCGCCGATCTCAAGCAGGAAAGAAAGCTCGTAAGCCAGAAATCTCTGCGCGAATTTCAGATACAGGGAGCTTGGAGTCAGATCATATGTAGGAACACCAACGATGATAGCATTGCAGGTGTACATTTCCTGAACAATCTTGTCCATGTCATCTTTGTCTTTCAGGATACAGCCGTTGTATTTGTCTGCTTTTCCCATTGCTACGTTACCCATCTGCATGGTACATCCCTCGCATCCGGTACAGTGCTCGATGTTGTAATCAAATAAGTTGATGAGTTTACACTCAGCACCGGCCTCCTGACAGGCAAGCAGAGCTTCTTTCACTAAAATTTCGCTGTTTCCGTTGTGGCGTCCTGCCACGATACCTAAAACCTTCATTGTAAAACCTCCTGTTTTTATATCGTTTACTGGTTTGAACGAACAGGTCGCAAACCGACTGCGTTCATGAGCAAGTAGCGAAAGCGGATTGCGAATGTCCGCTTTACAATTGAATATAGAATCATGTAAGGCAATCTGGCTGTTACTGTCGATTGCCCTGATAAATCCAGTGTAACATGAAGGAAATTGTGTGCCTAGTGATGTATTCTTATCAATACATGCAAAAGATTTATATAAATATGCCTTTTGGTAATGGAAAAGTTGCATTTGGGTTATGAATAAAGATATAATAGGAATCAAGACATGATAAGTGCAGAAAACATGAACGTGATGGAGTGTAGAGTGCAGTGATTCTGAGAAGAATATGTCAGCTTTCGCTGACCAGAATCACGCACCAAGTCTCACGTGCGTTCGACTTGAAAGAATAGATATAGGGATAAAATCGGACATAGGGATGAATGAAGACTGAAATAGAAAGAATCGGACATAGAAACGGAGCATATAGATACAGGGAGGAACAGAGGAGATGACTTTTAATCAGATCAAATATTTTGTAACGGTGGCGGAGTGTCTGAGTTTTACAGAAGCCGCGAAGTGCTTGTTTATCACGCAGCCGGCGCTGAGCCGTCAGATCAATGCTATGGAGGAGGAACTGGGAACCAGACTTTTTATCCGGGAAAAAAAACGTCTGAAGCTGACACCGGGAGGCAGTGTGCTATACAACCGGCTGCCGAAGGTGCTGTCGGATTATGCAGAGGCTGTAGAAGATGCAAAGCATGCAAATTCCGGTTATGAGGGAGAACTACGCATTGGTTTTCTGGATATTTATGATATTTCGGAACTGTTCGATGATGTGATCCGGGAGTTCCGGGAAGCATATGAGCAGATTGCGATGAGTCTGGAGCGGTTTGCCCTGGGAGAACTTCCGGCCCGTCTGGCTGCCGGAGATCTGGATCTGATCCTGACTTACGGTTTTTCGCTGTATGACAAACCGGATCTGGTGACGGTGAATGTGCAGAAATTTGACTCGTGCATTATGCTGAACCGAAACCATCCGTTGGCGCCGCAGGAGACGGTGGCGCTGGCAGAGTTGAAAGATGAGCGGTTTATCCAGCTTGGACCGAAGGCCAGTGAAGAGGGATTTCGCTATATCACAAACCTCTGTGCCCGCTGCGGGATCCACCCGGATTTTCTGTTGGTGGAAAAGATGGAGGATGTCATGCTCTGGGTGCAGACCGGGAACGGCGTGGCAATTACGTCAGACCGGACGATCGAGGGTCAGAATCCACATGTAGTGCTGCGTAATATTGATATGCCGGAGGCGAAAAATCACAACATTACTATGGCCTGGAGAAAGAATAATTATAATCCGGCCATTGCCATTTTTATGGAAATGCTCGAGAAAAAATTAACAAAAATTTAATACAAATCGTGCATGATATATGAAAAAGCGGAGAAAAGTTTGAAAAAAGTACAGGAATAAAAACAATCTTGGGGGAAAATAACAGATTTTGTCATAACAAAAATGGATTAAAAAAACAGGATCCTCTAAAGAAAATGGTAAAAAAGCTTTAAAAATGGTAAAAAGCAAGGAGTTACATCCAAAAAAAAGATCATAGTAATGCAGAAAATGCATTATAATATACAGCATTTGTGCAATATGCATATAAAAGCAGCGGACATACCAATGCGGTTTAGTGAAATGTGTTGACTTTGAGAATCTTTTAAGATAAAATAGCGGTGTTTTCAGGGCAGATAATGATGTATTTATCTGTTCCGGTGAAGTTGTTTTTGAAACAAATAAAAAATGGTTTTATGGTGTTTAGGAGGAAAGTTGAAATGAACAACAAAAAGACAAGCAGCTGGAACCTTGGTGTAAAAGGTTACATCATCGTAATTCTGGCATTTTTCTCATGTTATGTGTATTCAGCACTGACATCCGATTCTCTGAACGTAACCCGTGACGTATTTATCGGTCTTGGTATCAACCAGGCAGCGGTTTACGCAATGTCAACAATCGCAGTACCGTTCGGTATCATCGGTAGTATCATTCTCGGTCGTCTGATCAACAAACATTCAATTCGTCTTTACTGGGGACTGAGCATGATCATCACAGCTGTATTTACAGTTCTGATCGGTCAGGTACACAATACCGTTGGTGTTGTGGTATGCTATGTAGTAATCTACACATTCTCTCTTGCATCCGCTATGTTGCTTGCAGGTGAGATCATCGGACACTGGTTTCCGACAAAACGTGGTGTAGCTATGGGTCTTTGTACCGCAGGTTATCCGTTGTCTGCAGCTACAACATCTGCAGTAGCAGGTATGTTCGTCGGAACAGTTGGATATTCCGCATATTATATAGCAATCGCAGTTATCGCAGTTATCGTTGGTATTGTCGTTATCGTATTTGTTCGCGATTTCCCGGAAGAAAAAGGTGGTTACCCGGATAACAATCCTGCATTTGATGGTGAAAAAGCAAAAGCTGAGCATCAGGCAGCGCTTGAGTACTTAAAAACATCCAAATGGACTGCTTTAAAATGTCTGAAAACAGGACGTATGTGGGTTCTCTGGATCGCAGTTGGTATCACAG
>ENA-UOOA01003016-UOOA01003016.1-human-gut-metagenome-genome-assembly--contig:-P61old-NODE-3016-length-22071-cov-7.837936_pt1 | contig 22071 bp, 20 predicted proteins | sample MGYA00242467_ERZ724014 | MGnify/ENA metagenome assembly ERZ724014 | reverse complement strand
TTTCCTTTATATGTCAGTGAAATTCCCTTCTCATTCAGACTGTAAGCCACATTCTCCTCTATCAGTGCCATAATAGCCCATTTTATCATGATCATAAAGTAAAGAAAAAAGACAGCATTTATTAAAATTATTGAACCTATCTCCTTTTCAACATTCTCAATCTCCCTTACTGTATCCTTAATGGGGAGGCACTGTAAGGTATACACCAGAAGGCGCTTATTCTCAATCTCCTTTACAGTAGCCTTAATCCCAGATATTAAAAATCCAAAATGAATTAATAACATAGCACTATATAGTATTTTCTGACTCTTAGTGGCTTTTCCTGATCTTATTTCCATTGCTGGTCTCCTTTACTTGCCAAGAGTCACATATTAATAATGTAACTCTTGGCTATCTTTTCAAAAATAGGCATTCACTAAACTTAACTTTTTAACACTACGCACCTTTGAACAGTTCAATACTTATTTCTCTATTACTCCAGATGTTCTTCATCGGAAGACCATTTTCACCTCCATTAACGCCTTTTACGGGATCATGACATTTATAATTCTACGCCACACTCTTTTATAGTACTCCTTTTTCAGACAATATAATATACATTACAGATTTCATGCAAAATATAAACCGTATCACCCTCGTGTTTACTTTCTCCCAATACTAATACCTTGTTTTTCACCTCGCCGGTTTCTAAAATCTTAACCGTTGCGAAAAATTTTCTTCCCCGTCGAGATATACTATTTATTTGACATTTTCCTATAATCTTAGGATAATGCTCCTTAGGCAAAAACAAATACTTCACATTATATCTGTTCAATAGTTTATATCGAGCAAAAAAACTCTTTTTGAGCATTATTTCTGCGCTCAACATTCCTAAGACAGCATACATTACAATATAGCCCCCACCAAGCCAATATGTCACTTTTCTATCTATAAAGGACATTATAAAAGCCAATATGGAATAAATGATAAATCCATATACTTTAATTGTTTCGCAATAATACATTTCTTTAGGTATACCTTTATAGGATAATTTATTTAATTTTTTGTATAGGAATCTAAACTTTTTCGGTTCCACACAATCCTGAATAGGATAATCTTCTATTGCTTCCAAATAGATCTGTTCATTTCCGCTCTCATATGACATCTGAAACATCATCAACGACATAACCCACAATAAAATTGATATCATACGTTTTGACATTAAAAACATTATGAATATTATTTCCAGAACAAATAATAGCCCTTGCATATTTTTTACCCTCTATCTTCCAAAAAAGCTTTTAACTCTACCTAGAATATTTGAAAAGAAACTTGCTGCTGCAAATGATTTCGTTGTGGATTTAATAGTTCTTCTGGTTGTTATTCGATGTCTTTTTACAGCTCGATTAATTTGATGTCGATATCCTTTAGGATTTGAAAGAGCCTTTGAAACATTTCCTCTCACACGCTTCAAATTGTCAATGCTCTTTCTATAAGGTTCTCCTTGGGCTCGAATACCTTTGCCTCCTATATATACACTTGCTGCAATTGTCCAAAATTCGCCGCCAGTATCCTTTCGCATAATAGGATTATTGTCACAATAAGCATATAAATTTTTATCATAAAGATGACTAGATATATCTAAAATATCTTCCGTATCTGTATTTATAAATCTTGCAATTTCAGGATTATAATACCTTACGGATATGTAATACATCCCGGTCTCATCATCATAGTAGTATCCCTTATATCTGTAAGGATTGTCCTTACCAAGTGTATCTGCCATACTGCCCGTGATGCTGATCAGTTTGCCCCAGCTGTCATACCTGTAGTTTACTACAGCCCCGCCATTGGCGTCAACCAGTCCTGTGATGCACATCAGTCCGTCACGGATATAATAATAGTCTGCACCTTTATAACGGATAGCCATCAGTTGGCCGCTGCCGTCATACAGGTACTGCTGCCATTTCCCGTTTTTCTTCTCTGCCAGGATGCTGCCGCCTGCTGTCATAGGCAAACTTCTTCGTTTTTCGGAATGTCAATAGTTTTTTCTTCGTTTTTTAGATTTTATTTTTGCATCATTTTCTCAGCATTCAAGAGAATGCAAGAAGAGCCGCCTTCTAGTATCTTCTCTGTATCTTATACAGAGCAATACCAAAAGACGGCTCTTCACCTAACAACGCTTTTCACCTTGTCTTATCTTTTCCGATATTCTCAATTATCCTCTTAACTTCCCTGTAAGAATCACCCAACCGCTGTCCCCGCTTAGAAATCTGTTTATGATCATAAGCAAACAGTACCGCCTTACCCGACATCCTTCGCTTAAAAGAAGCCATGCATACGCCTCCGGAATTCAAATTTCCTATTACCATCTTATGCCGCAATCTGAAATATCGTTTTCGAAACATTGTCTTCTTCTAAACATTATCCAGCAACCTGGCGCTTCAAATCCAAAGCGTACAGTCAAAAACTTCATGAAACAGGATTTGTGAAACACTCAATTCTCGGGTAAACATATAGAAATTCCCCTCTTCACAGCAGGTGCTCCTAACACGTCCGGTACTTAGATGCCGTCCTTTGGCATCTTATGTACCGCTGACAGTGTTAGGCAGTGCGAACGTGCCTGCTGTGAAGAGGGGAATTTTATATGTTTTCGGAAAATCCTGAATGTTTCACAAATCCGTCTAAGGTCTGTTTTCTGCGCTCTATCCTTTTTTTTGCGGATCTCTGTGTGCCACCAGACGGCAGATTGGATTGCCCTTAGCCGTAAAGCGTTCTTCGTACTCCGTCATGACATTGCCTTCCGCATATTCGCTGTGGTGCAGATCGAAGGTATAGTTGTCCAGCTCCCAGCCGGCCACCTCTACCTGCTCCAGTGAAAAATCAAATAATGGGCGATTGTCTGTCTTGAAGATCACACGTCCTTCCGGGCAGAGGATCTGGTTATACCTTGCCCAATATTCCTTGGATGTCAGACGGCGCTTGGCATGACGATCCTTCGGCCATGGATCAGAGAAGTTCAGATAGATTCTGTCTACTTCATTCTGGTCGAACACATCAACGATATCTTCCGCATCCATACGAAGGAAGAAAATATTGTCTGCGTCATATGTATGGTACTTCTCCAACGCACGCACAAGGACGCTTGAATATTTCTCTATACCGATATAATTGATATCCGGGTTCTGCTGTGCCAGTGTCATGATAAACTGACCCTTGCCCATACCTACTTCGATGTGGATCGGATGGTCGTTGCCGAAAAGCTCATGCCAGTGGCCCTTCTGTGCCTTCTGATCTTCCGGGTCATGCAGCACGCATTCATCCGCTGCAATTGTCTCTCTTGAACCTCTTACATTTCTAAGTCTCATAAAAAACCTGCCTATTCGTTGGAATCTCTCTGTACAGCCAGTGCGCCTGTACGTGCCATCTCAATAATGCCAAATGGCTGCATCAGCTTGATAAAACGATCAATCTTGGATGTCTTGGCGGTCAGTTCAATGACCATGGACTTCGGTGAAAGATCTGCGATATGAGCACCTGTAATATTGCAGATCTCCATAATATCCGATCTTGTCACATTCGTATAAGTCACCTTCAGCATCAAAAGTTCTCTTGTTACACACTTATTCTCTGCAAAACGGCGAACCTTGATTACATCGATCTTCTTGTTCAGCTGTTTCTCAATCTGCTCCATGATACGCTCATCACCTGTGGAGATGATGGTCATACTGGATATATCTCTGTCATCCGTCTCGCCTACGGCAAGGCTGTCGATGTTAAAACCTCTTCTGGCAAATAATCCGGCGGTCTTGCTCAATGCACCGGCTTTATTCTCTACTAATACCGAAAATATTCCTTTCATCCGCCTGTTACTCCTTTACCAAATCAAAACTGTAAACCTCACAAACCATCATGGCTGCATGGTCGCATGCAAGGAATTCATCAATTCTCTGTTCCATCTCGTCATTATGTTCAAGATGGAAATAATCCAATCCGTAAGCCTCTGCGATTTTCTCAAAATCAGGACTGCCGTCCAATGAAACGCCGCTGTAACGGTCATGATAGGTATGATGCTGATATTCACGTACCAGACCAAGATAGCCATTCCTCATAATAACAAACTTGATCGGCAGGTCCCACTGACGCATGGTAGCCAGTTCCATCAGAGACATCTGGAAGGAACCATCACCACAGACAGCGACAATCTGTGTATCCGGCAATGCCGCGCGGACACCGATAGCTGCAGGAATGGAATAACCCATTGTACCGAATCCGCCTGTTGTCAGGAAACGGCCGTGCTTCATCACATAATTATCTGCAGACCAGAGCTGATTCTGACCAACATCCGCTACATAAATGGCATCATCATTCATCTTGCCGCTCAGTGTCTGAACAAAACGGCATGGATTCACAAAATCCGGATTAAAATGACGTCTGTCCACATAAGCTGCTTTCTTCTCTGCCAGTTCTTCATTCCATGCTGTGTAATCTCCCGGAATCTCATACTGAAGCAGATTCTCAAAGATCACATGCACATCGCCTACCAGCGGAACCGTTGTTCCGAGATTCTTGCCGATTTCAGCCGGATCCACATCGATATGGACAATAGTTGTATTCCTTCTCTCAAGCTTGTAAGGCTTCACAACGGCGCGGTCTGCCACTCTGGCCCCCACAAGTACAAGGACATCGCACTCATGAACTGCATAGTTAGCATGCGGCTTACCGTTGGCTCCCAGCATGCCCATATATAAAGGATCGTCATTCGACATAACACCGATACCCATCATAGTAGAAACAACCGGAATATGGAATTTATTCGCAAACTCGCGGACAACCTGCTCACCATTGCCAAGAATTGTTCCGCCTCCCACACAGATCAGCGGTTTACCGGCACGGGACAGTACATCCACAACCTTGCGGATCTGAAGATTATTGCCCTTCACTGTCGGCTTATAACCACGGATACTGACTTCATTCACCGGCACATATTCTATCTGCTTCTGCTGAACATCCAGCGGTACATCAATCAGAACCGGTCCCCGACGTCCTGTAGATGCAATATGGAATGCCTCCTTGAAAATACGTGGGATCTCTCTGGCATCTCTCACCAGATAGCTGTATTTGACAAAAGGTTCCGCCGAACCTGTAATATCTGCCTCTTGAAAGACATCTTTGCCAAGGAGTTCACTTGAAACCTGTCCTGTGATCGCAATCAGCGGAATACTGTCCGCATAAGCCGTTGCCAATGCTGTGATCAGATTCGTTGCCCCCGGTCCCGAAGTTGCCACACAGACTGCCGGTTTCCTCGTCACCCGGGCATACCCGCTGGCCATATGTCCGCCGTTCTGTTCATGGCGAACCAAAATATTCCTGATACCTGAATCATATAAACTGTCGTAAAACGGACAGATCGCAACGCCAGGATAGCCGAACACAGCCTTGATGCCCTCGGCTTCCAGACATTTAACCATTACCTGTGCTCCAGTTAACATAGCACTACCTCCATACACTCTGTTTTCTGTAACTGTTCAGTCCCTTCACAGTTACCTTTCTCTTACATATCATATCCTCCATCTGATATCACGCAGTCTGCTCTCCTGCACTGTACTCTCCCCTGAGGATACACGACTCCTGTTGAATGTAATACATTTTATCACATTCACACAGGAGTGTAAATAAACGCGGCTCCGTTAAATATTTATCTCATTCATAGAAATTTTTAATTGATCCGATCTGAATTAATCTTATTTTTTGATAATCATTTCACGCTGCATATCCATATACTCCAGAAGACTTCTTGAAATTTCCTGCCCATTATCACCGTAAATCGTTGCTTCCACAACGCGGATACGCTTGCCGTTCTTCACAACACGGCTCTCACAGGTCAGTTTCTTCACGCCCATTGTCGGTCTGAGAAAATACATATTTCCGGAAAGCGTCGGTCCTTCAAATCCGCAGGAGGCTGCTGCAAAACCAGCCACCGTATCCGCCAGCGTGTACAGGCATCCGCCATGAACAGTTCCCAGCGGATTCATATGCTGATCAGTGACTTCCAGTTCACCTTTACAATATCCTTCATCTACCTCCACAATTCTGATACCCATCAATTCGATAAACTTATCATTACGTCCGATTTCACCCATCAGTTTCTCGTGCACTTCTTTACTTAACATCCTGTCCTTCATCCTTTCTTCCGCACTTTTATCCGATTCTGCTTATTCTCCGTCAATTATCCGATTATTTCTAAATTTCAAACGGCTCGTATGGAATAAAGTTTAACACATGTCGCATATTTATTCAATAATCAGCTTTTCATCTTTCACCTAGATTAAAGCCATGCGAAACCTGGCAAAAGATACAATTTGACTTTTTGGCTGAAATCTTATACTATAATTGCGGACTATACTGTATTTAGGAGATTTTTTACATGAAAAAATTAATTTGTACTTTATTTATAATGCTCCTTTTTTTCTCCGGCTGTATACTTTCACCCCTGACAGCCTATGCCGACGAAACAAAAGCAGCCTCTTTAGAAGAAAAAACGGACGCATCTGAAACAGAGACCGAAGCTCCGTCAGGTCCCGTTATCCTGCCGACAGACAAGGTCTCAACGGAAGATATCATTTTATACTCCAGTGCAGCCTGCGTTATGGACGTTGATACCGGCGAAATTCTTTATTACAAAAACATGGATGACCGGCATTATCCTGCCAGCATCACGAAAGTAATGACCGGTCTTCTACTTATTGAGAACGCTGATCTTGACGATACCATCACATTCTCCCAGGATTGTTGGAACGGTCTGAATTATTATAATGACATGAATATCGGCATGCTCAATGACGAAGAGCTTACTGTCAACGATGCCCTTCATGCGATTCTCATGTCTTCAGCCAATGAAGTCTGCAACGGAGCTGCCAAGTATCTCAGCGGTTCTGTCAGTGCTTTCTGCGATCTGATGAATGAACGGGCCAAACAGCTTGGCTGCACCAACACACATTTCGTCAACCCAAACGGACTCCACGACCCGGAGCATTATACCAGTGCCCATGATATGGCACTTATTGCAAAGGAGGCGATTCAGAATCCCACATTTCGCGAAATCACCGGATGTAAGGAATACACTGTCAAATCTACCAATCTCCGACCGGAAGGCTTTACACTCTATCACAAGCATCAGATGCTGATGGATACCAAATACCATTATGATGCCTGCATCGGCGGCAAAACAGGCTATACATCGGAAGCCAAAAATACCCTTGTTACTTATGCCGAAAAGAATGATCACACCCTTGTAAGCGTCGTTATGGAGAATTCTGACGGTCATATCTATCCCGATACCATCAGTGCCATGGACTACTGCTTCGACAACTACGACCGTTTGGTAACCAAAATGGCCGCTGCAGAAACAACTGCCGAAACTGAATCCTCCACCTTCAGCCACCCCGGAGAAACAGAGAATCTGCCTGCATTTGCAGAACTTACTGAAACAGAAAGTGACTCTGAAATACTTCCGGCAGCTGACGATTATTCCAACGGATCCCCGCTGTCGATATATCTTCACAAAATGGTCAATTTCGCACTGGAGCATATATTTATAGCCCTGTTATGCGTCATCTGCACCGTTATTTTACTGTCACTCTTCATGATCTGGCTGTATCATGTCTTAAAACGCAGAAAACATCGTCGAAATTATGAACGTCTTCGTGATGAACGCATTAAAAAATATAACAAAAATCATTAATATCATTGTCGAATATAGCTGAACTTTGATAAATTACTTGATTTAAAATGTAACCGTGTTATAATGGGATTCATAAATGTAGTGAATAGTCTACCTCTTCACTATGATGATACGTTATACACGAGGTGAATATATGAACTGGGTCGCTCCGATTAAAGATGACGAAACACTCCAAAAATTTAGAGACGCATTAAGATCTGTTGACGATAAATATTACATTTTATTTGAGATCGGAATCGGAACAGGGTTGCAGCTTCAGGATATCTTGCAATTTAGAGTAAAAGATGTACGTGACAAGGACAAACTGATCGCTGTAATCGGAACACGACAAATTGAACAGTCTTTTCCTTTGAAAGAAGAGCTTCAGGCTGTAATTTCCGACTTTATTGATGGCAGAGATGATGACGAATACCTGATTACCGGATATGCCAGCACGCATAAACCGCTGTCCCGTGAACAGGCTTATCGCATTTTCAAGCAGACCGGCAACAGAATCGGTCTGAAATCCATCGGCACACAGACTATGCGCAAAACTTTTGCGTGGCGCTATTACAAGGAAACCGGTGATATTCAGTATATTCAGAATTTACTGAATCACGCATCCCCGAATATTACTTTCCGTTATATCGGCGAGAAGCCGAATATCCGGGTTATCTATGACAAGATTACAGATGACGGCAATCAGAAAGCCATGGAATATCTGCTGACAGACAAGAAAGGTGTGGAAGATATCGATGCCATTATCCATGAATTGAAGCAGATCCGCCGGAAGCTGACCGGCAAACGCCAGTCGCTGCCGTACTATGGTCGTGTGGATACACTGCTTGAACAGATGCACGATACACTCAGAGATTTTAATCAGACACACTGACCTTTATCAAATCGAAAAGGCTGTCAATGCCACTGAACATATTCAGTGACATTGACAGCCTTTCTGTCTGCGTTCACGTCTTTTTTGAAGAACATCTGCTTTCATCTGCCTCAGCTGATCCGCTTTTTCAGCATCTATCAGCCGCAGTGTTTTAACAACATATATACGCTGTTCATCATCCTTCTTGATACGGATCTTGCCCCGTATGTATCCATGCTCCGGGCAATCTGCCAGACAATAATATGCTTTTGCCTTTGCAGAAAACCAGTGCATCCTCTTTCTGGCCGCCCGTCCGCATTTATAGCATCTTGTGGAACGGACTTCTTTATCTGCCATAGCCTCTTCCCGGGTATCAAAAACCCTGGAAATGTATTTATAATAAGAATCATATCTGAGATGAATCTCTTCTTTCTTTGTCTGAGGATTCTGATAATAATCAATCGAATAGAGCTTCTTCGCTGCTTCACGGTCAACCCTTCGAAAAATCTCCGCTGTATAGGCTGCATCATTTACCGCACGATGAAAATCCTCTGACTTCGGCAGCTCAAAATAATCCACCGCCGTTTCTAAAGATGCTGCAGCCGTATCATGCGCACAGAGTTCTCTGAACAATTTCTGAACATTGTAGTACTTTACAGGGCCTTTGAGAAGATCCAGCAGACCATAGTACTTCATATTCCTCTGTAATTCCACAAGATCCATATTTCCCCATGTGCAAAAGGTGTAATCCTTTCCACACCAGAGCATAAAATCCACCAGTACATACGTAAACGGATCACTGACATTCAGCTCTTCCTGGGTAATGCCTGTCAGCTCTTTTGTAATATAATGCAATTTCTTGTATACTTTTGGCCGGATCGTCCGGCTGAACCGATCAACTTCCTTCCGTTTTTCATTAAGCTTCACTGCTCCGATCTCAATGATTTCAAAGGGAATCTTACGGTTCTCAGACCCCTTTCCATAAGAGGTCTGATTCCACTCAAAATCTACAACTATATAATTCATGCCGTTCACTCCATCATGTCACTTTATTTATTGAGGTCTATAACCTCTCCATCCACAACCTGCTGCATCAGTGCTTTTGCCTCATCAACGGTTGTCTGATCCGGTATCATAACATACGCATTGGCACTCATAGAATACGGCTGCCTTGTATCGCCGGTACCATCCACACTATAGCTGACAATATTCCAGCTGCCGCCATCCTCCAGCTGTTGGCGTACCAGCTCTGCCATTCTGTCATAGGAGAAATTCGTGTCAAAACAGCCTTCGATACCATTCAGAACTTCTGTATAATGACTCAGCATTTCCGATGACATCGCCTTCTGAATCACCGCACTGATCACCTGCATCTGATGCCGGCCTCTTGCACGGTCACCCTCCTGAAAAGCATAACGTTCACGGGAATATGCCAATGCTGCCGCACCATTCATATGATTCATACCCTTTGTAAAGGAATACTCCTGATCCGTACTCGCTGTAAATGCAGCATCTGAATCAATATCTATACCGCCCAGTGCATCAATAATCTTGATAAAACCTGCAAAATTGACTCTGAAATACTTGTCCAGTGAAATATCATAGAGCATTCCAAGGGTATCCATAGACACATCAATACCATAAATACCTGCATGGGTCAGTTTATCCGGTACACCATTGGAAATTGACAGCGGGACAAAATAATCTCTCGGTGTTGACACAAGCAGCATCTGTTTTGTATCTGTATTGATCGTTGCAATGATATTCACATCACTTCGCGTGTTGATGATCTCACCGCCCCTTGTATCGATACCACTGATATACAGACGTATGATATTCTTTGTATCCTGCTTCTGTGAAACATTCGTATCCTTCGTCTGCTCCTCAATGACCGTATTGACATCCAGAATATCCAGCTCCCGGATCTTATTCTCAATATCCGTATAGCCTTCCATTTCCGACAAGATCGGAAGATAAGCATGATTCAGGATAATTACGCCACAGCTGCCATCCATCAGACTGTCCACAAGCTTTGTCACACCATCCGCGGACTGCTGCTTAACAGGCTGTCCAAGCAACGTTTGAATCTGCTTCACAGCTTCCTGCGTGTTCTTCTTATCCAGACTGCTCAATGTACCAAATGTATAATCTTTCGCATCTTCAATTGTCTGCGCTGCATCATTTTTCAAAACATAAATACCGATCTGTGATGTCTTCGTATTCACCCCGGATATCCTGGTCAGGGTATTATACGTATTCAATACAAACAGGTTCCCTACAACCAGCAAAACAATGAATAAACTTCCCAACACAATACCTATGACAAAGCGCACCTTCTTCCGAAAATCACCTGTCAGAAGACATATAAGCAAAACACAAGTCAAAATTGCGATTCCCACCGCAAAAATCAGATAAACAGGCACCAGCTTTGTCACCACCAGCAATCCGATAAATTCCACGGCAATGAGTAATAATACAATCGTAATAATTAATCCCGGAATATGCGCCCTTCTTCCTGTTGGTCTTCCCCGCAAAATATTTCCCTCCATAATCATTCAAGACTTGCTTATCAAATTCATTCTATTATCTTAGCACACTGACTACTGATTCGCAAGAGATGTCCCACTGTGATATAACTTTTCATAGACACCTTTCCTGGCCAGAAGTTCCTCATGAGTTCCCTGCTCTACAATATCCCCGTGGTCAACCACAAGGATCAAATCCGCATTTCTCACAGTGGACAAACGATGTGCAATAACAAAAGAAGTTCGGCCATCCATCACTCTGTGCATGGCTTCCTGCAGCATTTTTTCAAGACGGGTATCCACGGAAGATGTCGCTTCATCCAGAATAATAATCCGCGGATCCTTTAAGATCGCCCTCGCAATGGTCAAAAGCTGCTTTTCCCCCTGGGAAATATTCGTACTTTCTTCATTGACTTCAAAATTGTAGCCGCCTGTCAGTGTTTTGATAAAATGGTGTACATTCGCCATCTTGGCTGCCGAAATGACCTCATCCCTTCTGGCACCCAGCCTTCCGTAATGGATATTGTCATAAATGCTTCCTTTAAACAGCCATGTATCCTGAAGAACCAGTGAAAACAGCTGTCTTAATTCTTCCCTGTCCATATCCCGGATATCAATACCGTCTATCCTGATGGCTCCGCCCTTCACATCATAAAAACGCAGCAGGAGATTCATCAATGTCGTCTTGCCGGCACCTGTCGGTCCTACAATAGCCACCATCTGTCCGGTCTTCGCCTCAAAATTCACATCCCGCATCAGTGTTTCATCATCATATCCGAAGACAACATGGTCAAATGTCACTTCTCCCCGTATATCTTCCGGTTGAATTGAAACAGTTCCTTCCTGAGCTTCTTCTTCCTCATCCAGCAGTGTAAAGATTCTTCCCATGGCTGCAAATGCTGACTGTACTTGTGAAGACAGCTGGGAAATCTGTGAAAGCGGATCATTGATCTGCCAGATATAACGGATAAATGCCTGCAGATTGCCAAGGAGCAATGTGCCGTTCATAACAAACAGGCAGCCCGTTACTGCTACAGAACCGATGATCAGGTATGTGATCAGTGAAATACACGGTGAGATCAGAGATGATGCAAACTGTGCTTTGAAAGAAGCATTTCTCATTCTCCCATTGACATCGTGAAATTTATCTACCGCCGTCTGCTGTCTGTTATACAAAATAATTTCATTGAAGCCTCCGTACATCTCTGTGATAGTACCGTTGAGTTCCCCCAATGTCTGCTGCTGTGTATCAAACAATTTCTGTGAACGTGTTACAAAAAACCGCGTCACAATCAATGACAAAGGAATGATCAGCAGGGCAATACATGCCAGCACTATATTGATATAGAACATCATGCCAATAACAAAGATAAATGTCAGGATCGCCGCCAGTACTCTCTGCAGTGTCTCCTGCAGCGCATTGCTCAGGGTATCTACATCATTGGTGACACAACTGAGCACGTCGCCAAAGGCATGATCATCAAAATACCGCACCGGCAGGCGCTGGATCTTCTTCTGCAAAGTGTTTCTGATATCACACATTGCCTGCTGCAGTACCTTCGTCAGGAAAACTGCCGTGATCAGCTGTGAAACTGTTTTGATAATATAAATCACCACCAGAGTTCCCATAATGCCGAAAATAACATCAAAATGAACATGCGCACCCTCCACACCCTTCAGGATTGCTTCACCGTCACTGAAAAGCTGTGTTGTCATCTGCCCCTCTACCAATGGCATCACCGCAAAGGTAATATTGGCCACAACAACCATCAGAAGGCCAAGGATCAGACCGCCCTTATACGGGCTCAAAAATGTCATCAGATATTTCAGACAGTAACCAATCTGATGAATACCTTTTCGTTTATTTTCAGTTTGATTAACGGACATTCTGCAGTTCCTCCTCACTCAGCTGGGATGCTGCAATTTCATAATATAACGGACATTCTTTTAATAATTCCTTATGACGTCCCACGGCCGCCAGCCGGCCTTCATCCAGCACAAGAATCTGATCCGCATCCATGATCGTAGATACACGCTGTGCCACAATGATGACCACAGCATTTTTCACTTCGCTCTTTAATGCCTGACGGAGCACCGCATCCGTCTTCATATCCAGTGCCGAAAAAGAATCGTCATAGATATAAATATCCGGCTTTCTCACAAGTGCTCTGGTAATGGACAGACGCTGTTTCTGCCCGCCGGACAGGTTGCCCGCTCCCTCAACAATTTTTTCTTGAAAACCATTTGGTTTATCCATGATAAAATCCATGGCCTGGGCAATTTCCGCTGCGTGCCGCACTTCTTCATCTGTCGCATCTTCCCGTCCGAAACGAATATTTTCTTCAATAGTTCCGCTGAACAGATTGGCTTTTTGTGCAACAAAACCAATATGTTCACGCAGTTCATGACTGTTCATCTGCCTGACATCCACACCATTGATCAGCACACGACCGCCGGTCACATCATAAAATCTCGGGATCAGCTGTATCAACGTACTCTTGCCGGATCCGGTACTGCCGATGATTGCCAGCGTTTCCCCTGCTTTTGCTGTAAACGAAATATCTTTCAGGACAGCTTCTTCACCATCCGGATAGCAGAAATCCACGTGATCAAACACGACTTCTTCTATATGCTCTCCGATATCAGAAACCGTCTTTTCCTCAGAAATCTCATCCAGAATATCCGGTGTCATATTCATCACCACTTCGATACGTTTGGCAGAAATATTGGCACGGGGATACATCATAAATACGAGGCAGAACAGCATAACAGAAAACATGGCATGAAAAAGATATTCCATAAACGCCATCAGCTGTCCCACCTGCAGCGTACTCTGATTGATCATCTGGCTTGCAATAAAATAGATGGAAATTGCCGCAATATTCATTAACAGAAAAAATAACGGCTCCGTAGAACTCATCAGTGTAAATAACTTCCTGGACTGATTGGTGAATTCCTGGTTCTGTTCACCAAAACGCTCCGTTTCACGGGCATCATTGTTAAAAGAACGGATGACCCTGATACCGGTGAGATTCTCCCTGAAAATACGGTTCAGCCCGTCCAGTGCGGTCTGCTGACGTTCACTGATGGGCCCTGAAATTTTTGCCACAAGCACAACGCCGAGAATAATAAAAGGTACCGTCGCTGCAATAACCAGAGATAAACGTACGGATGACATAATGATCAATGTAAAGCTGATAACGATCATCACCGGCGTCAGCATGGCTGTTCTCAGAATAATGTTCATGAAGTTCATGATCTGCAGTGCATCATTGCTTGTCCTTGTAATCAGCGAAGACACTCCCAGCTGATTCATCTCCCGATGAGAAAAGCTCTGAACCTTCTCAAACAGATCATTTCTTATATCACAAGTCACCGCCGTGGATATTCTGGCACCGCAATAACCAAGCACTACAGTACCGAGAATACCTACAATTGAGATAACGGCGATCAATCCGCCCATTTTCATGAGATATTCTCTGTCCCCGCTGGCCACACCGCCATCCACCATCTTGGAAATAATTGTCGGAATGCCCAACTCTGTCAGAGCAAATCCGAAAACCGAAATAAAGTTTAAAAAAACAAGCCCCTTATAGCGCTTGAGATAAGATAACATTAATCGCATATCATTCCCCCATTATTTTCTACAACCCTTACCACTAGTATGCATGGTATTGTTTCTCCCGTCAACCAAAGATTTAATAAAAATATTATCTTCAGTTCTTCATATTTTTAATTATTAAACAGATTTATAAGAGATTGTGCATGGTATATTTTTGCAAAGAATGCTATAATTTAAAATTATCAGAAACATACATTATAAGGAGGCCGAATATTATGAATGAAGTCAAAACCCCAAAAAAGAACTGGTTTTACTATTATACAATCGTTCTGCTTATCCTCATCCTTCTTAATACATTGATCGTGCCAATGATCCAACAGCACAGTGTCAAGGAAGTTGACTATGGCACTTTTATCAGCATGACAGAGAAGAAGGATATCGGTAAGGTTGAGATTGAAAGCAACCAGATTGTTTTCACCAACAAGGATGGATCCCAGATTTACAAGACAGGTCTGATGGATGATCCGAACCGTACAGAACGACTCTACGAATCCGGTGCAGAATTCTCCAGTGAGATCATTGAACAGATGTCACCGCTGGTAAGTTTCCTGCTCACATGGATTCTTCCATTGGTCATTTTCTTTGCCCTGGGCCAGTATATGTCCAAGAAGCTCATGAACAAGATGGGCGGCGGCAAGGACTCTATGATGTTTGGTATGGGCAAGAGCAATGCCAAGATCTACGTAAAGTCTACCGAAGGCATTAAATTCTCCGATGTTGCCGGTGAAGATGAAGCAAAGGAGAATCTGACTGAAATCGTTGATTATCTCCACAACCCGAACAAATACAAAGAGATCGGTGCTTCCATGCCGAAGGGTATTCTCCTTGTAGGCCCTCCCGGAACAGGTAAGACAATGCTTGCCAAGGCTGTTGCCGGCGAATCCAATGTACCATTTTTCTCCATGTCCGGTTCAGAATTTGTTGAAATGTTCGTCGGCATGGGTGCTTCCAAGGTCCGCGACCTTTTCAAACAGGCCAAAGAGAAAGCGCCTTGTATCGTTTTCATCGATGAAATTGATGCCATCGGCAAGAAACGTGATGGCCAGATCGGCGGCAACGACGAACGTGAACAGACTCTGAATCAGCTGTTGACCGAGATGGATGGTTTTGAAGGGAATACCGGTGTTATTATTCTGGCTGCTACTAACAGACCTGAATCCCTGGACCCTGCCCTGACCCGTCCGGGACGTTTTGACAGACGTGTACCTGTCGAACTGCCGGATTTAAAGGGCCGTGAAGAGATTCTGAAGGTTCATGCCAAGAAAATTCGTCTTTCTGACGATATCGATTTTAATAAGATTGCCCGCATGGCTTCCGGTGCTTCCGGTGCCGAGCTTGCGAACATTGTCAATGAAGCCGCACTTCGTGCCGTCCGTGACAACAGACGTTTTGCAACTCAGGCGGACCTTGAAGAAAGTATTGAAACTGTCATTGCCGGATATCAGAAGAAGAATGCTATTCTCACGAATAAGGAGAAGCTGATTGTTTCCTATCATGAGATCGGACATGCGCTCGTTGCTGCCAAGCAGACCGATTCCGCACCTGTTCAGAAGATCACTATTATCCCAAGAACTTCCGGCGCCCTTGGTTACACTATGCAGGTGGATGAAGGCAATCATTATCTGATGAGCAAAGAAGAAATCGAGAACAAGATTGCCACTTTCACAGGCGGCCGTGCCGCTGAGGAAGTCATCTTCGGCTCCGTTACAACCGGTGCTTCCAATGATATCGAGCAGGCAACCCGCCTTGCCCGTGCCATGATCACCCGCTACGGCATGAACGAGGATTTCGATATGGTTGCTCTTGAGACTGTCACAAACCAGTATCTCGGCGGTGATGCTTCTCTTGCATGTTCTGCTGAGACTCAGTCTGAGATCGACCACAAAGTCGTTGAACTTGTAAAACAGCAACATCAGAAAGCCATTCAGATTCTCATTGAAAATCGTGCGAAACTGGATGAACTGGCTCACTTCCTCTATGAACGCGAAACCATCACCGGCGAAGAATTCATGAACATCCTCAACGCCTAAAAAGATGGGGCTGTCTATTTCCCGACAGCCCCATCTTTTTATAATCTCCAGATATGGACTTTATCCCCGGCTTTTAACGGGCCGGTGCCGGACGGCATGTCAACGAGACAGTTGGTTCCTATTCCCTGCCGCATCTGGGCGTTATGCTGTCCTTTGGTGATATGCACTGCATGGCCGTCGTCATAGGCTTTTAATACTCTTCGGCTGCCAATGTTTCCGGGATAATCATGAGCCAGAACTGCTTCTTTTCTTACCATCACCGGATGACTGCTGCCTGTCATTTTTCGGATCAGCGGCTGCATCAACAGCTCAAATACCGCAGATGCAGAGAATGGATTCCCTGATAATGAAATAATCGTTTTTCCATTATAAAGGGATGCCATGGTCGGCATTCCCGGCTTCAGATCAATACCATGAAAAAGAAGGTCTGCTCCCAGTTTTTCTATAACTTCCGGGAGCAGATCTTTGACACCAACGGACACTCCGCCTGTTGTCAGGATCACATCCGCCTGTGCCGTACTTCGCCTAACTGCCGAAACAATCGCTTCTGTATCATCCCCGACAAAACACCCTTCTGTGATATCACACCCCAGCTGCATGAGTCTTCCCGTCAGATAGGCCAGATTGGAATTATAGATTTTCCCGGGAAGCAGCGGCTGACCAGGCATCATCAGTTCTTCACCTGTTGTAATGATCGCTACCCGTATTTTTCTCCAGACTGACACTTTGTCAATGCCGCCGGAAGCCATAGAAACCATCATATAAGCATCTATTCTTTCACCTTTCTGTCCAAGGCAGTCTCCTCTGTGAAAATCTTCTCCTATCGGACAGCAATTGATATGTTTGTCCAATGACAGATAAATCTTCACATCCTCTTCGCCGTAATCCGTATCTTCCTGTTTGACAACACAATCTGCCCCTTCCGGTATCATCGCTCCGGTCATGATCCGGATGGCTTCGCCTTCTTGTACCTTTTTGTCTGTCACCTCGCCGGCACAGACACGATCGATCACCTTCAGGCAGACCGGATGACAGCGGTCTGACGTCTTCAGATCACTGCTCCGTACGGCATAACCATCCATGGCAGACCGTTCAAAAGGCGGCTGGCTGACAGCGGCATAGACATCCTCTGCCAGAATCCTGTCAATGCTCTCAAGCAACCCGACTTTCTCCGGCATCACGGGATGGACATGTGCCAGCAATCGCTCCTGTGCTTCCTCCAATGTTATTATCTGTATTGTATGCATTCTGATTCCTATTCCTTCTGTTCCAGACATTTCTTTAATTCTTTTCGTTCACCTGTAATGGTTTGATACACTTTTCTCTGAATAACTGAACGGATGATGTCATCAGCTCCAGACTCTCCAGCAGACTATCCGCGATCAGCGGCATAAAGGCATTAAGTTCAAATTCTCCATGAGCCTCCGGTTAGAAAATCATCTGAAATAATCTCTCAGCCATTTTGACTTTCCATTATTTGTAAATATAAGAGAATTCGTTCTATTTCTCGCAAAATTTACCATTATTATAACATTTTTGACTCTAAATATGAAAGAAAAAACTTTCTCTGGCCGGTCATTGCTGCCAATGGTTCCAACATCATCTCTTGAAAAAAGCGTGAGGCAAGAAAATCCGCACGCAATAAATAAAATAATAACGAAAAAACGGTTACCCGATTCATCATATGACAAAAAAGATAACCGTCTTATTTTATTTATAATTGATTTTTCTTTAATTCTACAAATCGTGAAAGCTTCACACCTTTGCTCACCTCAACACCATAACTTTGACCTATCCCTGATATTCTGGCTATCTCCTGGATATTATAATGATTTGCCAATATTTCTTCACCATGCTCAATGCCAAATAAATGTACCGACATTGCGATTTCATTTCTTTTTGCATTATTATATGCTTCTCTTAATGCCATTCCTAATTCATATTCTGCCATAATGCATCCTCCTTTTACTGGTACAGGAACAAAATATTCTCTGAGATCCAAAAATTGGCATCATACTCAAATTCTATACTTTTTGCACCTTCCGGAACAGAAAATGCAATTATCCCATTACATTTTCTTCCCGCAGAAAGTGTTTCCCCATAGCTTGATGACGGATCATCAGTTATATAATAGTTTTCACATGCATAGCCGTCCGCATAACAATTCCAGTCTGTAAAAGAAACAACCTGATCTGATGAACCAATATTTTCAAACTCAAACTTGGCATAAATAATTTTATACCCATCTGCCGGCGAAAAATATTCACTATAGTCTGTATATTCTCCTGCTTCAAGATAACTGACCGAAATATATTTGTTCTTCCATGTCTCTCCTACAGTATACCCCTTACTCTTCGGATTTTCTGTATCCTCTTCTTCCGAATCCTGCACTGTTTCTGCCGCAGCCTGTTCCGACTGTGAATGTTTTATGTCGTTTTGAGTTTGTGTTCCAGAACTTCCTGATGTATTATCATCAGATGATCCGCCTCCTGCCGCTGCCAGAAGAAACAACCCGATAATAACAACCACAATAATCGGCCATTTTTTCCTCTTTTTTCTTTCTGTCCCTTCTGCGTTTACTTTTCTCATAACACAACCTTCTTTCCTGCCAATGCCCTTTCAGGAAGCACTTCAAACTAAAATGCATTAGCAAATAGATATTAGCTATTTTCTCCGGATGTGTTTATGATACATGAAAATCCCCAACATATGTTGTGCTGTCAGCACTAACTTCTCAAAAAGAAAAACTTCAAGATAAAACAATTCATCTTGAAGTTCCTAATCTTTTATTATTATGTGAGTATAGTGCAGATGCCTGCCATGACGAAAAAGATAACAACCACATATAAACAGCTTACCGGTATTCTGAATCTATGATTTTTAGGAAACGGCAAATATTTCTGAACATTGCGGTAATTAAAAATAACCGCAGTGGAAAGCAGACAGCCAATCAGAACACAGATCCGATTTACCCATAATATAAATCCTGTCATCACAGCATGATGACTATCTGTGTATTCTGTCGTCAGGCACAACCAGAATATAAGCAAATATCCCATAGTCCCAACGACCATTTTCCATAAATGTCCACTTCTGAATCCCGGAGGCAGCAGAGGATGTCTCTGTTTCTTAATCGCTTGTCCCTCTATTTTTTTTGTGACCTGAGTCCTATCATCCATCTTCTTTTCAGGTACATCACTAACTGATAATGCTTTTTGCAGTTCACTGATATCCTGATACCGCATATCCGGCGAGAAAGCTGTACACTTTCCGATAATATCTGCCAGAGTTCCACCCCTATATCGCTTCTGATCATTCTCACTATGATACAGTTTTTCTTTTGGATACCGGCCTGTCAGCAGATAATTAATCATCACCCCTAATGCATAGATATCTGTTCTGGCATCTGATTGTGCAAAGCCATACTGTTCCGGTGCAGCAAATTCTCTTGTACCGATCAGAACTGTATCACTCTCCTGGTCTGCTCTGAATTGTTTGGCTGTATTAAAATCAACCAGCTTTAAAATACCGTCATTTGTCATAATGATATTCTCCGGTTTCAGATCCCGGTGAATAATCGGCGGACGAAAATGATGCAGTAAATCGAGCACCCGACACAGTGTCTGAATCATACTCACAACTTCTGTCTCTGTATAAACCCCATTCTTTTGAATATGCTCAGATAGTGATTCACCCTGAACATATTCCTCAATGATCGTCAATTGTCCATCATCTTCCACACATTCATAAATCTGTGGTATGTGTCTGTCATGCAGCTTCATCAATGTTTGATAAACATCTTTATTGTACACACGCTGTACCTTTTTCACATAAATGCGCTGACTCTCAACATGCTGTACCAACAATACATTGCTATGTGTTCCCATCGCACTGATTTTCTTATAGCAGGACAGCCGACATTGTTCCTCCAGTGTCATTTTTGATATACCTTCCTTGCTTTTTCCTCTTTTTCATTATATCATTGTAAATGTTAGCAGCCAACTTTTAAATGCTCTGCTTCTCCTATGCACAGCATTCTTCACATTCACCCGGAAAGGACTCGCCTTGAACCATATAACTCCTGAAAACCGTACAACTCAGCTTTTTAAAGAACTGGAATCTTCTGACAACCCGACAGCTCAATTATATAACTTTCGTAAAAATCACAAAAAGGATGCTGTATGTGCATCCCTCTCTGATTATCTCAATATGTATCTGGCTTCCCACCCGGAACTCTCTATTTCAGGCATCCTGCGGGACGCCGGTATTTCTGAGAACTATGGCCGCCAATTTTTCAACGGACACAAGAAAAAGCCTTCCAAATATCAGCTGACTGCCGTCTGTATCGGTGCCGGTATGAATTTGAAAGAAACTCAGCGCGCACTGAAACTGGCCGGCTGCGCTGAACTTTATCCGCGCATTGATGTTGATGCTGCCATCATCATCTGCATCAACAATAGTATTCATAAAGTTGCTGATATCGAAGAATTCTTCCTGAAAAATGACATTACAGAAAGTCCTTTTCCTACTGTAACAGAATCCTGATATCAGTTCCTTTGCCTGTAAAGCCTACAGCCGCTGAGTGAATGGTCGGTAACTTTCGGATATTCAAGGTGTCCGTTTTGAGCCTGCTTCTGTGAAACTTCGCCTGATACTGCTCCGGCATTATAGGTGTTGCCCGTATGTCCCGGATCAATAACTACCAGTAATTTTTTCTTATCCGACATGATGAACACCTCCCCCCTCCATTTTATTCAGTTCACTGCTGTTGTTGTCTGTTTCACTCATCTCATCCCCGCTGCCCTCTGCAGGCAGTTCGGAAGTCATATTTGCCAGAAATTCCCTCAGCCAGCCTTCAGCCTTCTTCGGCACCGGAAGCCCACATAAGACCATATTTTTCAATACCGACAGGCATTCACAGACTGTAAACAGCAGACAGAAAAACTCACACATTCCCAGTTTCTGAATACCAAGGCAATGAACATATTCCTCAGGTACAAAAGCCAGCAGATTCACATGGATCAGCAGATCCGCCAGCATCAAAATCCCCACACTGACAACCATGGCTACCTTTCTGATAGCTCCGTCGATACCCACTGAACTGTTGAACTGACGAAACTTGATAGCCCGGAGAACACCGAGCAGCATATCCGCACAGATAGCCAGCATTAAAATCTCTATAAAAATATTACTTGAAAACAATATCATTAAATCTTTCATCTTTTGCTGCACTCCTTTTCTCTTTTATTTATTTTTAATTTATTATTTTTATTGTAAAAGAATGCCCCGCTAAGAAACGGGGCATTTGAAAATTTTTTTCA
>ENA-UOOA01003015-UOOA01003015.1-human-gut-metagenome-genome-assembly--contig:-P61old-NODE-3015-length-22071-cov-58.309638_pt1 | contig 22071 bp, 14 predicted proteins | sample MGYA00242467_ERZ724014 | MGnify/ENA metagenome assembly ERZ724014 | reverse complement strand
GCCTCGTTCGGGACGAGGAGGCCGTGGGTTCAAATCCCGCTGCTCCGACCAAAAAGAACCAGTACACATTCGTGTACTGGTTCTTTTTTGTCTCCGCGCGGGATTTGAACAGGGCGGCGGTGCGAAGCACCGCAAACAAAGCCATAGTATGGCTTTGTTTAGCCCGCGGGTTCCACCGGCTAGGAATGTCTAACAGGGTGCATGTTGCTAACACATTCGTGTACTGGTTCTTTTTTGTCTCCGCGCGGGATTTGCAACAGCGACGACCGCTGCCTGCGGCAGAGACAGGGAGGAGCTGTTGGGGCCGCGTTCTGATTTTTCAAAGCCCTGTCAAGGGGCTGCGGAAAAATCAGCAAACGCAACCCGTTGGGCGGCGGAGATCAGATGATGTTACGGGTTCCACCGGCTAGGAATGTCTAACAAGGTGCATGCTGCTAGGAGCAGCGGGATCTGCAACCCGAAAAGTTTTGACTTGTGTTCTAAATATGATATACTGGAAAAGCAAAGCCATATTTGGCTGCAGAACGGACAAAAAAAGCGAGGAAAAACAGAAACTATGCAGGAAACAAAAAAGAAAAAACGGGCGGTCGCGCTTTTTGTGATCGTTCTGATCTGCCTTTGCGGCTGGTGGGCTGTGCGGAAAGAGGGGTTCTTTCTGGATGAGATCTACTCCTACGGCCTTGCAAACAGCAGTTATGTTCCGTTTTTAAGCTGGCTCCATGGTGGAGAACAGGTGGCAAACGGCAAGCTGCCGGAGGCAGTGTTCACGCAGAGCGAGTTTCTGAATTATGTTGCCCCGCAGGGAAGCACACGGTTCGACTATGCGTCGGTCTACTATAACCAGACGCAGGACGTTCATCCGCCGCTGTTCTACTTTTTGCTGCACACGGTGTGCTCATTATTTCCGGGCAGCTTTACAAAATGGACGGGTCTGGGGATGAATTTTGTGCTGCTGGGCGGCACGCTGGCAGCGCTGTATGCGCTGGGCATGGAGCTGTTTGCAGACTGGAAAAAAGCATTGTTCGTCTGTGCATTGTATGCGTTCAACCGTGAAATGATCTCGAATGTGACGATGGTGCGCATGTATATGCTCATGACCTTGCTGACAATCCTGCTTGCGCTGCTGGTGGCAAAGTCTCTTCGCAGGCCGTCTGTGCCCCAATATCTTCTGATCGGTGTAACCATCTATCTTGGCATGATGACCCAGTATTTCTTTGTGGTCTATGCCTTCCTGCTGTGCGCAGCATATGACCTTTACCTGATGTTCCGGCGCGAATGGAAAAATGCTGCTGCATTTTCGCTTCCGGCGCTTGCGGGCGTTGGCGGAATGCTGCTCACCTTTCCGTGCTGGTATGCACAGCTGCACTCGCAGGATACGGTTTCGCTGGAGTCAACAGCAAACAATCTGCTGGATCTGGCGCAGTACCCCAAAGGCCCGCTGGAGCTGATCGGCTGGAGCATCGTCGGCTTTGCTGTAGGCGCAGGCATTATGGCCGTGCTGGTCCTGACGAAGCTGGGGCAGCGCTGGCTGCCGGGCAAGTTGCGCGGCACTACGCTGATCCCCGGGGATGTCAAGCTGATCACGGTCCCGGCGCTTGCTGCATTTCTGGTTATCGCGGTGATCTCGCCGTATAAGTCGCTGCGGTATGTGTACCATCTGCAGCCGCTGGAAGCGCTGTTTTGTGGCTGCGGCCTTTTCTCCATTCTGGATACGCTGCGTGCAGGCACCAGAAAGCGCATTCTGCAGATCGTGTGCCTTGCAATGGTCGTGCTTGCATTTGTGATCGAACCGGAGCGCATGTACAGCGGTACTTATAAGATAGACAAAGAACTGGAACAATACAGTCAGGCCGCCTGCGTGGATATTACCGGGGACCTTGGCAGTTTCACTTCCGGCGTGCAGGAGCTTCTCAAATTTCAGGAGGTCTGTGTGGTGCCGGACGATTCCAGTGAGCTGCTGGTTCAGTATAACATCGGCGAAAATGATACGCTTGTGCTGTTCATTGGAGGCCGGGGGCTGTGGCAGTTCGTGACGGCAGAACAGGTGGAGCAGATCACGGCCCAGAACATGGAAACTGCGTGGAACGTTGCCCGACAGGGCGGCTATGAGGATGTTTCGCTGCTGGCAACGCAGGAGTTTGAACAGATCTTTGTTTTGAAAAAGTGAACGCTTTGCGGCACAGCAGAAGGGAAAACTGCCTTTTTTGCGCGTGCTATATCGTTTTAAGGTAAAGTGTGCTAGAATAGTACTATCAACGATTCAGGAGGGTATCCCATGCTCAAACGACTGCGCAAAGCGCACCCGATCTTATTCTGCGTTCTGGCAGAAGTGGTCTTTCTGGCAAGCCTGTTCGTAACAGATCTTGTCTTTACCATTGCATTGGTTCTTTTTCGGGCGGATTTTGCGTCCATTGATACATACCTCTACAGCACTCTGCAGGAGCTGGTGGGGGCCATGGTGGCAGTGCTGTTTCTGGTACGGACAGACCGTGCTGGGCTGCTGCGCCGCCGCGGCAGCGGCTTTTTCAATGGCCTGCTGGTGGGCATGTACCCGCTGGTGTTCATTGGCTACAATGCCTTTGGGTCGCTGGTGCTGGGCCGGCCGGAGAACGGCGTGCTGCAGCCTGCGGCACGCATCGGCACCTTCCTTGTCAGCATGGCCATGGTGGGTGTGGCCGAGGAATTCATCTTCCGCGGTGTCATTGCCCAGACCCTGCTGGAGCACTTTGGCACCAGCCGCGCCGGTGTGTGGAAGGCCTGCCTTTTGTCCGGTGTGCTGTTTGGTGCGGCGCACCTGACCAATATCCTCAGTTCGGCACCCTTCGGTGTGCTGATGCAGTGCGTGTTTGCAGCATCGCTGGGCACTCTTTTTGCGGCGATCTACTTCCGCACCGGCAATTTGTGGGTGACGGTATTCCTGCATGGTGCCATGGATATTTCGTCCATGCTCATCGGTGGGCTGTACGGCACCACTACCGTGGCCGATGCGGTGAGCGGCTACGATGCATCCATGCTGCTTTCGGTGCTGCTGTATCTGATCCCCACCGCAGTTCTGCTGCGCAAAAAGAAGCTGCCGGAGGTACAGCTGTACTGGCACCAGTACGTAAAAAAATAAAGGCAGGATGCAAAAAATATCCTTGCATTTTGCACAGGGTTCTGGTATACTGTATCTGTTACCGTGGTACGGGGCTGGGAGTATGCCCGCTTTTTGGGAATGCCGTTTCCCGCCGCTGTTCCATTGGCACATAAAATTTTATAAAGAGGTATGTAACTATGAACAAGCAGGAAGTTATGGCCAAAGTCGCTCTGACCGAGAAGGACACTGGCTCTCCCGAAGTCCAGGTCGCTCTGCTGACCGCTCACATCAACGAGCTGAACGAGCACCTGAAGAAGAACCCGAACGATCACCACAGCCGCCGTGGTCTGATGAAGATGGTTGGCCGCCGCCGCAATCTGCTGGCCTACCTCCAGAAGAAGGACATCGAGCGTTACCGTGCTCTGATCGCAACTCTGGGTCTGCGTAAGTAATTTAAACAGAGGGCAGGTACCGCAAAGGTGCCTGCCTTTTGCTTTTGTATACAAATGGCAGCGGCTGCGTATTGCAGCAGTAAATCGAACGCCTGTGCCCCGAATGCTTTTTCATGGCGCGGACGGCTCACATCAACGGCAGAGACATTCCCCCGGTGGGGGAAATATCTCAAACAAAACCGGATGTGAACGGCACGGACGCTGGATTTATTGCTATGATGCGCGTGCCACCGCCTTTTGGATAGAAAAAATCCGAAAAAACAAGGAGGCAAAAACAATGGCAATTGAATTTGGTTCCCGCAGAGAGACCTTTGAGAACTACAAGGTCTACGAGACCATGCTGGCAGGCCGCCCGTTCAAGGTAGAAATGGGCAAAATGTGCGGTCTGTCCAACGCCAGTGCACTGATCCGCTACGGTGAGACCTGCGTGATGTGCAATGTGGTCATGAGCCCCAAGCCCCGCGAGGGCGTGGATTTCTTCCCCCTGAACGTGGAGTATGAGGAAAAGCTCTACGCCGCAGGCCGCATCCCCGGCAGCTTTATGCGCCGTGAGGGCCGCCCCGGTGAGCGCGCCATCCTGACCAGCCGCGTGGTGGACCGCCCCATGCGCCCGCTGTTCCCCAAGGAAATGCGCAACGACGTTTGCATCACCATGACCGTCATGAGTCTGGACCCCGACTGCAGCCCTGAGATCGCCGGTATGATCGGTGCTTCTCTGGTCACTGCCGTGTCCGACATCCCGTGGAACGGCCCCATCGGCGGCGTGCAGGTGGGTCTGGTGGACGGCGAGATCGTGCTGAACCCCACGCAGGAACAGCGCAAGGTGAGCGACCTTGCCCTGACCGTTGCCGCCACCATGGATAAGATCGTCATGATCGAGGCCGGTGCCAACGAGGTGGACGAGGACACCATGCTGAACGCCATCAAGGCCGCTCACGTGGAGATCAAAAAGACCATTGAGTTCATCAACCGCATCGTGGCCGAGCGCGGTAAGCCGAAGATCGATTTTCAGGTGGTGGGTCTGGATATGGACGTGTTCCACGCCATCCAGAACAAGTATCTGGACGACTTCAAGGCCGCTATGGACACCGACGACAAGAACGTGCGTGACGCTGCTCTGCTGCCCATTATGGACAAGATCGCCGAGGAATACCCGGACCTGTCTGCTGCGGACCTGGATCTGGTGAGCTACAAGATGCAGAAGTTCGTCGTGCGCCGCTGGCTGCTGGACGAGGGCAAGCGCGTGGACGGCCGCGGCATCAACGAGATCCGCCCGCTGGCTGCCGAAGTGGGCATCCTGCCCCGCGTGCACGGCTCCGGCATGTTCACCCGCGGCCAGACGCAGGTGCTGACCACCTGCACTCTGGGCGGCACCAAGGACAACCAGCTCATGGACGACCTGACCGACGAGCAGACCAAGCGCTATATCCATCACTACAACTTCCCGCCGTACTCTGTGGGCGAGGCCCGCGCGCCGCGCAGCCCCGGCCGCCGCGAGATCGGCCATGGCGCACTGGCAGAGCGTGCTCTGGTGCCCGTGCTGCCCTCTCTGGAAGAGTTCCCCTACACCATCCGCTGCGTGTCTGAGGTGCTCTCTTCCAACGGCTCCACCTCTCAGGCATCTATCTGCGGCTCTACGCTGGCCCTGATGGATGCAGGCGTGCCCATCAAGGCACCCGTTGCCGGCATTTCCTGTGGTCTGATCACCGAGGGTGACCGCTGGATGACCATGCTGGACATTCAGGGCGTGGAGGACTTCCACGGCGATATGGACTTCAAGGTGGGCGGCACCCGCAAGGGCATCACCGCCATCCAGATGGACATCAAGATCGACGGCCTGACCTACGACATCATTGCTGAGGCTTTCGAGAAGTGCCGCAAGGGCCGCCTGTATATTCTGGACGAGATCATCAAGCCGGTGATCGCAGAGCCCCGCCATGAGCTGAGCCGCTACGCACCCAAGATGTTCAGCATGATGATCCCCACCGATAAGATCAAGGACGTGATCGGTAAGGGCGGCAAGGTCATTCAGGACATTTGCGCTACCTGCAACTGCAAGATCGACGTGCAGGAGGACGGCCATGTGTTCGTCTCCGCCGTGGATCAGGAGGACGCAAAGCGCGCCATCTTTACCATCAAGACCATTGTGGAGGACCCCGAGATCGGTGCCATCTACAAGGGCAAGGTCACCCGCCTGATGAACTTTGGTGCCTTTGTGGAGATCGCACCGGGCAAGGAAGGTCTGGTGCACATCTCCAAGCTGGACACCAAGCGTGTGGAGCGCGTGGAGGATGTGGTGGCCGTTGGTGACGCCATCGTGGTCAAGGTGACCGACATCGACCAGCAGGGCCGCATCAACCTGAGCCGCCGCGATGCCATTCTGGCGCTGGAAGCCAAGCGCGCCGAGCAGCAGGCACAGCAGCAGTAAACCCTGACTGCATAAAAGAAACCGAAAAAGAGGACCCGATGCAGATGCATCGGGTCCTCTTTGTTGTATCAGAATAAAATTATACTGTGCGGTATTTGCGATCCAGCGCCCAGCCGAATGCAAACAGCACCACACCGCTGACAGCCAGCACCGGCACGGGCCAGTTCAGCTGACCGGTCTGCGGCAGACCGCTCATTGCCGGGTTATCCGGGTGGCCCGGCAGAACGGGGCTGTCTGGATTACCGGGTGCTACCGGATGATCCGGGTGGCCCGGGGCCACGGGATTGTCCGGATGGCCCGGAGCCACGGGATTGTCCGGATTACCGGGAGAGACCGGGTTATCCGGGTTGTCCGGCGGGGTAGGCGTATCAGGATAATCGGGCGTAGGCGGGGTAGGGGGCGTTTCCGGCTCCGGCGTGTAGGCGCCTACCTTCGGGCTGGCGTCCACCGCATAATTCCACTTGCCATCCTCCGCCATGGGCAGAGAGACAAGGAACGGATTGATCGGCTCATAGCCCTTGGAAGCCTCGGTCTGCACGATCAGATACAGGCCCAGCTCCAGACCACGGAAGGTCACGTTGCCGTCCGCATCAATGGTCTTCGTAGTGCCCTCGGCGCTTTGGGGCAGATACTCCTGCAGCTGGGCCGCAAGGGTGCTGTCGGTCAAATCACCCAGCGCAATGCCGCAGCCGTAGAAATCGCCGCAGTATTCGTAGCTCAGGTTGCCGTTTTGGCGCTTTACCTCGGCCACACGGTACAAAGTGAGCTTGCCGCCGCTCAGCGCCTTATCGTTGGCGCTGTCGTACAGCGTAACGCGGATGGTGCCGGTAGTGGGATTGCCGCTGCTGTCCACCAGCTTGATGTTTGCGCTGGTGGCAAGGGCAGGCAGCGCACTTGTTACCAGAAGGCACAGCACCAAAAGCAGGGCCGCAGCGTGCTTTTTGAGATCAGTGCGTTTCATGTTTTTCACCTCTTGTAGATTTGCGTTTGCGGTTGGAGAACAGCAGCCAGAGCAGCAGCACCAGCAGCAGGGGCAGTGCCATGATGGGAGCTGTGATGATCGGTTCGATCTTGATGGCATCAGCTGTTACACGGATGTGCTTGAGCTTGTCCGGTGTGGTGATGCGGCGTCCGCGCACCAGCAGGCGGTGCGTGTTGATGCCGTAGGGGGTGCAGGTCATCAGGGTGACATAATCCTTGCCGTCCACCACCTTGAGGTTGTCCGTCTCGGTGGGCAGAACGATGGAGATGTTGTCCACCTCGTAGGTGAGCACGCGGTCCAGGATCGTGATGGTAAAGGTATCGCCCACTTCCAGCCGGTCGAGATTGGTGAACAGCTTGGCGCTGGGCAGGCCGCGGTGGGCCGAAATGACCGCGTGGGTGCTCTGGCCGCCCACCGGCAGGCTGGTGCCCTCCAAGTGGCCTGCGGCGATCTGCAGCACGCTATCGCTGGTGCCGTGGTAAATGGGCAGCTCTACACCGATCTTTTCAATGGTGATGTAGCCCATAATGCCGGTGCCGGTCACATCCAGCGTGCTTTCGTAGGTGGGAAAGCGCTGCGGGAAATACAACGCATCCGGGTCTGCGGCGATCTGCGCATTGAATGCATCTGCCGCCTCGAAATAGGCGGAGTAATCAGCGTCGGTCAGCTTGTCCACGTCCTCGGCATAGGTGGCCACAGCACGGGACTGATGCAGCTGGTTGACGTAATCGCTGAGGGTGGGGTATAACATCACGGATAGACCCACGAAAAAGACGAGGATCAGGATGATGGTGCTTTTGTTCTTTTTCATGGGCTACTCCCTAATGTTATAAGGATAGGAGCGGGGGCCTTGCGGCCCCTTTGCTCCGGGTTCTTGGGGGAAATGGAGCTTACTTGTTCTCCATGCGCTTCTTGGTGACCAGCAGAACGATGGCCGCAACCATCAGGCCGCCGCCGACCACATAGAACAAGGTGGTGCCCATGCCGCCGGTGGAGGGCAGGGTAGTGCCAGCTTTGTTGACGACATCGGTAGACAGAGCAGCCTTGACTTCATCAGCAGTGAAGGTAAGTTCACCAGTTGCGGTGCTGCCGGTCAGAGAAGTCAGAATGTCGCTCCGATCTTCTGATTCCCAGTTAATCTTATGGTTGGCATCAACGGTAAACTTGATGGGAGCAATCGTGTTGTATCCCTCAGGAGTCTTGGTCTCGGTCAGCACATAATCACCATCGTCCAGACCAGAGAAGGTGAAGGTGGTTCCTTCCGTGTTTTTGACAACAGCGATATCTTTCGTAGAACCATCCTTGAGTTTTTTGCTCAGGGTGAACTCAGCGCCGGGCAGCAAATCACCATCAACTGCATTGGCACGCTTATTTACAACAACTTTGTAGGTGAAAACAATAACGCTGTCCCAAGGGGTTTCACCATGACCGCTACCATTGGGATTATTGGAGAACTTAAGCATAGCTTTGTTGACATTGCCTTCTTTGCCCAGAACAGCAGTGTCGTTCAAAGTGGCGTTGTAAGTAACAACAATATGAGAGTTTTCATTGACTGCAGGAATGTCCTTCAAATTATTGAAAATGACTTCAAATGTGCAGCCATCGGTCGCAGGTGTGGTTACGGTATAGCCAGAAATGATTTTTGCGCCATCAACGAACACTTCTACGCTCGTCTTATCGAACGTAAGGCCGTGCTCAGCGACATCGTGGAATGCATAATAATAAGTGGTATACCGCTCGTAGTCAGAAGGAACAGTGCCCTCAAGCTTAAAGGGAACGCTGTCGCCGATATCGTAGTCAGCGGAATCCTGCCAATCAGAGGTGTCACCAGTGGTGTCGTTGGTATCCTTGAGCTTCTTAAAGAAGGTAGGAGTATCAGAGGTTTTCGGCGTAATGGTCACATTGCCAACGACCTTGACCAGATAGGTGGTGTAGGTCTCAGTGCCGCTCAAAGAATTATCCTTATCTTTGATCAGGTAATAGCCGGCAACTGCGGAGTAAGTCCCACCATTTGTAATAGTTGCAACGGGATGGGTCAGATCGGCATACGTTGTGATAACAGCCAGCTTTTCTGCGTCAGAGCCACTGGCAACAGAAGCGATGTCATCCAGAACAGTCTTAGAAACAAGGTCGCCCTCATTAATACCGGTAAATTTACCGTTGACACCCCATTTGATGTTGGAAAGAACATCATTGCCGTCTTTTTTGCTATAATCACCAGTGAAAATCTGATAGATCTCGTACTGATGAGTGCCAGAAGGCGCGGTAATCGTAAAGGTGGATGCAGCGCTGCCTGCTGCAAGCGCGGGTACTGCCATGGCACACAGCATGGCAACTGCCAGCAGTGCGGCCAGCAGCTTTTTGATTACTTTCTTCATCATGATTTGCGAAAATCTCCTTTCAAGTTTTTCTGATTCCTATTTTCAGGGTCTGCTTCCGGCGCAGAATCAATTTTGCCGCCGTATCAGGAAGGATGCAGGCTTTTTAACGTGCCCTCCTTTCGCGTCTGCGCTTTCTGCAAACCCCGCACACCAGAGCGGCAAGCATCAGCGCGCCGCCGCCTGCTGTATACAGTTTGGTACCGGCCCCGCCGGTAGAGGGGAGAACGTAGCCGCCGGACTGCGTAGAGCGGTTGACCACCTGCGCATTGACACCCTCCGACGGGGTAAGCGTGATCTGCGGGCAGCTGTCTGCAGAGACATCGTCCACAGTATAGGTCGTTTTATAACCGTCTACGGTTTCCTCGGTAATGGTGTAGTAGATATCACTTAAGCTGCCGGTTTCCAGATCATCCCACACAGCAGTCCAGCTGTTTGCGGCATTCAGAGTAACCGTGCCGATCACAGTGGGAACAAGCGGCTGCGCATCAGAACTATTGGGGCCTTCTTCGGTGCCCCAAGGATTACCCCTGTTCCAATAGAACACGTCAGGAACCTGATGCAGATGCACATCGCTTGTAATAGGGCCAACCTTATACGTCTGCTGCCAATCACCATTATGATAAGTGCCAGTAGGCGTGATGAAAACACCGCTGGGCAGACATCCCTGAAGTGCAGTAACGCTTTGTTCGGACAAAGACCAGAGGATATATCCGCCGTCCGGAATGTTGCTGAGAAGCGTCTCCTCTGGATCGGAACCACGCTGGACGCAAAGGATATAGCCTGTGGATTTTGCCCATTTGGTCAGAGTCACTTTGACCTGCGGCATGGAAGCCAGCGTGACCTTATCGGTGATCTCAGCACCATTGGCATCCAGCCACTTTTTAAGGACACGGATCTGACCACTGGTAACAGTGGTAGTGTCTTTGGCATTGTAGCGGTCGATCACAATGCTGGCATATTCATAGCCGGTTGCGTTGTCGTTGCTCTTTTCTGAGGTGTACACAACAACAAGGTCAGGCTGGTAATCGCTGTCTCCGGGGATACTGTCCGGCGGGGTATAAGATTCGCCCTCATTGACTGCAATAAAGTAATAAGGGGTAGGATCTGTGATATAACCAGCCGGGGCAGAAGTTTCGGTCAGTTTATACAGCACATTTTTCTGGATCTCCACCATTGCTTTACCGGCAGCCGATGTACCGGTAGAGCCGGTTTTCAATGTTGCCGAATCAACCCATGCAAAAGAATCAGTGTTCCACTGCTGCAGGAGGAAAGATGCGCCGCTCAGCAAAGAATTATACTGTGCAGCATCATGCTTGATCAGGGTCAGATTGTTACGGCTATAATAGGTGGTGCCGCCAGCATCTGCTTCAGCCTTTGTGCTCTCGTCGGTTTTGCTCCATGTTTTGCTGCCTGTCAGTGTGACAGTGTTGTGCATGGTAACATCATTGGTGGGAAGTACCGGCACTACATATTCAGCCACCAGAACATAAGCGGTGCTGTCTTCAACCTGAGTGACAAAGGTGTTGGTAGCTCTATCGTAGGTATAAGTACCAACACTCGGAGAAGTTCCCTCTGTCAATGGATACAGGAAGGTGCCTGGTTCAACAGTGACGGTTTCGTCTGCATTGGGAACGCGTACAGCAGTGAACAGGTTCAGCGAACGAAGATAAACGCCGTGCCGTGCAAGCTCACGGGCATCCATGACATCACTCACCGTGAGAGGACTGCCGTTGAACAGGGTAGAAGAATCCGGGTTCAAAACGATGTTATAAGTAAGAACACCGGTCTGCTTGTCGTATTTACCGCTCTTGCCAACGACCTGACGGGTGACCGTCTGCGTAAACTCCGAAGAGGTAGTGGTTCCCTCAACCTCCAACGAAGCCTTATTGGTAAAACCAGAAACAACGTTGTCGTCCTTGAAGAAGCTGTCAGGCAGTTTGGTGCGGTAATGGATAGTAACAGGGCAGGAAGTTCCGTTCAAAACATAAGAAGTTTCAGGAACCGTGATCTTAAGCAGGCGGGAAGCGCTGTTGTAATCAATATCGGCATGAACAAGAACACCATATACGGTTACACTGACAGAGTCCTCCACGAGCGTCATACCGTCTGCGATCTGGTCGGTGATCACCATTTTACCGTGAAGAGCCTTACCATCATTCACAACGATCGTCCATGGAATGGTATCTTCGCCCGGATTCAAAGTAATGGAGCCGAAGTTTCCGGTAACGCTGGAATCACCGCCATATTTTTTGATCAGATCGGGGGCATCGTGCCGATAAGTAAACTGATTAGAAGTGGCCTCATCTTTGTCCATGCTGCCGTTGGGGTCTACCAGCAGTGCATGGTTCGTAAAGGAAATATTGGAAGTACCTAAGTTGTATTTGCTCATATCAGCGCTGGTCTGATACTTGAGCGTAACAGGGGCCTGAACATCGCCCGTAAAGTGAATCTCGAACAGGTCGGTCTTGACACCGTTGTGGCTCTGACTGCCGGGCTTTATTTCATAAAGATCGCGCGAAACGGGCTGTCCGTTGGCATCAAGCACTTCAATGGCAGCACGCTGAGCTTCGGTCATATAGGTATAATCTGCATGGCGGTCTGTATCCCAGATCGTACCGGAATAATCATAATAGGTATAATCTTTTAACGAACCGGTCAGATCGATCGTAGTCTGCCAGTTCATCAGGTTGACCCAATTGCCGTCAGCGTCCTGTTTCAAATCCTGATCACAGAACGTCTTTTCTACAGCATGATTCGTTAGAACAACAGAACTGCTGTCAGAGCCTTTAATGCCGCCGTCAGATTCAGCGGTATTATTATAAGTGGTTCCGCCAATGGGAGTGGTAATGCCATCCTTCAGCTTCGTGCGGTAGGTGATAACATAGTAGTACTGACCTGTGGGGATCGTGGCAGAAATTTTCTGACCGGAGACGGTTCCGGTAAATTCGCTAGCCTTAGTACCATCAGGATGATACTGCTCAATTTTTACATTACCCACAAGTTCCAGATCATCAGGCAGAGTGTCCGTGAAGCTGGATTCGTTGGTAATATTTTTGACGATATCACCGCTGTTCAGCCACACAGTCCAATCGACATAGGTGTTGCCATCGCCGCTTACAATTTCACCGGCCTTATTGACCGTGCTGGTGCTGGTAGAAGTATAAGTGCTGCTACTGATATTGTCGGAACCATCGTGGACTTTGATCGTGTTGGAAACACTGTTCTCAAAGGTGAAATTCGGATTTTTAACGTTCGGATTTTTGATGCGATAGGTGATGGTATAAGTACCGGCGGGAATGTTTTCACTATCAGCACCCAGATGGAACACGGTTTTGCCATCTGTGCCATCTGTAACACTGGAAGTAAAGCTGGGAGCGGAACCGGATCCGGCAGAGATCTTGAAAGAATCCTTGTCGTAAGTCCAGCCTTTGCCGCTCAACTGATCCGTCAGATCGATGGGGCCGGTTGCGTCCTCATCCACCTTAAGAGTAACGGTATAATCAATGTAGGCAGTATCTTTGGCATCATTGTAAGAAATGGAACCTGCCGACTTGTTGATGGAATAGTGGCTTCCGGTCTGGGTATTATCATCCTTTTTGCCCTGTTTGATCGTGACTGTACCAGACCAATTGCCCAAATGAATGGTTTCAGTTCGATCGGAAGAACCGTCAGAATTTTTGTCCCATTTGAAATAGAACTGCAGACTGCCGCCCAACTCATTGCCGGCGTGTGTGAAGTAATCTTCAAGGAATGTCAGTGCGATATGCCAGTTACCATCTGCGTCCTTCACGTAACGGAAATTGCCGGAAGGAACGCCATCGTCGGTCGTCTGGTAAACGTTACCTTCAAAAGCGGAGCAGTCCATACCCGCGGGCAGATCGATCAGAACGGTTCGCTTGGTAGGATCAATGGAACTCTTCAGAACATGGGAAAAATCGATCTTGCCCATTACTTGATCGTCGGTAGTAAACTCGGTAGAGGGCTTCCAGACGACACCGTCCATCTTGTAGAACTGTGCAAAATCGATAAAGCTGTTGATGGGAAGGCCAGTGACGGTGGTATTGCCATCTCCGACTTTGTAATCCAACGTAGCCACGCCGTAATCAGCCTGCTGCGCATTTGCCACAGACACCAGCGTTGTCACCTGCGAAGCATTCAGCGTGACTTTAGCCACCTTGCCGTCCACATCGCCGGAGATCACGGTCAGGGTGCCGGAATCTTCGTCCACATCGCTCACGATGCCAACGGTGCTGGCATCCACGGTGTATTCCTCAATGTGGGGCGCGGTGTCGGTGGTGGCCGCAGCATCCATGGAGAGCAGGGCAATGTCGGCATCGGCGGAATCATCCTGCACCTGCAACGGCTGGCTTTCCACGGCCACAGCCTTGGTCACGGTGCCATTGTAGATGACGATATCACCGGGCATTGCGGCATCAGACGGCAGATCACCGTCAAAATCCATGGCATAGCCGCTGCCGGTCTCTTCGTTGTACAGCACGCTGCGCAGCTGGCTGTGCAAAGACAGTACGCTGGAAACCTGCGGGATCGCGCTCTGGGGAATGCCGGCATAGTTCAGGCAGTAGGAGAGGAACATTACATCCCACGAACCGTAGGAATTGCCGTACCATGCACCGTAGCGGGTATAATAATGTACGGTGGTGCCGTCGGCATCGTCCAGCTTAAAGTTTTTCTCGCTCTGCTCATAGCCCAGTTGACCCTGTGCCACGGTGAGCAGGTCTTCGTTCCACATGCCGGTCAGGGCCGTGCCAGTCTTGTCCAGCCAGTCGTCCTCGTCCTGCGTGCCGTCCAGCGGGTCGGACAGGCAGTTCACCGTGTGGTGATGCTCCGGCAGGCCGCAGACCAGCACTTCCTCGTAGCAGGCATCGGTGTGGTGGTGCACCGGGGTCTCGGTCACAGGATCGACCACCACGGGCTTTGCGGCCACCGGCTCCTCAAACAGGGCCACCGGGTCATAATCGGGGTTCACTTCTTCTACAAGCTCGCCCTCTTCCAGACCGCACACCAGCTCATAGGTGGTGGTGTAGCAGCTGTCGTCGTGGGTGTGCTCGAACAGATCACAGATCAGGCTACCGTCCTCGGGGTCAAAGCAGTCGTCGGTGTGCTCGTGCTCTTCTTCCCGGCAGGTCAGCTCCTGCACTTCCTGGTAGCAGTCGTCGGTGTGCTCATGGGGCACAAAGATGTACTCCGGCTCTGCGGAATAGGCTGCAATGTCGGGATTATCCGCATCCACGCCGGACGCATCATCATCCATGTCGAATGTATCATCAAAAGACATGCCGTCGTCCGTCATGGTGGCGTTCCAGTCCTCCGGTTCGCCTTCCTCATAGCCGCACACCAGCTGCTTTTCATAGCAGGCAGCGGTGTGCTCGTGCTCCAACTCGCCGCACAGATATTCGGCCGTTTTGGCAATGCCCACGCCGTGCAGCTGCCAGTTCACGAACAGGCTGGTGGTAAGCGCCAGTGCCAGCAGCAGCGCAGTATAGCGTCTGGCGCGCTGGTGGTTCCGACGGAACTTTTTCTGATATTCTTTCACAATATCCCGCATGATTCCTAAACCTCCTTAGTGGATCAACGAGAAGTTGGACAAGGGCCATACCCGCAAAAAAACCTTGCCCACGATTTGACTTTTTTCCACACAGCCGATCACACTGCTGCGGCTGTCAATGGAGGTGGCCCGATGGTCACCCAGTACGAAATACCGGTTTTCCGGCACCTGATAGGGAAATTTGATGTCGCATTCGCCCAGAGCCAGTTCATCTACATAGGGCTCATCCAGCGTCTGGCCGTTCACAGTGACCACACCGTCCTCGTCCAGTTCGATCACATCACCGGGCAGGCCGATGATGCGCTTGAGCAGAAGCTTGTTCTGCCAGTAAAATCCGCAAAGGTCGCCGGTCTTCATGTCGCTGCCCTTGACCAGCAGAATGATGTCCCGGTCCTGCAGAGTGGGGTTCATGCTGTCGCCGGAGACCTGCAGCACCGGCAGAAACAGGGTGGCCAGCAGCACGGCAACGGCCGCGACTACCAGCAGCGTGTAGACCGTGCTGCGAAGCACCCGCATATAACGGCTGCGGTAGGCCAGACGTTCGCGCTCTGCTTCCACCTCTGCTGTGGATGGAATGGGCGTGAACCTGATCTTTTGCTCTTTCATTTGGCACGCTCCTCCGGCAGGAATTCCGTGCTGTGATAGCCGTCCAGCAGTTCGCTGGCCCGGCGGTCAAAAGCGGCCCGGCGCTGCTGGATCTCCTGCTGCGTCCGGGCAAGCATTGCCTTGCAGTCCGCTTCGGTCTGGGCGCGCTTGCGTGCGGCGGCTTCCGTTTCCGCGTCGCACTGCTGCTGGGTACGGGCCTTCAGGTTCGCAGCCTCGGTCTGTGCCTGTGCAAGGATCTGCTGGGCTTCGGCTTCCGCCTGAGCGCGCAGAGCGCTGGCAGCGGCATCGGTGTTTTTGTTTGCTGCGAGCACCGATGCAACGTATTCATCAGCCGCAGCCTGCGCCGCTTCAAACACCTTGTTCAGCTCCAGTGCAGCCTGCGCAATGGAACCTGCGTTTTCAATATGGATCTGCCGTTCCTGCAGCTGGGCAGACAGGGCAGCGTTTTCTGCCCGGAGCCGGTCCTCGCTCTGCTTGAGCGCCAGAATGATCTCGACTAATTCGGTGCGGCGCATGTGCCGCAGTTCACGGTCTGGCATAATGATCGATTTCTCCCGCAAAAAGTGGTCGGATTGGGCGAACGAAAACCTTCGACAAATACGAAAATTTTCGCACCACAAAACCACATTTGATATATCAGTTTTCGGCGTGAAAGCGCCAGTTTGATGAATGACCTTCCACCTTATATGTTAGCACAGTATGCGTAACAAAAGCGTAACAAAAATGCCTTTTTCGTGCATTTTTTTGCCAAAGCCAAAGAAAAATTGTTTCTTTTGATGTAAACGATTAAAATGCGTTAAAAACAAAAAGAACTGTCCCCACAACGGAGACAGTTCTTGAAAAACAGATGAAAACAGAAGCCGGATCAGAAGCTCTTCAGCAGATCGCCCAGAGTCAGGAAGGACTGGTAGATCACGTTGACATTGTTGATGATGGAGCTTGCACCGGAGAAGATGCGGGCAATGGCGTTGAACACCTTACCGACATTCAGGAAGCTGTTGTAAGCGTCGCGGGCACCACCGTCCAGATAGACCATTTCCTCTTCGCTGATGGAGGCATAGTTTGCGGGCAGTTTCATAGTAGACATGGAGATTTTCCTTTCTATTGATAAAATTGATACAGTGTGTGAAAAGACTTAAATAAAGGCAGCCACGGCCAGCGTGGTGATCAGAGCACCGGCTACCGTCAGAACGCTCAGAATCGGGCCGTCATCGTATTCCTGCGCGGTCTGTTCCGGCTGAGCGGGCGTGGATGTGCTGGTGGAAGTGGTGGCATTTTTCACGGTCCAGTGTGCGTACACAGTGGTATCACCGGTAAACACCGTAGAGGTGCTGATTTTTGTGCCGCCCACCGGCTCGGTATACCAGCCGTCAAAGGTGTAGCCTTCCAGCGTAGGCTGCGCGGGCAGGGCACTGAGTTTGCCGCTCAGATTGGTGGTGACTGCCACAGCGGAGCTGCTGCCGCCCATGGCATCCAGACCAATGGTGTAGACCTGCGAATCCTTGTCTTCTGCGGCAAAGGCAGAGGGCAGTGCACAGCAGAGCAGCGCAGCGCTGAGCAGACCGAGGACCAGCATTTTCAAGATCTTTTTCATATGACTCCTCGCTTTCCTGACGAATTGGGATGTGGTGCCTGCCGGGAACGGAAACACCAGAACAGACCTCGATGTCCCCGCCATGAGGCAGTAGACGAAAAAGCCGGGAAGAGGAGGTTTATTCAATCCTATATTTACCACATATAGTGTAACAAAAGCGCAACAAAATGGGCGTATTTTGTTGTTATGATGAAAAAAATTGGTTTTTCACAAATTGCAGGCTGCAAAAGGCGGCATAGAGCCGCCGCAAAAGCGGAAAAGTGGAACCTTCCCCTTGTGGAAAAACAAAGAATATGGTATAATATCTTGCACGATGCGCCATCGCCAAGCGGTAAGGCAGGGGACTTTGACTCCCCCATCGTAGGTTCGACTCCTGCTGGCGCAACCAAAAGCCCCGTCATCCTGAAAAGGCTGACGGGGCTTTTTGCATCACTTTTCCACAAAATGCGGCTGAACGGTGCAAAGCTCAGCGGCGGCGGATCTTTCTGGTGGGCTTGCGGCGGTTCCAGTTGTTCAAAAGGACCCACGCAAAGTAGATGATGATGGAAATAATACTCAATGTTATTACAACTTTGAGGTACAGACTGCCTAAGAATTCCTGAAAACGCGCCACCGTGAACAGCAGCGGGTTCAGGCTGACGTCCTGCCCGGCGATCAGGTCCACCACGCCAATGGTCTCACCGGCAAGCTTCAGCTCCACGGTACCTACCACATCGCCCTGCTGGACAGGAGCACACACAGAATCCGGCAGGTGGAAATATTTCTGGGTCACGCTGCCGTCGCCGGTGGAAGGCAGCAGGGTCATCATGCTGTCGGCGGGATACAGCTGCAGGGAACTGGTATCGGAGGAATACTTCACCGGGATCTCGGCCAGCGTAAGGTCGGTGTCCAGCGCGGCCTGAATGGAAAAGCTGTCGAACACCCAGTCCATCAGCTTCACGGTCTCGCACAGGGCCGGGCGACGGTTGGCGTAGCCGAAATCGTCGCAGGTGTCCGGGCTTTGCATCACGCAGAAAATATAGGTGGCACCATCCTTATTGGCCCATGAAACATAGCTCTGATTGCCACTGTCGCTTTTGAATGCGGTCACATCGCACATGCCGCCCTGCATGGCGCTGCGGTAGTATTTGCCGCCGCTGGATTTGCTCAGCGCGGCGTTCTGGCTGACCAGAACAGACGAAGAACGGTGTTTTTCTTTGGCGGGCATGGTAAAGCTGGGCGCACCGGAAACCTCCACAAAGGCATCAAAGCTCATCAGATAGCGCAGGATCAGGTACATATCCACGGCACAGGTCACGTTGCCGCTGTCAATGCCGCAGGCATCCGTCCAGGTGCTGCCGGTGGTGCCGATGCGCTGGGACAGGGTGTTCATCTGGCTCACCCAGCCCGCGAGGTCGCCGCCGGAAAGGGCATAGGCAAGGCCCATGGCGGCTTCGTTGGCGTTGCGGGTCAGCATGGCGTACATGGCTTCGCGGTAGGTAAAGGTCTCGTTGGAGCGCATATCGGCGTTGTTGGTGTTATAAACGTAATCCGAGATGGCAAAGGGCATCTGGAAGGTGTCGTCCAGATGGTCGGCATAGTTGGTCAGCAGCAGGGCAATGGTCATGTACTTTGTCAGACCACCGGCGGATACCTGCTTTGTGCTGTCCTTATCATAGACGATGATATTGGTATCGGTGTTGACGATATAGGCACTCTGTGCCTGTACCTGATAGACCGGGGTGGGGTCGAACATAGCCCCGGCGGGCAGTACGAGGCAGCTGAACAGGACAGCGAACGACAAAACCAGCGCAAAAATACGTTTCATGTGGACAATTCCTTTAAAAAGCGATAATATAAAACAACAGGCAGCACGGCACAAGCGCCGTGCGCCGGATAAGAACGAGATCACAGCGGAAGGCTGTATTCTTTATAATAACAGGTTTGGCGGGGTGTGACAAGGCTTATTGTGCCGATTTCACATCCGGTCAGGGAGGACAGGAATGGTATATCTGACAGGGGACACCCACGGCGACATCGACCGCTTCAAGCACGGCAAGCTGCGCTGGCTGGGCAAACGGGATACCGTGGTGGTACTGGGCGACTTTGGCTTTGTGTGGGACGACAGCAAGGAGGAACAGAAAAAGCTGGATTGGCTGCGCAAGCGCCCGTATACCCTGCTGTTTCTGGACGGCAGCCACGAAAACTACGACCTTTTAAAGCAGTATCCCACCGAGGAACGCTTTGGCGGGAAGGTGCAGGCACTGGGTGGCAATGTGTACCATGTGTGCCGCGGCAGTGTGCTGGAATTGGAGAATAAAAAATACCTGTGCTTTGGCGGTGCGGAAAGCCAGGATGTGGAGGATCGGGAACCCGGTGTGAACTGGTGGAGGGAAGAAATGCCTTCGGAGGAGGAATACGCCTTTTGTGAGGAGAACCTTGCAGCGTGCGATTACAAAGTGGATTATGTGCTGACCCACGATGCGCCAAGCAGATTTTTGGATTTTACCGCCCTTGCCAGCGGCGAGACCAACCAGCTGCACAGCTTTCTGGATAAAATTTTGTTGAAGCTGACCTACGACAAGTGGTTTTTTGGCTGCTACCATAAGGATACCCAGCTTTCCACCAAAAGCCGCTGCGTGTTCTGCGATGTGATAAGCATGGGCGAACGGCACGCAAAGCGTTCCGTTCGATAACAGGGGCCGCTGCACCAGCCGTGCAGCGGCTTTTGCATTTGCTGTTGCTTGTGCGCAAAAAATCTCCGGATCAGTTCATGGCTCCGGCTTTCTCGAACATCTGCTGCACCTGCTGTTCCAGCAGTGCGTGCTCCGGCGCTTCCAGCAGCGGGTCGTCGGCCAGCATGGCAACGGCTTCCGCCTGCGCAGCGTGCAGGGTGCGGGTGTCGTTCATCAGGTCGGCGATCTGCAGGGTGGGCAGGCCGTGCTGGCGGCTGCCGAAAAAGTCGCCGGGGCCGCGGGTCTCCAGATCGTACTGCGCCACCGCAAAGCCGTCCGTGGTGCTGCACAAAAATTTCAGCCGCTTTTGTACGTTTTCGCTTTGGTTGTCGCTGACAAGAAAGCACCAGCTCTCCGCTGCACCGCGTCCCACGCGGCCGCGCAGCTGATGCAGGGCGCTCAGACCGTAGCGCTCTGCGTTTTCGATCACCATTACGCTGGCATTGGGCACATCCACACCCACCTCAATGACGGTGGTGGACACCAGTGCGTCCAGCCGTCCGGCTTTGAAGTCCTCCATCACGGCAGCTTTCTCCTTGGGTTTGAGCTTGCCGTGCATCAGGCCTACCCGGCGCTCCGGCAGCAGGGCTTTGGCAATGCCCTCGTAGTAGCTCTTAACGGCGTTCAGCCCGCCATCCGGTGTGTCCTCGATGGCGGGGCAGACCAGATACACCTGCCGCCCGCGCCCGATCTCCTGATCGAGAAAATGGTAGAGGTCGTGCCGCTTTTTGCCGGTGATGCAGCGGGTCTTGACCGGTGTGCGGCCCGGCGGCAGCTCGTCCAGAATGGAGATGTCCAAATCGCCGTAGATGAGCAGGCCCAGCGTGCGGGGAATGGGCGTTGCGCTCATCACCAGCAGGTGCGGATTCGCGGCCTTTTCGGCCAGCATTCCGCGCTGCCGTACCCCAAAGCGGTGCTGCTCGTCGATCACGGCAAGACCCAGCCGGGCAAATTCTACGCCTTCGCTGAGGATGGCGTGGGTGCCCACCACAAGGTCGGCTTCGTCGTTCCGGATGGCGGCAAGGGTGGTGCGGCGTGCAGCGGCCTTCATGCCGCCGGTCAGCAGCGCCACTCGCATCCCGAAGGGGGCAAGCATCCGGTTCAGGCCTTCGGCATGCTGGGCGGCCAGAATTTCTGTCGGGGCCAGCAGCGCGGCCTGATACCCCGCCCGGATGCAGGCCCAGATGGCGGCAGCCGCCACCAGCGTTTTTCCGCTGCCCACATCGCCCTGCAAAAGGCGGTTCATGGAAGTCTCGCCCGCCATGTCGGCCAGAATCTCGCTCACGGCCCGGCGCTGGGCTCCGGTGGGGGAAAAGGGCAGGCTGGCCCAGAACAGGGACGGGTCGGCAAGCTGCATGGGCGCACCGGTGGCAGCGGCACCCCGGTTTTTCATCCGGCCAATGCCCAGCTGCAAAACCAGAAGTTCTTCATAGATCAGCCGCCGCCGGGCTGCATAGGCCTGCTCTTCGGTGGCAGGGCAGTGGATGGCCCGCACGGCATCTGCCTTGGAGAGCAGACGGTATTTTGCCAGCATTTCCGGCGGAAGAGGGTCGGGCAGAAGCTCTGCATGGGGCAGCAGCTGCCGCACGCACTTGGCGATGGCATTGCTGGTCAGGCCCTCGGTCTGGGGGTAGACCGCTTCAAAGGGAGAAGCCTTGATCTGCTCGGCGGTGCGCACCTGCGGGTTGACCATCTGGCGGCGCAGCATCCCGCCGGTAACGATGCCCTGAAAATAATATTCCTGCCCCAGCTGCAGCTTCTGGGCGGCATACGGATTATTGAACCATGTGATCTCCAGACTGGACACATCGTCCCCGGCAGTGATGCGCTCCATCCGCCGCCCGCCCGGCAGGATACGCCCGCCGGGTTTGGCGAACACCTCAGCCCTGACGACGCACTCCACATCGGTGGGCGCTTCGGCGATGGAATAGGGTTTGGTGAAGTCGATATATCTGCGCGGGTAGTGGCACAGCAGGTCGGCCAGCGTCACGATGCCCAGCTTCTCGAACCGCTCAGCGGTCTTGGGGCCAACGCCCTTCAGGTAGCGCACTGGCGTATCCGGGGTGAGGGTGTTATGGTTTTCGGCGGGCACAGGCATCAGCTCCTTTGCAAAGTAGTATAGCCATTGTAGCACCTTCCCGTTTGCAAATCCAGCTAAACCGACGATAATCATTCCGGGAACAACGCAAAACAAAAAAATCCCGGAAGCTTCAGCTTCCGGGAATCTTTTGGAGGTGACGACCAGATTTGAACTGGTGGATGAGGGTTTTGC
>ENA-UOOA01003004-UOOA01003004.1-human-gut-metagenome-genome-assembly--contig:-P61old-NODE-3004-length-22171-cov-4.634201_pt1 | contig 22171 bp, 20 predicted proteins | sample MGYA00242467_ERZ724014 | MGnify/ENA metagenome assembly ERZ724014 | reverse complement strand
AGAAATCGGTATTGAAGTGAAAGCTGACACACCGGTAGAGCCGGAAAAACCGACGGTAGACAAAATTGCCGTTAAGAAAGTGCCAGCTAAGACAACTTACAAAGCAGGAGAGACATTCGATCCGAGCGGACTTGTTCTTACAGTAACGATGTCAGACAAGACAACAAAAGAAGTTGCATACGGAAACGAAACAGCAAAAGATTTTGTATTTAACCCGACACTTGATACAGCACTTACAGAAGGTATGAACAAAGTTGATGTAACATATGCCGGCAAGACGGTAGACATCGGTATTGAAGTGAAAGCTGACACACCGGTAGAGCCGGAAAAACCAACGGTAGAAAAAGTTGAAATTAAAGCAAATCCGGCTAAGACAGAATACAAAGCAGGAGAGACATTCGATCCGACGGGAATGAGTCTTACAGTAACGATGTCAGACGGAACAACAAAAGTTGTTGCATACGGACCGGAGACGGCAAAAGATTTCTCCTTTAATCCGAGTCTTAATACAAAACTGACAGCGGATACGAAGAAAGTAACAGTAACATACGGCGGACAGTCGGCAGACGTAGCTGTATCGGTGAAAGCAGATCCGTCAGAGGATAAGAAACCGAATACAGAGAAACCGGACAAAGGCGGAGCGGTTCAGACAGGAGATAACTTTAACGTAACGCTGCTGATCGGACTTGTAGTTCTTGCAGGTGCGGTTGCAGGCGGAGCGGCTCTGACAATCTTCAAAAGAAACAAAAGAAAATAAGCCTTATCCGTAAATAGTACGGAAAAATGCAGGGCTGCCACTTAGTGGCGGCCCTGTTTGCATTGGAGCGGCAATGAACGAAAGACAGAAGGATCAAGACCTTGGAAAGCCGCCTGTAATCCCGGAATGTGTCTTTGGGAACTTACGGTAATTCCGGCATAACGCTGTATTGTTAATAAGCGCTATATTTTCTGCGCAATATCATGTAAAAGCTGTCTTGTTTACGCCAAAAACCTTGACATTAATGGGGTTGATGGTTATAATATTGAAATTGTGAAATAAACTAAAAGAGACAGCGTGCAGGGACAAGTTTTCCTGTCGGGAATAGACAAAAAACAGTGAAAAAGAATGACAGAAAAGGAGCGTTATCAATGGCGGAGGCAAAGAAAAGATTACTTACTTATGCCGGATTAAAGGCACTTGAAGATGAACTTGAAACTCTTAAAGTTGTCAAACGGAAAGAAGTTGCAGCTAAGATCAAAGAGGCAAGAGAGCAGGGAGATCTTTCCGAGAATGCAGAGTATGATGCGGCAAAAGATGAACAAAGAGATATCGAAGCGCGTATCGAAGAACTTGAAGGCATCCTGAAAAACGCAGAAGTGGTTGTTGAAGATGAAGTTGACTTTGATAAGATCAATGTCGGATGTACGGTAAAGGTATTTGACATAACATTCGATGAAGAGATGGAATTTAAAATTGTGGGATCAACAGAGGCAAACAGCTTGGTAGGAAAGATTTCAAACGAGTCTCCGGTTGGTCAGGCATTGATCGGAAAAAAAGTGGGAGATACGGTAAGCGTAGAAACACAGGCGGGAGAAATCAAGTACAAAGTGCTTGAAATCAGCCGTTCAATGTAAACAGATGATTATAAACAGACCTCTTTTTAAGAGGTCTGAATTCGCATGTATGGGAATGTTTTAAAGAGGCGAAAAAGGCAGATAAAGAGAAAAAAAGCGTAACGGAATAATAAGAGATAAAGCAAAACAGAGAAAAGTTATCCGGGAAAGGAGATAAGAAAGTGGCACAGGAGCAGAAGAATGTACAGGAACAGGATCTGAATCAGTTGAGAAAGGTACGCCGTGAGAAACTTGCAGAGCTGCAGGGAAGCGGAAAAGATCCGTTCGTGATTACAAAATATGATCAGACACATCACAGTGTAGAAGTAAAAGAAAATTACGAGGAGCTTGAAGGAAAGCAGGTTTCCATCGCAGGACGTATGATGTCAAAGCGAGTAATGGGAAAAGCATCTTTTTGTAATGTTCAGGATTTAAAAGGAAATATTCAGTCTTATGTAGCAAGAGACAGCATCGGTGAGGAAAATTATAAAGAATTTAAGAAACTTGATGTCGGTGATGTGATCGGAATCGAAGGAGAGGTATTCAAGACAAAAACAGGAGAGATTTCCATTCATGCATCTCATGTAACACTTCTTTCCAAGAGTCTTCAGATTCTTCCGGAGAAGTTCCATGGACTGACGAATACAGATATGCGTTATCGTCAGAGATATGTGGATCTTATCATGAATCCGGAAGCGAAAGATACATTTATCAAACGTTCTAAGATCATCAGTGCGATCCGCAGATATTTGGACGGCGAAGGATTTATGGAAGTGGAGACTCCGATGCTTGTTGCAAATGCCGGGGGAGCTGCGGCAAGACCGTTTGAGACACATTTCAATGCTTTAAATGAAGACTTGAAACTGAGAATTTCTCTTGAACTTTATCTGAAACGTCTGATCGTCGGAGGTCTTGAAAGAGTGTACGAGATCGGTCGTGTATTCAGAAACGAAGGACTTGATACGAGACATAATCCGGAATTTACATTGATGGAGCTTTATCAGGCATATACAGATTATAACGGAATGATGGATCTTACAGAAAATCTTTACCGCCATGTGGCACAGGAAGTTCTCGGCACAACGAAGATCGTTTACAATGGCGTTGAGATGGATCTCGGAAAACCGTTTGAACGTATTACAATGGTAGATGCCGTGAAGAAATATGCAGGCGTTGACTGGAATGAAGTTAAGACTTTGGAAGAGGCTCGCAAGCTTGCAGACGAGCATCATGTAGAATATGAAGAGCATCATAAGAAAGGTGATATCTTGTCATTGTTCTTTGAAGAGTTTGCAGAAGAACATTTGATTCAGCCGACGTTCGTAATGGATCATCCGATCGAGATTTCACCGCTTACGAAAAAGAAACCGGAGAATCCGGAATATACAGAGCGTTTCGAGTTCTTTATGAACGGCTGGGAAATGGCGAATGCATATTCAGAGCTGAATGACCCGATCGATCAGAGAGAACGTTTCAAAGCTCAGGAAGAACTTTTGGCACAAGGTGACGAAGAGGCAAATACAACAGATGAAGATTTCCTGAATGCACTTGAGATCGGTATGCCGCCGACAGGAGGTATCGGATTCGGTATCGACAGAATGTGTATGCTTTTAACAAACAGCGCCGCGATCAGAGACGTACTGCTTTTCCCGACAATGAAAACACAGGGCGGAGCTAAGAATGAAGCAAACAATTCAGTACAGGTAAAAACAGAGGAAAAATCGGCAGAAAAAATTGATTTTTCCAAAGTTGAGATCGAGCCGTTATTTAAAGACGATGTAGATTTTGAGACATTTTCTAAATCAGATTTCAGAGCGGTAAAAGTAAAAGAGTGTACGGCAGTGCCGAAATCTAAGAAACTTCTGCAGTTCACATTGGATGACGGAACAGGAGAGGATCGTACGATCCTGAGCGGAATCCATGAATATTATGAGCCGGAAGAATTGGTTGGCAAGACATGTATCGCTATTACAAATCTGCCGCCGAGAAAGATGATGGGAATTGACTCCTGTGGTATGTTGATTTCAGCGGTTCATAATGAAGAAGGGGAAGAAAAACTTCATCTTCTGATGGTTGATGAGCATATTCCGGCAGGCGCAAAATTGTACTAATTAATGTGAAATAAAATAAAAAATGATTTTTATATCAATTTTGTACCATAATGAAAACAGATTTAAAACGTTATAAAGAGATATAAAGAGATAGGCTCATGGAATGTATTTTCTATGAGCCTGTTTGTGTTATGTAAAGGCAGATGACAGTAGATGAAAGATTATCGAACCATGATTATTATTATGAGTGGAAGAAAAACAGGATTATATTTTGAAAATTACGAAAAAGAGTGGGTACTTGACGGAGCAACTGTTCTCTACGAAAGCGCCTCGGAACTAAGAGCAACTCTTGAATATGATTTTTTGCAGGAAAAAACTTTATTTACAAAGGGTTTTCGATGGAGGAAATCATTCATCATCTTGCAGTCTTTGTTTCAAGATTATGGCAAATCCATATCTTTGGTGAGGAAAATACAAGAGCGACGGCAGTATTTTTAATCAAGTATTTGAGAACGCTCGGATTTTCTGCCACAAATGATATTTTTGCGAAAAATGCTTGGTATTTTAGAAATGCACTTGTCCCGGCAAATTATACGAACCTGCAAAAGGGTATCCACGAAACAACCGAGTATTTGGAGGTATTCTTGAGAAACTTGCTGAGGTTATACATAAGAAGGACTGGCTCAAATAGCAAATGTATCAGTTCAGACAATTACACAAGTGCAGTAAAAAAAGAATTGCAACAGTTAAGCACATTCTCTCAAATTAAAGAAATTAGAGACAAAGAACTAAATTCAGTAATTCTCTCGCATCTTGAAATGAGTGAAGATTTAGTTGAGGGAATCAAGAGCGAGTGGGAACAGAAGAAAATATTCAAAAAACAGATAAAGGGTGATGATGGCACTACATTAATCGAAGATAGATATTGTACGAGAAGTTATGTTAGGGAAATAATTCTAAGATATTGTCAAAACAGAACGTTCTTTAGAACAAAATTTAACATTAAGGATGGAAATTTGTTTTGATAAATAGACTGCGAGGTGTTAGCAAATTGCGATACCTCAATTTTTGTCAATAAGATAAAATTTGATTACATACAGTTATAAAAGATGGGTTATAAAAGATGTATAGAGAGTACCTTTTGTTTTTAGAGGAATTACGTTATAATAAAATCGAAACAATCTGTTATATGTTATAATCAGAGGAGTATGAAAGAAATGTGTACACGAAATGAATTGAACTTAATATTGCAGGCGATGACTCAGGCGTATCAAGCGGTATATGGAGCAAATGTTGTGAAAATTATTTTGTATGGCTCTTATGCTAGAGGCGATTATCAAAAGGATTCAGATATAGATATAGTCGCTATTGTACAGGGAGATAGAGAAAAACTTCAACAAGGCTTGAAAAGTGTGTGGGATATTTCTTCAGACTTGGAATTAGAGTATGGTACGATAGTGTCTCCAACGGTTATTCCTTTTGCTGAATATGAGAAGTATAAAAATGATTTACCTTATTATAGAAATATCGAAAGTGAGGGGGTAGAAATCGTTGCCTGATAATAGAGAAGAATTAAAAGTATATCGCTTGGAAATGGCAAAAGAGCGACTGCATTCCTCGAAAATACTATTAGAGGCTGGAAGTTATAAAGATTCTATAGGTCGTTCCTATTATGCAATGTTTACAGCGGTGCGTGCATTGCTGGCGGTAGAAGGACAAGACTTTTCAAAGCATGCCGGAGTTATTGCATATTTTCAGAAAGAATATGTGAAGACAGGAAAGTTTGACAAGAAATATTCAAAATATATCAGTCAGGCATTTCAAATTCGAAACAATACCGATTATGCGGATTTTTTTCTTGTGTCTCTGCAAGATGCAAAGGAACAGTATGATAGAGCTGAAGAATTTGTAAAAGTGATTGAAGAGTTCTTGAAAATGGAATAGAGATTCCTACATTAGCACTACACTAAATTTACATCAATTTCAAAGAAACTTATGAAGGAGTGCAAAGGTTTTTGTGTGTTACTTAATATCAACTCTCGATAAAAATTCAGCAAGTGATATCGGAAAACGAATCCCTTTATCATGAAAATACTGAAGGATATAATCTTCAGATAAAAAATATTTTCCTATCAATTCATGAGTTATTCTTAAACATTCTGCCGGAAAGAGGACAGCGGGATATGTGAGAGTATTTATGAATCCTCTGTCGTTATAAAACAGAAACGGCTTGGAATGTTCAAAAGCTGTCATAAAGATTTCCCCGTAGAGCCTCTTTTCGATTGTTTTGACAGAGTGCTTGAATTCCGAAAAGTAGTCTCTGTCGGTTTTTAAAGATGTATATTGCTCAGGGAAGGCGTGAGAAGCCTTCCTGACGTTGTTTTTGAAAGTCAGGATCGTTTGTGAAAAAGAATTGGCAAATGTTGTAAGGGCATCTGTAAGCAGACAACATCTGTAATTCAAGTTTTCTTGATCAAGTTCTAATTGTCCGTTAGAGAGAGCGTGACTGACAGCGGGGGCGTTTGTTATATTGAGATAGAATGTTGTGATTTTTTCTTTTTCTTTCTCAATCTGCTGTTCTATGTCGTTTATGATCTTAGTGCATCCGTTGGAAAAGGTTTCGTAGTCTTTCGCCGAGATATGGTGAATGGAATGGTCATCTAAAGTTTCTTCTGCAAGAGAAAATATTTTTGCAGAAAAGGAAGACAGAGAATGTTTTATGCTCTGCATCAGTTCGTTTTCACCTATAATAGTCCACGGCTTTTTGTGTGGATATAAGGTCGTTAAATCTAGTTTTTTATTTTCTGAACAGGTCTGTTCATATAATTTTTCCCTGAAAGTATTTAACAGAATATATGCGTTTGAAACAACCGGAGCAGCGGAATAATTTTTGAGGCGGCTGTTTTGCAAAATTGCGGTTAATGTTTCGGTTAAATGAAAAATACAATGCCGGAGCGCCTCTTTTTGGAAATCGTTTTTTGAGAAAGTATTATAAATTTCTTCCGTAGTACAAAAATATTTACGGCAAAGAATTTCATCAGTTAAAATCCGATATTCTGTTTGGGTAAGATCGTTTTGAAATTTTTCTGTCTCTGTAAATGTCTCGTCAAGTTCATGGAAAAACGAAGTGACAGGGGCATTTTTTTTGAATTTACTGGCAGCTTTGATATAGCAGATTAAAAAAGGCGTAATGGGAGCGGGAACATTCCATTTGATCGCTGTGCGATCGTATTCGGATGCAAGATCGGTATATGGAGGAAACTGCAAAAAGCAGGGGGTTCTCAGGCAGAGAAACTGATACATCAACTTATGAATATATAAAAATTCATAAGGATATTGCTCGCTCTTTTTAACTGCATTGTAAGTTAAAGAAAGAAACATAGGATTAGAATAATCGGAAGAGGCGTAATACATACATTTTTTGAAAAAATTAATCCATTTGTGTAAAGTGCGTTCGTCATAAGAAGAAGTCAGATTTCTGAAAGCGCATAAAATATCGGATTCTGAAGTGATGGGAATTGTGTTTTTGTTTGCTGCTTTCATTTTTGAATCCTCCTTCGGTATAAAAGGCTGCAAAAAAAATCGGAAATTTTTTGCGGCTTCATGCTGTTTGATAAAGATGGTTTAATTATAGTGTCAGGCAATAAAATAATCTGTTTATATTGTAATGCAAAGTGAAAGAAATAGAAATAGGAGAATGAGTATGTTTCAAAAGCCGGAAGAATCAAAAAAGAACAGCTCGGCAGATAAGACTGAAAAGATAAGAGAGATTTATCGCTTCTTACTGTCTGAAACCGATTATTTGAAGGAAATTGGGAAAGAGATTGACGAAGAGACGGAGAGGCTGTTGAAAGAAAATAGAGTGAATTTGGAGAAAAAGACGTATGAAGAGGTTCGCGATGAGTTATTTGCATTAACGGAGGCTGCAAAAGAAAAAGGATTCATACAAGGTTTTCGATATGCCGTAATGTTAATGAGAGAAATTACTGTAAAGCTTTGACAATTTTCAAAATCTGCTCTTTTGTTTCATTATTGCAGGAGTGTAACTCATGGAGAATTTCCTGTTCGATGGCAGAGGATGAGTCGTTATATTCATCGGAAAGAATATAGTCAACAGTAGTATCTAACGCATTACATATCTGCACTAAAACAGAAAGAGAAACTTTGACACGGTTATTTTCGATATTACTGATATGACTTGTATTCACATCAGCAGCATTAGCGATATATTCTTGTGTTAAGTTTTTGGAAAGGCGGATTTTCTTTAATTTTTCGCCTATTTGTTCAAAGTTTAAAGTGTCCATGCAGTAACCTCCAAAAAAATATTGATTTAATTGTAATATTTACTTAGTTATAGTATAATTATCTACAGCTATAAAAATATTAGTTATAAAGGAAGTGCAAAAAGGAATGAAGTGCGAAAATTGTGGAAATGAAGTTAGGGAGGGGGCGAAATTTTGCTCAAAATGTGGAAGCAATATATTGGAGCAGCAGGAAGATCACAGCGGTAAACATAATGTTCATGAGACGAAAACGGAGAAAAGGTGTGTGAATTGTGGGAATGTACTTAGAGAAGAGTCAAAATTTTGCCCTAAATGTGGGAGCAGTACATTGGAACAAAAAGAGGATGTAAGTACATTAAAAGATGAAGAAAAGGATAAAGCGGAACAAAGTAAAGGAACATTTTATTTTGAAAAAGTAAAAATGATCGGAAGATTACGATACAAAATTATCCGAACAGAAGTAAGTAATAATGAAGAGCGTTTGGAGATAAGTCAAAAGATACATAGATTTTTAAGGAAAGAAAAAGAAAACCATTTGGAGATAAAATTATCAGAAATCGGTTCAATGGAATTAAAAACAAAAATGGATTTTTGGGATACATTGTATGCAGCGCTATTTGGGGTAATGTTTCTGATGAATATAACAGATGTAGCATGGCTTTTATTGATAGCAGTCTTTCTTTATACAGGTTATGGAAAGGTTTTAAATTTAAAAATGAAAAATGGACTGAATTTTGAAATTCCTGTAAATGGAATGACTGAAGATGTGGAACAGTTTCGGTTATTGATCGGAAAAGAATAAGGAGCGTGCGAGATGAAATATTGCAGAAATTGTGGAAAAGAATTAAATTCAGATGTTCAATATTGTCCGAATTGCGGCGCTTCTGTAAGTGAGGAACAATCAGGGAAAAATGAGAATTCATATCAGGAAAGTAACGCGGATGGATCGCTTTGGGAATCTCTTGTCGAATTTTTTAAAGCGCTGATTGAATATATGAAAGAAGCGGGGCTTCATATTATCGATGCGATTGACAAAATCATTCAGATGCCGCCGAATATACCGAAAGATTCTATATGCCCGTATTGTAACAGCGAGGATACGTTTCCGATTGTTAAGAACGAGACAGAGATTAAAACAAAAGGATACAGTATGGGGCGCGGGTGCTGTGGAATGTGTTTGCTCGGTCCGTTTGGATTATTGTGCGGAGCGCTTTTCACGGGCTCTAAAGTAAAGAGCAGATCTATCACCTGGTGGGGATGTAAAAATTGCGGAAGACAACATTTAGCGCAGCATGACGCTGTTGAAATGTTAAGTTCGTTGATGGATAAAATGACAGTAAATTGTCTTTGCTATGGCGCGCTAGGTTCTCTTTTGCTTTACCCGATACTGGATGAATTAGTGCATGGATTTTTAAGAACGGTCATCGTTGTTTTGATCGCTGTCATAGTGGGAGTTTCCTTGCCGTTATATTTTTGCTATCAGTTATGCGAGGATATAGACAAACAGTTAGGGTATAGTATTTGGGATATTTTAGAAGTAGAAAAGAAACAGGAAATTTGGAGTTGTATAAAATTTTCGATGCTTTCTTTAGCCGGTACACTGATTTTTGTCTGTCCGATCTTAGTACATTTTGCAGAGTAAGATGATGATGGATAAAAGAAAAATATATAAGAAACTTATGGTGATAGGAAGAGCGACGGGATGTCATCAATTACCGGAACGAAGCTTTTCCTTTCGCGGAAAACAATTTCCGGTATGCGCAAGATGTACGGGGGTGTTTATAGGAGAAGTTTTGGGAATCTTCTTATTCAAGGTCGGCGAGATTTCCAATATAATTGCGGTCGTGTTTTCTCTGATCATGTTTGCAGATTGGTTCGTACAATATAAATTTCATTACGAATCAAATAATATACGGAGATTAATAACCGGTCTTCTGTGCGGATATGCGTTCGGAAATATCATTATGAAGTATTTAAAATATTTTATGTGATAGAAAACATTAAAAGAGAATGTAGGAGGAATTTACCATGTTTTGCGAAAAGTGTGGAAAAGAAATAAAAGATGGGGATAAGTTTTGTCCGTATTGCGGAGCGGAAAATAAAATAAATAAGGAAGACCCAAGTCATGATATACCTCCGGATTTTAGCGCTAAAGGTACAGGAAAAAAGAAAAAAGGAGCGGTTATCGCGATCGCTGTTTTAGTTATTATTGTGGCGATCGGTATTTTTAAATGCAGTTCAAAGGATGAAATATTAAGATATAATGTGCATGTAATTAATAATACTGGTTTTGATATTTATGCTCTTTATGCTTCAGAACCTGATGTGGATAACTGGGAAGAAGATTTGCTTGAGGACGGTATATTGTATGATGGTGAAAGGGTAGATATAGAGTTTGTGATCACAGAGGAGGATCTTGACTGGGATTTTGCGATAGAAGATTTTGAAGGAAATGTTCTTGAATTTTATGGTTTGAGTTTTGCAGAGTGTGATGTAGAAGGAGCGACGTTGATTTTGGAATATGACGGTTATAAGGGAACTGCATCGTTATATTAAAGGTAAAATAAGATAAAGGATGTAAAAAAATGTTTTGTGAAAATTGTGGAAAAGAAATAAAAGATGAGAATAAGTTCTGTCCGTATTGCGGAGCGTCTGTACAGCCTGAACAGAATGGCGAACAGCCAGAGCAGTCGGCACAGCCGGAACAGAAGAGCGAACAGCCAGAACAGTCGGCACAGCCGGAACAGAAGAGTGAACAGCCAAAGCAGTCGGCACAGTCAGAACAGAAGAGCAAACAGCCAAAGCAGTATGTACAGTCAGAACAGCGGTTGACACAAAAAGAGACAACAGGTAATTCAAGTGCAGATGTTAAAAACAAGGGTGTGTCTCATCCTGCGCCGAAAAAGAAAAAAACAGCGGTAGTAATTGGAATTATCGCGATGGCAGCAGTCATAATAATCGGAATTATTGCAGCAGTGAAAATGTTTGGAAGTTCCGATGCGAAAGAAACTGCAAAAGATTCGACATATAAAGAGGTTAAAGAGAATGCAGCTGAAAAAGAATCGAAGCCGGCGAAAAAGGAAAATGTAAAACCTAAAAAAGAAACTGATGGGGAAATGAAAAAAGATTCCGGGCAAGAAGAAAAAAAGGAAGAAAAAGATAACAGTAAAAGGGAAGCTGTATTGACAGACCCGGTCACAATGGGATGGGCAGGTACATATAAAGACGATGATTCGGGAGACAGGCTTGTGATTGCATCAATCGGATATGAATGGTCTTATGTTATCTATACGTCGAGCGGGCAGATTTTTGAGAAAGAATCAGAATGTGGTGCATTCGGAGATTATTTAGAAGGGCAATATTATACGTTCTATAAAAATGAGAACGGATTGTTAAGCGTAACTTCAGGTGCAGGCAAAGGCTGGGGAAACTATCGCAGGATCAGCGGTACATATACGCCGGATCTGGAGATTGAAGGTACTTATGAAAATGATACTACTACGATGATCGTGTACGATCAAATGGCAGAGGCAAGTACAAAGTATGTTCCGACAGGATCTGATATCGCGGCAGTCCGGGTAGAGTATAATAACGGGCTGGTTATAGACGGAAGATTATATACGCAGGGAGACGGCGGGCTTTCGATTATAGACAGCGTTTCCAAAGAAATATACGGAATTGCTACTTTTGAAAACGGAGAGGTAAAAGTGACTGGATGTGGATTTGACGGTATTTTAAAATCGAAGTAAAGGACTTATAAAACGTTGACAATTACATATAAGAAGAGCAGAAGGTGTTCTTTTGCAGAGTGGATTTGGTTGATCTTTAAATATGCTTCTCCTAACAAGTATGAGATTTCGGCAGTGTAGGCGTGCGAAGGCTGAAGGATCGTTTTCCGAATGCTGAGACATTTCAAATAGTTTTCAATCGCTTCTTCGTATTCTCCTTGATAAAAATGCCATAATCCGATGCTTTGGTAAGACCATGCCGTGTCAGGATGTGTTTCTCCCAACGTGAGCTTTCGGATTTCCAAGCCTTTTGCGAAATATTCAAAGGCATCGTTAAAGTGATAAGAAGAATCGTTTTTTGCCGCCTGTGTATAGTCATTGCCGATCATCGTTAATGACGCGGCAATGATCGGTTCGTTATCAGGGTATATTTCCTGACGGATCTCTAACGCTTTTTTATGCCATGTGATTGCATCTGCGTACTTTTTCTGCCGCTGATATACTGTTCCGATATTGTGATAAGAATAGGCGATCTGTTCGAGATCGGGATTTTCAACCGACTCCCGGATCTCGCGGGCTTTTTGATAATTCGCCAAAGCTTTATCGAAGATATCAAGGTTAATATAGATCACGCCCATATCATTATAAATGTCGGATGTTAATTCCGGATTTTTTATATGGTTGATATCAATAATATTTTGAGCTTTCGTAAAATAATCCAAAGCCTGTTCATATTTTGACGCTTTTCGCATAACTACCCCTAGTTTGTCATATATCGTGGCAAGCCTTTCGGAAAAATCTTGTCCTGAATTTTCGATTGTCGTGATTGCCGACTGATAGTGAGTAATTGCTTTTTCGTAATCGGCAAGTCTGACGGCAACTTTTCCTGCGGTTTCGTAGTAAGACAGTTGTAATTCGATATCGTCAGATGATTCTTTGTTTAATAGTTCCAACCCTTTTGTTAAGTATGAATAAGATTCATGATACATAAGGCTGCGCCATAAGATTAAGGCGATGTCGTACATTAAGCCGAGATGTTCGGAAGTATATTTGAACATGAGACCTGCGTTTGCAAGAACGTCGCATAAATCATTCGACATACTGTCTTCGATCACATCTGCGGAAGCCGCTTTCAGAAATTCAATTATTTTGTTGATAAAAACTGAACATTTTTCTAAGGAAGGTTCCGTATTATTTATTACAGCAGCTTTAATGACCGGATGCAGATGAATCTGTGATGAGGCCGGACCGTTGGGTCTGTTTTGTATGATCCAGCTTTGACGGATCAAAGCGTTGATATCTGAATTATTATAATCTAAAAATTGTTTGAATAAGCGCTGTCTTATGCCGCTTATCGACGTAAGAGAGAGGTTCATCAATATTTCTTTTTGGACATCGGTAAGATTGCTTGTGTCAAAAAGTTTAGATATAAAGTTGTTCATTTTTTCCTGCTGATAAGTATTGTCTTTTTCAATGACCACTTTGCTTATATCGTCATATTCAGGACTGTACAAAATATCTGTCATTTCTTCAGGCGTTAATGTTTCGGCAGTCATTGTTTTTGCGATCAGTTCTAAAAGAAGAGTATGACCTTCTACCATATTGAATATTTTAAAATAGTCGCCGTATTCATCTTCGGGGATCGTAAACCGTCCGTAGTGCATAAATAATTGAAGCTGTTCTTGCTTGGAAAGCGGATGGATCGGCAAGAGAAACTTTTCTGAATCGAGATCGGTCTCTCTTGAAGTGAAGAGAATATGTATCGGTAATTCTTTTAACCGCACATAATTTTCCCGATCAGCCGGGTGAGTATCCATATTATCGATGATAAGCAGAGTATCTTCACCGTAAGAAGCGAGAATGGAAAGTCGTTTCTCAAATTTTTCGTCTTCTGAAAAGTGAGATTCATCCAATCCTGTAAATTTTATTTTTAAAATTGTGTTTTTTATATCGCCTGTAAAAATGATCTGCTGGATTTGTGTATAGGAATCTTCATATTCAACGGCATATTTAAGCGAACAGTAGGACTTCCCTAAACCGCCGATACCGTAGATGATACAAGTTCCCAAACTGCATAAAACAGAGCGTATTTTCTCAAACATATCCTGTCGTCCGAAGAAAGTATTGTTTTGTATCGGGTTATGAAACGGCTCAAAAGCAATGGCATCGGAAGGGGAACGGTGAGTGGATTTTGACGCAGATTTCGATGACACAGCATCTTTTTCATATTTGACTTCTTTTAGTAAAGTGAGCAGAAAAGTTTCAGCGTTTTCAACTGATCTGTGTTCTTTATAGTGTGAGTATGCCATGTCTATTACTTCATTCGAGCAGTCCTTGTCCTGAAGGTATGTGTAAAGGCTGTGAACACTTTGAAAATCAGTTCCGATTTCGGCTTGGCAAAAGACGTCTCTGTAAAAAACATCATAGGAAATGTCTTTTTGCATTTTTCGTTTATTGTTTTTGATATTGCTGATAATAGAAGGATCAAGGTTAAGCCATTCTGCGATCCTTACGTTGGGAATATTCAGTTGTTGAGTTAAATATTGAATGATGACAGCGTAATTTAACATATTTACCTCCGATCAATAATGATAATTGTCATTGTGTTGTCAATTTTTTGTCATTTGACAAAGAATAATCTTGTCAAAAAGATGTCAACTTGCAGTTATTCATGATAACGGGAAAGGGTGATACGATAAGCTTACAAACAAGAGAGGTGTAACAGTTCAGCTTGAACCATCCGTAAAACCGCACTCGTGCTTCTTATGGCTGAATAGTTACATTATATCATAAAATGAGGAGGATAACTTATGGATCACATGATTAAGGAAAAGTTTATTGTAACAGATGGAGAAAAAGTGACGGACGAAATATACAGAGTGACGGGACTGGATATTGAAATAGATCAGATTATAGAGAATATTTCGTCAGAAGAGTCAAATATATATTTTTTTGATAAAGATTTATCGGAAAAACCGGAAAATGAAAAAGACGTTATTCTGGCATGGATTGATACAGGAATCAAGGTGAACGGAAATGAGCCGCTGATGATCTCGCTCTTAAAACGATCTGATTATTTCTCAGGATATTATGTCGGAACGCCGTCTTATTTAGTAAATGGGATGTGCAGGAAAACTCTGTATTCTGAAAAAAAACTTCGATCAAATTTATTGAAATTTTGTCATCGATACAGGGAAGAACATGCGGAGCGTATTTGTAAGGTTGAGACGGAAGTAAAAGACAGAAGTGAGGGATATTGCGAAAAAACGATTTTTATAAAAAATGAAGAAGTACTTTCTAATGTTACAGAAGCGATCTATGGCAGATTATTGTTTCCGAACTGGAAGTCAATGAAAGGGCTTGACAGATATATCAAAATCATAGGAGCAAGGATAACGCAGCTTGTCGATGCCGGAAGGACAGAATATTTTGTCGCGAATAAAACGAAATCGGCAATCGTAAATACCGGAATGATGGATTTATTCGGAAATGATTTTTTAGTTCTATATCGATATTATGAAAAGTACAAGACGTATATCGCGGAGCGTGTAATCGAGAGTAAACAGGATTATTTGAATTATGGATTTACAAAAGAACAGTCAATGATGCAGATTGAGCCAATCAGTTTTTTCGATGAAAAAGAAGAAGTGTTTAATCCGAAGAAGGAAGATTTCGACATTAATCAAAACTGTCTGATCCACATCATACAGGAAAGGCGGGAACGTTTTCCGGAAAGCATACGCAGTCAGAGCGACAGCAAGATCGCAGGTCAGATCATGAATGCTCTTGAGCGGGGGATTAAAATGCAGCGCCGCGACAGATCGTTTGCAAAAGCTTCTTATTCAGGGAAAAGCGGAACTATTTCATGGTTCATGCCTCTGCATATAGATGCTCCGTTAAGTGAAGATCCGGAACTTGTCATGGTAGTAAGAAGATCGGGAGACTTCTATGAGATAAAAACAATTTTGTCTTATGACGATGAATTGAAAGACCGCATTACTGCTTTATCTTTATACAGCAAACTCTGGTGAAAAGGAGGGATGCCGAAAGTGTATGAATTTTAGAATGACGTTTGGATCAGTGAGAAGGAGTATGTCAAGGCAGGAGGCGGCTTTGGTAAAGGGACAAAATGAAACAAGAATCAGATGAAGCATGTGGAAAGAAACAACAGAGGAGGAAGAAAAAATGAATGAAAACAAAGAAAAAACAGCAGGAAATTTAGCAAACAGTGTGGTAGAAGGGTATGACTATTCTGTAGCAGTGAGAATGTCAGGAAGGGCAGGGGCATATTCGCCGACCGGCGGAAAAGGAAATGCTTTTGAGGTGATGTATTCTGATAAGAAGAATCTCTCTAATCTGCTGAAGCCGGACACGACAACAACGCTTACGAATTCGTCAACTGCCCGTCAGGTAGATTTGGTTACGAAGAAGGGAAATCGCATTATAGAGAGGATTCAGTGCAAGGATACTCCGAGTGCAAAAGGAACGATGGATACGATCAAACGGGTGCAAAACGGTCAATATCGAACAACGCAGTTAGTAGGAACGTCTGAAAGTGCGGCGGCATTTAATGCAAAGGCGCCTTCTCAAGGTGTGACTAAAGTAATGAAAGACAGCGGAATCTCAACGAAAGATACAACCCGTGTAAGCAATAAGTTTAACGGAGTCCAGTCATCAACCGGGATTGCCAATGCGGCAAAATCGTCGGCAAAACTCGGAGGAGCTTTCGGAGGAGGAATGGCTGCGGTGGAATCAATCGTGAACGGAGACGATCTGTCAACGACGACAGGAAATGTTGCGTCCGGCGCTTTGAAAGGATCTGTTTCCGGGGCGGCGGGAACAGCCGCATCAGAGGCGACGATGGCGGCTCTTGCGGCCGCACCGATTCCGTTAGCTGCAAAAGTTGTTATCGGGATCGGCGCGGGAATGTTTGCGGGAAGTGTGGCATCGGATGTTATCAGCGATGTGTGCGACGGAGTCGGCGATATTGTGTCAGGTATTGTAGACGGCATCGGTGACTTTTTCGGAAGTCTTTTCTTATAAGTAACAGTTCGGTTGAAATGCACATTGCCGTTTGTGATATAATGAGGTACACTATATAGAAAGATCTTGTACGGAAGCGATTTGTGTATTTAAGGAAAAGAAATCTCGATACAAAAGTTGAAGTCGTGCACATGGAGGTGCAAAGCAGAAGATGAGATTGACTTTACAAAATCATATTGTATGTGCGGATTATGGACAGGTGCATTTAGATGCCCGGGTGGTAGGACAGATCATGAACTATACGGCGGAAACTTGGCAGCCGGACAGACCGAAGAAAGAGCGGGAATGTAATATAGAACAGGGGAAGATCGCGGAGGAGATCACCGAACGATTTATTCGTCAGTATTATTCTCAGGAGTTGTCTTTGAAAACTTACGATGAGATCAGAAATGATGATTTTAAAAAACATGCCCGTTTGATTTTCTGCTCTGGAAAACCGGAACGGTCAACATTGCTTTTATAGAAGAAGCAATCAGGCAGGATATTGCAAGAACACCTAATAAATTTGTGAAACTGAGCAATGTTACAAGGCGGTTATGCAGGACATTAGGCGTGAAGATCGTAGAAGTAAAATCTACGAATATAAGAAACGATTTGAAAGTAGAAAGTGATTTCACAGGGGATTATGATAATGTGAAGTCAGTGCAAAAACTGTTGGAGACGATCCGGCGTAAAGATGATGTATTCTGTTATCCGAAGTTGAAACGGCGGGAAAGTGATCCTGGATATTGTCTGGATGATTACTGCAGGGAAGTTCAGGAAAGGTTTTCGGAATTTGACGGATGTAAGGGCGAAAACCTGCGGCGCAGAGTGATCGCATGGGAGTGCGAAAATCAGTGCTGTGATATCTTTGTGAGAGTTTACCTGGATCGTCCGGCAAAAAAAGGATTTGTGATCGGATGGATGCAGAAAGAGGAATTGCTCGATGATACGGTTCAATTTAAGCGTATGAGACAGAAAAATAAATCAGAACTTGCCTTGTATTTTGCAAAGAACTTAGGAGAGACAAAAGGTATTGACTGTTTGGCGCAGGCGTTTGGAAAGCCGAAGCAAAGAGTGTATGCAAACCCATATACGCCGACAAATTTTTATCATAAAACAGATGACTGCAAGTTTATAAGAAGAGTGCCGAAAGAGGAGCTGCTCATTTTTGACAGTGAAGAAGCGGCGATTCAAAACGGAAGATTTATAAACCGATGCAGAGAATGTTTTTCAAAAGACGGATGAAGTATGGCAGAGCAGGAAATAGTTGAGGAAAGACATAGATGGAAAAGATGAGATTTGAATCTGTTGACGGTTTTCAGGAAAATATCCGCAGGCTTGCGGATATTTTCCCGTCATGCGTAAAAGAACAAAAAGATAACGATGGGAAGACAATCCGAAAAGTCGATATCAATACGTTGCAGCTTCTTTTGGGAATCAATCAAAAGGAAAGCGAAACATGCGAATTTTCATGGGTCGGAAAGCGGGAAGCCGTAAAAGAAGTTTATAAACCGATCAGAAAAACGCTGCGTCCCGTAGTGCAAGACTCTGTTGAGTGGGATTCGACAGGCAATCTCTATATAGAAGGCGATAATCTGGATGTGCTGAAACTTCTTCAGGAAAGTTATTTGGATTCGGTAAAAGTAATCTATATCGATCCGCCTTATAATACGGGAAATGATTTTATTTATGCGGATGATTTTCGGATCAGAGCGAGAGAATATGTGAATGCAGGCGGAGCTTCTCAAGATGATAAAAACCGGATGTATCAGAATTTGGATTACAGCGGAAGGTATCATTCGGATTGGTGCAGCATGATTTATGCACGGCTTCTTGCCGCCAGAAACCTTCTCTGTGATGACGGAGTAATTTTTATCAGTATAGACGATAACGAGCAGGCAAATTTAAAAAAAATATGTGACGAGGTTTTCGGCGAACGAAATTTTGTCAACTGCTTTATATGGAATTGCTCTACGGCAGGCGGTATCCGGCCGAAATTTGCGAGTAAGACACATGAATATATATTGTGTTATGCAAAAAATAAAACTTGTCTGGATATGTTTTTTGCGCCGTTGTCAGGGGAAGCGATCAAGATGTATCGGGAAAAAGACGAGCGGGGATTATACAGAGATAAAGATTTTGTGTTTAAAAATAAATCGACAAATGCAAACCAAAAATACGAGATCATCTGTCCGGACGGGGAGAGAGTGCGTCCGAAAGACGGATATATTTACCGGTTCGTGCGGGAAAGGTTTGAGCAGGCAAAGGAAGAAGGTCTTGTGACATTTAAAAGAACGAAGACAGGTCCGCTTGTCGATCAAAACGGAGATCAGGCACATTGGAACATCTATATTAAAAAATATTTGGGAGACGCGATGGGCGCTCCGTCCACTCTGATTCCGAAAGAGGCAGTGAGCATATACAATGCAGGTACGCAGTGCGTACAGGAACTGTTTGACGGAAAAAGAGTGTTTGAGAATGTAAAGCCGGTCAACGTCATACAATATTTTATCAATATGGCGGCAAAAGACGGCGATATCGTAATGGATTTCTTTTCAGGATCGGCGACACCGGCTCATGCGGTGATGCAGACTGAGGCGGATAAAAACATAGATCTGCACTATATTTTAGTTCAGATACCGCAGGAATGTGATAAAAAAAGTGAAGCGTATAAGGCAGGATATAAGACAATCTGTGAGATCGGAAAAGAACGGATCCGCCGGGCAGCAGAAAAAATAAAACGGGAAAACGGATGCGAAAACAGAGATTTTGGATTTCGTGTGCTGCGGCTTGATGAAAGTAATATGGAGGATGTTTATTACATGCCTGAAGAGTATACGCAGGAAATGCTTTGCGGACTTGAGACAAATATTAAGCCTGATCGTACAGACTTAGATCTTTTGTTCGCCTGTCTGACGGAATGGGGACTTTTATTGTCAAAGCCGTACTCTTCGGAGAAAATCGGTGGTTATACAGTGCATTATTATGACGGAAAAGAGTTAGCCGCCTGCTTTAATGAAAATATATCCGAGACTGTGATCAGAAAGATTGCCGGACAGCATCCGCGCCGGGCAGTATTTTGTGACGCAAGTTTTTCGGACAGTGCTGCGAAGATCAATATGAGCGAGCTTTTTCGTACGATCTCACCGGAGACACAGATAAAAGTAATATGAAAGAGTCCTGGAGCAAAGTTATAGTCGGCAACTAAAGTCATAGTCTGCGGAAAAACTATAGTCTGTAGTCAAAGTTATAGTCAGCAGCCCAAGTTATCGTTTGCGGCCCAAATGGGAGTGATATGTCCGCATATACAAAACAAAGCTGCAGTTAGATCAAAGAGAAAAAGTGTAAGTGTCCTCCGTGGAATGAGAGGGAGAAAAACGATATCCCAGTTCTTTGAATTCACGGATGTCCGAAACGCTTTCGATTTTCTGATCTGCCATCCAGCGTACCATTTCGCCGCGGGCAATCTTAGCCTGAGTGCCCTTGACTTTTATTTTTCCGTTTACCTCTTCGCCGAAAATACATGTAATGCAGCGGATATTTTTGTAGGGAAGGATTGCTTTACTGTATTCTGCGGAAGCGAGATTGACAAGTTCGGTCATCCCTTCTGCGAGAAGACTTTGGTACAGCGTATCGCTCCAGTATTCATAAAGGTCGTTCTTTTTAGCAGTTTCTAACTTTGCCTGCATTTCCAAACGATAGGGAATAACTTTGTCTGTCGGTTTTAAGATTCCGTAAAATCCGGATAAAATGCGAAGGTGAACATTTACATAATGCCACTGGGCATCTGTAAAAACGGAAGGCGCAATGTGTTGATATTGAATTCCTTCATAGGCAAGAAGCGCCGGTGTTACCGCCTGATCGGGAGAAAAGGCATGAAGTCTTTGATAACTCTGTTCGGCAAGTTTATCACTGCATTTCCAAAGTGTTTTCAGTTCCTGTATATTTTTATTTTTTAAAATCCCGTGAAGCACATCTGCCCGGTCAGAAAAGACCGGGACAGTGGCGTTACAGGGGAATTCATCTGTGATATTCATCTTTTTTGCCGGTGAAATGACAATTTTCAGCATGGTAATTATTCCTCTGTTCTTTCTTTTTGTTTTTTCAGTGTGTTTTAGCAGTTTTCTCTGTCATTCGTAAGTTTTAGCTTATCGAAGAGGAAGAACATCAATCCCATGATCATTCCGACAACACATGCCAGTACCATACCTGTAAGCTGAATACTTCCAAACTGTACTTTGATACCGGATAGTCCGGTTACGAAAATAATAGAGGTCATTGCCATATTTCTTGATCTTGCGTAGTCAACTTGAGAATCGACAAGGATGCGGATACCTGACGTGCCGATCATTCCGTACAGAAGGAATGAAATTCCGCCGATAACAGGGCCGGGGATAGTGCTGATCAAAGTCGTCATTTTCCCAATGAAAGAACAGATGATCGACAGTACCGCGGCGCCTGCGATAACGTATACGCTGTAAACTTTTGTCATAGCCATAACTCCGATGTTTTCGCCGTATGTTGTTGTCGGTACGGAGCCGATAAATCCTGAGATCATCGTGGAAAAATTATCTGCAAAGAGGGAACGGTGCAGACCCGGATCTTTCAGAAGGTCGCGTCCGACGATTTTGCTTGTTACGATCTGATGTCCGATATGTTCAGAGGCGATAACAAGGATAACAGGCAGAATGATCACGATTGCTTCCCATTTGAATTTTGGCGTGGAGAAGTTCGGAAGCGCAAAAAATGATGCTGAAGCAACTTTACTGAAATCAACGATTCCACATAAAAGAGCCGCGATATATCCGGCAATGATAGCGATCAGGATCGGAATCACGGCAAAAAATTTGCGGAACAATACAGATCCAAGGACAGCGGTTAAAAGTGTGACAAGAAATACGATCACATTTTTCGGATCGATGGAAGATGCCGTAAGACCTGCATTGGAAGCGGCTGTTCCGGCAAGTTCAAGTCCGATCAGTGCGACAACCGGTCCCATAGCGGCAGGGGGAAGTACAACGTCGATCCATTTGGAACCGAATTTGCGGATGATCAAAGCAAGGACACATCCTAAGAATCCGACTGCCACAAATCCGCCGAGTGCATAGCTGTAACCCCATTTTTCAATTACAATTCCCGCCGGTGCAAGAAATGCAAAACTGGAGCCGAGGTATGCAGGCGCTTTTCCTTTTGTAATCAGGATGAACAATAATGTTCCGATTCCGTTCATAAATAAAACAACGGCCGGATTCAGTCCGAATACGAACGGAACAAGTACGGACGCACCGAACATTGCAAACATATGTTGTATGCTTAGCGGTACGAGCAGCTTGAAAGGTACTTTTTCTTCTACTTGGATAATTTTTTTGTTTTCCAAAGTTTAAATCCTCCTCATTTTCATATTTCTCATATGTTTTTCTCATAATCTTTTACATTTTAGCATAGTAAAGGGAAGGCTGTCATTATAAATTTATCCTCAAAGAGCTGCTTA
>ENA-UOOA01002994-UOOA01002994.1-human-gut-metagenome-genome-assembly--contig:-P61old-NODE-2994-length-22225-cov-9.315471_pt1 | contig 22225 bp, 13 predicted proteins | sample MGYA00242467_ERZ724014 | MGnify/ENA metagenome assembly ERZ724014 | reverse complement strand
ATATCCCGTGAAATGCCCGTATTTCCGGGCTTTTTGGAGATAATCAGAGTTGTTTTATTAACGAACACAATAAATACCTCTCAAAATCTGAAATATAAAAACGGATCATCAAATCCACGGTACATACAATACAGGCTCCCGCCCAGGATGATCAACAGTAAAGCGGACAAGAGCACCTTGCTTTTTACTTTCCTTAACAATTTATACGGCAGCGTTGCGGACAGGAAGATTCCCGCAATGAAAAAAAGGTAATATTGACCCAAATATTTCAGGTAGTCATACCGAAAAACCGACCATGCGCCTTTCCCGAAAAAGGGGAAAAGTCTTGTAAACAAAACGCCTAACTGCGTAATATCATTTACGGCAAATATCGACCAGGTAAGCGGTATCAATAACAGCATATAAATGCGGCCAAACAGTCGGTGTTTATTCAGCCACCTACCGATCCACAGCTTTTCGGATAGTATGATCAGAAACAGAACCGATCCCCAAAGCAAATAATTGTAGCCCGCACCGTGCCATAAACCCGTAAGCAGCCAGACGATCAGCAAATTGACTGTTGTTCTCAAGGGGCCTTTTCGGTTGCCTCCGAGCGGTATATACACATAGTCTCTAAACCAGCTTCCGAGCGTTATATGCCATCTGCGCCAGAATTCGGTCATCGTAACACTCACATATGGGTGCTTGAAGTTTTTCGGCAAAGTAAAGCCCAGCATTTCTCCAAGACCCTCTGCCATCAAAGAATATCCGAAGAAATCAAAGTAAAGCTGCAGAGAAAAGGCAATAACCGACATCCAGGCAAGCGGTGTCGATAAGCTTTCAAAGCCGATAGACTGCGCCTGAGACCAGAGCTTTCCGAGCGGGTTTGCGAGCAACACTTTAAGCCCAAGACCGAATATGAATACTCCGACGCCATGTAAAACAGTTTGGGCGGTTATTTTCCTTTTGTACAGTCGGCCTGATATTTCATCGTAGGTTACTATGGGTCCGGCAATAAGCTGCGGAAACATTGAAATATAAACTGCATAATTCAGCAGATTACGGTCTGCTGTGATTTTACCTCTGTAAACATCGGCGATATATGATATGCCCTGAAAGGTATAAAAGGAAATTCCGATCGGTAGAATTATTTCGTTAAAGGACGGAAATCCGTCGCAAATTTTCCCTAATTCACCGAGAACAAAATTGGAGTATTTGAATATGCAGAGACAGATCAAATGAAAAACGACGGTACAGGATAAAATCGCTTTTTTGTACTTCTGCTGTTTTTCCATACAAATACCGGCGAGAAAATCCGCAACAATGCTGGCAACAAACAAAATGAAGTGGACAGGGGTGTTTATAGTCCCTACAAGGTAGAAAGCAAGACTTCCCGCAAGCAGGACAGCATTTCTGTACTTTTCGGGAGTGAGATAATAGCCGGTGAAAAATATCGGAAGAAAGACTAAGATAAACTGTAAGCTGCTGAAAACCATTCGCGTGCTCCTGCATTCTTTTTTCACTATATAGACGAACGGCAAATGAAAAAGGTGACAATCTTTTTTGGAAAATGCAAAAATGAGCAGCTTTTCTTTTGCATACCGACAAAACGGAAGCCGCCTGATTTTCGTGAAAAAAATCAGGAGGTTTTGGTATGTGCGTATTTTATGGATTTTACCGTTTTGATCTAAAAAAAATTAACGATTACGACAATTCATTGTGTCAGCTTGCGTATGACGCCGTTGAGGAATACCGCCATCTTTTTAGGCGACTGGCGGTTCTCGCGATTCAGCCATTCGCGTATCACCGCATATCCGCCCTGATAGAAGAAAAGGCACAGCTCGTTCCGTTCTTCCTCTGTAAAGGTTTCGGGAATCGCCATATCAAGCTGCTTCCGAATAGTAGGCAGATCGAACAGCTTGGTTGAAAAATCCTTGTCCGGCAGGGAATTGATAAGGACCTTGAAATGTTCTTCATCGTCAAGCAGAGCCTTCAACATACGACACAGGCAGTCCTCGCTGTCAGAGCCGTTGCCGGATAGAATTTCTTCTAATTTACGGAAACAGTCATTTTCAATGTCGGTTAAAAGATCATACTGACTGCCGTAGTATTTATAGAATGTGACCCGGTTCAGCTGTGCTTCTGCACACAACTCATAGATGGTGATTTTTTCAAGAGGTTTTTCTTTCAGCAGCTTTATCAATGCGTTTTTCAGCAGCATCTTACTCAGTCGCACTCTTTGGTTCTCCATAGGCTCTCCTTTCGGCTAACAAATGTTTTGGATTTGTTTACTTCAAATCATAAACGATGAGTTGTGTTTGCGTCGAACTTTTTTATAATAAACAGTATGTTGACTTTATGCCTGATTGTAATTATACTGTATATACAGTGGTTTGTCAACAGTAATTCGGGAGGTGTGCTTATGAAAAGGCTTACAGGCTTTATTGTAAATAAACGGAATATCATTTTTTCCGCCATGCTGATATTGACCGCGGTCTGCGCTTTTTTGATACCGAAGGTCAGCGTAAACTCGGACATGACCAAATATCTGCCGGACGATTCCTCGATGAAGCAGGGTATTTCTCTTATGGAAAAGGAATTTCCGACGGCGGGGGAAGCCTACACGATTCGGGTGATGTTCAAGAGGCTCGACAGTGAGAAAAAGACAGAATTTAAGGACGCGCTTGCCGCAATTGAGAATGTTGACAGCGTGACCTATGACATGACCGGCAGTGACTATAACAGCGGGGAATATACCCTCTATATTCTCAATACCAAATATGGATATGATACCGAGGAGGAGGCAGCCGTCGAAAGGCAGGTTAAAGAAAAGTTTTCCGACTATGAAGTGACGGTGAAGAACGACGACACCTCGGCTCCGGACATTCCGCTTTCGGTGTATCTTGCGGCGTTCGGAATCATTCTTGTCGTTCTGCTCATCTCCTGCGGCTCATATTTTGAACCGGTGCTGTTTCTCATCACTATCGGCATTGCCGTTGTGCTGAATCTCGGAACGAATTTCTTTCTCGGAGAGATCTCGGATGTCAGCTTTGGTATTGCGGCGGTGCTGCAGCTTGCACTGTCGATGGACTATTCCATCATTCTGATGAACCGCTACCGGCAGGAGATGAAAAAAACAGACGACCGTAAAGAGGCAATGGCAAATGCCCTGCGCGCCGCCCTCGGCTCGATTACGGGCAGTGCCGTAACCACGATCGTCGGATTGCTGGTGCTGGTTTTTATGAGCTTTAAAATAGGTGCGGACATCGGTATTGTACTGGCAAAAGGTGTTGCGTTCAGTATGCTGTGTGTGTTCACCGTTCTGCCGGCGCTTATTTTATTGTCACATAAACTCATTGAAAGGACCGAAAAGAAAGAACGGGCGAAAAAAGCGCATAAGAAAGGTCTTTCGACGGTGTTGGGCGGTTTCAGCTACCGTTTCCGCAGTGTTATTGCGGTACTGTTCGTTGTGCTGTTTATCGCCACAGGTTATCTGCAGTACGGCACAAAAACCGTCTACACGCTGACCGAAAAGGATTCGATTGCCGATGTTTTTCCCAAGGACAACACGCTTGTCCTGCTTTATGAAAATACAGATGAAGATAACATTGCCGAGATTGCGTCGACCTTGGAAGAAAAGGACGGCGTGAAGACTGTCGTTTCATATCCTACGACAATAGGCAAACAGTGTACCGTAAAGGAAATGTCAAATATGCTCACGGAAATGGGCGGCGATTTACAGGTAGACGAAAAGCTGCTTAACCTCGTTTATTATCACTATCACACAGACGGTAAAACAGAGCCCATGACACTGTCTGCTTTCATCGGATTTCTTTCGGATACTGTGGCGACCGATCCGATGTTCTCCGATTATATAGACCAAGCCTCGGCGGAACAGCTCGCGAGGCTGAAACCTCTAACCGAAAAAAGCACCCTGACTGTTCCTATGACGCCTGCCGCACTCGCGCAGACTCTCGGCATGGATGCGGAACAGGTGATACAACTTTTTATGCTCCGCTACGGGACGGAATATACGCCGGATAAAACAATGTCGCCTTATGAATTTGTTTCCTTCTTAACGGACAATGTTCTCCCCAAGCCCGAATATGCCGCTATGTTTGATGATGGTACAAAGACAAAGTTGTACCAGACGAAGGCGATTGCTGACGCTGTAGTAAGCGGTAAAGAATTCACAGTCAAGGAAATGGTTGAGTTTGTTGGGAAGATAAGCGATAAATTTAACGAGAACACGGTGGAACTGCTCTACCTGTACAGCGCAAGCCTTAAACAGGGAAACGACCGGAGTACCATGTCTCCGGAAACGCTGGTAAAGCACATTGAAAAGCTGGCTTCCGAGCAATCGTTTTCTTCTCTGCTTACCGCCGAACAGAAAGCCGGTATTGCAAAGGCGAGGAAGCAACTCGACGACGGGGTGCAACAACTCAAAGGCGAAGAACATTCACGGCTGACTGTCACGACCAAACTGCCGGTTGAGTCGGAGAAAACCTCAGCATTTGTAAAGGAGATGACAGAGTTATGCGATGAAAAACTGTCCGGAGAATACCATCTTATCGGTAACAGCATTATGGTAGACGAAATGGAGTCCGGATTCGGCAGGGAGCAGCTGATTATCACTCTGCTTACGGCGGCATCCATTTTCATAGTGGTTGCTTTGACTTTCCGTTCGCTCGCCATACCTGCAATCCTTGTGTTGATCGTACAGTGCGGTGTGTTCATTACAGTCTCGGCGCTTGGAACTATCGGCGGCTCAATGTACTATCTGGCGCTCCTCATTGTTGAATGTATTCTGATGGGAGCAACCATCGACTACGGAATTCTGTTTACAAGCTATTATCGTGAGATGCGAGCAACACTTTCAGTGTGCGAAGCAATCGTTGCTGCATATAAGGGGAGTATACATACTATTCTGACCTCCGGTACAATTATGGTGCTGATTACTGCCGTTATAGGTCCGCTGTTTGGCAATCCAACCATTGAGCAGATCGTTCGCACTTTGTCGGTTGGATGTGCTTCTGCCATGTTCCTGATCCTATTTGTTTTGCCGGGTATTCTTGCTTTGTGTGACAGAGTTATAGTCAGAAAAACTAAAGGGTAAAATGCACAAGCACATAGTATATTTTTATAACAGCAGAGATAAATTACGCAGGCAAGTATATACGGAAAACAACTGACTTTCGACTGTTGAAAGCCAAGAACAATCCAAGAGTGCCGCCGACTCATACATTATTGCGGGTCGGCGGCACTTTCTTGGCTTTATGGATTACATTTTTTGTGCGGATCGTAGCACAAGACCTCCGATTAGCCGGAGGTCTTGCATCCTTTTAAATTCGAACAATCATCCGAATTAAATTAGTTTTTTCTTCCTTACAATCGCCGCAACAAGCGAAACAAGATTCCAAAGAAGAGACACTCCGGAAAGAGAAACTGCTGCGGTTGCAAGAGGCTTGGAAACACTGACTTTATCGCTGATCGCGGAAATGTTGCCGGCGTTCAGCGTTGTGTTGTCGGTCAGGGTTATTATCAGGTCTCCACCGTCGTCAATGCGGCATCCTTTAATACCGAGACCGTCTTTTCCGTCCTTGCCATCTTTGCCATTGGTACCATCTTTACCATTGACACCATCTTTCCCGTCCGTTCCGACGATTTTTCCGAGATTGGTTATAACTCCGTCGGTAAAGGTGAGGATAAGATTACCGTCTGCGTCGATATGAGCGGACTTGATTCCGGTACCGTTAATGCCGTTGGTTCCTGCAGTACCGGCTTCGCCCTTTGCACCGACTACTTTCCCGAGGTTATGCACAGTGTCGTCGGTAAGGGTGATGATTAGATTGCCGTTTTCATCGATTTCGGTGGTTTTTACACCGACTCCGACATTGCCCGTATCGCCCTTGTCACCTTTATCTCCGGTCACCCGTCCGGCATTGTGTACGGTCTCATCGGTAAGAGTGATAATCAAATTGCCGCTTTCATCAATCATAACGGATTTAACACCAACGCCATTCACGCCCTGTTCGCCTTTATCTCCGACTACCTTTCCGAGGTTATGCACGCTGTTGTCTGTAAGTGTTATGACCAGATTTCCGTTTTCATCAATTGCGACGGATTTAACTCCTACTCCTGCGGCACCGGGAACACCTTGTTCGCCCTGACTTCCGTTATCTCCGATCACTTTCCCGAGGTTATGCACGCTGTTGTCTGTAAGTGTTATGACCAGATTTCCGTTTTCATCAATTGCGACGGATTTAACTCCTACTCCTGCGGCACCGGGAACACCTTGTTCGCCCTGACTTCCGTTATCTCCGGTGACCTTTCCGAGGTTTAACACCGTGTCGTCGGTAAGAGTAATAATGAGGTTTCCGCTTTCGTCAATAATTGCTGATTTGATTCCGATGCCGGTATCACCCTTGTCGCCTTTTACATTTTCAACGATTACGGAAAGAAGGGTGTCTCCGTCCACCGTAAAGGAAACTTCGGTCTTGTTGGTTTCGGGACTGAATTCGCCGCCGATGTACCAGCCTTTGAGGATATATGACGGCTCAAGCACGATACTCGCAACAAGAATTGTGCCTTCACGAATTTTACTGCCGCTTGTGATTTTTTCATTTTTGCTGCGCACTGTCAGCACACAGCCCTCAATCATTGTCGGGAAGGTGACGGTGTATTCCGGAATTTCCTCTACCGCCACACGGATATGCGTTTCCATCTTGATTCTGCCGGTCTTGTAGGTATAGCTCCCGTCGCCGTTATCGGACCAGCTCTCTGTGTCGGCAAGACGGTATCCATCCTTCGGCTTGACGGTTACGGTGATTTCATCGCCGAAATTGACCTTTTGACCGCTTTCAAAATCCGATGTCCCGTTTTTAACGGTAATTTCGGCGTTCTTATTCGGCATATCAACTGTGACCGTATATTTTTCGATCTCCGTAAAGTATACCTTGATATCGGTTTGGGTATCAACGGTGAGCTCATACTCGTACATATCGTAAAGCCTGTTATCTGTTATTACCGTGTCGGAAATTCCGTTTTTGGTGATAACGAGCTTTTGCACCCTATAGCCTTCTGCCGCCTGAGCGATGAAGTTGATTTTCGTTCCCACGGGAACAGCGGTACCGGACTGATAGGTCTGCTTTGTTGCCGCCATACCGGTTTCGTTGCCGCTTGCAACGGAATAGGTCAGCTTCACGGGTCTGTCGGTTTCGGAAACTCTTTCAAATTCCGCTTCGACGGTGTATCTTGTTGAGCCAAGGGTAAGCGTGTAGGTATTTGAGCCTGCCGCGTTAACAATATCCGTATTGTTTTCGGCATCTGTTATTCTCCACGACTTCAGTGTATAGCCGTTTTGCGGAACGGCGGTAAATGTTACATCGCCGGTCACCGTGCCGCCCGGAGCAGGCAGATCTGTTTCACCGACCTTTGCGGTAACTGTTCCGAGAAGGTCTTCGCCGTTCTTATATTCGCCGACAAAGATGACCTCAGCCGAATCGAATGTTTTTCGTGTGGATACGAATATGTTAGCTTCGCCGCCCAGTGCAAACGCGCACTCTATGTTGCCGTTGAGGTCGGGTCTGAATACAGTCTCTTCTCCGCCGTTATCAAGAGTCAGCGACACAAGTTCAAAGTGCCGGTTCTTTGGCGAAACTCTGATTTTAATAATATCGCTTTCATTGATCTCATCGCCCGATTTAATATTAACATTGCCGAGGTGCCGCACACTGATATCGGCGGCTTTCTCGTTGTCGATTTTATAGTTGACCTTATAGTCTCTCTTTGCTGTTGTTATGGTTGCAGAGTTTGACCAGGCACTTTCCTTATCCTTTCCGTCTACCTTGCAAACGGTTGTAAGCACATATTCGTACTCTGTATTGGTTTTAAGTCCGGAAATGTCATAAGAGGTCGTGCCGACAGGAATAAGATTTGAAATCCTGTTATATTCACCGTTTTCAACTTGATAAAGATAGTAGCCCTCCGCATCCGGCCAGCCGGGAGTTTTATCGGGCTGCGACCAAGTAAGGCGTATCTCGTCTTCGTCAAGCAGTTCTGCCTCAAGGTCGACCACTGCCGGTGAAGGAGCACTGAGATTTGTCAAGTTATAGCCTATAAAGATGGTCTTGTTGTTTTCATCGCCGTAAAGGTGTCGGAACCACTGACCGAGCGTCCAGTCAAAGGTATATTGCGTGTATACGTTTTGAGGGATTCCGTTTGAGGCAAGATCCGGACCGTCGATATCATTGACCACGCCGGTACAGCCTTCGGACGATGTCGTTGTGGTGGATACGCCCGAGCCGTTGCTGTAGCTCAAACTGGTTTCAAAACCAACATCATGCGAGAATAGTATACCATCGCCGAATACACCGAAGCTGATGGAGAAGTTGAAATAAAAACCGTGCGACATTTCTTCGGAAACGGATTTTATATTGCTTTTTCCCCACGAAACCTCGTTAAGACCGCCGTTATGTCCGAGTCGAATGGCGAGCTTACTGAGCTGCTCTGCACCCAAATGGCTGTAAACGCCCCAGCCGAGCTGATTGTACATAAACGGGTTGCCCTCGTTTCCGTCAAGCCAGTTTGCCGCTTTATCTATTTTTACCAAGGGATAATAGTATTTTTTATCTTTGTCTGTTTTATCCGATTCCCTTATGACGGCATGATAGTTCTTGTTATTCATATAACCGTTATACTCATCAACAAAGCCGTTGTAGTCGTCAACGCTCAGCTGTTGATATACCGGCTGCTGCGGAATGGAAAGCGTTATGGCGGTATCTCCCGACCATTTGCCGTTTTCGTCCAGTATCTCATAGGCGTAGATAAATACAGGCGTTCTGGACACAAGCACCGTGTTGTACGCCCGTGCCTTAACCGTCAGGGAATATTCCTTCTGCAGAGCCGTGGAATAGGTTTTGCTCCATTCAAGCGAGTAGCCTGCCGAGATGTTCACCTCAACGGGGGCGAGAAGCCCTCCGTAAGAGTAAGACATTCCGACGCTGAAGGAAACATTGTTCGATGAGGACTGCTCCAACTCGAAACTCTCTGTGATTGTATATGCGGTTTCGTTTTCGCCGGAGTCACTCAGCGCGGAGAAATACGGCGCAGCCTGTATGACTGCCTTGACCTCCGGGTCGCTGTAGGCATAGCTTACGCCCTTATATTTGGCTATAACACCGTCCTGGTTTCTGTCGCAGGCGGTGAGAAGTACCTGAGCCGTACAGCCGTAGTAATCACCGTACGCTTCGTTCGGACTCCAGTATGACAATGTCAGGTCAAAGCCGTTTGCCGCCTCATAGCTGTCGCTTGTATCCGGATAGGTTGCGGAAATCATACCCTTGCTGAAGGAATATTTATCCTCGTTACCGGTTTCGGCAGAGGTTACAAACACAATCTGCTCACGTCCTGCATTGTTGCCGTCAAAGTTTCCGACGGCAACCGAGCGGAAGAATTCTGTCTTACCGCCGATCTCGCCCTCAAACCAGAAGTTGTTTGTGCTGCCGTTTGAGTTTGTGCGGAAAGAATATTCGTTTGAAGTGAGCTTGTAAAGTTCTCCGGTCTGGGCATTATAGTTGTACAGCGTGCCGTTGATAAAGACGAAATCTGCGGCGCTCGCACCGTTAAAAGCAACAGCCTCTACCGCTAAAGGCGAAACAACTTCTTTAGTTCTGGAACCGGCCTTCGTCCAACCGTTGGAAGCCATCACCTTATATTCGGATTGTACAAAGCCTCTGTTTCCGTTATTAAGGAGCGTTGTATATGCAATTTCGGATGAAGAAGTCGATGCAACAGACCAAGTGATACCAGCGACACTGGCACGTAAGCCCGCAACAAGGATATCTTCATATCCGTCGTTGTTGAAGTCTCCTGCCGTGATGCTGCAGGCGTTCATGCTGTTACTATTAAAAACAACATTATTTCGGACTTCTCCCTCCGGGCAAACATAGAATTTTTCATCGGCGTCGCCGTCCACAAACGAGGAGCCTCCGCCGGAAGAACTACCGCCGGCTTTTCCATATTTAATTTTTACCTGAGGACGATATAGATTCAAATTGCGACTGTTTACATTGTTTATGAAGAAATAGGACAGCACGGCGATGTCATCGATTTGGTCGCCGTTAAAATCGCCCACCACCATGTCTACGCCCAGCTTATGAAATCGGTTGTCAAAGGTTGGGCCAGAGTTTCCGTACATGCTGTCACCATTTGCCCCTGGGTCCGTGGGACTTCCAACAGTGGTGTGATATAATTTTTTGTAGGAGTCATGAAGCATATCATTGCCGAAGCCGAGTTTTTTGCCTTCTCCCATAATGCTTGTGTTATTTAATAATACAAAGCTGTTTTTGCCGGTAAAGGAATATTCATACAGAAAGCAGCCGACAAAAGGTTCGTAATCAAAAGTCTGCATCAAACCTGTCGAGCGTTTTGTGTGCGGAACATAGATGATCAGCGTGTCCTTGCCGTCTCCGTCAAAGTCGCCTGCGGTAATGTTCAGATAGGCGTTGGTTTCAAGGTTTAGAGCACGAATAAGGCCTTTGTTGTCAAACATCCAGTTCATTTCGCCGACCCACTGTTTGCCTTTATATTCTCCCGTTCTTGTATCATATATATGAAGATAGACCTGCTTATCCGACTTATCAAGACCTACATAGGCAACATGGTCTCTCCTGCCTGAGCCGAACGGGTCAAAGGAAACGGACTGGACAAACGCATAGTACGTCTGAAGCGCACTGATGTCCATATTGGGCAGAGAGGCATCGGAAGCGGTTCCTTTTTTGGAAATAAAGTTCTTGAGAGACTCCGGGGTTCCTACATCCGCAATTTTGCCTGTTGCGGACGTGCCGTATGTCTCAAAATAAAGCAGTTCGTTTTTTTCAACCATTGCAAAGGGACGGCCGACATCATACCCGTAAGGGTTGGTTGTATTGTCAAAGCCAGCGGGTTTTGTGTTTTTCATCAGAGTATTAGCGGCATCCGATGAAAACTGCGGCTCACTCGGGTCGGCGGCAAAGACCGACAGGGGCAGACATACTGCGATCATTATGACCGACAGCAGCGCGCATAGCGAGCGCTTCAGAATGAGTTTTTTGTACATAGAGAGTCCTCCTTTTCTTTTCACGGGGGAAAGATTGTTTTCGGGCGGGGATTTGACGCAGCAAATCATAAAGTATTCTGTTATACTTCCTCCCTTACATTATATCAAATTATGTCGGCCTTTGTCGTGTCGTTTACGCTGTATATCGGTTGTTTACGCTGTAGACGGGGTGAAACGTGAAATATCTCTTGCAAAACGAGAAAAAAGCCAGTAAAATAATGATGAAAAGTTCGGCGCTCCGAGTTATGAAGTTGAATGGAAAGGAATGAAATTTCGAATATGAAACGCTGCCTGCAGGTTGTTTGTACTGCCGTTTTTATACTGCTTTGTTTGGGGACAATGCGTTTTCTGCAGTTTTTTATTAAGACGGACATGTCGATTCGCTATATTGATTGGCAGTCTTCTGTCAAAATTGAGACAGACGGCTCCGAAAGTTCGTTGGATTATACCGTTGTGCCTCAAACAGGGGAGAGTTTTCGGCTTGAAACTGTTTTTCCGCCGACAGAGGAAAACGGGAATCTGGTGTTTGAAACGGCAGGGTTGGAGCTTACGGTTTGTATCAACGGAGTTGAGGTATGGCACTCCTCGTCCGCTGTCCCTGCAGGGGCAGCGGGACAGACACAGGCAGTAATTCCTATTCCGAGAAATGAAGAATGCCATGTCACAATGACATGTGTAGTTAAAAGTACAACCAGCTTGGTGTTTCCTCCGGCTGCTCGCTTTGTACCGGTAGAATACGATGCGACTGAGAGCTATGCATATGCTAATTTTTACGGAATTCCCGCCGGCGTAACCGCAGCGATTTCACTTCTTGTGGCGGGTATATTTCTTTTGGGAGTTGCACACAAAAAGCCCGACTTGAGTCTGATTCCGCTGCTTCTTGCGGCTGCCGGTCTTACGGCACAGTGGATTACAAAGGGAATGGGCTATTTCTTCCTGAATAACCGGTTGGTCGATTTTCTTATCCGCCGGGAGGTTGGCTTCTTCTTTATACTGTTACTGATTCTCTTTCTTGCAATGAACCGACAGCGGAAATTTTGGAAGTATTTTGGAATCACTACGGCGGTCAGCTTTACTACACTGTTGATTGCTTTCGGAATATCTGCCGCCGTAAATGGGTATCTTGCAGGATATATCGTGCAGATGTTCCGTGATACAGTTGAGCTTGGGCATTATGGGGAACTTTTGTATTGGATTACCGTTTGGCTGACTGCTGTTTGTGCTGTAATTTCTACATATGCAGTGATGTGCGCCTTTGTCACGCAGCGAACGGAAACACAGGCGCTCCGCCTGCACAATCAGCTGATTCTGGACGGATATCGTGCCATCGAAAGCAAAATGAGGGCAAGTGAGGCAATCAGGCATGAGGAAAGACACAGAATTGTTGCCTTGGAGTCGGCTTACAAAAAGGGAGACTATGAAACTCTGGGCAAAATGCTGCAGGATATGAGAGGACAGTGCGAGCACCTGGCGCAAACACACTTTTCCAAAAATTTCGTTGTCAATGCTATTTTGCAGGATGCTGCCTACAGAGCGGCACGGGCGGGAATATCATTTGATGCCACTGCTTCGGTGTCCGCAGAGATTCCGATTTCCGAAAATGAACTGTGCGGGCTGCTTATGAATATGTTGGATAATGCTATAGAGGCGGCCTCGCGCTGCACGGAAAAAAGCTTTATCCGATTCAAGGCAGAGGAACGAAACGGTTTTCTCGCCGTAAAATGTGAGAATTCGTTTATTGAAGAGCCAAAACAGGATAAGAACGGGCAGTATATTTCTACAAAGGATGAAAAGGAAAGTCATGGCTTTGGATTAAAGCTTATGAACGCTGTCGCAGAGAAATATCACAGTATGCTGGATATTTTTATTTCGGATGAAAATGTTTTTACTGTTCAGACCGCTTTAAGAATTCCGAAAAAATAATAAAATCAGCGGGTGTCATTCATTTGAAAATGACACCCGCTGATTTTATTGATTTATATATCGTATAAATGCGCTTTGAAAGGCTTTATAGTATGTACGCCCCACAGGAAGCATATCACCATTTCGAAGCGTTAGGTCCGTCCGTCCGATTTCCTTTACTCTGCTCAGATTCACCAGAAAGCTGTTATGACAACGTGAAAAATGGCCTTTTGGAAGCTGTTTTTCAAACTCGGTAAGAGAAAGATAATAGGTGTTGCTGTTTCCGGAACTTTGATGAATGATTATGTTGTGGTTATAACTTTCTACATAACGTATTTCCGACACGGAGAAATGCAGTATCTTATTACCGATGCTAAGCGTGACTGCTTTGGGTAAGTAATTCAATTTAAGATCCGTACGGATTGCATTTGCCAGTGCTTCCCGGCAAATCGGTTTAAGAAGAAAATGAATGGGCTGTACATCATAGCCCTCGGAAAGATAATTGTCGCATGCGGTCACAAATATAATTGAAATACGGTCGTCCTTGCTTCGCAGAGAACGCGCCAGCTCCAGTCCCGTCATGCCGTTCATCTGAATATCCAAGATAAGCAGATTGAACGGTTTCTCGACATCAGAATTCATCCTTTTCTCAAGTTCCGCGGCAGAGGGAAAAGCTGTTATCGCATACGGAATACTTTCTCCGTCCAGCAGCTCCCTGCAGAAAGAATGCAATTGTTCTCTCATGACCGGATCGTCATCACAAACGGCTATTCGGTATGTGTTCATTTTCTCACCCGCAATCACATGCACTTTAATACATTGTATCATAAAACCGATCGAAAAACAACCTTAAAAGATTTACAAAAAAGCGAACTTTCAATAATGCATCCGGAGTTTTTATCTTCTTACGTTTCAAAAAAGCTTTGAACCGATTGATAATACTCCGTTTTGCGGAGCTTTAATATGGCTTTTGCTTCAAGCTGGCGGATCCGTTCTCTCGTGACACCGAGTTCTCGCCCGATTTCGGCAAATGTTGATTTTTTCTCGCCGGCAAAGCCATACCGCATATTGATGATCTTTCGCTCCCGTTCGCCGAGAACGCTCATCATTTTTTCAAAATGGCAACGGAATTCTTTCAGCTGGCAGACCTTGTCCGGATCTGTTTCCGCAGTTTCATCGGCTATGAAGTCCATCAGCCGTGTTTCACGGTCATTATCGAGCGTCATTTCAAGCGAAAGCGGCTCTTGAATCAGCGTCAGCATATCTTTGACCTTTGATAACGCGATGCCGGTGCTGCTTGACAGTTCCTTTGCCGTTGCCTCGCGGCCGTGCTCCTGATAAAACTGATTCCGGACACGGTTCAGCGCTGTAACATTGGAAACGATATAGTTCGGAATGCGGATTATTTTGCCTTGTTCGGACAATGCTTTGCGTATGCCGAATTTGATCCACCAGGTAGCATAAGTGGAGAAACGAAAGTTTAGGGAAGGGTCAAATTTTTCTACGGCACGGATAAGCCCGATGTTGCCTTCCTGAATGAGATCGAGGAAGGGAACGCCGTAGTTTCTGTAATGCTTTGCAATGTTGATAACAAGACGCAGATTGGCTTCGATCAGTTTTTCTCTCGCACGCGGATCTCCGTCCCGCATACGGTAAGCCAATGCGAACATCTCATCCTTTGTGAGCGTCGGTAATTGCCTTATTTCGTGAAAATAAGCTTTTGTCGGATCAACCGGAATGGATTGCCATTTCGGTTCCGTTTCTGAACTGTTCTTGCCCGTTTCTTCTTCAATTAGTTCGTCTTCATCGGACTCGATCAGGTCAATATTGGCAGCTCTGATTTTCTGCAAAATTTCTTCTACTTTTTCATTGCTCAGGTCATAATCCGATTGGACACGCTTGATTTCGTCCATAGGAATAAAACCGTCAATTTTTCCGTTTCGAAGTATTTCGCTGATGATGCTGCGCATATCAACGCTGTCGGTCATTGCAACGCCTCCTTTATCTGATATGTGCAACTTTATTATAAAACAACAAATTGAAAAAGTCAAGTGGTTATAGGCGCAATTGGATGCAAAATCGAGCGATTTTTATATTAAATATCGGAACAATTCGTTTTGAAAGAGGAAAAACAGGTTCAAAAAACGCAACAGGAGGTGTTGACGGATGCTTTTTGATGTGATATAATATATCTGCATTTACGGAGGTGCGGTATGTGCAATAATGGCAATGATTTTGTGGGAGAACTCCCGGACAGTGTGATAGATAAATGGTATACGATAGGAGAGAGTTTCTGGTTGAGACGCACAACGGACCGCAATTACTTGTGTGTGCAGATCTTTCCGCTTATGGAGCATTCTTTTCTGTGTTATCTTCATGCTTTGGATATAACGGAATTCGGGAAAGAATCTGCCGAAAGATACAGGTTGAATGTTGAAAGTATACCGGAGGAGCTTCCGAAGGATATTCGGCATATGTACCCGATTGCATTTACGCAGGATACCGAAAAGGCAAGGGAAATGTTTGCTGCGCCTACGGTCGAAGAGAAGAACGAATGGCTGCATAAAATGGGAATTGAGGTATAAGAGAATGATATATGCTTGTGATAGCTGCAAGTTTGTTTTTGAACATGTTGGAGAAGTGGACAGATGCCCGGATTGCGGAAAGAAAACCATTCGGTAAGCCGGCAATGAAGAAAAGCAAGAATACATTGAATATCAAAAAGAAAAGAATAAACATCTTTTATAAAGAAAAAGCGTTTCGGACCGGACACCGAAATGCTTTTTCTTTGTATAGAGCCATATTTACTTGCTTTTTTATACGGCGTCGGTCAGATTAACTCAAAACTGCAAAAAAGGAGTTGATCATATGGCATCGCTGAACGATGTTCTCAAAGAGATTCTTGAAAAAGACTTTGAAAAGGAAGATGTTGAAAAGGTTGTGGACTCGGTTGAGAGCAATGACGAGAATAAAGAAACCGGAGAAGAAACACCGGAGGAGACGGGAGAAACCTATACCGGCCCCGGTGATTTCGCCCAGAACAGTGTCGGCAGAGGCGCAGTTGAAAGCTTCATCAAAAATAGCGTTTATGAAAAACACGGAATCGACAGCAAAGCAATGAAAAGCTTTGCCCGGATGACGCCTACCGAGATGCTCTCGGATTTCGGGAAGACGGTAGGAGAGCTCGGCAAAATCCGCAGTGAATATCAAAGCGGAAAGATGACCGCTGAGGGATACAAAGCCGCAATGAGCCGGACGCGTGGCGAAATCGTAGGAAAAATGCTTGAAATGGGCAGCTCCCGCAAAAGCATCTTGGAGGATGTCTTTTTGCGTTCCGTCGGAATAGGCCCGGAGAACAGGAGCATACATTCTTTCAAGGATCTTATTGACGCATTCCGTGAGGAAAAGGATGATCCCGTGGATAAAGAAAGTTCTCCCGATATTGATACGGTTGAGGTCGAGCATAACGAAACGGATATAACTCCCGATGCGGAGAATTCACCGGATATTGAGAACCCGGATGCGGAATTGGCAGAGGCAGAGGCGGATGCAGAGACCGAAATAGATAAACCCGATACGGAAGAACTGGAACAGGCTCAGGAAAAGGAATCGGAAACAGATAGGGCAGAAGAACAGACGGAGAATGAGGAAAACGCTGAAAATGAAGACAGAGAGGAATTGAAGCCCGAGGAGCAGGAAGCGGAATTGACGGAAAATGATACGGATACAGATGTCGAGGCACCGGATGACTCTGAGCCGGAGCCTTTGGAAGAGTCGGAGGCGGATAATCAGGCTTCTGACGGGGAAGAACAGCCGGAGGAAGAGGATGAAGAATACGAAGATAAAGAAGCCGGCGGGAATGACGCTACCGAAAATGATATGTCGGATGAACCGACGGACAAATTACCCGACGATGTTCCGGAAGCAGAAAGCGATACTGAAGAAGAAAATCATGAGCCCGAGATTGATGCGGAAAACAAAGAAGATGACGATGAGCCGGAAATTGAAATTAACGTCGGCAATGACGACAAAGATACCGATGAAACGGAACAGGGCGACAGCGAGGGCTTTGAGGAAAATGTCGGTGAGGATAAAAAGCAGGATTCAAAATCGGACGCCATAGAAAATGAAGAAGACGATGACGATTCCAACAAGGAAACCGAGGCGGATACGGATAAAAGCGAAGCAGGTGAGGAGTCCGAAATAAAAGAATCTGTCGATATCGATGATACTGCGGAGCATGACATAGTTGCCGATGATATGGACTACGATACTGTTTCCGCCGATGACGATGAGTCGGAAATCATTGAACCTGATGCCGAGGACACGGATGATCCGGAAACGCATACCGACTCTGATTTGGACAGTGAAGAAGTGGAACTCGGGGACGCGGGAGATAGTGTTGACAACGGCGACATCTCTGACGATTTTGAAATTGACAATGAACCCGAGATAGACACCGAGGTCGAATCAGTACCAGATGAGGTGCTGGATTTTGACAATATTCCGGACGCACAGGAGTTTGAAAATATGGTGAACTGTGATGTTCAGGATATGGCGGACTATGCCGCGCAGTATGAGGGTGCAAAAGAGGATATAGGAGATATCGAGGATTACGGGGATACGGAAATTGATGTCGACGCAGATTTCGGCGATGTAGATGTCGTGGAAGAACCGATTGAGCCGGAAATGAATGTTGAGGCGGATATTGATATTTCCGAAATTGCCGATATTGCCGAAGGTGCTGAGGAAGCCGCCGAGCTGATCGCTGCACTGCTTTGATATAATTTACTTGCGTTTGAAAATGCCTCCTGCTAATTTACTGTTGTAAGTTCAGTAAATTAGTAAGGAGGCATTTATTGTGAAGATCAAAGGCAGAGTCAGCCGTATTTTTCATCGTATGGACAGTGGATTCAAGATCATAGCGCTTGAAGTAACAAAGAACAGTGCTGTCCCGGAAAAATACCGAAACCCGGATTATCCGATGAGCATTTCCGCCGTAGGCAATCTGATGAATGTGGAAGAGGAATACGTTGTGGAAATCGTCGGTGAATGGGAGTACAGAGAAAACGGACGGTATTGGCCGTGGCAGTTTAAGGTTGAAAAATATACGGTGTGCGATTTTGAAACACCGTGCATTCTCGCAGACATTATTGCCCGTATCAACGGGTTCGGCAAGGCACGGGCGAAAAGTCTTGTGGAAACCTACGGCATAGGCGTTGTGCAGATAATTGAAAATGAACCGCAGCGGCTTCGTGCATGGGAAACAAAACAGGGTGAAATGGAAACACTCAGCGTCGGACTGAGGAAATACCGTGCAGCCGCAGATTTAAAAGCGTTTCTTTCCAAATACGATATTGAAGAAGCGGTTATTGACGCAGTGTATGAGAGATACGGAATGTCGGCGGTCGAAACAATCCGGCAGGATCCGTATGTGTTGTGCAAGAACAAACTTGCTTCATTTACGGCCGCCGATAAAATTGCAAAGGAATTGAATTTTAGCGCAGATAATCCGGCTCGGGAAGATACGGCGCTTTTGTATGTGCTTACCGATTATGCCGGAAGCAAAGGACATACATTCCTGATGTTAAATCGGTTGCCCGAGGATTGCAATTCATTTTTGAAAGAAAACGGTGAGATCAAAGGCTCGCTCGGCAAACGGCATATTGAAACTGCTGTCTCAAGGTGTCTTGCAAGCGACTGTATTGTAATCGAGGGGGAGCGTGTGTATTCGCAGAAGCGGTATGAAAGCGAAACAGTAGTTGCCAATATTCTGCGTTCTCGGATCGGCGCAAAGTCAAAGTATGCTGCCGTGTCGAAAGAGAAAATTGAAGCGTGCATTTCTGAAGTTCAGGAAGAACTTGAAGTGGAATTGGATCCGCTGCAGCGTGAGGCGGTTGAAATGGCATTGTGCAATCAAGTGTCTGTATTGACCGGCGGAGCAGGCTGCGGAAAAACCACAACTCTGCGGTTTATTATCGGTGTGATGGAAAAATTATCGAAGCTGCGCCGATTTGCCGGTTGTGATATTGCTCTTGCTGCGCCTACGGGCATGGCCGCCAAGAGAATGATGGCGGCGACGGGTAAAGAGGCTAAGACGATTCACAAACTGATAGAGTACAATCCGGCACTTCCTGAGCTTACGCTGAATGAAGATAATCCGCTGCCGTATGATTTTGTAATTGTAGATGAGCTGTCTATGGTTGATATTGATACAATGGCAATGCTGCTGCGCGCAACGCGCAAGGACACACAGCTTTTGTTTTTGGGGGATGTCAACCAGCTGCCGTCCATTGGTCCGGGCGAGGTACTTCACGATATCATAAACAGCGGAATGTTTCCAGTTACGGCGCTGAAACGCTCCTTTCGGCACGGTTCCCGCAGGACTATTTTGGACAATGCCAATCGGGTGTTGGAAGGGAATGCCGAGCTTGATTTCGGGCATTCCGACTGTTTGTTTTATGATGTTCCCGATTCTTCCGAAGACAAGAATTGCAGACGGCTTAGAAAAATGCTGTTGAAGGTCTATTATGAGGAATATGCGGCTTGCGGTAGACGGGCTGATAAAGTTCAGGTCCTATCTCCTATGAGAATTAAGACGCTTGTTTCCGTTGACCAAATCAATCCCTGCTTGCAGGATACAGTAAATGCATTGGTCGATGAAAATGATGAAGTTCGCTTCGGACCGCATCGTTTTCGCAAAAATGACCGTGTGATGCAGGTGTCGAACAATTACGATAAGAATGTCTATAATGGTGATAAGGGTATCGTGAAAATGGTATCCGGTAAAACCGGAAGACTGCTGGTGGACTATGACGGTGTTCCTGTGGAATACGGGAAAAAGGAGTTTGACCAACTAAAACACAGCTTTGCAATAACCGTGCACAAATCGCAGGGCGACCAGTTTCCCATTGTAATCATACCGATTACAAACTATCATTCTGTGTTGCTGAACAGGAATTTGCTTTACACGGCAATGACCAGGGCGAAACACAAACTGATATTTGTGGGCGATAGGGAAGCGCTTGAATACGCAGTCAGAAATCTCCAAGGGTTAAAAAGGAATACGGCTCTTTGCGAAAGGTTAAAGAAAACAGAGCAAAAAGCAGCATAAAGAAAGCGTCGCTTCGGCGGCGCTTTCTCGCATTCAGACATTAAAACTTTGCAGTAGACCCTCTTGACATTTTCGAAAAATCGGCGTATAATAAACTCGTAAGTTAGTAACTTATGAGTTTGTGAAGAGGTGTTTTTATGTTTTATTGCAGAGAAAAAGAACTCAGTGATATGAATAAGCGTTACGCAAAGGATAAGTTTGAATGTCTCGTTGTTTACGGTCGGCGTCGTGTCGGTAAGACGGCATTGATCAACGAATTTTGCAAAGACAAGTCTACGGTGTTCTTTTCAGCTTTGAATGCAACATCTCAAGAGAATCTGGAGGCACTTTCCAAGGCAATCTATGAGAAAGAACATCCCGGTGCGGAAGCAGCACCTGTGTACCCGAGCTTTGACGCGGCATTCGCAGAAATCACACGAATGGCCGAAAAAGAGAGATTGGTATTTGTAATTGATGAGTATCCGTATCTCGCAAGAGCAAATAAATCTATTTCTTCCCGTTTGCAGCATATTATTGACCACACTTGGAAAGATGGGAACCTGTTCCTTGTTCTTTGCGGTTCGTCAATGAGCTTTATGGAATATCAGGTGCTTGGGTATGAAAGCCCACTGTATGGCAGACGGACGGGACAGTATAAGATTCAGGCGTTGACCTATAAGGAAATGACGGTTTTTAATCCCGATTTGATGAATGAGGATCAGGCGCTTATTTACGGAGTCACAGGCGGTATTCCGCACTATATCAATAAGCTGGACATCGAGGGTGATGTTGATACTGCGCTGAAAGAAAATCTCTTTAATACTTCCAGCTATCTTTATGAGGAGCCGGAAAATCTTTTAAAGCAGGAACTTCGTGAGCCGGCGGTCTATAACTCTGTGATTGCGGCAATTGCCGGCGGGGCGTCCAAAGCAAATGAAATCGCAACCAAGGTCGGTTTGGAATCGGCTTTTTGCGCTAAATATCTTAAAGTTCTGCTTGATCTCGGAATCTTAAAAAAGGAGACACCGATCACCGAAAAGGCAGGAAGGAAAACCGTTTATGCAATCGGAGATAATTTCTTTCGCTTTTGGTATCGATTCGTGCCGCAGAACGCCTCGGCGATTACGGCAGGTCGTACCGACAAAATTTATGACAGCGTGATCAAGCGGCATTTCTCCGACTATATGGGACTTGTTTACGAGCAGATGTGCAAGGAATATCTGTTTCTCTATGCTGAGGATCTCCCGATCATACTCTCGGATATCGGTCAATGGTGGGGGAACGACGCAAAGGAGAAAAAAGAAGTTCAGATTGATATTGTCGGCACGCCGGTTGAGGGTAAGGAATATATTATCGGTTCCTGCAAGTATCGCAATGAGCCTATCGGCACAGACGAGCTTGAGCTTTTGAAGCACTATGCCGATGTTTTCGGAAAAGGTGAGAAGTATCACTACTATATCTTTTCAAAGAGCGGATTTACCAAAGGATTGCAGGCGCTCGGCGATAAAGGCGAAGTGAAGCTTATTACACTACAAGATATGTATGAGTGAAAATCGGCAAGGAGTATTGGAAATGAGTAAAATAACAATGATATCTGCCGGGAAAGAGATCCGACTGTCGCAGGAGATATATTACTATATGCTGATGCAGGTCCCGCAGGGACGGCTTACACGGGATTGTGATATTCGAGAATATCTTAACGAGCTTTATGGGGCCTCATATATTGATTTTGACATCCTTGCCACATTACGAACGATGCCGGGGTATCATGAGTATATGACGCGCATTGTAGATAGAGCCCCGAAACATCGCATTGTCTCAACTCTTGGGTATGTTTCAGACGGCATGTGTATTGAAAAACTGCAAGCCGAAGGGTTCACGATTCTTCCTGCAAAGGGGAACAGGACGGAGCGGGTGCTTGACTATAAAAAGTATCTATTCAATTTCAAAGGGACACCGACGGTCAACAAGGCTGTTTTAGACCAAATTCAAGAAGAAGGTTTAAGTGCATTTCTATAAATAGAGTAAAGCTTTAGAAGTGTCGCAGTAATGCAGCGCTTTTTACTTGCCGCATAACCGCACGGCAATCATCCTCCTTTTGTAATTTTAAAAGGCTCTGTCACAACAAATGGTTGATTTTTGACGAGAAATAG
>ENA-UOOA01002993-UOOA01002993.1-human-gut-metagenome-genome-assembly--contig:-P61old-NODE-2993-length-22230-cov-6.527666_pt1 | contig 22230 bp, 18 predicted proteins | sample MGYA00242467_ERZ724014 | MGnify/ENA metagenome assembly ERZ724014 | reverse complement strand
ATATAATTATAATGTATATAAAATCAATAAAAAGAAAAAAAATATTGCATTATCATAAAATAAACGATACTATATAAGTGAGATGATAAAGAAAGGTTGCATCGATATGAAGATTCAAGCTGTATTTATAGATGGATTTAAGAACTTAGCAAATGTAAGAATATCTTTTAATAATATTACAACACTTGTTGCATTAAATGATTTTGGAAAATCAAATGTACTTTCAGGTATTGATTTTGGATTGAGTTTTATGAAAGCATCGATAGAAGATAAAAAGGATATGATGTCCAATTCCCAACTGATTCCCGGTAATTGTAATTTGATTGGAAGAAATTATAAATATGAGATGGAGGTAGCAGCAGATATTGATGGCAGGGAATACTTGGTGCAGTATGGCTATGAGTTTGAATGGAAAGATACCGATGGTAAAGAGCCAGGAATAATATCAGAATTTTTGAGAGTCAAACTTAATGAAAAAGGACAAAAGTATGCCCAGCTAATCAATAGAACTGCTCATACAGCATTCTATAAGAGTTCGGAGACGGGAAGATGTTCATCAATAATTAAGGTTGGGGAGACAGAATTAGTTGTGAACAAGTTAAGAGCCTATGATGAATTATATTATGCCCTGATTATTACAAAGCTTAATGGAATAAAAATAAATATGGGAAACAATCTGGAGGCTAAGAGCTTCTGCCAGTCAGATTCTGTTATTCGGAAAGGTTTCGACAATGCGTCGATAAATGAGGATAATCTGCCACAAGTTATATATAGGCTGAAAAGCCAGTATCCAGATAAATTTGCATTATTAAAAGAGGCTTATATTCAGTTATTTCCTGAATTTGAGGAGATTATTGTAAAAGATTTTCAGTTAAATGTAGAAGAAGATCACCAGCTTCGGGAGAATGCACCGTTTCAATTTACGATTGCTGTCTATGCATTATTTGTTAAGAGAAAGGGGCTGGTGAATCCGGTAAACTTTTCTACGATATCAGATGGTGCAAGGCGGGTTTTTATGATATTGACCAAAATTATTACAGCCAGTGTCAGTAATATTTCATTGATAGCGATCGAGGAGCCGGACAACTCTGTATATTCTGGCTTGTTCGGGGCGTATATCAGGATGATTCGTGAACTGTCAGCTGGTTGTAAAGTTATCATTACAAGTCATTCACCGTACTTTGTCAGCTGTCTTGATCCTTCTGGAATTTATGTCGGGATAAATAGAAAGGCTGGAGTAGCGGAGTTTTTTCCGTTTAAGAAGTCAGGGCAGAAACAGCTGGTAAATGATGCAGTTAGTTTAGATTTGCGAATGGGGGAGTATCTGTTTTCAATGCTTGCAGATTCTGAAAGTAATATAAGGGATTATTTGGAATGGGACAATGAATAAATGCTATATCAAAGGAGAAAATCAACATGGTGGATAATGATTACACATTGGAAGGCAGGTTTGAAATTGCCAATGAGAACATGAAACAGGAGATGAATGAGCTTATCATACAGATACTGTATAAGACAGGAATCAGAAAGACCACGACTGTAATGATCAATGGTCGGGAGTTCGATGCAGTTGAACAGACATATCCGGATGAAAATGGAATCATTTATTTCGATTATTCTGTATTTGAAAAAAGGATAAGAAGAGGAAACTATTATAATTGTCATACTTGTGAATTGGTCACGGAAGATCGCGGAGAAAATGAATTTGGTCTGGTCATGAACATGATAATGATAATATTAGAGTCCTATTCGGACAGTCCGTGTTACCTGATGCATAAAGGTAATCTATTTAACATCCTGGGGTACGTTGATCTGGTAGAAAGCTTAACAGGAAAGGTTTTAACCTTTAAAAACAGAGACAATATTGGAAAAATAAAAGGAATACCGGTAGACAGGCATTTGCTTTATAAATGCATTCTTCGTGATGATGAAGATGAACTTCTGGGATTTTGGGATTCTGAAACCATATTGCTTTCAGACCAAAGAAAAGAGGAAATATCCGAATGGAGTGACAGGTATAAGAGTTTGAAAGATGACGATGTGAAGTCTTTTGATATGGAAGCTGCGCTGGCGAAAGCGATAGCAATCATGTCTTTGGAGTGGGAATGCAGATATGTGAATAAGGATATGGTAGATGAGTTCATCGGAAATAAAGAAGTATCATCTTATAAAAAAGCGGTTTATCTGTTACAGAAACTACTTGAGGAAGATATGGAGATGTTTGGAGAATTTACGAAAACACAGGTGTTGGAATGGATTTTGTATGAGATAGATCCGGAGGAAAAAGAAAGCAGCTATTCCGCGTATATGAGTCTGCTTGGAAATAAGAAGTACAGAAAAGAATTTATGGGATTTTAATGGAGGATAATATGGGGACTTTTTGTGATTATAATGGAAACATGACAATTCCGGACGAATTCAAAGACGAATTTAATGAGAATATGATAAAAATTCTTCAGAGGGGCGGAATGATGCAGTTTGAAAATGTACACATGTATGGGAAGGAAATTCATCTGATCCGTCCGGTTGAGTGCGATGAGGAAGGGAAAGCATGCTTTTCTTTTAATTACTTTGAGGATGACTTATGGGAAAGTGTGTTATTCAATTCCAGGACGCAAGTCCTGAGAAGTGGCAAAATAGGAAACAACGAATTTAACAGAGTCATGTGTGCAGCTTATCTCTTATATGAATTATATGGAATGGATTATGGGTATGTTGACAGGAATGGGGATTTTATAGATCCGGTACGCTGCATAGCATGGATCAATCATGTTCTTGACAAAGATTTTACTGCCGAAAAACGATTTAATCTCTGGAAATATTATGAGAGTTATTACTTTACGGAAATAGAACAGGATCATTATGACAGGGCATATCCGAAAACGGTGTTTGGTATTATTCCAGAAGAATTAAGAGGTGGAATGGGAGGCAGAGATCTGGCAGATATCTATTATATTGTATATGGAACAGGGGATATGGGGATGAATGAAGCCAGCAGCGGATCATATCCGTATGAGATAATGTGTGTAAAAAAAGAATTACAGAAATTCTCTGAAACATACGGGTTTGACAGAAAAAAGCGTTTATATGAATTATTGAAGCTTCCGTATGATGAGAGACAGGGGATTGCCTGTCAAAAATATGGCGGACTGGCGGAAATGACACTGAGAATACCAGCCAGAGTATTTGTGTACCTTTTTGCAGAGATACAAGGCTTTGATTTCTGGACAGAATGGCATGAAGTGCATGGAGAGTTTTATGTGGATGAAATTACTAAAAACTATGTTGGTGAGTCGGTCGTAAAAAAGAGAGAAGAAATAAGAAACACACAGATTGGAAAGTTGAAAACAAAAGATTTTTTGAAAAATAATGGCTGCTTTACATTTTATAATACACCGGCGGAACTTAAGGATAAACCTGACTATTATCTTTCCGATGATGATTTAATGTACTGGTGGGATGGAACAGATACCGTACAGTTATCAATACGGATGATCGAGACATTGAACAGGTGGTCCGTAGAATTGAAGAAATTTGAGACGGAAATAAACCGGGACGAAATAGAAGATTACGATATGTTGAAAAGTTTGTTGGAATTATTGGATAGGGCAAATCATGAGTATAGAGACATATATGCATTTCAAAATATGTTTTATGAGTTTGCGCAAAACAATAAAGATATTCATTATTTTGCGGCGATAAAGTTATTTGAGAAAATACTTGATGAAAACTGGGAGACAGGTAAAATTATTCAGTCAGTAGAATCATGGAGTACGGCTTCTAAAAATGTTATCTGTAATGAAGGCAGAATAAATGTCAAACGTTATTTGAGTGTGCTGGCAAATAAGAAGCTTAGAGAGAAGTGTTTTGGATTCTGATGAGCCCTTCCTGCCAATTTCTTCCAATTCCCCCATCCCGATTGTCCTCATCACAATCACCCGGTATACTGTAACTATCCCCCGGTTTCCCCGGAGATACGTGGGCAGAAAATCAGAACAGCATAAGAGGAAACAACATGAGGACAATCGACGAAAATATCATCCAATCCTATCAAAACCATATTTATATACAGGAAAAATCCAAGAATACCATCGACAAATACATCCGCGACATCCGCACCTTCACCGCATGGCTGGAAACGCAGGAACAGAAAGACATCACCAAAAAAGTTCACATAAAAATGCAAAAACTAAATGTGAATATGTTAGCTTTGGTTTTTTTATTTAAAGATATTGAAATGATGTCACGAAAAATATATAATAATCGTGACAAAAAAGGAGAGCATTGCTATGGCAAATGGAATATATATAGAAATAAAAAAAAGAATACTGGATGCAGAAGAAGGCTCAATATTTGTAACATCAGATTTTACCGATATTGCTACAACAACAACTGTAAGAAAATGCCTTGGAAGGCAGGTTGAAGAGAAAAACATCCGCAGAATTATTGACGGAGTTTATGAAAAGCCTGTATATAGCAATTTGCTGAGGGAATATGTTCCGGCTAATCCTGAAAAAGTTGCGTATGCTATTGCAAGAGGATTTCATTGGACCATTGCACCATGTGGAGACGTAGCATTAAATAAATTAGGACTATCAACGCAGGTTCCGGTTGTCTGGTCCTATATCAGTGACGGTCCATATAGAAAGTTTTCTTGGGATAATATCACGTTGTCTTTTAAGCATCGTGCAAATCGTGAAATTTCATATATGTCTGAGACAACCACTTTGGTTGTTGAGGCATTAAAGACATTGGGGAAGGACCGTGTTGATGACGGTATTATTTTGAGTTTGAGAAATAGATTGCCTAGAGAAGAGAAGAAAAAGATGTTAGTGGAAGCAACTGGTGTAAGCGAATGGATATATACAGTAATCAGAAAGGTGTGTGCTGAATAATGAAAGAAGTTGCGAAATTACAGATAAAAGACAGAATGGAATTATTTCAGGCAACGGCAATATCCATGGGAATGCAGCCGAATGTAATAGAGAAAGACTTTTGGGTATGTTTTATGTTGGACCATCTATTCCATGATTGTAAGTACAAAAACGCTTTTGTCTTTAAAGGTGGAACAAGCCTTTCTAAGTCATACCATGTTATTGAGAGGTTTTCCGAGGATATAGATTTGATTTTGGACTGGCGAAAAATAATGAATGACGAGGTGAATCCTTGGGAAGAAAGGTCGAAAACCAAACAGGATTTATTCAATAAGCAGATTAATTCGGAAGCAGCAAAATTCTATAAAGAGGAATTGATCCCCCAGTTGAATAGTGAAATGAAAGAAAAACTGGGGGATGGAGAATGGATTTCGGTTGATACAGAAGATGAGATGGTAGTTAATTTTTATTATCCGCAGATATTTGAGGCAGAGTATTTACGTTCTTGTGTAAGATTGGAAATTGGACCATTAGCAGAATGGATGCCATCTCATGAGACAATCGTAACTCCATTTGCAGCCGAAAAATATCCGGATATTTTTTCACAAAAAGATACATCGGTTTTGACCATTGATGTTGAGAGAACTTTCTGGGAAAAACTCACCATATTACATAAAATTGCAAATTTCCCGGAGGGAAAGCCGTTGCCTGCCAGATATGCAAGACATCTATATGATGTGTATAATATGGGCAATTCATGGGTAAAGGAAAGAGCATTTAAACGAAAAGAGTTGTTAGAAAAAGATGTGGTATTTAAGCAGAAATTTTATTATGTCAAAGGAGCACATTATGAAACTGCAACATTGAGCAGTATTGAACTTCTGCCAAAAGAAGCGGTACTCAATGCGTTGAAAGAGGACTATCAGGCAATGAGGAATATGATATATGGGAATATACCGGAGTTTGAAGAGATTCTTGAGTTCCTTGAAAAGTTGCAGGAAGAAGTACATGGGCTTGTAGTAACTTGATAGCTTGAGGAACTTGATACAACAGTAGGAGAAAGCTGTGTTTATATTTGAAATAACTATTATTATAACATTAGGTGTGTATGTAGCTTTTTTACTTGAAATAAAGTATATAGAAGACATTATTGATTTTGTGATAGATATTCAGACCATTATAATGGGAATTCTATTTTTGGGGGCAAATCATTATAGATTTAAAATTTATCAAAATTTAAAAAGTTGATGAAAAAAGGGGGATGTTATTTATGCGATATCATATTATGAAGAAAGATGACATATATTTACGGCGGGCAATGTGGGAATCGTATAAAAAAAAGTGTGTCTATTGTGGAATATTTATAGAACCACGGGAAATGGAGATTGATCATATTTTTCCGACAAAAGATGTAGAAATAAATAAAAGTACAGATAAGGATTTACAGAAATATATAGAAGAATTGAAAGAGGATAATTTCGAGATTAATTCTATAGAAAATTACATAATAACTTGTGGTGACTGTAATAGAAAAAAACTCAATTATGCGTTTGAAACATCAAATTTTAGATTCTATCATGATTTTGCGAACAGACACGTTCAAGATATATTAAAGCGAATAGAAAGGATTAAAAAAGGAATAAACGTTAGTGATTTTGATAAACAAGAAGTTAGTGGTTTAGAAAAACAAGAAGAATTTCAAACGAAAAAATATGATGAAGAGGATCTGAAGTGCAGCCTTAAAGTACTTAATGCAGGAAAAGTGTGTTCTTTTCATTATGGATTAGGAAATGTAAGGATAGATGCATATTTGCCAGTAGATTATGAAGATAAAATGAGTTGCCAAATTTCATTTATAGAAGTATATCAGTCAGATATATTTTTGACTTATGAAGAAGAAAATATAAAGAAGTATCTTTTTTCTGGATATAAAACATTGTTTAATTCAAAAGAACGAAGATGGTGTATGTTTTATGAACATTTGAAAGATGATTCTATATATCGGATTATTCTTCCAAATGTTCAGCTGAATGTTTCAAAAGAAACATTGAGGCAGATGGCAATAATATGTGATAGTTTATATGAAGAATATATGATTCAGATTGAAAATATTAATAATATTCTTGGCGTTAGTGAGTTTATTGAGGTAGATAAGAACTTATGGAAATTATTTAAAATAAATGAAAGAACTAGGTATGTTTTATATGACTTCATGGAAAGTCATCAATATGATCAAGATTTGAATGATGAATATAATATATTTCATATTATCAGCTTGCCTGATCGCTTTTATTTACAAAAAAATTTTAATTCGAATCAAGAGGGGGAGATACATGCATATATAGAATTTCGCCAAAATGGTAGTTATTACGATGTATTATGGTCACCTGGATATATAGGAAATGAAGTCGATAAAATGAATAATTTTGATGACATAAAAAAGTGGACAGCTGAATATACACATGATTGGTTTATTAATAAATGTATTCCATATGCGATGAATGAAAATCTGAAAAAATCGGAAACCAGACTTCAAAGGATATTTAAAAGAAATGAAATTGAATACACGACAGAGCAATTATTTGCAGATAAATCAATTATATCATATAGAACGGATAAATAATCACAAAAAATAATTGAATCACTATCTCTTAATGAGGAAGAGAGAAGTTTGTTTTTGGATTAGCAGTCAACAGATCATATCAGATAGAAAGTAAAGAGGCTGTATATCCACGTATTGTTGTCTATGATTATGTGGAAGAACAAGTTATCGAATATAATAATCGTTTATTGCTTACAAACTGGCAGAGTGCACAGATGGTAAAGCAGATTAATGGTTCGATTGTCAAAATGGATGCTGACGGAAAATATATGATGCATTACCTTAATCAGTGATGGTCAATGGAATTATCTTATTATTACAGATGAAGGCAGAATTGCACCTATGAGAAAAACAGCGAGAGCAATACGTGCTTTTAATCCAAAATATTCATATGGATAAAAAACACCATTCCCAATCTGCCAACAACTCTGCCAATTTCTTCCAATTCCCCCATCCCGATTGTCCTCATCAAAATCACCCATTATACTGTAACTATCCCCCGGTTTCCCCGGAGATCCGCGGGCAGAAAATCAGAACAGCATAAGAGGAAACGACATGAAGACAATCGACGAAAATACCATACAATCCTATCAAAATCATATTTATACACAGGAAAAATCCCAGAATACCATCGACAAATACATCCGCGACATCCGCACCTTCACCGCCTGGCTGGAAGCGCAGGAACAGAAAGACATCACCAAAGACTGCGTGATCCGCTACAAAAAACATCTCGAAGCCAACTACATGCCGGGCAGCGCCAACAGCATGCTCATCGCCTTAAACGGCTTCTTCGGATACACAGGCTGGCACGACTGCTGCGTCACGATCTTCAAGACCCAGCCAAACCACATCTATGCGCAGGAAAAAGAGATGACGCGCGCCGAATACGAAAAACTCATTGCGACCGCAAAAGAGAATGATAACCTCCGCCTTGCCATGATCATCGAGATCATCGGCAGCACCGGCATGCGCATCAGTGAACTTGCATCGGTCACGGTGGAGGCAGTGAGCACCGGAAAGATCAGCATATCCTGCAAAGGAAAATACCGCGAGATCTATCTCGTACACAAACTGAAAATGAAACTGCTCGACTACTGCAAAAAGAAAGGCATCAGAAGCGGCGCAGTCTTCATCACAAAAAACGGAAACCCGGTAGACCGCAGCAACATCTGGACGGAAATGAAAAAAAACGCCGAAAAAGCAGGCGTTGCACTGGAGAAAGCATTTCCGCATAACCTCCGCCATTTCTTTGCACGCGTCTACTACAGCATACATAAAAACATCAGCCACCTTGCGGATATCCTCGGACACAGCAGCATCAATACCACAAGGATCTACGTAGCGACCACAGAGGAAGAACATGTCAAAAAATTGGAGCGTCTGGAGCTGGTCGTCTGAACGACAGAAATAAAAAGACACAACATAATGTAGATTATGTTGTGAATGCATTCGGATGAAAGTATGGTAATTATTACCAATATCTTCCAAGTACTATTTTTTTATCAAAAAATTCGAGAAACGTCAATAGTCTGATGCTAAAATTCGACAAAAAAATTCCACTTTTGTAAAAGAAGCACTAATTTCATAGTACTTCTCTAGGAATTTGTTGCCATTTTTGCACAAAAATAAGACCAGACTTCTGTAAACGCCTGATTTTTCAGTATTTCACGGTTTCACAGCTGAAAATCATGTTGTTTCAACTATACCACATTCGTAGATAACTGCTAAAAACCAGAAATTTTATAAATCTATCCAAAATCCCGGTGCAACCGGGCAAAGGAGCTATCCCTTCGCACAACATAATCTACATTATGTTGTGGAGCTTTTTTATGTAATAAAAATTAAGGAGGAAACCTATGAGAAGGACGAAAGCAAACCGTGCATTGACATTTGTGATGGCAGCCGCACTGCTCATCGGATCGATCCACGGCGTAGGTGCAAAAGAGCAGAGCAAGGCCTATGAAGCACCGGAACTGACACTGGTGCAAGGTGCATCAGACTATGATCTGACGGAAGGAATCACGTATGACAGTGAAAAATATACCCTGTCCGTCACTGATACAGGAAACTTTGATATCAATGTGGCAGGAGATTATGAGATTTCATACGCACTGACGGAAAAGGAAAGCAGTGTAAGTGAAACTGAAAGTGTGGAGAACACAGAGAGTGCGGATATTATAGAAAGCACTGAGACGGTGTCTGGCACAGAAACAGTAGATACCACGGAAACGATAGAAAATACAGATCAGACACCGGAAGGGGATGACCAGACTTCTGGTACAGATACCGCAGATCAGGACAAGCCAGATCAGCCGGCAGATAAGGATGAAGCGGACAGTGCAAAAGACCCGACAGACAGCGGAAATGCAGGACAGCTGCAGGGAACATCCACAGGTGTCGGAGAGGCACAAGAATCAGAAAATCAGGATGATGGAAATACAGACACTGTAAAAGAAGAGTCCGCGGATACAGATACTGTAAACATTACAGAAGAGCAGACTCCGAAAGCTGCAAATGCAACACAGGAAGTAATAAACTTCAGCAGGACTGTAAAAGTAGTCGCAGCGGAAGAACCAGTGGAGACATATGCAGCAAATTATAGAGTGGCATCTTATGCAAATGTGCAGGGGAACTATACCGTAAATCTGGGAACACCGGTGTGGACAGATGAGACGCATAAGAAATTCCAATATACAAACGCAAAGATTGATACAGGCAGTGATGACATAAGCCTGATGACAATTACGTTGTCAAACGGTAAGCTGCCAGATGATATTTTAAATAATGCAACCGTAAGGGATGATTATGGAAGATCAGCAACATGGATCTTTATGGATAAAAAATCCAGTCAGGAAATAGAGAAAAAAATCCAGACTATGACATTTGATTATGTGAGTGATATGAATGTATATGTATCAGTAAATGCAAATGATAATGAAGGATTTGAGTCAGATCTTGATCAAATGAAACTGATACAGTGGTCAGTCAGTGGTCATTATTATTTGCATGTTAATGAGAAAGTATCATGGACGTCAGCGTATGATAGAGCAAAAACATATAAGTTAGCCGGTCAAAGAGGATACTTAGCGACAATTACATCTAATGATGAATTATCATATATTTTAACATTACAAAAAGGGCAAACGTGGACAGCTGGCACAAGATTAATTATGAAAGATGGTTCGAGTCTCAATGATACTCCATTTGGAAGGATAACAAATGGGATTGTAAAATATGGTCAGGATTATTATTGGGCGGCAGGACCAGAAACAGGAGAGAAAATTGAATCGTTATGGGGAAGTGGTGAACCCAATCGTGCATCAGTTACTTATGGTGCGCTAAATGGTACAATTTCAGATGTACAAGGGCAGGAATCCTGTGTAATGGTAAGAAATACAGATATAAAAACATTGAATGATATAATAGAAGGAAATGTGCCTGGAGATACGGACATTACATCAGGTGGTTTCTTCGTCGAATTCGGCGGCTACGCTGACGGAGCCGACCCGGGACAGCCGGATAACACCAAAAAAGGTGAGACCAACGTACTGGTAGCACCAATGGATGCTGAGGCTGTGATAAACGGCGTGAAATACGCCCCTCTTGCCGATGCACTGGATACGGCACAGGCAGGAGACACAGTCGAGATCGTAAAAGATACCGTCACAGCAGTGACAGGCGGAACCATGAAAAAAAGTGTTCAGTTAAAGAGCAAGGATGGTACATGGTTCTCCGCACCGGGTGATGCGGTGGATGTAACGCTTGACATTGCAGCAGATGGAACCGTTACTCTTAAAGACGGAACACTTAATGTATCGGATAACGGAACACTGAACGTTTACAGTCCGGTAGACCATAATACTTACAAGGTGACAACCCCGGCAGGCGCATCATCGGTCGTTGTGCCAAACGGTACAGGGGATGATACACCATATCTCAAGAACCATAACACGACAGGCGCACTCCCCTTAAAGATCGGGGATGTGACATACACATATACCAATCAGAGTTTTGATGCCATCACCCTGGTCTACATCCCGGATGCCATGTACCGGAATGAACTGGTGACAAAAGCAGAAGTTCCTGCAGACAAGACAGCAGAGATCAGGTTAGATGATACAGACTCCGTCAAGACCAAAGGGACAGGAAACGCTTCGGATAAAGTGACCGTGGAGCGGAGGAATACAGACAAAAAAGCAGATGTAAAGATCCCTTCCGGGGCAAGTGCAGACGTGTTCGGACATGAAGTGGGGGCAGCACCGGCAAATGGCGTGACTGTAAGCCAGGGCAGCACGACAAACAGCGGATATCCGTCGCGTGATTATGTCACAATCCCGGTAGGTGAGAGCATCGTGATCGACGGAGTAACCTATAATGCGACCGACAGCGTACAGAGATACTATCTCGGAACATTCAACGTGGCGGTCACGACCGGGAACAATGCAGAGATCTCCGGCGGCGCAAAACCGGCTGACCCGGGATACTTACAGCAGTACAAGGTAAAGATCAGTCCTAAGGCATACTTTGACCTCGATAAGGACAACTTTACCGTCACAATGAAAAAAAGTGATACCGGAGCGGCAGAGACATTGCCGTTTGCACAGGTATGCAAAGAGGAAACAGATGGAAGCATCACAGTGACGATCCCTCAGGTAACCGGTGACATCACCATCAATGCTGCGGCAAAACGCCAGCTCACGACCTTAAATGTGGAAGGGCTCACAGCCGGCGGCGCAAAGGGAGTCTTCAAGGCAGTGGATGCATCCGGCAACACCTATGAGCTGGCTACAGATGGAAGCATCCAGGTAAACCGGAATGAGGAACTGACACTTACCTTTACGCCGGATGATTTTGACGACAGATACTATTCAGACCTGACCGGGGAGAAGGGAGAGAGTTTTTCCATCCTGACAGCCCTGACGGATACGACAGATCATAATGCAGATCTGTTTGCAACAGCGACATTCAACTGGACAGAAAAGAGCTATGAGATAACATACACGCCGGCGAAAGCGGATGTGACGTTAAAAGCAGTCTTTACGCCATCCCACATCGTACATCTCCATGTGACAGGAGGAACGGCAGAAGTGACAGACCATACACTGGTCACAAAGGAGACAGGCGCATCACAGTTCCAGCATGTCATCGTGGCAGATGATAAGACGGTGGAGGTGACACTGAAAGACACGACAGCAAACGGACTTGCTCCGACAGCTTACTGGAGTGACGTGTCAGAATCGCCGGAGAATGCGGGAACGGATGTGTCTGCAGCGCTCCAGAATACCGGTGCAAAGACCTATACCTATACGACACAGAAAGTAAAACAGCCACAGGCACTGAACGTGACCTTTGAGCAGGGACAGACCGTGGAGGTTACGGTAAACAACGGAAAACTCTTAAATGATGATGGCGCATGGAACGAAAATTCCGGCACATACACAAGGATCGTAAAGAACAACGCTCCACTGGTGCTCAAGATCAAACCGGATGACGGCTACGGCTTAAAGGGCATCACAGTCAATGGTTATCCGATCGACATCGAAAAAGCACTGGAAGACAGGGCACTCGAATACGACAGTGCGACAGGCGTCTATACCCATACTACACACGGCATCTATCAGGCATGGAAGGTGACGGTCGATCTGGAAAAACAGCACCAGTTCATCTTTGAAGACCAGAACGGTGCACAGATCCCGGACACATGGGGCGATATCAGGATCGACCTTGGCGGACATACCATCACAGGTGACAAGGCAGATGATGATAATGCAGCAAAACCGGGACTGGAATTTGTCAAGGATGCGAACAGCAACGAACATCCGGGAACGAATCTTGAGATCGTAAACGGTACGATCAAAGGTGGAGACGGTTCTGCTAAACATCCGGATGGAGCAGCCGGCATCGGAGCCAGTGGTGATACAGCAGATGCCGGAATTATCATTGGAAACAATGCAAACGTGACCGGTGGTAATGGTGCAAATGGTACAGAAGGCAAAGATGGAGGAAATGGTGGAGCCGGTATTGATGGTAACGGCAAGATCACTCCAACGGTCAGTGGAACTGTAACTGGTGGAAACGGCGGTAAAGGCGGAAATTCTGCAACCGATATCCCTGGTAATGGTGGAAACGGTGGAAGCGGAATCAGCGCAGGCGATAAGACTATCACCATCAATCCTGGCGGAACTGTCAAAGGCGGTGATGCAGGAAACGGCGGAAACGCAACAGGAGATAACACGAACCCGGGCGGAAACGGTGGAAATGGCGGTACAGGAACCGAGACCACACAGCCGGGAAAGACCGATAATAACGGTGGAACAACATCCGGTGGAAATGGCGGAGACGGCGGTAAATCCGACAACGGAAACGGTGGAAACGGAGGCAACGGCGGCAGCGGCTCCACAGGAGAAAATAATAACAACGGCGGCACAAGCAGTGGCGGCAGCGGCGGAAATGGTGGCGACTCAGACAAGGGCAACGGCGGCTCCGGCGGCAATGGAGGAAGCTCAGGCGAAACCGGTGGAACCGGCGGTGACAACACCGGAGGAAACGGCGGAAATGGCGGCGGCTCCAACAACGGCAATGGTGGAACCGGCGGAAATGGAGGAGACTCCAACAACGGAACCGGAGGAAACGGCGGAAATGGAGGAGACTCCAATAACGGAACTGGAGGTTCCGGCGGAAACGGAGGAGACTCCAACAGTGGAACCGGAGGAAACGGTGGAAATGGCGGCGGCTCTGACAGCGGAACCGGAGGCAACGGTGGAAATGGCGGAGACTCCAACAGCGGCAACGGTGGAACCGGAGGCGATGGCGGAAACGGCAAGGATCCGGGCAACGGCGGAAACGGCGGCGGCTCCAACAGTGGAAACAACGGCAGCTCCGGCAGTGACGGCAGCAAACCAGACAACAACGGCGGCAATGGTGGAAGCAATGGCGGAGATAACGGAAACAATAACGGCGGCTCCGGCAGTGGTGGAAACAGCAATGGAGATACGAACGGAACCAATACCGGAGTCACAGATGGCAAGACCAATGCCACAGATATCGCCGCAGCGGATGGAAACAATGCGTCCGGCGGAAACAAAAACAACAAACACAACAGGAACAACAGAAACAACAAGTCAGACCAGGCGGATGGTGAGGATGTGACAGAAGGTACAGAGACCGGTGCAGATACAGGTTCTGATTATACTACAGATGTCGCTGACAGCACAGAGACCGGAGCAGATGCAGACGGAAGCGGAAACGCAGACGACAGCATCCCGGCAGACAGCAGTGATGCAGACGGACACATCAGCTTCGCAGACTGCGGATCCCACTGGTATCCAGTCATCCTGATCCTTGTGATCGCAGGATACACAGTCCTGCGTATCCGGAAGATCCGCGAGGAACTTGACGGAGAGTAAGACAGTACCCCCAAAAGATACCAGAACGAAAAAACAAGCCCGGGGATATCCACATATCCCCGGACAATAAAAAAAGAAAGACCTATTATCTAAACTTACAAACAACAAACCAAAATGATATATGTAATTTTTCCAAAATACTTACAAAACATCTGACATGAGCGGGCAGGACAGGAAAGCTCCCTGTCAGACCCATTCATGGCAGAAATACGGGGAACAGGAGGATAAGGACCATGGATCCTGAAAGAAGAAAAGCACTGCGGAAGACGCAGAAAAAATGTATCGCAGCCCAGGTGGTGATGTGTGCAGCCTATATATCAGCGGGCATCTTACTGGCTGTGACAGGCAGGCACTGTGTGGCAGATACTCCGATCTATATAGCCGGCGCAGTCATTACAGCCGGCTGCATGGCAGCTCTTGCAGTGTTTGAGTCAAGACTTTCAAGAGAACTTGCAGGATGACATGACAGGGGCAGCGCAGGCTGCCCCTGTTGTGCCTGAAAAAGGGATGATAAGGAAGTGACAGATCATGAAAGACAGGAATTTTGTTAAGGAAATAGAAAAGTTAAGGACAGCCGTCCTAGGGTATGACCGTGAGGAAGTCGTGCTCTACATCAGGGAGCTGGTGGAGTACTATGGACAGAAGAACGGGGAGGCAGTGAGGGAACTATATCTGGAAAAGATGCAGCTTGCGGCAGAGAACGCAGGACTGCGGGCACAGATCCCCACACAGGAGAAGCTCTATGCGGAGGCAGAAGGAAAGGCGGAGGAGATCCTGGGCGGTGCAAAGGAGACTGCGGCGACCATCCTCGACCATGCCGGCACCGAAAAGGAACGCATGCTCAGAGAGGCCGGGGAAGCAGAAAAGAGGATCCTTGCAGAAGCGGACAGGAAGGCAGGGGAGACCCTTGCAGAGGCGGACCAGAAGGCAGGGGAGACCCTTGCAGAGGCGGACAGGAAGGCAGGGGAGACCCTTACAGAGGCAGAGAGGAAGGCAGGGGAGACCCTTACAGAGGCAGAGAGGAAGGCAGGAGAGATCCTTGCAGAGGCAGGGCGGCAGGCGGAGGAGATCCTTGCAGAGGCAGGGCGGCAGATGGATGTCATCCTGACAAAGACAAGGGAGAAAGTGGAGAAGCAACAGGCGCTCTACCATCAGTACCGCAGCCGTCTGGAAGCCTTGAAAAACGGCCTGGACTGCATCTTTGCAGAGTGTCCGCCGGAGGAAGACACCCGGGATCTGCATGGAAAGCCACAGAGACCGGGACAGATACAGGCAGACGGACCGGAGGAGACCGGTCTCCGGGAACAGCCATGAACGGGGGAGAACAGTACAGCCTTGACATGGCACTCCTGAAGATCCGCGAGGAAAAACGGAAAAGAAAGATGCGCTCAGAGCGGGCCGTCATCCTGTTCGTGGTCTGGATCCTGGTGTTCAGGGTGTGCGGGATCATGCGCGTGGATGGGAATTCCATGCGCCCTGCCTGCCATCCCGGGGATATCGTGTTCTTCCTGCGCATCCTCCCGGACGGCGTGGGCTATGGGGATGCCGTCATCTTAAAGGATGCATCCGGGGAATACCTGATCAAGCGCATCGCAGGGCTGCCGGGGGATGTGATGGAGGTGGATTGTGAGGGACACCTGACAAGGAACGGCGCAAAAGTGCAGGAGACGGATGTCATCTTCGGCCTGTCGGAAACAGGAGACAGCGTGGATTATCCGTACACCGTGCCGGAAGGGAGTTATTTCTTCCTCGGGGACAACCGCCCGGTGTCTTTAGACAGCAGGATGCTCGGTGCGGCAGGAAGGGAAGAGATAAAAGGAAAGGTCATCTGGGCAGCGGGGGCTGGGAGATGGAACAAAAAAACAGGTAAGAGGTAAAAGACCATGAGCATTACAGGAGCTTATACTTGGGAAGATATTTCCAGTCTTGGGATGGAAGCTTATTTCCAGCCCATCTACAACGTGGAAAAGCACAGGATCACCGGGCTTGAGGCGCTGTTCCGTGCAAGGGACGGGAAGGGAGGTTTCCTCGACCCGGAGAGCCTTGTGCAGGAGGCAGAGGAATGCGGCTGGGTGCATGAAATCGACCTGTGGATGATCCGGGAGTGCTGCCGGTGGTTCACGAGGTTTGCGGAACACGGCATCACGAGGATCAACGTGAACCTGTCGCCGCAGACCTGCATGGTGGAGACTGTCTGGGAGGAGATCAGCAGCTGCCTGGACCGGTACGGCCTCCAGCATGGGAAGATCTGGCTGGAGATGACGGAACTCGGGAAGTCGGCGGATAACGGAAAGCTCCTGGAGACCGCACACAGGCTGCAGGATAAGAAGTTCAACCTGGTCATGGATGATTTCGGCAAGGGCGAATCCAATTTCGTGCGGCTGATGGATTTCGAGTTCCAGAGCATCAAGCTGGACAAGGAGCTGGTCTGGGGCATCGGGAGCAGGAAGATGGGCATGCCGATCGTGCAGACGCTCCTCGTGTTCGCCCAGAGGAACCACATCTGGGTGACGGCAGAGGGGATCGAGACAAGGGAACAGGCAGCACAGCTGGAAAAGCTCGGCTGCAACTTTTTACAGGGCTACCTGATCAGCAGGCCGCTCCCGGCGCAGGAATGTGTCTCGTTCATAAGGCAGTGGGAGGACACGGACATCCTCGGACAGCCTGGGCAAGAAGATGATGATTGCAGAAATCATATGAAACAATTGCGAAACTCATGAAAATCTAAATTGAATTGTGAAAAATTAACAAAAGACATGAAAGACATTGGGGAACCGCCGGTTCTTAGAAGGCAGGTACAACTGCAAGTTGTGCATGGCTTCTTAGTACCGCTGCGAGTGACACATAGCGAGAGCGTGTCTTGAATGTTTTTGTTGGTTTTGAACAATTGAAAGAAGAGTATGAGGAGTTTCGCAATTGTCTAAATATCATATAAGGAACAGGAGAGATAAATCATGGGAAAGACAAAATTTGGAACAAAGATCGTATTCTTTTTTGTGATACTGCTCGGTGCAGGGGCAGTGTTATATGCGAAAAACTGCATGGAACAGCTTGCAGCATATGCAGTAAGCCTCATGGACGGTGCCGGACAGGCGCAGGCGCAGAGCCAGCTTGCGGCAATGATCGCTTCCGATGTGAAAAAAATGGCAGCCTTTATGGCAGCCGGGCTTATCATCACGGTCGTTGTGGGTGCTGCAGGCATCATTGATTACATCAGGAGCCTCGACCTTGCCTGCAGTTATTCGGACACCCTCGCACAGGGCGATCTCACACAGGATGTGGAACAGAAATATTTAGACAGGAAAGACAGCATCGGAAACCTTGCGGCAGCTTTCCACAAGATCCGGGAGAGCTTTGCGGGACATCTTGGGAGCGTGAAAGACAATGCAGAGTCCCTGAGCGGCCATGTGTCCTCCATCGGGAAAAACGTGGATGAGATCAACGGCGAGATGGAAGGCATTTCCGCAACGACACAGCAGCTTGCAGCGAGCATGGAGGAATCCGCTGCATCCGCAACGGAGATGAACACCATGTCAGAGGAAATCAACAGGGCGATCAAAAACATCGCGGAGAGCGCACAGGAAGGTGCGGAGCGTGTCAATGACATCCATACCCGTGCCATCAATGCGAAGAGAGAGACCACGGAGAACCGTGCCAATGCACAGCGCATGCACGGCGAGATCAAGGCAAGCCTCGACCAGGCACTGCAGGATGTGGAAGTGGTATCCCGGATCGAGGTCCTGGCACAGGCGATCATGGAGATCACCAACCAGACCAATCTTTTATCCTTAAATGCTTCCATCGAGGCGGCACGTGCCGGGGAGATGGGAAAAGGATTTGCAGTCGTGGCGGACGAGATCCGGAAGCTTGCGACGGAATCCGGAGAGACGGCGACAACCATCCAGGAGATCACGGACAGTGTGGTGAAAGCAGTGAACCAGCTCACAAAGGACAGCAGACGTCTGTTAGACTTTGTCGCAACTGATGTGAAAGCCAGCTATGACAGCTTTGAAAGCCTTGCGGATGCCTACAACCGGGATTCCGAGTTTGTGGACGGTCTTGTATCGGATTTCAGTGCGACATCCGAGGAACTCTTAGCTTCCATGGACGGCATGATGAATGCGATTGAGGGCGTTGCAAATGCAGCAAACGAGGGCGCAAGCGGGACCTCCGACATGGCAGAGCGCATCCAGAACATCACCATGCGGTGCTCCGAGGTGGCAGAGACCACGGAACAGGCAGGCGCAGCGGCAGAAACGTTAAAGGCAGACACCGGGATCTTCAAGGTGTGAGAAAGAGCACCGGCAGAAAACAGCAGTCATACAGTAGCGGCCGGCCAGACGGAAACAACCAATCAGACAATATCAGTCAATCAGACAATAACAGTCAACCAGACAATAACAGTCAACCAGACAATAACAGTCAACCAGACAATAATAGTCAATCAGACAATAACAGCCAGTAAGGCGGGGATAGAGATATGGCAGGAAGAGAATTAAAAAAGGAATTGAAACGGATCAGGAGAGCGGTCTGGGGCTATGACCCGATGCAGACCACAGAGTATATCGAAAGACTTCTCCAAACATGTGAAAAAGAGAAAGAGGATGCGGTCAGGGAGATCTTCCTGTCGAAGATGCGGCTGGCAATGAAATATGCAAGTTTAAAATCCCAGCTTGCTGCACAGGAGAAAGCTTACGCAGAACTTGCAGCACAGATGGAACGCATCATTGAATCAATGGAGAAATGGGAGGACAAACGTGAGAAATAAAAAGAGAATGCTTGCCGCAGGACTTATAGCAGTGGCACTTCTGTCAACTGTGAACGGATGCGGCAGTACATCCCAAAATGTGCAGGATACCCAGAGCATACAGGGGACTACAGGAGTAGCCGGCGGAACCGTACAGGGTTCCGCCAGCGCAGAAAATGCATCAGACACGGCGTCACAGAACAATAGCAACACAGCAGATCATAATGCACAGGATAACAGCAGTGGAACAGGAACAGCACAAAACGGCAGCAACACAACAGATCATACAGCACAGACAGGAAACAACGACAGCAGTGGGACATCACAGGCAGGCGTGTCACAACACGCAACCGCAGGTTCTGCCACAATGGTAAATGGCGGCATCACGGAACGGGAAGCGAAGAGCATCGCAGCCGGGGATGCAGGGGTCACAGAAGAACAGATCCAGTACATCATGGTAAAACAGGACTGGGATGACGGCCGTGCCAGATATGAGGTGGAATTCACCGCAGCCGGAGTGGAGTACGATTATGAGCTGGATGCATCCGACGGGCGCATCCTTTCAGCAGACTCCGAAGTGATAGACAAGGGATACCGTGCATCACAGAATGGTACGACAGGTTCCCGGAACGCAACCGGCACATCGCAGACAACACCGGGCGGTGTTTCCATCGAGACAGCAAAACAGACCGTCATGGACAGGATCCCTGGCATTGATGCCGGAAACATCTACATCCATCCGGACTATGACGACGGCATCTCTCTCTATGAGGGGGAAGCCTACTATGCGGAGGTAAAGTATGAATTTGAGATCAACGCAGAAAACGGAAACATCATCAGCTGGGAAGCAGAATCCATCTACGACTGAGAAAAAGCCATTAAAAGTAAAGGTTGAGACAGTCCTGATCATCATTGCCATGACAGGGCTTGTCCTGACCGGCATCACGATCGGGAACAGGATACACCATCATCAGATGTTAAGGGATATCCGTATCAGGTTCGAGCAGCTTCATGACCGGATCGAAGATCAGGATACCGGTCGGGATGCCGGTTTTGAAACATATGAGAGAACAGAAGGATGAGAATTTTAATAGCGGATGACATGGAATATGCACGTGTAAATATCATGGAAATGGTGAAGAAAATTTTTCAGGAGGCGGAGATAGATACTTTCAGCGATGGAACACATGCATGGAAAGCAGTGAAAAAGAGAGAATATGACTTACTTTTTACTGATGTCAGGATGATCAGAATGCACGGACCGGAACTCGCGGAAAAAGTCGCAGAAAAGTATCCCTACACGGAGATCTTTTTTGTGACAGGAGAAGACAAAGCAGAACTGGAACAGCTGGGCATCGATCCCAAGAGATGTATCTTCAAACCATACATGATCGAGGATGTGAAAAAATGTCTGAAAGAAAACAAAGTGTTTGAATTTGGCGGCTTTGGAAATGAACTCAGACCATAACAGAAATTTTAATGTAGAAGCACTCTAATAGAATGATTGATCAGATGAGAACCTGATTAAAATCTATTCTATTAGGGTGTTTTTTGTAAAAAATAACTTTCGATTTCACGTAAGTTCATTGTGTCAGTTTAGGTCGGGTGGTAAAATGAAAAGAAAACGTTTTTACTGAAAAATAATGAAATCAATAATATATAGTACAATTTATATTTTTAGAAGATAGGTGATATTGTGAAAATGGCTGACAAGGAGAAATATTGCCTTAACAATAGAATAAGAGTGCTGTGGACTGATAAAACATTTGGTTTAGCAAAGGTGCTTTTCATTGAGGAAGGAAAAACCAGAATTATAGGTACAGGATTAATTTCTGATGAGCCAAATGAGCAAAGTACGTTGAACATAAGTATATTAATAGGGGGATAAAATGAATCTGAACTTCTTTGGAGATAATATGGATGGCGAAAGATGGGAAGAGTTGTGTGATGGTTGTTATCGAATTCGTTATCAAGAGGATGGCTATCAGAAAGTTCCGGCAACAGCCAATGGAGATGCTGGTATTGAAGGATTTACAAATAGATTGGTTTATCAGTGCTATTATCCAGAAGGAGAATATTCTGACCAACAGTGGTATGAAAAGTTGAGAGATAAATTAACTAAGGATATAGGTAAATTTGTAAATGAGGAATATGCTATTAAATTAAAAAATTTAGGAGTAAAAAATATTAGAGAATGGCATTTAGTAGTACCTTCGTATAGAGATAAAAGAATCATTGAGCATGCAAAAGCAAAGACAGATATGGTATTAGAAAAGAAGAAAGAAAATCCAGAATTATATTCATATATAAGCGATGATTTTGAAATAAGAATTAAAGTTGCAAAAGATTTCACAGTAGAAATATCTCAGCTTGTAAGAAATTTTTGTTTGGATATTAAATTAAATACTGCAATCAAAGATTCAGATATTGATTTAAGTAAGTGCGAATCTGTTAAAGTGGAGAACATTAAGCGGAAAGTAAAAGCTGTAATGGGAAAAGTAGAAGAGTCAGATGAGCACTATATAGAGTTGGTAAATACATATATTAAATTTTATATGCGAGGAATTGAATTGATGAAAATTTTTAGTGCGGATTTTC
>ENA-UOOA01002991-UOOA01002991.1-human-gut-metagenome-genome-assembly--contig:-P61old-NODE-2991-length-22239-cov-11.725298_pt1 | contig 22239 bp, 21 predicted proteins | sample MGYA00242467_ERZ724014 | MGnify/ENA metagenome assembly ERZ724014 | reverse complement strand
CTCCATGATCAAGGTCATCCGCGGCAAGGTCACCGGCGATATGTCCCTGTACAACATGACCACCGGCAACACCGAAAAGCTGGGCCGTCTGTACACCATGAAGGGCAAGAAGAGCGAGGAGACCAAGGAGATCTGCTGCGGCGATATCGGCGCCATCGGCAAGATGGACAAGGTCAAGACCGGTGACACCCTGTGCGAGCCCAAGACCTACGTCAAGTTCGCGCCTCTGGCCTTTGCCCCCGCCTGCTATGAGCGCGCCATCTCCCCCAAGACCAAGCAGGAGATCGAGAAGCTGGGCACCGGCCTGAACAAGCTGAATGAAGAGGATCCCACCTTCTCCGTCACCAACAACGCCGAGACTCACCAGACCGTCATTTCCGGCGCCGGTGATATCCAGATCGACGTGCTGTGCGCCAAGCTGAAGTCCCGCTTCGGTGTGGATTCCGAGCTGAGCACCCCCCGTGTCGCTTACCGTGAGAAGATCCGCAGCACCGTCCGCAAGCAGGGCCGCTATAAGAAGCAGACCGGCGGCAGCGGCCAGTTCGGTGATGTTCATATCATCTTCGAGCCTCAGAGTGAGCAGGAGGATATGATCTTTGAAGAGAACGTGTTCGGCGGCTCCGTGCCCAAGAACTTCTTCCCCGCTGTTGAAAAGGGCCTGCGCGAGAGCTGCCTGCACGGCGTGCTGGCTGGCTATCCCGTGGTGTTCCTGAAGGCCACCCTGGTGGACGGCTCTTACCACCCCGTGGACTCCTCCGAAATCGCCTTCAAGCTGGCCGCCAACCTGGCCTTCAAGGCCGCTCTGCCCGAGGCCAAGCCTGTGCTGATGGAGCCCATCGGCGAGCTGAAGGTCACCATTCCTGACAGCTATCTGGGCGACGTTATGGGCGACCTGAACAAGCGCCGCGGCCGCGTGATGGGCATGAATCCCACCGGCGACGGCGAGCAGGTGCTGGAGGCCGAGGTCCCCATGGCCGAGATGATGAGCTACGCCATCGATCTGCGCTCCATGACCCAGTCCCGCGGTACCTTCACCTTCAACTTCGTCCGCTACGAGGATTGCCCCGCCGCGGCCCAGGAGAAGGCCATCGCCGAGGCCAAGGCTCTGGCCGAGGCTGAGTAAGCTTACAATTCCAAAAGACCGGTACGGCTGCGCCGTACCGGTCTTTTTACATATTTGCCGTCTCAGCAGGGGAGGATAGTGGCGTTGGAAAATTTTTTTGAAAAATTTCAAAAAACCTCTTTACAAATCCGGATGGGTGTGGTACTATACTAATGCAAACAATAATCGTTAGCAATTAAGAAAGGAGGAGCGCAAGATGGAAGCGGCCACACGATACAGTCCCAAGCGAGAGGCCATCCTGCAATGCCTGCGCTCCACCAAATGCCATCCCTCGGCCGAATGGGTATACACCCAGCTGAAGCCTCAGATCCCGGATCTGTCGCTGGCCACGGTGTACCGCAATCTGGCCCGCTTCCGCAGCGAGGGCGCGGTGCAGGTTATCGGGTGCGTGAACGGCGAGGATCGCTATGACGGCAACGTTGCCCCTCATGGGCATTTCATCTGCCGCACCTGTGGCGCGGTCATCGACCTGCCGCCCATCCCGGTGGACGCTCCGGATCTGGCTCAGGTGGGCCGCGGGGAGGGATACAGCGTCACCTTCTACGGACGGTGCAACGCGTGTCTGGTAAAGGAGAAAACCAGTTGACAATGGCCGTTTTTGGACAAGAGCGGCGTCAAAATAAGAACAAAACAAATATTTAATTAAAACAATGGAGGTAAATTGTTATGAAGAAGTGGGTCTGCCCTGTTTGCGGTTATGTCCATGAAGGTGATGTTCCCCCCGCTGAGTGCCCGGTGTGCCACGTTTCCGGCGAGAAGTTCACCCTGCAGGCCGAGGAGAAGTCCTGGGCGGCCGAGCATGTGGTGGGCGTCGGCAAGGTGTTCGGCGACAACGTGCCCGAGGAAGTCCGCAAGGAGATCATCGACGGTCTGCGCGCCAACTTCGAGGGCGAGTGCTCTGAGGTAGGTATGTATCTGGCCATGGCCCGTGTGGCCCATCGTGAGGGCTATCCTGAAATCGGTATGTACTGGGAGAAGGCCGGTCTGGAAGAGGCCGAGCACGCCGCCAAGTTCGCCGAGCTGCTGGGCGAGGTCATCACCGACAGCACCAAGAAGAACCTGCAGATGCGCGTGGACGCCGAGAACGGCGCTACCGCCGGCAAGTTCGAGCTGGCGAAGCTGGCCAAGAAGTACAACCTGGATGCCATCCACGACACCGTCCACGAGATGGCCCGCGACGAGGCCCGCCACGGCAAGGCCTTCGAGGGTCTGCTGAACCGCTACTTCGGTAAGTAAAATAAGGCTTTTAGGTAGGGGAGAGGTATGAAACCTCTCCCTTACTTTTTCACACGAAAGTGGAAGATAAGTGGAAGGTGGATCGGTGAAGAGACTGCGTTTGGGGCAAAGTGGAAGGTAAAAAAGTGGCGTAAAACAGGAGAGAAGGATGCACATTCCAATAATAAATAATTATTTGTAAAAAGAAAAGACATTGATTTGAGATCAAATCAATGTCTTTCTTGCTGCCCTATGCCTGGTATGTCTGCTGCGGTGGCGCGGTTTTTGCTGCGTCGCTGTTTTCTGCGGCGCAGCAGGCCAGGGAAAAGACCAACAGCAGTGCCAGCAGCAGGGCAAACAGTCTCTTTCGCATGTTCCCGTGTCTCCCTTGTCATTGTCCGCGGTGCATCCCTCCACACCAATTTACATTATATCCCGTCGATGGGCCGCGGACAATTACCTGGCTGCATAGTATCCGGGGAAAATTTTGCCGCTGCATACGCAGCCATCTCCGCCATTGAAAGTACACACGGTATGGACTATAAAATGACCACAAAATGATGAAAAATGCACCTATGCAAAGGGCGGCCGGGCGTATAGAATAGGTGCTGTGATATCAATGAGAGGTAAGGAAAAAGTATATGCAACAGAGATCAAGATATCAGACCGCCCGCCGCATCCTCATTTTCTGGACGCTGTTCATCGGCATCGGTGCGGTGGGCGGCGCGCTGATGATGCTGCTGGATCCCAGCGGCAAGGCCGTGGGCATGGACGCCATGCTGCCCTATTTTCAGGTGCTGCCCTTTGCGGAGGTGGTGTTTCAGGATCTCACCTTCTCCGGCTGGGCGCTGCTGATCGTCAACGGCCTGACCAACCTGACCGCAGCGGCGCTGCTGCTGGCCCGGAAGAGGGCGGGTGCGGTGCTGGGTGGTATCTTCGGCGTGACGCTGATGCTGTGGATCGGTATCCAGTTTTACATGTTCCCGCTGAACTTTATGTCCACCGCCTACTTTATTTTCGGCCTTTGCCAGGCGGCGGCCGGCTACGCGGCGTGGGTGTTCCGCAAGCAGGAGGCCTTTACCGTCAACAGGGCGGACTATCCCCACATCGGCGACGATCCCACCCAGCTGGTGGTGTTCTTCTCCCGCATGGGCTATGTGCGGAAGGTGGCCTATGAGGAGGCGAACCGCACCGGCGCGGCTGTTTACGAGATCAAGGCCACGGAGCGGACGGAGGGGACGCTGGGCTTCTGGTGGTGCGGCCGTTACGGCATGCACAAGTGGGCCATGCCTATTCAGCCAGTGGACATCGACCTGTCCGCCTATCGGCATGTGACCATCTGCTCACCCATCTGGGTGTTCGCGCTGGCCGCGCCCGTCCGCAGCTTCTGCCAGGCGGCTGCCGGACAGATCCGGGCGGCGGACTACATACTGGTGCACCATCAGGGGGACGCCTACGAAAACGCCGCCGAGGAGATGGATCGCCTGCTGGGCGTTACCCACACCGCGCTGCGCAGTATCCAGTGCCGGGAGGGCGTCTATAAGGAGCGCGGCAGAAGAAAGTGACCCCGTGAGGGTATTCAATAGGAAAACTCCTCCGATCTTCGGAGGAGTTTTTTTGACGCTTTGCCGCCGCATATGCAACCATCTCCGCCTGAACTGTGTTATGATAGATGACGGCCGTTACACAACATCTCCGCAAGGGAAGTGATAGATTTGACAGAAGAACAGGCGCTGCGGCATCTCAAGCGTGGGTCACAGGCCGCGCTGGAATGGTTCATCGACCGCTACGGCGGCTATGTGACCGCCATTATCTGCGGCATCATCGGCCAGAGCATGACTGTGGCCGATGTGGAGGAGGCAGCCTCCGACGTATTTCTGGCCTTCTGGAACAGCGCAGGGCGGGTACACAGCGGCTCGGCGAAGGCCTATCTGGCCGCCACCGCCCGCAACAGTGCCCGGAACAAGCTGCGGCAACTGACACCCACCGTGCCGCTGCCGGAGGATCTGGTGCTGGTGGATCCCCACACGCCCCAGGGGCTTCTGGAGCAGCGGGAGCAGGCCGCCGCCGTGCAGCGGGCTCTGCTGGCCATGGAGGACACCGACCGGGAGATCTTTCTGCGGTACTATTACTACTATCAGAAGATCAGCCAGATCGCGGCGGCGATGGACATGAAGGAGTCCACTGTCAAATCCCGCCTCAGCCGGGGGCGGGAAAAGCTGAAAGCTTCCCTGCTGGCGGAGGAAGCACATGAAGGAGGAACGGCATTATGGCATACAACATCTACGACCTGATGGACAGCGTGCGGGATGACACCGTCTCACTGCCGGAGGATGGCACGGCCGACCTCCGCCGGATCAAGGAGTTGACGATGAAAAAGATCGAGAATCAGCAGGGCGGACGTCCTGCGGGGAGAAAGACCAGCCGTGTGGCCAGAGGGCTGCTGGTCGCCGCCATTGTGGCGGTCATGTGTACCGCCACTGTGGCCGCCGCCAGGCTGGGCGTGGCCGACAGCTTCAAGGGCTATTTCGGCGACCTGACGGCGGAGGAGAAGCAGTTGATGGAGGAGATGGGCACCACCGATATGCCCGCGCCCGTCACCAGCAACGGCACCACCATCACGCTGCTGGCGGTGTACGGCGACGCCTACAACTACTATATCCGCCTGCTGGTACAGGCCCCGGAGGGAACGGTGCTGCGCATCCCCGATGAGGGCAGCCTGATGCCGCGGGGTACGGAGGGAGGCAATATTCTGGAGACAGTGGACTACGACTTCAGCGGTATGGGCTATTCCATCAGTTGGGAGGACAGCATCCCCGGCGACAATGTGCTGGAGGGCGTGCTGCATATGGATCTCCAGATGCTGGATGATAGTGCCGCCAAGAAGGTAGGCGAACACATCATGCGGTTTGATGACGGCCTGCCCAAGGCGCTGCACATTACCGGATTTGCTGTTTATGACATGTATCTCGGCCAGTATGGCGAGAAGATGATGGAGGGTGACTGGCGCTTTGCCCTGCCCGACCTGTCGGCACAGGCGGCGCCCATCGAGGTGGACGCCAGCGGCCTGACGGTGGAGAGCACCCAGCCGGGCCGCATGATCTATCTGGATGCCTTCCGTGTCAGCAGCACCTATATCCAGGTGAAGTATGACAGCGACAGCATCGACGATTTCGACGCGCCGCCCTGTGAACCGGAGGACGGCTGGGCGCTGGTGCTGGACGACGGCACCGAGGTGGCCCTCCACTCCGAGGAGGCGGAAGGCGGCGGCTGGAACAACAGCCATGTGGATATCTTCTACCGCTTTGCCGCGCCGATCGACGTGACGCAGGTGGATCACATCCGCTTCGGTGACCAGATCCTCCCCGTGCGGTGACGGCAATCAAGAAAAGGAAGTCCTCCCGTCGGAGGACTTCCTTTTTATGCGCGTGAGGGTGTCTGGGGCACGTCCTCGGGGCAGGCGGTCTGCCGGAATACCGACAGGGCCACGCCCAGCAGCGCCAGGTCGATGACGGTGTTGAGGTTGCCCATCACAAAGGGGAAATAGGCCACAAAGAGGCGAATGCCGCAGTTGAAGAGCACGCTGCTGACAAACTGCGCCGCCAGGGTCAGGAATACCACCGCGGCCAGCATGCCGCCGCTGCCCCGGAGCTGCCGCAGGCAGCGGACGCAGAGGAGGATCAGCAGAAGCACAAAGGCGCCGCACAGCAGCAGGAAGGGGATACGGCCCAGTTGGGAGATCAGCAGCGTCAGCAGGTAGTCGGAGGCGTCAGAGGTGAAGTTCAGATACTCGAAAGATTGGGTGAGTCCCAGGGGGAGGTCGGCGCTGCCCCAATTCGGCGCCAGCTCCAGCACCTGTCGGACGACGGTATCGGAAAAGGTGAAGGGGTAGTAGTATTGGGTATCCAGGCCCAGGGCGAACAGCAGCGTATCCCACCGGGCCCACGTCAGGACAGCCAGCGCCGCCGCAGAGACCGTGATGACCAGCGCCGCGGCGGGCTTTTTCCGTACTGGCCACCAGTTCTGACGGATGGCGGCCAGCATCGTCATCGCGCCGCAGAGGATCACCAGCAGCATGGCCAGGGCGTAGGTCATCTGATAGCTGAGCCAGAGCAGCAGCCCATAGGCCAATCCTGCCAGCCAGAAGCCCCAGCGCTTGCCTCGCAGGGCGCATGCCGCCAGCGTACCTGCCAGGGGGAAGAACAGCGACACATACTGGAAGGGACGGCCGCTTTGGAAGATCCAGAACCACCAATTCAGGGCGGTATAGCCCAGCACCACCGTGGCCAGATAGAGCCACCCGCCGTACCGCACCAGCCTGCGGTAATCGGAGAAGTAAGCCCCCAGCAGCAGGAGAAAGCCCAGCGCCGCGGCGGCAATGGATCTGGCAGGGGAGGCGCCGCCGATATGGATACGGATCAGCGCGCCGCATATGGCCAGTATCGCCGCCAGAAGCAGCGACGCGTATTGGGGACGGGGCCGGTGCACCGCGTCAAGCTGCTGGCCGATCAGCACCGGGTCACCCATCTGCCGCACCGCCTCCAGCTCGGCAGAGGGCTCGTCCATGCCGTCCGCCAGACAGGCGTCCCGCTGCTCCTCCAGATGGCCCATCAGCTCACGCCGCAGGGCGGGACGCACCCGCGGCCAGCGGATCTGTTCATCCACCTGGGCAAGATAGCTGTCAAACAGCTCCGGCACAGCAGGCACCTCCCTCCAGCACCTTCGTCACGGCGGCGGCGTAGCTGCGCCATTCCGCCTCCTTCCTGGCGAGCTGCTCCCGGCCGGAGCCGGTCAGGTGATAGTACCGCCGGGTGCGGCCGGACGCCGTCGGTTCCTCGCGGGCCGTCACCCAGCCCGCCTGCTCCAGGGAGTGCAGCAGGGGATACAGCGTGCCGGATTTCAGGTCAAAGGTGTGATCCGACCGGCGGCGCAGCTCCTCGATCATCTGGTAGCCGTACATGTCCTGCTGCTCCAGCAGCTTCATCAGCAGCAGCTTTGTGCTGCCGGAGGTCAGCGTCTTGTCAAATTCCATGGTTGCCCTCCTTGATATGTAGAATTGCTACATATGTAGATTAACTACATAATAGCGAAGCGGACGCCGTTTGTCAAGAGGGAGCGGCAAAATTTCATCAGACTGCCGCAGGGGATCGCGCTTGCCTTGCCGGCCGGGGGAGTGGTATACTGATCCTAACAAAAGAACGGGGCAGAGGAGTGAGCAAACGGCATGGACAGCATAAAAAAACACATCGCATATTACCATCTGCCCGGTTTGTTTGAGTTTTACGAGCTGTACCGGGTATTTTTGCCGCTGTATCGCGCCCATCGGGAGTACTTCTATGACTGGTGTGAGATCGGCTCACTGTACGGTGGCCCGGCAGACTGCGTCTGGGGCGGCGGCCGTGTGGGCGGCGGAGACTGCGATCCGCGGGAGGTGCTGGCCCTGACGCGGGAATACGGCATCTCGGCCCGTCTGACCTTCAGCAACTCCCTGCTGCGTGAGGCGCATCTTTCAGACGCCAGATGCAACGATCTGTGCCGCCTGTTTGCGGAGAGAGACGATCCGCAGAACGGCGTCATTGTCCATTCTGAGCTGCTGCTGGACTATTTGAAGCGGACCTATCCGGGGCTATACCTTGTCTCCTCCACCACCAAGGTTTTGACGGATTTTCAGGCGCTTCGACAGGAGACGGCCCGGGAGGATTTTCGCTATGTGGTGCCGGATTTCCGCCTGAACCGGGCGTTTGACCAGTTGGGTACCCTGTCGGAGGCGCAGCGGGAAAAGCTGGAGTTTCTCTGCAATGAGTGCTGCTTTTTCGGCTGCCGGGAGCGGAAAGCCTGCTATGAGGCGGTCAGTCGGAAAAATCTGGGGGAGGACGGCCCGGAGCATCACTGCACCGCGCCGGATGCCGCCGGAGGATACCGCTTTTCCAAGGCTATGAGGAATCCCGGGTTTATCGGGGTCGGCGATATTCGGGATATATACCTGCCCATGGGTTTCTCGCAGTTCAAGATCGAGGGACGGGGACTTGGCAGCGCACTGATCTTGGAGTTCTTGCTGTATTACATGACGAAGCCGGAATATCACCTGCCGGTGCGGGAGGCGATCTATCTGGACAATATGCTGGACCTGTTTTAGGCGGTGACGGAAGAAGAGAAACAAGCGGACAACAAAAAATCGCTCCCTTATGGGAGCGATTTTTTGCTGCGGAAAAGAGGGTGCCGCGTGATCACTGGGCCGACGGAGGAGAGAGCGGGGAGATCCCGGCGACAGCCTCGTACAGCCGCTGGAGATCATAGACGTCTATGATATCATCTGAGCCGGTTACGTTGGCGGCTTTCATTTGCCGCGCATCGAGTTGGGTCAGATCCAGCAGGTATTGATAGACCAGGTCAACATCAAGAATGTTTACCTTACCATCGCCGTTTACGTCACCGAGAAGCTCTTCTAGCTTGGGGATGATCTCCTGCGCGATCAGAACAGTGCCGCAGATGGAACAGTGCGCGCCTTCGGTGAGACCGGATTCGGTGTAAGTGGGCGCTACGGCTGCGTCAACAACTACGGTGTGGGGCACGGCCTGATAGGCTGCGGTACCGGCTTTTGAAAGTGCGGAAAGCCCGCGCGGCTTTCCGTCTTGGATGCTGTGTACAACTTATCCAGCGCCGCTGCGAAAGCGGCGGCCTCCTCCGGCGTCAGCGTGCTGACCAGATACGCGTAAAAGGCGGCTTCGATCTCCGCCTTGGAGGCTTTCAGCCCCTTCGCCTTTTCCGTGGGGTACAGCAGCTGGCTGCGCCGGTCGTTGGGGGCGTCCTTGCGGACGAGATACCCCTTTGTCTCCAGATTCTTCGTCCGCCGGGCGATGGCGGCCTTGTCGGCATGCAGAAGCTCCGCCAGCGCCGCCTGGGTGCAGCCGGGATTGTGGCGCACGGCGTGGATCAGGTCGATCTCCGCTGTTCCCACGTCCTTTTCCCGCAGCGTCCGCAGCACCAGCTTTTCCGCCTCCCGGGCGATTTTTGTGATCTTCCGTTCCGTAATATCCATGAGCACCTCCTGAATTCCAAGGAAAGTTGCAGTTACATCGTTGTATGTACAACTATTATAGAGCATTTTCTCCGTTTGTCAAGATATGCAAAACATCCGGGAGCCTCCAAATGGAGATTCCCGGATGTTTTTCGGACGTTTTTCGTAAGATATCAGGCGCGGGGAAGGGTAACATCGGCCCGGAACAGGTCGCCGTCGATGGACAGGGCAAACGTGCCGTTCATGAGACGCACCAGACTTCCGGCGATGGACAGCCCTAAGCCGCTGCCCTCGGTATGGCGGGAGGCGTCGCCCCGGACGAAGCGCTCCATCAGCTCATCGGGGGAGATGTTCAGCTCGGCGCGGGAGACATTCTTGAAGCTGATGGTGACCGTCTCCGCGTCACTGGCGGCCACGACATAGACGCGGGTGTCCTCCAGGGCGTATTTGCAGATGTTGCTGACCAGATTGTCCATGACGCGGCTGAGGAGCTTGCCGTCGGCCCAAACGGAGACGGGCGTCTCCGGCGGACGGGCCACCAGCGTCAGGCGGCAGTCGGCCAGCCGTTCCTGATACTCGCCCACGATCTGATCAAACAGCACCGCCACATCCGTGGGCTGAAGCTCCACCGGCAGCGCGCCGGAGGACGCCTTGGACGCCTCCACCAGATCCTCCGTCAGCTTTTTCAGCCGGCGGCTCTGGCGGTCCAGCACGGCGATGTACTCCCGTGCCGTCTCCGGCTGGACATCCACCTTCTGCAGCAGATCCACATAGTTGATGATGGAGGTCAGGGGGGTCTTGATGTCATGGGACACGTTGGTGATCAGCTCGGTCTTCATGCGCTCGGCCTTGGTCTGCTCCTGCACCGCCCGCTCCATGCCGGTGCGCAGGTCGTTCATCCGCTGGCCGTAGCGCTTGAAGTCGCCGATCAGCGGCCTGGTGTCGATGCTCTGGGAGAGGTCGCCCTCTGCCAGCTTCTCGCCGCCCTTCTGCAGGATGCGCAGGTTCAGGGCGATGTACAGGATGGCAATGAACTCCACCAGCTTCATCACCATAAAGATGCCGTCCACGGAGCCGTAGCCCGCCAGCACCAGAAGCATCTCGAGGAAGAACAGGCCCACCGTCACCAGTGCGGTTTTCCAGATCAAGGGCAGGCCCGCGACGGTGCGGTACAGGCCCCGGCCCACGGCCCTGATGATGCGCCACAGCAGCCGCAGGAGACGGCCGATCAGTGAGCCCCGCAGCACCGTCCCGGCCTTGCACTGGGCGGCAAAGACACAAAGGAACAGCAGAGTAAGGGGCACCATCAGGGAGACAAAGAGTATCTGCCTTTCCACGTCATAATAGAACAGGGTGTCCCAGCCGATGAAGAACGCGCACAGCAGCGTCAGCAGCCACACGTCCGCCGGGATCTTGTCCAGCCACGTCAGGTGGATGCCCTCGTGGGCCGCCCAGTGTCCGGCGGAGGCCATGGAGAAGCCAAAGCACAGCAGCGTCAGCAGCAGAAACAGTACCGTCAGGAACACCGTCAGTCCGATGTGCTCCAGCAGCCATGTCATCACCAGATGGGAATAGTCAGGGAACTCATCCGCAGGCAGCAGGTCGGCGGCGATGGTCAGCTCCTCCTCAGTCCCGTCGGCATAGGTGAGCGTAAAGGTTCGCTGTGTGGAGTACAGCGTTTTGTCGCTGTCCGTCAGTTCAAAATTTTCAAAGGTGATCGCGCCGGTATTCTTGTCGACGATCGCCAGATGGCAGGAGGTGTCCTCGCGGGAGAAGCTCTCCGAGAAGGCGCGGGGCAGATCGTCCAGCGCCTGCTGCTGTTCTTCGTCGGTAATATCTGCGGCAGTGGTATCCGAGGTATCCGCGTCGGGCGTGTCGTCCGCCAGCAAACCGGCGTTGGCCAGCGTGCCGCGCAGATAGTAGTAGGCGTTGTGAATGGCGCTGCTGCACTGTGATTCATACATCGTCTCACGCATATACGCGCCGCCGTCCAGAAATACGTTGCAGCTGGCCAGAATGCCGATGCCAAGACCGCCCAACACCGCCATGGTGCCAAACAACAGCGTCAGGAAAAAGGCTGTCAGCTTGGCCCAGGTCTTATTCAGAAGTCGCTTCATGTGAGAGTTCCCTCCATTTTATAGCCCTTGCCCCAGACCACCTTGATGTACCGGGGCTCCGAGGGGTTGATCTCCAGCTTTTCCCGCAGATGCCGGATGTGTACGGCGATGGCGCCTGTGGCGTTCAGCGGCACATCTCCCCACACCCGGCGGTAGATCTCACCGGGGGAGAACACCGTCCCGGCATTCTGCATGAGAAAGCGGAGAATGTCGTATTCCTTGGGGGTCAGCGCCGTCGCTTCGCCGTCCACGGTGACGGTCTTGGCGTTGTCATCCAGACAGATGCCGCCGATGACCAGCGTACTGGGCCGTACCTGTCCGCCGCCCAACTGGAGATACCGCCGCAGTTGGGAGCGCACCCGTGCCAGCATCTCCACCGGATTGAAGGGCTTGGTGATGTAGTCGTCCGCGCCCACGTTCAGGCCCAGCACCTTGTCGGTGTCCTCGCCCTTGGCGGTCAGCAGGATCACGGGCACGTTGCTGGTCTGCCGCAGCTGGGCCATGGCGGTCAGGCCGTCCATGACCGGCATCATGATATCCATGAGGATCAGGTGCACGTCCTCACGGGCGGCCACGGCCAGGGCTTCTTTGCCGTTATAGGCGGCCAGTACCCGGTAGCCCTCGGCCTTGAGATATATTTCCAGCGCGGAGACGATGTCCTTTTCGTCGTCAACGACTAAGATCGTATACATAGGTGACCTCCTGTGGGGGTGAGTTTGTCATATCTCTATCATACCCTTTCGCGGCCGATTGCACAAGGTCAATTCTTGGCGGCGGGGTAGGGAAGGGTCGTCAGGTTCACACTGTGGTGGATGGGCTTCCACTCCACCTTCATGAACAGCGCCGCCAGCGAGATGGGGAGATACGTCAGCATGAACAGCGGGAACGTCAGCGTATAGGCGACCTTCTTCCACGCCGGGGCGTGGATGCACTTCCACTCGCTGGTCACGGTGATGCCGCCCAGCACCAGCAGCGTGGCCAGGATGCTGCCCATGCACTCCAGCAGCGACCGCATGGCGAACCACAGCCCGTCGCCCTGCATCAGCCCCAGCACCGACAGAGTGATGTTGGCCAGCAGACACAGCGCCGTCAGGATAAAGGCCGGCAGGATGGACATGGACATATCAAAGCAGCTCCAACTGCCCCTGGCGGTGCCCTTCAGCAGCGCCGCGCCGTACCGGCGGAACACCTGGATGTATCCCTTGGCCCAGCGCAGCCGCTGCCGCACCGACTGGCGGAAGCCGGTGGGCTGCTCGTCATACAGCACGGCGTCCTCGCAGATGGCGATCCTCTCACCCCGCAGGATGTGATAGATGGAGAACTCGATGTCCTCGGTCAGCAGATAGAAGCGCCAGCCGTGGCTCTCATCCAAAATCCGCTGGGAGAACAGGAAGCCCGTGCCGCCCACGGCGGCGCTGCTGCCCAGGCGGGTGCGGGCGCCGTTGAGATAGCGGCTCTCCCGCAGGAACCACAGGGCGTAGCCCGCGCTGATCCAGTTGTCGCCGAAGTTCTTGCTGTTGCGGTAGCTGGTGACGATCTCGTGGCCGTTGGAGAACATCTCGTTCATCCGCTCGATGTAGTCCGGGGCCAGCAGGTTGTCGGCGTCAAACACGAAATAACCGTCAAACCCCGCCGGATAGTCCGCGCCGATGTGCTGCAGCAGGAAGTCCAGGGCATAGCCCTTGCCCACGTTCAGCTGGTTGAACCGCTCATAGACCACCGCGCCGTGGGTCCGGGCGATGGCGGCGGTGCGGTCGGTGCAGTTGTCCGCCGCCACGAACACCGTCACAAGGGACATGTCATAGGTCTGCGCCCGTAGGCTCTCCAGCAGGCCGGAGATGACATTCTCCTCGTTCCGGGCGGCGATCAGCACCGCGTAGCGGTGCTGCCTGGCCGGTGCGGCAAGGGCCTTCGGCTTTTTGGCCAGCACCAGGGGGATATAGAGGAACTGATAGGTATAGCAGATAAAAAACAGCGCCGAGATAACGGCGTTGATGGTGCGCAGCGTGGTCTCCATAGAGGCTCCTCCTTGTCTTTTTCTGCCTTTATGGTAGCAAACGCTGGATTAAGAAACAATCACGGGGGAGATTAAGGTTTTCTTAAGACGCATACCTCTGGGCCCGCGTGCCGGGCATTTTTCCCCTTCGGCACGCATAGGCTGGACACCAGAAAGGACGGGGATCGTATGAAAGAGAAACGGGTGCGGATATTCCTGCTGCACCGGCGGGTGCTGGCGGTGCTGTGTACGCTGGCGGTGGCGGCGGGCATTTTCTATGTAACGCTGTATCCCGCCTCCCGCACGGCGGCGGCCGCCCAGCGGCAGCTGCCTATCTATTCGGTGGAGCGGAAGGAGAAGCTGTGCAGCATCTCCTTCGACGCCGCGTGGGGCAACGAGGATACCCAGCATTTGATCGACATTCTGGCGAAGTATAACGTGAAGACTACTTTTTTCGTGGTGGGGGACTGGGTGGATAAGTATCCGGAATCGGTAAAGGCGCTCCACGACGCGGGCCATGAGGTCATGAGCCATTCTGACCACCACGACCACTATAACAGTCTCAGTACCTCACAGATCGTGGCGGATATTCAGACCAGCTGCGACAAGATCGAGGCTGTCACCGGCAGCTGTCCCACGCTGATCCGCTGTCCCTACGGCGAATATGATGACCATGTGATCTCCGCCGTCCGCTCGCTGGGCATGGAACCCATCCAGTGGGATGTGGACTCTCTGGACTGGAAGGACTACGATGCGGACACCATCTATCAAAGGGTGACGTCCAGGGTGCAGCCGGGGAGTATCGTGCTGTTCCATAATGCGGCGCTTCACACGCCGGAGGCGCTGCCGCGGATCCTGGAGTACCTCATCAACGACGGCTATACCGTGCTGCCCATCAGCCAGCTGATCCTGACGGGGGACTACACCATCGACCACACGGGACGGCAGTTTGCGGCGGAGACGGTGTCCGCAGAATAGACAGAAAAATATACAGAGCACTTGCAATTTGCTGAAATTCGTGTTATATTGGTCATAGTTCTTTATACCATACCAAGAACTATGCAGGTTACTATGATAAGGTAGTACACCGCAGAGCTCTAACGCCTCGCGTAAGCGGGGCGTTATCTCTATCCGGGAGTATGAGGAGGACATGCTATGTATCCATACGCCATCGGTTTTGACATTGGTATCGCATCGGTAGGCTGGGCGGTCGTCGCTCTGGATGGAGAGGACAGGCCTTTCGGCATCATCAACATGGGCTCCCGCGTTTTTGACGCCGCCGAGCAGCCCAAAACGGGCGATTCTCTGGCGGCACCCCGGCGTGAGGCTAGAAGTGCGCGCCGCCGCCTGCGCCGGCACCAGCACCGCTTGGAACGCATCCGCCGCCTTTTGGCAGCGGAAAAGGTAGTATCTCAAGCGGAGCTGGATACCCTTTTCGAGGGAAAACTGGAGGATATTTACGCGCTGCGCGTCGAGGCGTTGGATGCCCCAGTGTCCAACACCGGATTTGCCCGTATCCTTCTGCATATCGCGCAGCGGCGCGGTTTCAAGTCCAACCGCAAGTCCGGCACATCGAAGGAGGACGGCGAGCTGCTTGCCGCCGTAACGGCCAACCGTGCGCTCATGTCCGAAAAGGGCTACCGCACGGTGGGGGAAATGCTGCTGAAAGATCCACAATACAGCGGAAATAAGCGCAATAAGGGCGGCAAATATCTTGCGACTGTGGGACGGGACATGGTGGAGGAAGAGGTCCGCGCCATCTTTAAGGCCCAGCGTGAGCAGGGGCAGCCCTTTGCGGCGGCAGAGCTGGAGGAGCAGTATCTGGAAATACTTCTGAGTCAGCGCTCCTTTGACGAAGGCCCCGGACAGGGCAGCCCCTATGGCGGAAGCCAGATCGAGAAGATGATCGGCAAGTGTACGTTGGAGACGGGAGAGCCGCGCGCAGCAAAGGCCAGCTATTCCTTTGAGTATTTTACGCTGCTCCAGAATGTCAACCACCTGCGGCTGATGTCCGGCGGTGAAAGCAGCCCGCTTTCCAGCGCACAGCGGGAGACGCTTATCGCACTGGCACATAAGACGAAGGATCTGAATTTCTCCCGTATTCGCAAGGAACTGGGGATCCCCGCGGGTACGACCTTTAATACGGTGTCCTATAAGAACGCGGAGGACTATGAGGAGGCGGAAAAGAAAACGAAGTTCTGCTATCTCAGAGCCTATCACCAAATGCGGGCGGCTTTCAACAAGCTTGCCAAAAATCATTTCGATGGCTTGTCCCGTCAGCAGAAGAATGAGCTGGGACGCGTTCTCTCCACTTATAAGACTTCCGCCAACATCCGTCCCCGCCTGGCTGCGGCAGGGTTGTCGGAGATAGAGATCGACATTGCCGAGACGATGAGCTTCAGCAAATTCGGCCACCTTTCCGTAAAGGCCTGCGATAAGCTGATCCCTTTCCTGGAAAAGGGGATGAAATACGATGAAGCCTGCGCCGCCGCAGGATATGATTTCAAGGGGTATGACGGTGAAACGCGGACGCGCCTTCTCCACCCTGCGGAGGATGATTTCGCGGATGTGACAAGCCCTGTTGTGCGGCGTGCGATCTCGCAAACGGTGAAAGTCCTTAACGCCATTATCCGGGAACGCGGCGGAAGTCCGACCTTTATCAACATCGAGCTGGCGCGGGAGATGGCCCGCGATTTTGCGGAGCGCAGCAAGATGAAAAAGGATATGGATGAAAACCGCGCCCGCAACGAGCGGATCATGGAGCGCATCCGCACGGAATACGGCAAGGAACGCCCCACGGGACAGGATCTGGTGAAATTCAAGCTGTGGGAGGAGCAGCACGGCGAGTGCGCGTATTCCCAAAAGCATATCTCCATTGAACGGCTCTTTGAGCCGGGGTATGTGGAGGTGGATCATATCATCCCGTACAGCATCTCCTTTGACGACGGCTATAAAAACAAGGTGCTGGTATTCACGGAGGAGAACCGCAACAAGAGCAACCGCCTGCCGCTGCAATATTTGCAGGGCAAGCGGCGGGAGGATTTCACCGTCTGGGTGGAGAGCAGCATCCGCGATTTCAGGAAAAAGCAGCGACTGCTGAAGGAGACGATTACCGCTGAGGACGAAAAGAAGTTCAAGGAACGGAATTTGCAGGACACCAAAACCATGTCCCGCTTCCTATTGAACTATATCAGCGACCATCTGGAATTTGCCGATTTTGCCAGCGGGCGAAAGAAGCATGTGACGGCTGTCAACGGCGCTGTTACCTCCTATATGCGCAAGCGCTGGGGCATTACCAAGATCCGTGAAAACGGGGATCTGCACCACGCGGTAGATGCACTTGTGGTCGCCTGTACAACAGACGGAATGATCCAGCAGGTGAGCCGTTATGCCGCGCTGCGGGAATGTGAGTATGTACAGACAGAGGCGGGCAGCATGGCGGTTTCTCAGCACACCGGCGAAGTGCTGAGGCAGTTCCCCTATCCCTGGCCGGAGTTCCGCCGGGAGCTGGAGGCCCGTCTGGGCGATGACCCCCGCCGCGCTGTGATCTCCCAGCGATTCCCTGTGTACGCCAACGGTGACATTCCGGTGCGGAAGCTCTTTGTGTCCCGTATGCCCCGCCGGAAGGTGACGGGCGCGGCGCATAAGGAGACCATCAAAAGCCCGAAAGCACTGGACAGTGGCAACGTTGTCGTGAAGCGCGCGTTGACCGACCTGAAGCTCGACCCCAAGACCGGCGAGATCGCCAACTACTATATGCCGCAGAGCGACCGCCTGCTCTATGAGGCGCTGAAGGAGGAGCTGAAAAAGCACGGCGGCAACGGGGCCAAGGCCTTTGACGAGTTGGATCGTCCGACGGTCGCCGCCGCCATCCGGGAGATACGCGTCTATGAGGGAAACTGCATGGAGATCGACTATCTGTTTCCGGAGGACTATCGGGCGCTGCTGGAGGGGTGATGATATCTCAAATGCGTTGTTACCCTGAACGACATGGATGTCGGTATTGAAAACGGCATTAAGACCGTGCATCTTCATCATTAAACACGTTCAGTTCTCCCATGTACCTGGCTTCCACGGTTTGTTCCGGCCACAGTAGTGGATGATCGCCGACCACTGCCGCACGTTCTCCGGCGTCATGCCGTCCCCGTTGTGCCGGTGGAGGGCAAACAGCTTCTCCGTCATGTTGCAGCGGATAGGATCCAGCGGCAAAATGCGCTGACCGTACAGAGCGCTGATGATGTCCTGATCCGGCAGCATGAGCCGCCCCTCGTGGGCGATAAGATGAATGTCGCCGCGTTTGATGTGGCGGGCATCTTTTTTAGAGCGAAGTACAGATCATATCACATAATCATACCCGTCAGGGTCACTGTGCATCAGATCCGCAAGCGTGATATTCTCAAAATATTCCGTAATGAGCTTATCCAGTCCCCGCCACATGGGGAGCGTGCGACATTCAGCGGAGCGGGGACAAACATCAGCGCCGGGATCAAGGCAGGAAACAGGAGCCATAGAATCTTCTGTGACGCGCAGAATGTTTTCCACAGTGTACTGCTCAGGCGCTTTTGCCAACTGATATCCGCCGCCCTTCCCCCTTACGCCGGTCAGCAGCTTTGCCTTTACCAGCAGCTTGATAATGTTCTCTAAATATTTTTCAGATATCTCCTGCCGCTGCGCAATGATCTTCAGCGGAATAAAACCGTCCGACTGGTGCTCGGCCAGATCAATCATAACGCGAAGCGCATAGCGTCCCTTGGTGGAAACCAGCATACGATCCCTCCTGTTCCAGTATAAACCCATTATACAACATGGTTAATAGGGGAATCAATGTAAAATTTTGCGGAAAGGCCTTGACAAACGGGGACGGCAGCGCTATAATCACACCAACCTACAAGAAAAGTTGGTATTAACATGAAATACGACCTGCACCTCCGATGTTGCCGCGGTGAACAATAAGCCGAAACACACAAAACAGAACAAACCACAACAACATCATTTTTAGGAGGAATATATGATGAGCAAGATCTATACATCCGCTGACCAGCTGATCGGCAAGACCCCGCTGCTGGAGCTGACCCATATCGAGAAGGAAGAGGGCCTGGAGGCCAAGGTGCTGGGCAAGCTGGAGTACTTCAACCCTGCCGGCAGCGTGAAGGACCGTATCGCCAAGGCCATGATCGACGACGCGGAGCAGAAGGGCCTGCTGAAGCCCGACTCCGTCATCATCGAGCCCACCTCCGGCAATACCGGCATCGGCCTGGCCTCGGTGGCCGCTGCCCGCGGCTACCGCATCATCATCGTCATGCCGGAGACCATGAGCGTGGAGCGCCGCCAGCTGATGAAGGCCTACGGCGCGGAGCTGGTGCTGACCGAGGGTGCCAAGGGCATGAAGGGCGCCATCGCCAAGGCTGACGAGTTGGCCAAAGAGATCCCCAACAGTTTCATCCCCGGCCAGTTCGTGAACCCCGCCAACCCTGCCGTCCACAAGGCTACCACCGGCCCCGAGATCTGGGAGGATACCGATGGCAAGGTGGATATCTTCGTGGCGGGCGTCGGCACCGGCGGCACCGTTACCGGCACCGGTGAATATCTGAAGAGCCAGAACCCCAATGTAAAGGTGGTGGCCGTGGAGCCTGCGTCCTCTCCGGTGCTGAGCAAGGGCGTGGCGGGCAGCCACAAGATCCAGGGCATCGGCGCAGGCTTTGTGCCCGACGTGCTGGACACCAAGGTGTATGACGAGATCATCCCCGTAGAGAACGAGGACGCCTTCGCCACCGGCAAGCTGATCGGCAAGAAGGAAGGCGTGCTGGTGGGCATCTCCTCCGGCGCCGCCGTGTGGGCCGCCATCCAGCTGGCGAAGCGGCCGGAGAACAAGGGCAAGACCATCGTAGCCCTGCTGCCCGACACCGGCGACCGCTATCTCTCCACCCCGCTGTTTGCGGACTGAGGAGATCACAAGAACATAAGCACGGGAGACTGCCTTTGACGGGCAGTCTCCCGTGCGCTGATCGGTCAAACGATTCTGGAAATGCAGTCCAGCAAGGTCATGGAGTAAGTGGGGCAAAGTATTCAACTTCTTGCTGTACGGAAATTGAATTTTAGAAAGGATGCCGAGCTTTGCGGAATGGATAAAGTTTGGACGCTTTAGACCCGCTTCACATTCTCAACGATCAAAAATCTTACAGCAAAGGAGACACAGACTATGCAGAAGCTCTCTGAACGAACTGCCAGCTTTACCGACTCTGTCATCCGCCGGATGACGCGGATATCTCTTCAATATGACGCGGTGAACCTGTCCCAGGGCTTTCCGGATTTTGAACCGCCCAAGGAGATCCTTGACCGTCTGGCGCAGGTGGCCCACGAGGACTATCACCAGTATTCCATCACCTGGGGCGCGCAGGCTTTCCGAGAGGCGCTGGCCGCCAAGCAGTCCCATTACATGGGCCGTACCATCGACCCCAACAGCGAGATCGTCACCACCTGCGGCAGCACGGAGGCCATGATGGCTGCCATGATGACCGTGACGAATCCCGGCGACAAGGTGGTGATCTTCTCCCCGTTCTATGAAAACTACGGCGCGGACACCATTCTCTCCGGCGCGGAGCCTATCTATGTACCGCTGGTGCCGCCGGATTTCCACTTTGATGCCAATGTGCTGGAGGACGCCTTTCGCCAGCACCCCAAGGCGCTGGTGCTGTGCAACCCCTCCAACCCCTGCGGCAAGGTCTTTACCCGTGCGGAGCTGGAGACCATCGCGGCACTGGCTGCCAAGTACGATGTGTATGTCATCACCGACGAGGTCTATGAACACATCGTCTACGCTCCCCACAAGCACACCTATTTTGCCACGCTGCCCGGCATGTGGGAGCGGACCATCTCCTGCTCCTCCCTCTCCAAGACCTACTCCATCACCGGCTGGCGTCTGGGGTACATCATTGCCCCGGCGGAGATCATCGACCGGGCGAAAAAGGTACACGATTTCCTGACCGTGGGCGCGGCGGCTCCCCTGCAGGAGGCTGTGATCCCGGGCCTGAAATTCGGGCAGGACTACTACGACGATTTTCTGGCCAAATATACCCACAAGAAGGAGCTGTTCCTCAAGGGGCTGGACGATCTGCACATCGTCCACAACGATCCGGAGGGTGCGTACTATGTGCTGATGGACGTTTCTGAATTCGGCTACGACAGCGATCTGAAATTCTGCGAGGATCTGGCCCGGCTGGTGGGCGTGGGCGCCGTGTCCGGCTCCAGCTTCTTCCGTGAGCCGGTGAACCACCTCATCCGCTTCCACTTCGCCAAGAAGGATGAGACGCTTCTGGAGGCACTGAACCGTCTGGAAGGCCTGCGGGCAAAAATTCCTTCCCGGAAAAAGAGTTAAAAGGACAAGTCTATGATGGATCTCAAACGGGAAGCCTTGAAGGAGGATACATATATTCTCATCAACCCTGCCGGCCGGTTTGCCATCAGCGGTCCGGCCGGAGACAACCGCCTCACAGGACGAAAGATCGTTGTCGATACCTATGGCGGCGGTGCTTTTTCCGGGAAGGATCCGACAAAGGCAGACCGCTCCGCCGCTTATGCCGCGGGATATGTGGCAAAAAATATCGTCGCTGCGGGAGCTGACGCGAAAAGAAGGCATCTTCGCCGGATTTTCTTCCGGCACGGCATTGGCTGCGGCCAAGAAGTTTGCGCTTGCAGCCAACAATAAACCGCCCCGGCGCAGTTTTATGCTGCGCCGGGGCGGTTTATTGCGTGGGATGCCAATGCAGTTTGGGGATTTATGCGGGGTTGGTATTCACCTATTATCCTGTGGGCACTTGCGCTTATGGTCGATAAAAGCAAAACGCTGCTTTATGTTCCGCTTCCCAGATCCAGCTCGTAGGTACACAGGTAGAACAGGAACGACGTCATCTGATAGCGGCTGATGTGGGTGTCATAGGCCGCCAGCAGCTCGCCCAGCTCGCTGTCACGGGTGGTGATGTCCCGCTCGTCGCACCACAGCATGGCCTTGACGACCTCGCCGCTGAGCAGGGGATTTTCCCGCATGGTCTGCCGCAGCAGTTCCTGATCCATGCTGGTGTCGATGCCGGCCAGGGCGGCGTAGCGGTAGATGATCAGACAGGCCGTCTGATAGTCCATGTTGTCGTCATAGGCGGTGTGCAGGTCGTTCCGGCGGATCAGCCTCGTCTGATAGGCCCAGCACACGGCGTCGTAGTAGGGGCAGGCGGAACCGTTGAAATCTTCGCTCTCATAATCCGGCGGCAGGGCGGTGCTGTCCGTCTCCGGCCGCTGGGCGATGCGGTACAGCACATCCACAAATTCGCCCAGCTTTGCCGTGGCCTTTCCGCCGAAGGTGTCCGGCGTCTCCGGGTCGATATACCCATTGCGGTACATATAGAGGACGCTGGCCTGGTTGAAGATGCCCGTGATGTCCGTAAACACCACCGTATCCTCCAGGCTGCCGCCGCTGGACGCCTTGCCGAAGACGTGGGCATAGTAGTCACTGTTGACGATGTTGCTGGACATCTGGAACTTATTGTCCACATAGAGCCGGTAGGCCTCCAGCTGCTCGTCGGAGACAGTGATGCTCTCGTCGGCGGGGATCACCGTCTCCGTACCGGCGTCATATCGGAAGGCCTTCGTCAGGAAGGACTTGTCCGACAGTATCGCCATGTGGATGCCGTTGGACAGCACGTCGGCGCCCGCCAGCAGCCGGGAATCGTAGTCCACGCCGAACAGGTTCAGCAGCGTGGGCAGGATGTCCGCCGTGGAG
>ENA-UOOA01002988-UOOA01002988.1-human-gut-metagenome-genome-assembly--contig:-P61old-NODE-2988-length-22272-cov-239.304992_pt1 | contig 22272 bp, 19 predicted proteins | sample MGYA00242467_ERZ724014 | MGnify/ENA metagenome assembly ERZ724014 | reverse complement strand
AGGAGATGTCAATTATGCTACACATAACATATAACTACGCATTACAGACGATGCAAGCTCTATCCCGCCAAGGATACACAGCTTGAATTGTACCGCCGACAATGGCCTGCTCCGCCTTGAGGGTATGCTCAATGTCGGCTTCGCGGGGGTATTTGCCGGGTTCAACGATTAGGACTTTCATCTGAGTTTTCCTCATCAGTAGTTTCTTTCAGTGCATTTTTCTGCTTGGCGGTCAGCAGGACGATGCCGGTTGCAGATGCAAGGGAGACAAACACGATAGCGAATAGCGGGAAACCGTCTTTTGTCTGCGGGATGGTCTGCACTACAGGTGAGGGTGTGGCGCTGGGTGTTGGTGCTGGTGTTGCGGCGGGGGTAGGTGCCGGAGTCGGTGTAGGCGAGTCCTCGTGGGGCGTGGCTTCGTCTATCATCTTGATAAGGCGCTTGTCCGCGCGTACCCATTCTGCATCTGTATTTTCACGAACGAACAAATAAATTACATTGTCCACAGATTCCAGCTTGAACTGCACCGAACTGGCGATTTCAAAGCCAGCAGGGGCGGCATCTTCGGTCAAGATGTAGATGTGTTCAACCTTTTCGTCCGACAGTTTGAGGAAGTCGTCTGAGATAGGAACACGGTGGGCATTGTAGTCGGTCAACCAAGTGTCAATGACTTCGCCATCCGCATCGTGGATTGTCAGCGTAGCGCCCGGCAGGAGATTCCCTGCAATGTCGGTCTTGTCGATGCTCAGAACAGGTGCATCCTGCATGACAACGGTGACACCATCGAGTTTTGACCAATCATCGTCGGATTTTACATATACCTCATTGACCTGCTCTGTACCGTTCTGCACCAGCTTGAACACGATGCTTTCGGCTTCGGCGTAGCCGTCCGGGGCGCGTTTTTCCGTCAACGTATACTCCTTTTCGAGTTCCAGACCACGCACAGTATGCGGTGCTTTGCCGGAAGTCCAGCCCTCGACAAGATTGCCGTTTGCATCACGGATTTCAAGCTGTGCGCCGGGCAGTTCCTTGCCGTTGGTGATATCTTGCTTGGAAATATTCACGGTGGTGCGCAGATTGGTGCTTGTGCCGTCCACAATCTGCCACGCGGTCTGCTGCCCCTTATAGGTGAACTCAACGTCCACCGGGGTGCTGTCCAGCAGATACCCGGCAGGGGCGGTGATTTCTACAATGCGATATCTGCCGCTGTTGCCGGAATCGGGATAAGTCTGGGCGCGGATAGGAACATCCACATCAAACCAAGTGAAACCGTCGGCATTGGTGGCGCTGCTGGTAGCCAGCTTCGTGCCAGCGTCCAGTAGTTTCGCTCCATCTGTTGAAAAAATGTCGTCTACGGTGTATAGTTCATATATAGCGCCCGGCAGATAGGTCAACGCTTCGCGGTCTTTCTTGTAGATACCGACACCGATTTTACCAACCTTATCACTGGGCTTTTCGGGAACCGGCAGCACACGGGCGTTTTCAAACACAAGCATCTGCCCGGTTTTGTGGGCATCCGATGCATCCTTGACATTCACGATGCTATACGAACAGTCCTTGTCGCCGTCCTGCTCGTGGCTGACGATGGTTTTTGCCAGCACGATGTCGTTTTTCTGGTTATCCCAGCCAAATTCCACGGTGTAGGTCTGCTGAGTCAGCACAAAGCCATACGGTGCCTTAACTTCGGTGATGGTGTACTTGCCCAGCGGCAGAGTTACGGTAGCTTCGCCCTTGATGCCGTCGTGGGTGATGGTGAGAAAGTCATAGGTCGCCTGCGTGCGGGTGGAACTGAATTTCACTTCATCGACCTGACCCGCCGCGCCGGTGGTAACAGTGGCAACAAGGTCGCCGTCCTTATACCAGTAGGTGCCTTGGCGGTCCGGCGTGGCAATATCGCCATCTGCATGGATTTCGTATACTGCGCCCGCGAGGTTGTCCTGCGTGTAGATGAACTGGTCGTCTTTATAGTCGGTCAGCACATTGCCCAGCTTACGGATGGTAAGCTGGCCGAGCGTCTCATGGTTGAAATACTTTTCTTCCACGATGTACTCATCCATGTCGTTCGTGGCATTGCCCACAACCTGCCAGACGCGGTCAGATTTGATTTCAAATTCCACCGAGTAGGCAGAATCGTTGAAATAGCCCTCCGGACCTTGCAATTCTTCAATCAAATATCTGCCAAGCGGAAGTTTTTCGGGCGTTTTCATAAGACCGTCGGCATCGGTGTAGAACACATCTGTTTTCTTGGTGGCGTTTCCGCTAGCCGGGTCAATCATAGAAATGCGCGTTTTGCCGCCCTTGTCATCCAGTTTGTACAGCGCAAAGGAAGTGTTAGCGATTTTGACTGCTTTCCCGGTTTCGGTGTCGGTCTTGATGAGCTGCAAATAGCCTTCCAATTCCTCGTCCAGCACATTAAAGGTCATGTAGTTGTTGCTGGCGGTGGTGACGCTGTCGGCAGGAACAGTAAATCTGCTCTGCGGGCTGTTGGCATCCACCGTCACGATGAACGGGTCGCACTGAAACACATCCTTGGGGATGGTGGTTTCCACAACAAGGTACTGGCCGTAGGGCAAACCCTCGACGCGGAAAATGCCCTCATCGTTGGTGAACATTTCTCCCAGCCTATACTCGGCGGACTGATCCGTGGGCATCCATCCGTTGCCCTTGCCGTTGGCGTAGTCGCCGTCTGCGGTCAGTGTAGCATTGTAGGCGTTGACGGTATCGGTGCTGCTTTCGAACATATTGGCAATGGCCTGACCCTCGCGGGTGAAATCGTATTTGAGGGTAGTATTATCGTAATTGTCTTTACGGTAGGCGTCCAAAATGCTTTGCACGTCATAACTGCCATCAGGGTTCTGTTTGAACTCTGCCGCCTTGCTCAACTTAGAAATACGATAGACAGTAAAGCCAGCACCCTCCAGCTTCAGCGCTGGGCTTGGCTGGCCGGTAGTCGATACCAGCTTGTTCAGCGAGAACCCGGATTTGAGGACTTCATCTTGGCTTTCCTGCTCGGCGTGGATGTGATAGGTGGATTCATCCGCATAGGACAGGGTTTTGTAGTGGTTCACCTCGTCACAGAGGTAACCCTTGGCGTAGGACAGATAGTAGCCATCCCACGCCTTGCTGCCGTCCAGCTTGCGGCTCTCGGCTACGGCAGAATACTGATTTTTATAGATGTAATCGGTGTATTCGTTATTCTTCCGAGCTAAATCGCTGTACTTGCCGGTGCGTTCCAGCTTCTTATTCAAAAGCGGATACTTTCCGGTGACATACAGCTTGCCGTTTCCATCAACAGGCAGCACTAGCCCGGTGGCACGTTCTACAAGGTAATATCTGCCCATGTAAAGATTGGCTAACGCCAGCTTGCCATCCTTGATGGCAGCAGATGCTACCAGTCGGTCTTTCTGCAAAATTGGCAGATAATCGGTGTCCCAGCCGCCGTTGGTAAGGACAGTGGTGTGCCAAATCGGCTCACCGCTGGCATCGGTGATTTTGGAATAGTCCACGACACCCGAAACGCCGTCTGGGTGTTCAATGGTGTCCGCAGCGTACAGATCGTACACTGCGCCTTCCAATGTGGTATCTCCGTTGCTGCCCGCCGCCAGATACCGTGCGGCATCCAAATCCACTTTCGTCAGCAGAATATTGCCGAGGACACGGTCATTCTGCATCTTGTCGGAGTCGGCGTGCATGGTGTAGGAATCTTCATTGCTGGCGATGCCGGTAGGGTCTGTGGCATAGGTCTTGTCTGCATTACGGCTGCCAAACGTGATGGTAACAACGCCCTCGCCGGTGTCGATAAGGGTGCCGCCGCTGTTGGTCGTGGTGATGTCAGCGTTATAATCCGCGTTACCCAGCCAAATCGTCTGGCCGTCCAGCGCTTTGGTGATTTCAAAGGTGTATGCTCGTTTTCCCAGCACAGACCCCGCCGTGCCGGGAGCGTTTATATCCGTCCAGTCGCCGTAGTATCCATTGGGAGCGCGGCGCTCGACAATGACAAAACAACCCTCGTTGCGCTGCGTGTAATAGATATTATCCGAGCCGCCAGCATAGTCACTGTGGTTTATGACTTTATAAGTGCCATCCGACTGGCGTTCAACTTTGTACTGATTGTACCCACCAGACGGAATGTAGCATTGCCGGACGACATCCCATTCAAAAATCTCAAATTCTGCGTTGCCCTTGATGCGTTGCTTCGTTTCGCTGTCAATTTTGTCAATCGACACCTTGACCGACCATTCATCGTTCTGCATCTTGTAGTCATTGCTGCTGTTGGCCGGAACCGTAATAGTCTGATGGCTGCCTAACGCACCGGGCGTGCTGTCGAATCCATGCGGGATAGTGATTTCGTCATAGCTGAATTTCAGACTATCGAAGTACCCATGAACAGCCGACAAAGCCGCAGCAATCTCGCTGTTGACTTGACTTTCGCAAGCACTCTGCGCGGCGGACTGCGCCGCAGATGCCTGTGCGTCTGCATCCTGCTCACTATTTGCAGTTACACTGCCGCTTTGGGATGCCGACTTGCTGACGCTGTAATGCACGGTCCATGTGGCAGTGGCATCACCGCCGTTGAGGTGGTAGCTGTTACCCTGCGTGTGACCGCCGGTTGCCACCGACTGCTTGCCTGCCGGGGTGATTGTCCAACTGCCGCCGTTGATGTCGGAGGGGATGCCATCCAAAATCGGGGCAATGTCGATACCAGCGCCGTCCACCTTTTCCAGCGTTTCCAACTGGATTTTGTCCGTGTTGATAGTATACGAGAAATCCAGAGATTCAGTACGAGAATAGCTGGCGCTCCAAGGTTTGTCCACAGGCTGACCTTCCGGGGTCAGTTCCGGGATTTCATTGTCATCTCCCAGTGCGACGGGGGTATAGTTCAGAATGACAAAGCGCTGCCATGCGGCGTTGCTGGGGACGTACAGTGTTCCGATGTATACCGTTTTGGCGGTGTCGTCGGCATAAGTCGCGGCACCGTTCACAATTTCCGAGGCAAGGCTGTCCGGGAACTGCTCTGCCTGCCATGCAAGGCGGTCAAGATAGGCGCTGTTGTCTGGTGTGTCCTCCGCCGCATAGGCAGAAACCGCAGACGGTGCGCCGCTGTTGAAGCCCTGCGCCCATAAAGTTGCTTGATCCGCTGTCCAGCCTTTTCCAAATAACGAGGCCAGCACCCAGACACTGCCTGCCGAAGAATAATTGGCAACCGGCGGATACTTGTTGGCGTAAGTTGCACCGGGACCCCACGCCCATTTTCCGTTGTCGGCACACAGAGCAGGTTGCCCGCCAAGGTAGTTCATCCAGCCGACGCTGGTGTAAACACATTGCGTGACCTGCAATCCTGCATAGGCGGCAACACCTGTATCTGCCGAATAGGTGGAAGGCTGTGCCTCCTGCGCGAAGCGATCCTGCAGGATGCCGGGGAACGGTGCGGAATCGTCAAGTGTGATATTGAGCGTTTTTGTCAGGCTCTTTTCCGAGTCGGTATAGGTCAGTGTAACGCTGAAATCTTCAGTGGCCTTGACGTAAATGCCTGCCACCGATGCCGTAACTTCGGAAAAGTCATAGTGGAGCTGCCTCTGGCGTTCTTCTTCCGTGTCGGTACACAGGTCGCCGCTGGTGAAGCTGTACCCCAGTAGTTCTACGCTGTCGGGCAGCGTAATGTCTGCGCGGCCGCCATTAGCAGGGTACAACACCTGCACGCTGATGGGGACGATGGCGTAATCCTCACCGTCCATGCGGGGAAAAGCTGCCGAGGCGCTGTCGGTATTGAGCAGCGCATCATCCAGTGCGACCTGAATCGTGCTGTCGGCATCGTAGGCGCTGTAATCCTCGTCGCCCCAACCCTCAATACTGATTTTGGTCTCGCCGGTCAGTACCGGCAGACCGTTGGAGTCAAAATAGTACCCGGTAGCCGCCTGCGGCAGACTGGGATACATACGAGATTGGATTTCTTCCACGGACAGCCCACCGTCCAGCACAACGGGCTGTTCTGCAGAAATTGCAGTTTCGGGTGTAGCTGCTTCGGCTGTCTCCGGCGTGGCGGGCGCATCCTCTGCAAAGGCGGGCATAACCGCGCCCAGATTCGTGAGCGCAATTCCGCCCGCCAGCAGCAGCGATAAGCCCTGCTTTATTCTGTGTTTGTTTTTCATACAAAATTTCTCCTTTTGTTGCAAAAGAAAAAGCCCGCTGCGGGGTGCAGCGGGCGGGGTTACCGTTCGGGAGAGTGCTTCTTGGGATGGGGCGCGGCTCTGGCTTTGTAGGCTTTGCGGTATTTTTCGTCAGCATCATAGAACTGCTGGGGCGAAATACCTGCATCCCGGCAACCCTGCATGACAACCGCATTGTAGCGGCTGCTGACCGGGAGCAGTTGGTCGCGGTACGGCTCGTTCATGGTGTAAACCATGATTTCATGTGGTGTACCGTCTGCATCCGTGACCGTCATCGTTTCCTTGTTGTAAAACTTGGGATAGCCCTCGTAGCAGTCAAGCTGGAATTCGTCATGGTCAGTGACCGACCAAATCAGCCCCTCAACGGTTGCGCCCTCTTTGGGCAGAATCGTCAGATAGCCGCGCCGGAAAGCAAGTTCATAGCCCTCTAGCTTAGCCGTGCCTACCACCGTCGCTTCGGGGCAGCGGTAGGCCATCTGCTCAAAATTCAGATTTGAGCCGTAGGCAAAGTATTCTTTTCTGGACATTTCTTCTCCTATCTGGCCTCGTCCGTGCGGGGCCGTGGTTGATTGCTGGGATACAGCGATTTATCGTGCCGCCACGCTTTGTCGCCGGGCAGGTTCTTCAGCAGGTGCATCCGAACATTTTTATACTCCGGTCCAATGAGACCCAGCCGCAGCAGGAATGTGCGGAACGTGAATGCAGGGTTGTCTCCGATGGGCGTTTTGTGGAACTGTGTGTACTTTTGGTTGATACCCTGCGCAGAGATCGCCATTGCCAAAATAATGTTGGCTTTCGCTTCACCCGCATGCAACGTAGAATTAAACAGCCGCCATTCGATTGTACCGTGATAGAATACAGAATGCATATTGCAAGCCCTGTACCGTGACTGGTGGTAGTGATAGTCACTGCCATCCCGCCCTTGATACCAGCGGTCTTTCAGTTGATCCATACTGGCCCCACTGGGCAGTTTGCGGATTTCTTCCAAAATCGGCTCATCTACAGCCTGACAGTAGCTTCTGATGCGAGAGGGGTTGACTTTTAATGCCGCAAACAAAATGTCCTCTTTTGAGTACATGATTGATAGCACATTTTTGAGGCTCTGCGGCGTATGTTTGCTGGCGTCCACATGAACATGCATACCGCAGCTGTCATTGACCAGCCCGCCTGCGCGGCGCAGGGCGCGGACAACCTCTTGCAGTTTTTCCATTTCGCTGTATTCCAGCTTTGGAGAGTTCAATTCGACTTTGTAGGTGTCTCCCGCATAACTCATATTGGAACGTCTGCGGACTTGCGGTGTAATGCTGCTGTCACGAACAATTTTCCATTCCTTGCCCTGTAAATCCCGTACTCGGTAGGCATCGTAACCACCGCCGGAGTGTTCGACATGAGTGCCAAACAGATCCGCCAGTGTCTGGGCGGCGGCTGCACGGCTCAGCCCGGTCATCTCGATTTCGCAGCCAAAGTACTGCTCTTTGAAATCAAGGGGCAGTCTGCTCACCCCGCAGTTCTGCATCCATAGCCGCAATGCGCCGCCCGATGGCCTCTACCACGTTGACTGTTACACCGTTCCCAGCCTGTTTGTAGGCTTGGTTATCGCTCTGGATGGCAAGCACCGTGTCGATGCGGTCATCCGCCCAGCCCTGCAGTCGCAGACATTCGCGCGGTGTCAGGCGGCGAATGCGCCCCTCGCACAGAACGCCGGAGGATTCCCCTCGATGCGTTCGGATACCGTTGCCGACTCTGGCGTTTACGCACCGCGCGACCTCTGTGATTTTCGGGTCTGGGTTCAGGTCGATAAAATTCAGCGTTCCCTGTCGGCAGCCTGTGGTGAGGGTGTGGGCAATTTGCTTGCCAACCCGCCCGCGCCGACTGTTGACTGTGGCATAGCTCAGGTCGATGCTGTCACCGACCTGTGCCAACTGGTAGCCGGTCTTGGTGGCACATTTGATTGGTATGCCCACCTCGTACAGCCCGGTTTTGCCACCGAAGCCGCCCGGATTGGCAGCCAGCGTACAACTCAGTCCTTCGGGGGAGTAGACTCGCTCTCCTTGGTGGCCGCCGTGGGTTTGAATAAGAGAACTTCCTGTTGTTTCGGTGAAAGGAAATACTTTTCCTCGACATCGCTCATCAAGATATCCGACAATGTACACGCGGTTTCTTGACTGGGGAACGCCGAAATCTTTGCTGTTAAGACATTGCCATTCCACACCATACCCCAGTCGGTCCAGCGTGTTGAGGATCGTCGCAAATGTCCGCCCTCCGTCATGAGATAACAGGCCGGGTACATTTTCAAACAGCAGATACGGAGGCTTCCGGGCTTCAGCCAATCGGGCCAGTTCAAAGAAGAGAGTGCCGCGCGGATCTCCGAATCCTCGGCGTGCTCCCGCGATACTGAACGCTTGGCACGGAAAACCGCCGCAGATAAGTTGAAAATTTGGCATTGCGCCGGGGTCGGCTTTTCGGGCATCATCTACGAACCACTCTCCTTCGGTGTCAAACAGGGCGTTATAGCTGCGATTGGCATACTTGTCGATTTCACAGTGGCCCACACATTCAAAGCCACCGGCACGGGTCAGCCCCTCACGGAAACCGCCGATACCGGAGAACATATCAATAAATCGAATCACCGATTCTATAACGAAAAAAGGGGCAACCTGTGCTGGCTGCCCCTGCTGGTTAAATATGTGATTTTCAGTATTGTGCATCTACCTCCATTTCGGTGTCATCTGGTTCTTGGGAGTCGGTATCGGCATTTTCTTCTGCAGCCTGTGCAGTCATAATTTTTTCGTAGTCCTTTTCGGCTTCATCCAATTCTCTTTCAATAAGGTGTACCAGAAACTCTTTCTGGCTCAGTTTGCGGTGATAGATTTGCTCGTACCTTGCAAGAAAGGTTTTGATGCGCTGGAGAAGTTCCTCGGATACCTGAAAAGCCAATGTGCGTGTTGCCATGTTGCTGACTCCTTTCGGTTTTTCAAAAAATGTGGTTACGGCTTGCTCGATGAATTGCGCTGTGGTGATGCCCTGTTTTTCCAGTTCTTCACGAATTTTCTGGTGCAGGTCATCCGGGATGGTGACGGTCAATTTGCTCATGCCGCGGCTCCTTTCTGTGTTTGCAAAGCAAGCATATCACAACGACAGGAGCAAAGCTATTCACGAGAAGCAACGACAATTCATTGAATTTTGCAGCTAAAGCAGCCATAACCAACAAAATTTAGTGCATGGGAACCACCCCCCTCTAAAGTCGGGATAAGAAGTCGAGCGCAGAATCTGGAATTGCATCCAACTGCGGCTGACTTGGAACAGAAGTCGTTATGCTGGCTGTCTGCAATTCCTCGCGTACCACCTTGCGGATGCTTTCTTCCAGCCTATCCGTCTGTTCCGTCGCAAGGATAGCTTGCACTAAAAACTCCTTGCGGCGAGCTGACGACATTTGCTGCAGCAACGCCCATGCGCGGCGGTGCTGCGGATCGCTGAGATTCGGGCGGAAAACGTACTGCGGGCGTTTCATGCCTCGCTTTTACGGCGCGACACGGCGGCCAACGCGCGCTCGAATCCGACGACGTTCACCTTGTCGTCCAGCAGAAAAATCGTCTTACAAAGGCCGTCTTTGGGGCTGAGGTGGCGGCTCACCACGGATGCCCCGCCACCCAGCAACACGGCGGGGATGGCGTGCAGATCGAAGCCAGCTTCCATCGTGGCAGATAGCAGATGCTCGGTATATTTGCGACCCTGTCGGTTCACAATGTCACGCACGGTTTCGCTGACCGTGCAGGGCTGGCCCGCCAGCATATTCTCGATTTGGGCATCCGTGAGGGACAGCCCGGTTTCCCGGCGCACCTGCTCCCGGATGTCATCAACGCAGCGAATCATGCCCAGTTCCAAGCTGTGGGCCGTATCGGCCACAGGGATGGCGTTGTCGATGCGCATGAGGTCCACTGTCCAACCTCCGAGATCCATGAGGAGCATGGACGGCTCGTCCTGCAACAGCCCAGTTTCGGTCATAAGGGCGGCGTAGCCCTGCGGGAAGATAGCGACTTCCCTGATGGTGATGCTGTACTCCACGCCCTCAAATCTGAAATGCACAGGTTGCCGGGTACGGAACAGGTAATCTCGAAACTTCGGCTTGTCGCGCCCGAAGCTGGTCAGCGGCAATCCCGCCGCGATCCGTACCGAACATTCGGGTGGCAGTCCGCGCATCTGAATCTCCTTTGCGATGGCCGCCAGCGTCAGCAGATAATAGTTGTCGTTCGCAGTCTTATCCCGCTGGATAGGCTGCCGCCCGGTGCCACAAACAAAAAAGCACCCGCCAACCTCTAAGAGTCCTTGGCGGGTGTAGGGTTCGTGTTCTCCGTAGCTTGTAAGCCCTGCCGGGAACGAGCAATGTGCTGTTTTGATTGCGTAGTAGCCGTGGTCGATACCGATAATGATGCTCATGGGAAATGACCTTCTTTCTCTTAAAATGTTCGGGAATCTATAATAAACGGCGGGGGAGAATGTGTCTCCCCCGCCGGAATTTTCTTCGGAAATTGTTGCGATTTTGTCCGTCACCGCTGGTGGTAGGCGATTAAAAACCGTACTGCCAACGGTGAAAATTCACGCTGCAACAAAAAAGCGCGTTCTGTCTTTCGGCAGGACGCGCGCAAAATCGCTTGTGGATATTTTCAGGCAAATGGGATAAATTTGGTACATTTTGCCCCAAAATCGCCTGTTTTTAACGATTTTATATCGTAGCTACGATATAAAATCGGTCGATGGGCTTCATCGTCGGGAATAAAAGTACAACTTTTGCCATATGTGATATGTGATTTGTAACCAACAGACTTTTACTGCGGATAATGTAATCACTTATTTTTTGCGTGTGATTGATGCTATTGTTGATGCCTTGGATGCGGTTACGACGGCACCGTTTTCTTGTTGCCTTGCCACTCTTGAACCCTTATCAGCAATTTCAGGAAGAATCCTGTCAATATCGGAAATCGCGTTTGTTTTAATATCAAGACAAACAGCGGTTCCCTGATAATTTATGTCATAATGACTCTGACGGCTTGGATTTATGAGGGTAGCATCTGTTCCACTACAAAGCCAAAATGACCCTCCTTGGCAACAAATGGTACTCGCCATATACAAACCGTATCCAGAGTTACTCCATACATCGTTTGGGTCCTGCTTTAATCCGTAAGTACGCGTTACACCAGGCTTTAACGCCAACTCGTTAGCCTCTTTATCGGTTTGAGGACGATAGTGTCTATTTCGAATAAGGCTCTTGTAAATACCACATCCAGAATCAATAATTGCAATTTGTGCTTGACTTCTACTCTCCCAATACTGCCCACACACCCACACATCAGATGTGTTTCCATGTTCAAAGGCGTTTCGGATGATTTCTCGAAGGCAATACTGAACAAGTTTTGTCGTTCTTCCTGCATCATTTTGCGTAAGAGTAATTGCAAGATCATTTGACTGTCGATCAATCATTTCTCCTAAAACAATTGTAGAGGATAAATACTGTTCCTGCAAAGAGGATATGGAGATCTTTTTTATCGGTATATAAGTTTCACCATATGAATTTATCGTGGGAATTCTTCCGATATCCCATCCACACATTTGAAAAAAGCCCATATAGGTTGCAAATTCCGTTCCCTGTGTCTCTGTATAATGAATCGGAATATGCTCAGCATTTGGGAAAGATTTCTGATTCTTTCTTATTGCATCTGCAACAATTAGCATTCCAAACGGTGTGCAATGTTGCATTTGACTGAAATCATAAATAAATTCACTTTCTCTATGCATGGTTGCAACATACTTCGAAAAATTCAAAGTATTGAGGGGGGACAACTTTTCGGGAATATGTATAACCATATTTTTCACCTTCAGTCACTTGGATATTCAAAAATCCATTCTTTCCTATTTCAGTATGGAGATTTTCCATTAACTTAATAATAACACAGTATAATTGACAAGGCAACCTATAACACATGATATATATTCTTATGTTTTTTGATAGAGGCATATACCTACAAAAGTATAGAGGTCACAAAGAGTGTATTTGCCGAGGAATGACGCGTTCTAAGTAAAACTTGCTATCCATCGTCAAATGTGCTATAATTGAAAACCATCAAAGGAGGTGCCACATGGATACTCAGCTGCTAGAAATGAATGGCCTATCGCTTGATATCTTGCAGGCGCTTTCCTATGAATCTCATCTTGGTATTCCCTTAAAAAAGAATCTCCACTACTTTGACCGCGACGCACTTATTGAGGAACTACTGGATATGACGCGGTGGCTGGATGCGCAAGACGCCCTTGGTGGTATTGCATTGGACTATCGCATCAAAAGCCGCGACTCCATTGCTCTTAAGTACGAGCGGTATTATCCAGATCACCAAGTACGCAAGGTATTCAATGATATCCTAGGTTTTCGCGCACTTTGTGATTCCTATGATGACATTTTAAACGGTGATTCCGGGGTATTTCATATTGCAGATTTGTCGCATGGAAAGGCTCATGACGATGGCTATCGCGGCGTTCATGTTTATTATCAAATGAGTGGCCGCCATTATCCAATTGAGATTCAATTTAACACGCTGTATGACCGTCAAATCAATAACTGGCTACATGACTTTCTGTATAAGAAAGGGTATCCTCTTTCGGTAGGTCTTGCTATGCGTCAAAATTACGAAAACGGTCTTATCAAAAATGCGCACGATTTTGAGGAGGTTTTAAAGGATGTGTTATCTGATTGCTAAAGATCGCAATGCACATGGCTGCATTGCACTGAAGACCACTCACGGTCAACATCTGGCGGATTTCAAGTATGCATTGGATGATGCTGTCAACGGCAGCGGAATCCAGCTTGTTACCATCAGCCGCCCGACAGCCTATGGCGAATACGCGCCGTATCGTTTTGTACACAGTGAAGAGGAATTTGCTGCGCAGGTATTGGCGATGCGGGCATAACTTAAATCTCATTTGTAACTTTTAATCATGCTTCCCCAAAAAATCAAATATCATTTTGCTAGCTGTATTGACATCGCATCAGTGAAATGATATCTTACTAACGTGACGACGTGTATCCTTTATGGAACACGACTGTTTTTGGTTGTCAGGTTCGTATTTTTCGTTGTGTACTTGCGTCGGAACTCATCTACCAACTCATCTACGGACAGCCATTTTGGTTGAGAAACGCTGCGAAAATTGCTACACATTACTTAAAATCAGTTGTTCTTATTTGTAGAATACCAACAAAATTTTACGATAATTCTAGTATTTTTGCCAGCTTTACTTTCTCATAACCGCTTGAGTGGGGGTTCGAATCCCTCACGGCCCACCAAAAACGAACGCAGCTACGCTATTTTGTTGCAAAATGGCATAGCTGCGATTCTTTATTTTCCGTACAATTCACTGCTCAACGGATTGCGAATTGATGCACGGCGTTTTTTGTATTGCTGGGTGTAGATCATATGTGTTCCACGCCACCTCTCCCGCCTCTGGGGGCGCTCCGCTGCGGTTAGGCAGCCTCATCGCGTCAGAACGGGACGCACCTGCCGAAACGCTCCTTGGGTTGCGGCAAGGTCAGTTGTATGTAGCCGGTGATTCGGATATTTTGCTTTCAAGGTTCTCAAGGGGAGAGAGCCTTATTTTTGCTCTCATAATATAAAGACTGTTTTCGGAGAAAAAAATTAGAGAAAAATCAGAAAAAATTTTTATTAAAATTTGAATTTTGCCAGCGAGGATAAAAACACAATCACGAGGATTTGATGCAAGTCCTCGTCATTCTTTCCGTCAACATAGCTGTACTTCTTAATCATGGCTTGATACTGCTGGTACAGTTCTGTGACGGCTTCAGTGTCATTGCCCTTGGCTCGGATCAGCAACCCACGATATTTTCCCATCAGTAATCCTCCTTGACTTCATCGCGGATTTTATCAATGGCGCGATTTTTATAGTAAGTGACCGTGGACGGCTTTACGTCCATCTGTGTGGCGGTTTCCTTGACGGACAGCCGCTTGACATACAGGCAAATCATAACCTCACATTCTTTGGACGTGAGCAGATGCAAGTGCGTCTTGAGCGCTTCCCAAAACAACAGGGCTTCAATTTCATCTTCTGCCGTGCTGCTTTCTTGGGCAGATTCTTTCTCGGCATCGGACAGGTCCTCGTAAGGAATCTCCCACTCTTTGTTCTTCTTCAGTTGGCTCAAATAGTCAGCACGACGGTTGCGTAGCGCCGTACTCAAATATTTGCTGAACCTTGCTGCAAGCAAGGCATCCTCACCATAAGTCCAATACTTATTGGCATTTTTTTTATTTGCCATTGTTGCCTCCAAAATTTTGAGTTTCACTTAAACGACACTCAAAATCGGAGGAGCGCGGGCATTATAAATGTTACGTTTTAACGAGTGATTTGTTGAAGGCAAACACAAAGAAAGGCCCGACAGCCGAATAAGCTGTCGGGTCGAAAAACTAATGTAATTGTACTTACATCGAATTTTTTTACGCTGGTGAGGCCCATGACGTGGTCTATTGCTTATTGGAAATCCGATGCGTTTTAATTACGTTGCTCTAAATAAACTCGAGCCTCGTATGGTTTCAAGCTGGAACCTTGATCTGCATAATTGCTGATCAGCAATGCTCCTTTTCTATATTCTTCAGGAATCACCTCGTTCAATTTCTTTGCACGGAAATTGCAGATAACATAAAGTGTCTGATCTTTCCATGTTCTCTTATAAGCAAATACATCCGGGTCATCCGCCATAAGAAGTTGATAATCACCCTCGGCAAAAATAGGATACTTTTTACGAAGGGCAATGAGGGCTTTGTAATAGGCAAATACGGAATCTGCGGTATTACACTCTCCTGCGGCATTGATTTGCAGATAGTTCGGATTTACTTTTAGCCATGGCTCTCCTACAGTGAAACCAGCATTTTTACTGCCATCCCACTGCATGGGAGTTCTGGCGTTGTCACGCCCCTTGGCGTGAATAGAACGCATGACATCTTCCTCTGCATAGCCTTCCGCCAGTCTATCACGGTAAATGTGCAGCGTTTCAATATCACGATAATCCGATATATCATACGGCGCATTGGTCATGCCAAGTTCTTCGCCCTGATAGATGTAGGGCGTTCCCTGCATACCGTGCAGCAAGGTAGCGAACATCTTTGCAGATTCTACGCGGTATTTTCCATCGTCACCCCAGCGGGATACGATTCGCGGAAGGTCGTGGTTGTTCCAAAACAGGCTGTTCCAGCCGCAACCATGCAGCCCAGTTTGCCATTTACTAAGGACCTTCTTTAGCTCCATCCAGTCAAGCGGTTTCAAATCCCATTTTTCTTTTCCGGGGATCTGATCCAAACCAATGTGCTCAAATTGGAAAACCATAGAAAATTCCCGGCCGCTGGGGTCGCTGTAGATTTTCGCGTTATCCACATTGGCTCCCCACGCTTCGCCCACCGTCACAAGATCGGTTCCCCCGAAAGTATGGCGGTTCATCTCCCGGATATAAGCGTGTAGCATAGGCCCGTTATTCGTGATCTTCAAATCAGGTTCTTTGGCAATCTGATCAATCACATCCAAACGGAAGCCACCGACACCACGTTCAATCCAAAAATTGATAATTTTATAGATTTCTTCTCGAACTTTCGGGTTATCCCAATTAAAATCAGGCTGCTTTACGGAAAACTGGTGAAAATAGTATTGCTGCACATCCGGCACCCAAGTCCATGCAGAACCGCCGAAGCAGGCTTTCATGTCGTTTGGCGGCACTTCTTCGTTCCCATCCCGCCAGACATAGTAATCATGAAAAGAATTATCCCTGCTTTTCTTTGCTTCCAGAAACCAAGGGTGCTCATCCGAGGAATGGTTTAATACCAAATCCATAATGATGCGGATATTTCTCTTTTTGGCTTCACCAATCAGAGTATCCATATCGGCCAGCGTTCCGAACATAGGGTCAATATCACAGTAATCTGAAATATCATAGCCATTATCATCTTGCGGTGAACGGTAGACCGGGCTGAGCCAAATGGCGTCGATTCCCAAATCGGCTAAATAGTCTAAGCGACTGGTAATGCCCTGCAAATCGCCGATTCCATCGCCGTTGCTGTCTTGGAAACTGCGTGGATAGATTTGATAGATTACCGCACTTTTCCACCACGGACTTTTTGCGGTTGCCATAGTTGATCACACTCCTTTAAGCGGATTTGGAAATATGAACGCAGTCAAAATTGATGTATCCGTCATCTGCATTGCCGCTGTAAACCACCATACCCAGTGTAACGCAAAGAGAAAGTGCAATGGAAGACATCTTTATAAAATGATGCTTTTTCATATTGTTTCCTTTCTTGTGTCGATCCAAATGGTTGTCCAATAGTTCAGGCTTGGTACGGTAAAGTCAATAAATTTTCCGGTTTTTGTTGCTCTTTCTGTAAACGAAAGCTCTATTGCGTCCATGTTTTCCCCGTCGGGAGTGCTGAAGCAAATCTTTTCAACCGGGGTATCAACCTGCACGGTAAACTTTATATCCTTTTGGATGTTTGGTTCTTCTTTACCCTCGTTCCAGTAATCCTCGCTTTGGCCGCACAGGTTGAGTAAATAGATGCACTTGCGATAATCTTTTTCACGGAGAATCATCCAGATTTTCCCTGCTTCACCGTAGGAACTCACCTTATGGCTGGTGCATTGATACTCATAGTTATCCCACCCGGTATGGGTCATCGTCACGTCCTGCAATTCTGGATCAAAGAACAAATTTTCATACCGAATCATATAGTCGTAGTATCGTCTGATGGCTTCGGCTTCGGAATCGCTGAACTTTGTATAATCGCTGTAATACCCCTGTGTCAGAGCCGTTTGGTTTTCGCCGGTCAAAAGATGTGTGGCACCATTTGAGACAATGCTTCCCATCAGCAACTTGGCTGCTGGGAGGGCTTTTTCACGTTTGCCTTCCCGGAATGGTTTCAGATAGGCTGCCAAAATAGTGCTCTTATCATCTTTGGCATAAGTTCTTGCATCCCGGATAAGCTGCGCGATGCTTGCATACCGGTCGTAAGGAGGCCACACCTCAATATAGACAGCATCTTGCTTTCTATCTGCGGTTCTCTGGACAGGCCATGCTCCGACATTGTTAAAAATCAAATAAGGTTCTTCCTCACCATGTACATTTTTGCGCGTTTCATCAATGAGAGTGGGAAGTTCGTCCTCCAATTTGATTTTCTTCGGGATTGCATCCAAATGAGAATATGCCGTTTTGGGAAATCCATAGGTGTCCATGTGGATGCCGGAAAATCCCATCATGCTAATTGCACTTTGGTATTCTTCAAAAAGATGTTTCCTCCAAGGCGAGCCCTCCGCAATATTCATGATATAGAACACATCAATAAATACAAACGGTTCCTGACAGGAATTGTAAAACGCCCATGTCGGATGCTTTTCAAAAAATGGTTTGCTGGCGGCGTACACAGCACCGTATGCGGTTGGGTGCATCCCCAGCGCTTTTGCCTTTGCGATTTTTGCTTTAACTGTACTGCCGGAGATTTCCTTGCCCATCATATCATGGTAATCTTCTTGCGGAGCCACAAGAGAATCGTGGCGGTAAGACCAGTCATAGAATTGTACCAGATTGATGTGGCATTTTAACAGCCATTCCAATGCACCATTGTCTCGGTCTTTTTCTGTGAAGTCGCTTAAGAATCCATACCGTAAAAGTTTTCTAGGAGATTCTGCAACATCAAAGGCGGTCTGCAAAATTGGTTTTTCCAAATCATTCTGCTGATAAACATTTACGCCATATCCTGCAAAAGTAGCAGAGAAAGCGCCTATGGATACCGTTGTTTTGTTCTCGGTCAATACAATGTTTTGCTCCCATACCGTTTTGGAGAGGAGCAGTACCCGGATATGGACAGAGATGGGCAGTACATCATCACAGATAAGGCAAAGGGTTACAGTTTCATTTGTACTAAACTGTGCTTTTGACGGATAAATGTCCATTCTATAGCTCCTTACCCCTTAATCGCACCTTCCGTAAGACCCTTCATCAGGCTCTTCTGGAAAATAAGGAAAATCACAACGACCGGCACAATGGCAATGACCGCCGTAGCTGCCATCAGATTCCATTTGGCTCCTGCGAACTGCTGGAAATAGACGGACAGTGCCTGCGGCACATTATGCTTTGCACTGCTTTGCAGGAAAAAGACCGCCTGCGAGTAGTTATTCCAGATGCCAAAGCCATTCAAGATGACAACCGCAGAAATGGAGGGCATCAGCAGCGGAAAAACAATACGCCAAAATGCCATAAAAGGCGTACAGCCATCAATAACGGCTGCTTCTTCAAGCTCTCTCGGCAAAGCACGGATAAAACCGGAGAACACAAAGACCGCCTGCGGCAATGCGAGTGTCGTACAAACACAAGCCATGCCCCATAAGGTATTTACCGCTTTGATTTTAATCATCAAAGTATAAAGCGGCACCGTATTGATAATGCCGGGAATCATCATGCAACAAAGCATAATGTTGAACACCATACGGTTGAATTTGTTCGGGTATCTGGCAACAGCATAACCGGCCATTGCTCCAAGGAAAACAATCAGCAGCAATGCGGTCAAGGTAATGATACCAGAGTTGATCATAGCTCGGCCAATATTGGATTTAGCCCATCCCTCTGCATAGTTTCCGAAATAGAAATCCGGGATCAGAACATTGCCATCGTACATGTTGCTGCCGGGTTCGTTCAGAGACAAAATCAGCAGCACTACGAATGGGCAAAGGCAGAGCAGACAAATCAGAATAATCGCCAAATAGCGCGGGAAAGTTGCTTTCGATTTCATTTTAGCCACCACCAGTTATCAATCTTTCGTGCGTGTCAGGCGCAACGAAATTAAAACAGGAATCAGAACAATCAAGAACATAATCATGGCAACTGCCGTAGAATAGCCTGTTTTGCTGCCGTAACACATACGCATAATGTAAATACTTAATGTTTCCGTCTGATAACCGGGACCGCCACTCGTCAGCGACATTACAATGTCGAACACAGAGAGCGAACCGATGATGTTAGTAACCACATTGATACGAATGGAAGGAACCAGCAGCGGCAGTGTAATAAATCGGAAGCTCTGCCAGCCAGTGGCGCCATCGATCATAGCTGCATCATACAAATCTTGCGAGATGTTCTGCAAGCCTGCCAAATAGATAATCATCGTCATGCCAGCATACTGCCAAACATTCACGAGAACAAGCACAACGATTTCTGAAGTATAGCTGCTCATCCAGTTGGGGAACCATTCGGGATGCCCCATCTGATTCAGCAAATTGAAAATAACGCCGCGCCCCGGCTGGAGAAGCAGATACCAAATATAACCCATAATCAGGGGGCTGATGATAGCGGGCATATAAATGCAGGCTCTTGCAACGGATTTTCCTTTGAACTTACTGTTCATCAGAAGAGCATACAGCAAGCCGACAATATTAAGTAGCGGCGCACTGCCTAACGCGAACAGAACGGTCGTCTTTATATCCGAAATAGCACGGCTATCCTTGAAAAAGTCAACAAAGTTTTTCAGACCTATAAATTCAGCTTGCCCGTAGCCATTCCAGTTTGTCAGGCTCATGCCAATGCCTTTTGTCAACGGATAAATAAAGAAAAGGCAATACAAAGCAAAAGCGGGTACAGCCATAAATGTATGTAAACCGATTTTTCTATTTTTCATGTAATACACCTGCATTTACAAGTAAGAGGCGCACCGTGGATTATGCGGTGCGCCTCTGCTTGTATGTCACCTATTGAGATTTGATACGCACGACTTAGAAGGAGAAAAGAGTCGTTTTAAGATGCCATACCATCCGTCCAGGCTTTCTCATAAGCCTCGGCAAACTCGGCAGGAGTATACTGACCAGCCAGCAGTTCCTGCACCATACGGCCTGCATCGTCGCCAGAGAAACCGGCAGGCTTCTCATTGGTGAAGCCGATATTGGCAGCGCTCTTCAGGGCAGCATTGACTTCCTTCACGACGTTTTCAGGTGCCCACTCAGCATCAACATCGGTAAATGCGCTGGGAGCCTTGGCAACTTCGCTGTACTTCTTCTGATTTTCAGGGCTAAACAGGAAGTTCAGGAACTCGATGCACTCTTCTTTGTGCTCGGTCGTTGCAGAAATGCAGTAGCCGGAATCTTCAGCGCTCAGAACAACAGGCTTGGAGTTGGGCATATAAGCGGGATACGGTGCGAAACCGATCTTATCTGCCATATCGGGGTTGGCTTCGAGAACGCTGGACAGCGCCCACATACCATTGCTGAACATGGCGGCCTTGCCGTTTGCGAAGTCCTGTACGCAGTTGTCGTTCGTGGCAGTCAGCACGTCAGCGTTGATGAGGCCCTTATTTTGGAGATCGACCAGATCCTCACCAAAAACAGCCATCGGACCATCTGCTGCTGCAAACTGGAGCTTGTCCTGATCGTTGGCCAAGAAAGCCTTCTTAGCGTCAACAGCGCCCAGCGTGGACTTGATGTAACCATGAGGCAGGAACTCAATCAGGTGGCCAAGGTGCCAAGCCTCACTACCGAAGATGAACCACGGAGTAACATCAGGTTCTTTCTCCTTGATGGTCTCCAGCATGGTTTCAAAGTCTGCCCATTCGGTCGGGAACTCGGTATAACCAGCTTCGCTCAAAATATCCTTGTTGTAGAAGAAACCGGCCATCGTCATGTTCGTGCAGATACGATAGACATTGCCAGAGCTTACATCCGTGCAAGCGGCCTTCATATCCGGGGACATACGATCCCAGAACTCGTTCAAGTCCGAGATGTCCATGTACTTGCCTTCATCGACAAAGCCCTGTTCGTAGGTGGTCATGATGTCAGGTACTTCGTTGGAGGCGAATTTGATCTTGATGACGTTGCTGGCATCTTTCTGATATTCTTGCTCAACAACGATATGATCCTGAGAAGCGTTGAACTCATCGATGATTTCGTTCATCACATCGATAGTTTCGATTTTGCCGGTAAAGAGTTTGATATTTACTTTTTCACCGGAGGTTTCGGTGCTTTCTGCCGTAGAGGTGCTTTCAGCTGGGGTAGAATCTGCACTGCTGGATGCCGTGCTGCTGGCTGCGCCGCCGCAACCGGCCAACGTGCCGCCGAGCATTGCCACTGCCATCGTCATTGCAGCGAACTTACGAAGTTTCATAGTATTCTTCCTTCCTTATGTGATTTGAATTTCAAATTGATCAGTTTGAAATTCGGAAAATCATTTGGAAGCGCGCCTTCCTTATGTCTCTATTGTACCACAGTCGTAATTGTAATAAATACCCAAAATTTTAGATAAAGGTTTCTCTTTTTTGGGAATTTAGCTTTTCCCATTGCACATTATGTCCTCATGAGTTTATAATTATTATGGAAGGAGGGTGCCGAAATTGACCCCTTACAAATCGAAAAAATCTTTTAAGACCCGGTTGGTCATTGCCATCAGTATTGTAAACCTCGCCGTCATTTTGGCGATTACTTACCTTACCTACCGTTGGAATGCACAACAATTACAAGAACAGACGATTGCCCAAACCCAACAAACAATAGAGCAGGCCGGAACCAACGTCAGTACTTATATGGACGAGTTGTATCGCCTTACGCTCACCCCTTATTATAATGATGAAGTTCTTTCTCAACTAGAGTATTCACCAACGAATTCCCGCGACAAACTAAATTCCAAGCGCATCGTAGAAGGATTTCTTTCCTCGGTTATGACTCTTCCGCGAAGTGAAATTCTTCGTGTATACATAGCAAACGATGATTCGCTTTACAGCTATACGCGCACCCCGAACGACATGCCAGACCTTGCCACTTATGCTGAAAGCTCTTGGTATAACGAAGCAAAAGAAACCACCAAACCTTTGTTTATTGAGCCGCACATGGAAAGAGTGTACGGTGAAAAGCCAACCACCGTATTTTCAGTCGTTCGCCAGCTCAGAAGCAAAAACGATAACAGCAAAACCATCGGCGTTGTAAAAGTCGATGCGGATTATTCCGGTATCAGTAAAATTTGCAATAAAATCAATCTAAATGCAGGAGGTCTGCTTTTAATTGTAAACTCGCAGAATCAGGTGTTGTATCGCTC
>ENA-UOOA01002973-UOOA01002973.1-human-gut-metagenome-genome-assembly--contig:-P61old-NODE-2973-length-22330-cov-26.744961_pt1 | contig 22330 bp, 16 predicted proteins | sample MGYA00242467_ERZ724014 | MGnify/ENA metagenome assembly ERZ724014 | reverse complement strand
CCACGTCAGCCACATCCTCGACAAGCTGGACGTGAAGCGCCGGGCGGAGGCCAAGACCGCCGCAAAGAAGCTGCGGCTCGTTCCGGATGATCTATAAATGCTATGCCTGTGCCTGAACGGGCTGGATATAAACCCTATACACATATCCTAAAGGAGGATCTTATGAAAAAACGAGTATTGAGCCTGCTGATGGCGCTGACGCTCTGTCTGACGACGCTGCCCACGGCAGTCTTCGCCGACGTCACGGAGAACGGCGAAGGAAGCGGCGGGACGCACTACGTCGCGGAGAGCGGCGGGACGCAGTATGAAACGGTGCAGGAGATCTTGGACAATATGGAGGAAGGCGAGATCACGCTGCTCGACAGCGTCACGGAAGACCTCACCGTCTACGCCGCGACGACCATCCACATGAACGGGCACAGCATCACCGGCAATATTGATGCCACGGACAGTCTGACGCTGAACGGCGGCACGGTCGATGGTACTGTGAAGGTAGGCGGCGGCACGCTCAACATGACCGCGCCCGCCGAAGCGGAAGCGGCCATTACCGGCGGGCTGAACGTGGTTTCCGGCTCTGCTTCTGTCAGCGGCGCGAAGGTCGGCGTGAAGGGCACGCTGTACTTCGATGGCAAGGATATGCTGATCTCCGGCGCAGTGAAGGCGGTCGAGCTGGATAGCGCGGCAGAGCCTGCCGCCAAAACGCTCTACGGCTCCGCCACAGTGAACGGCGATACCGCTGCGGAAGCTGGCTTTGACACCGATACCTATAAAGTAGGCGGCGAAATCGCAAAGAAGCTGACCAACAAGCAGGTGGGCAGCACCACACCCGCAGCGCCGAGCCTGACGCTGACCGAAACGAGCAAGAGCCTTACCGCGGGCAAGACCGCCATGTTCACTGCCAATTATACCGGCACGGACACGCTGAACGCCTATGTTCAGGGCAACGCGGTCAATGGCTACTTTACCATCAGCCAGAAGAACAACGGCGACGGCACTTATACCGTCTCCGTCAAGATCGATGAGGAAACGCCCGGTGGCACGTACACGCTGTTCGTTCACGAGGTGGGGAACACCTCCGTGCAGGCAAGCGCCACCATCACCGTCACCGGCTTGCAGGATGCAGCCGAGGTGAACGGCAAACAGTACAAGTCTCTCCCCAGGGCGCTGAATGCGGCACGGGACGGTGACACCGTCAAGCTGCTGGCCAACCATGTGACGGATGCAGACGCCCTCAATGCGCTCGGTGAAGATTTTACGTTCGAACAGTATGCTTCCATCGTACCCGTTGTCACCAAAACCCTGACGCTCGATCTGAACCACAAGACGGTCGACTACCTCGAGGTTGGATTCTCAGAGACTAACGAGGAAACGCAGAAAAAAGAAACTCTCGCGACAGGCAACCTGACTGTTACAGGCGAGGGCGCTTACGGCAGAATTTCAAATCTCATGTTCATGGCCGGCGCACTGGACATCCAGAGCGGCGAGATCGGCGGTTCAGAAGGCGCGGGACTTGTCTGCGACGTGAACAGCGGCACTGCGACCATCAGCAACGGCATGGTGTATGGCCTCACCGTATTGGAGGGTGCAGCCGTCACCGTCAATGGCGGCTCCAAACACGCGGGTGAATGGGTTGTCGCTTCCGGCGCCACGCTGAACATTACGGACGGCACGTTTGGCGAGGTGCAGTTCACGCGCAACGGAACCATCGCCATCAGCGGCGGCACGTTCAAAAGCATTAAGAGCTACATCGCAGAAGAGTTGCAGCCGCTCATGTCCCTGTTGGATACGCAGAAGGTGCACGCTTTCTACAAGGGCGACGACGTGCAGGACGGCAATGCAAAGGAGTTGGCCAACGTAACCGTCAAGGAGCACACCCACACCATGTTGAACAACAAGTGCGCCTGCGGCTTTTCCTGCACCCACACAAACGCCGAGGGCACGAGCACCATCGACAAAGACGGCAAGTGCACGGTCTGCGGGACGCAGTTTGCGGCCGGCATCGGTGAAACCTATTATACCGATGTGCCGTCCGCGCTGAATGCGGCAGCTGACGGTCAGACCGTCAAGCTGCTGGCAAACAAGATGCTGCCTGACGGCATATATGTCAGCAAGACCCTCACGCTGGATTTGGACGGACACAGTCTGGATGGATACAGCTTGAATGTGGGCGGCCTTACGCCCACGAGTCAGGTTCGCACCGGTAAACTGACGGTCATTGACAGCAGCGGCGGCAACGGCGCGGTGGGCGTGACCGTGCGGGACGGCGGTACGCTGGTATTTGATCCGGGGAATGACAATACCACTCTGCTCCAGCTGGAGGTTTGGGGCGGCACGGTCGAGCTGTACGGCGGAAAGATTTTGAGAAGCGGTCTGCAGCTGAATAACGGCATCACATTGGGTGATCTACTTCCCCAGAAAGCGGGGCTTGCTTACTACCGTGGCGACACGCAGCTCACGTTGGTGGAAGCCGCTTCCAAGACCTGCGACCTGGTGGTAAAGTTGTGCAGCCACGGCGGCAAGAACGGCTTTGATGGCACCAACTGTCCCTACTGCAACGCGCCCGCGGTGGCTGAAACAGCCTTGAACAATGGCGAGGGCAGCAGACTGCTGCGGAGATTTGCTGATTTGCAGACAGCCCTTGACGCAGATAGAGACGGCGGCGCAAAATTTAAGCTGCTGGCCGACGTGACCGGCGATTACACCATCGACGGCACGCAGAACACGGGACTTGACCTGAACGGTCATTCCATCAAGGGTACTGTGACGGTCAAGGCGGCTACAGGCAACAATACCACCACTTTCAGCAACACAAAAAACACGACCACAGCCAGCATTGATAAGGTCGTTGCCTACAAGGGTGCAAAACTCGCCGGGTCGAAATATCCCGCCGTGATCGGCACATTGACGTTGGCAGAGGGCGCGACGTGGAAAAATATTCTGAATGACACAGCACTTGGATACAAGGTGCTCAACGCGGACGGCACCCACAAGTGGTATGCCCGGGATGATGTCAACGGCTCGCAGTTGAACAATGTTATCATCAATAGACTGCCCATCACCTCCAAGACCCTGAATCTGAAGGTCGATGGTAAGAACCTGACCGGCAGCTCGCCGAAGGTGGAGCGCGGCACGACCGTCCAGCTCTGCGCCAGCTGCAATACGAAGGGCGCGACGGTGACGTTCTCCATCCTGAAGACGGGCGAAACAACGCCCATTACGCTGTCGGGCAGCGATGTGAAATATACGACAGTCGGCACTGGCAACACCAAATTCTACGTCGCGGAGTACACCTTCAACGATTTCGGCAGCTACACGATTTCCTTCACCGCCGCCAAGGACGGCTATACGGTGCAGAGCGCCGAAAAGAAGCTGACCGTCACCAAGGCCGCCATCCCGGCCAGCGCGATCACCGCACCCGCGGCAAACGCCCTGACCTACAACGGCAGTGAGCAGCTACTCGTCAGGGAGGGCAGCGTGGACGCGAAGTACGGCGAGATGCAGTACCGTCTGGGCACGAGCGGCGGCTTCAGCACTGCCACTCCCACCGCCGCCGATGCCGGAACGTACACGGTCTATTACAAAGTCGTAGGAGCTGAGGGCTACAATGACACCGCTGCTAAGTCCATAAAAGTAACCGTCAGCCCGGTGAAGATCAAAGGCATCTGCAACGTCGCTTCCGTCTCCAAGACCTACGACGGCAGCGCAAGCGTTACGCTTCCCAAGGCCAATCTGGCGTTCCTCGATGCTGCGGGCAACATGATTTCCCTCCCCGAGAGCGCTTATACGATCACGGACGCCCGCTTTACCACGCGGCAGGATGACTTTGCCTATGAGGATTCGCCGGACGCCGGCACGAAAGAGACCATTTCCTTCACTCTGACGCTCACAGATTCCAACTACGTGTTCGAGGGCGAGGCGGCGAACGTCAGATCGGACAACTTCAATTTCACCTCCAATGATGACCGCTTCAAGATCGATCAGGCCACTGTGACCCCGGCTGAGATCACGCTGTTTGTTTATAACGACGTGGCAAAGACCTATACGCTCGATCTGGCCACGCTCCTGCCGGAGCTGACTTCGGGCTGCGACTACGGCAAAATCAAGTATCAAGGGTGTGATTACCATTTTACGGATAGCACCTACCTCGACAGTAACAACGGTATGTTCGTGTCAAACGAGGGCGTTCTGACTCTGCCCATCGTGGCCGCGCACTCCGCAGAGGTGAACAAGCAGATCGGCACGATAACCGCCCCAGTTGTAACCGCGAACTATCAGCAGTTTGAGCTGACCATCAAGGTCGTTATTGGCGAGAAGATCACGCCCGTAAAGTCAGATGACTTCAAAATCAGCGCGACGGGCATCACCTACCGCCAGACATTGGAAAACAGCACGCTCACAGTCAAGGGCACGATGAAGGACCCCACCACAGGAAAAGAGGTCCCGGGCACCTTCGCGTGGAAGAATAAATACGACAGACCCATTAACACCGGCGATGTGTACTTCGATTGGACATTCACCCCGGCGGAAGGCTACGAGGAATACGCAGCCGTAACCGACATCGTGAAAGTCCCCGTCGCCCCCAAGTCCATCGAGGGCGCAGCCATCACGCTGGAAAAATACGAATTCCAGTACAACGCGGCGGAGCAATCGCCGGAGATCACCGGCGTGACGCTGGAGGACTGGGATGAAACAAGAATCACCTACATTATCAAAAGCGGCGGCTCGGCCACCGATGTCAGCGACAGCATCACCCTGACGATTGAAGGTACCGGCAACTACACCGGCACGGCCACGGTCGAGTGGAAGATCACGCCAAAAACCGTGACGCCCACGATGAAAGTCGCATCCTGCACCTACACCGGCGACGCGCTGAAGCCGGCCGTGACCCTCGAGGACGGAGATGCGGTCATTCCGGAGGGAGAATACACGGCAGAGTATTCCAACAACACCAACGCCGGTACCGGCCGGGTGACCATCAAGGACGTTGAAGGCGGCAACTACGTTATCCAGGGAAGCACCCAGGACTTTCCCATCAACAAGGCCACAGCACCCGAAGCTGCCAGCGGCACGCTGAGCGTGATCAACGGCACGCAGCGGACGTACACCTATGACTTCGCGCAGCTGCTGCCCGCCGCGCCCCATGGAGATTACGGCACTGTGCGCTACGATTTGGGGAATCGGCAGACTGCTATCCACTTCACCGCTCATGGATATTATATCGACCCGGAGATAGCGGAATTTGAGGGGAGCAAGCTGACTTTGGTAGGTCTCTATGCGAAAGATGGAACAGCGACCGGCCAGATCGGTACCGTCAAGGTGAATGTCACCACCACCAACTACGCAGACTTTCAACTGACGCTCGTCCTCAAGGCGGTAGACCGGATCACGCCCGTGGCGGATGGCAGCATCACCGCAAGCAAAATCACCTACGGTCAGACGTTGAGCGAGAGCCGGATTTCGGGCACGATGAAGGATCCCACCACCGACGCAGCGGTTGAAGGCACCTTCTCGTGGCAGCAACCGGACGATACGATTCTGGATGCGAGTACGCTTGGCCATGATATCGGATGGACGTTCACCCCGAAGGATGGAAATACCTATGCGGAAGCGACCGGCACCGCAACGGTCAAGGTCGACAAGGCCCAACAGTACGGCAAGGTCAGCATGAAATTCTACATTTACGGCGAGACGCCCAGCACGCCCAGCCTGACAGACCGGACGGGTGACGGAAGCGTGACCTACTACTATAACACCACCAATTCCAACAGCGGCGGCACAGAGTGGAAGAACATTCAGCCGGACACGCTGAGCGCCGGAACCCGCTACTATATGTACGCAGAGCTTGGCGAGACGGAGAACTACGAGTCGTTCACCACGGATTGTGTGAAGTTTTGGGTAATGAAGGCGATACCGACCTGCACGAAGCCCACCGGCCTGACAGCCAAATACGGCCAGAAACTCAGCCAGATCGCTCTGCCCAATCCGGAGGGAAATACACCCGGCACATGGCGCTGGCAAGAACCGGAGACGGTGCTGGATCAACTGGGCACCCGAAGCTTCTATGCTGATTTCAAGCCCGACAATGAGACCTATAGCGAAGTGCTCAACGTCGCCATTGACGTGACTGTCGGACCGGCGGATGGCGGCAGCCTCAAAACGGTCGAGCTGGCGCAGAAGTACACGGACGCCTCGGAGCACACCTACAAACCAGACTGGTCAGGGCTTCCCGGCGGACAAACGTGGAGCTATAACAGCGAATACAGCGTCAGCACCGGCTCGAATGTCGCACTTACCGGGCATGATTTCGAAGCGGACGGCAGTTTGCTGACCTACGCGATTTCCGGCGGCAAGGCGGGCGACAAGATCACCCTCACCCTCAAGGCGTCCTGCGACAATTATAAGGATTTCACCATCACGCTGAACATCACCCTGACAGAAAAGGACGATCAGAAGGCGTTGACCATCACCGGTGCGGGTAGTGTGGTCTACGGTCAGACACTGACATTGACAACCACTGGCGGCAACGGCACAGGCGCTGTGACCTACCGCATTGACACTGCGCACAGCACCGGCGAAGCGGCCATTGATCCCAATACCGGCGTTCTGACTCCCGTCAGGGTCGGCTCTGTGAGTGTCATCGCTGCCAAGGCGGGCGACAACGACTACAACGATGTCACCAGCGCCCCCTTCGTGCTCATGATTAAACCGGCCACGCCTACCGGCGAGCCGAACTACACCAAGATCACCACCGGCGGCAAGACGCTGAAGGACGCGGCACTGACCACCAAGGGAAGCACTCTGGATCCCAATGACGGCAAGCTGGAATGGCTGGATGACAAGGGCAATGCTCTGCCCGACGATACCAGGGTCAAAGCCAACACGACCTACAAGTGGCGCTTTACGCCCACGGACACCAACTACACGACCCTGACCGGCGAGATCGAGCTGCTGTATCACAAGTCCAACGGTGGTGGCGGCAGCGGCTACAGCTACTACACCATCGAGGCAACCGCCGGGGCTGGCGGCTCTATCTCTCCCTCCGGCAGCGTCAGCGTCCGTGAGGGTAGAGATCAGACCTTCACCATCACCCCGGATAAGGGCTATGCCGTCTCCAATGTCAAGATCGACGGCAAGAGCATCGGCGCGGTGAAGTCCTACACCTTTGAGAATGTCAGCAGAACCCATACCATCGAGGTCGTCTTCGTCAAGGGAACTGCCAGCGCCCGCACCGGAGACAACAGCAATCTTTCGCTGTGGAGCACCCTTCTGCTGGCAAGTACCCTTACGCTGGCCGGCGCTGTCCACTACAAGAGAAAACGCGCACGATAATCGCCTTATCATGCCTTAAAGGCAACAAACAGCTCAGCTTCCGGGTATTTGGCTGGAAGCTGAGCTGTTCCCTTTTCGCTGCAAGAAGCAATCAATGGCATTTTATGGTAGACGGTTACAACGGCTTCATCATGCTGGACAAGAACGACAGTCCGAAGGTCGCTTTGCACATCGAGAATGCAATGCGCTGGGCAAAGAAGTATCAAAAGCTGCATCCAGACAAGCCTCTGCCGCACATCACGCCTTATGTGTTCCGGCATACCTGCTGCACGAACATGAATTTTATCCTTTTGGGAATTGCGGAATTCATATTGGCGGGTATATTGGCCGCGGGAACATTTGCTCTGGTATTGGGGTCAAAAGACACAGAAGAGTTTGTTGATAAGACAATCTCCAATCGTCATGAGAAACATGTAAATTCGATTTATCGGACGGACGGGATGCAGGAAACGGCATAAGAATAATGTGAAAGGAGTTGGCCTTATAACGAGGCTGCCTGTTTTCTTTTGTGCCTGCCGCAGCCAGTTCCATGTGGGGTTCAGTGGTGTGAGACGGAGAATTTGAAGCAGGAGACGGGGCAGCGCACAACGGCGCAGAGAACATGGTGGGAGGCGCGGGCGCTGGCAGATCGGTTTATTTGTGAAACAGCGGCACTTGTCCGCGTTTATGAGGTGCTCAGCGGACCTCAACCAAATTTTTTTAATTCCAAATGCAATAAAACGCCCTTTCCGCGCATTACACGGATGACAGGAGAAAAAAGCCCATGCTCAGTATGCTGATGACAACCGAATATGCGCCGGCGGAGGATCGACACGAGCTGCAGCAGTTGTTGCTCCACATTGCCGGCGGGGAGCGTGACGCGCTGGCGGCGCTGTATCAGCGCACGCGGACGGCGGTGTACGGCCTTGCGCTGTCCTACCTCAAAAACGCGCAGGACGCGCAGGATCTTACGCAGGACGTCTATGTGCAGGTGTGGGACTGCGCGGCGCAGTACCGTCCCACCGGCTCGCCCATGGGTTGGCTGCTGACTGTGTGCCGCAGCCTGTGCCTGATGCGCCTGCGGCGGGAGGAACGCCATGCCGCCCTCAGCGAGGAGGAATGGGACGCCATTCCCACGCAGGAGTGCGGACTGGACGCCGACGAGCGCGCGCTGCTGCAAGGCGCATTGGCAAGACTCGCTGACGAGGAGCGGCGCATTGTGCTGCTCCACGCGGTCACGGGCATGAAGCACCGGGAGATCGCGGCGCTGCTGGAGCTGCCGCTTCCCACCGTCCTGTCGAAATATCACAGAGCATTGAAAAAGATGCGCAGCTTTCTGGAAGGAGATGACGCCCGATGACCAATGAAAAAATGGAGCAGAGACTGGCTGCGGCGCTTGAAAAGACCGCGCCGGACGATGTGAGCGGCGTTCTCTCCCGCTGTGAAGCGCGGAAAGGAACGGTAATTCCCATGACAACAAAGAAAACGGTAAATCGAAAATGGACAACGCTGGTAGCTGCCTGCCTTGCGGTGATGCTGCTGTGCGGCGGAGGCGTGTTCTATCAGCAGGCGCATGCGGTGGCGTCCGTGGTGTCGCTGGATGTGAACCCCAGCATTGAACTGAAGGTCAGCAGGAACGAAAAGGTACTGGCCTGCGTGCCGCTCAACGAGGATGCAAAAGCCATCCTGGCGGATATGAGTAACGGGGCTGACCTCAAGGGCGCGAAGCTGGATGTGGCGGTGAACGCCATCGTGGGCAGTCTCGTGCGAAACGGCTATCTCGACAGTATTTCCTCCGCCATCATGATCTCGGTGGAGGACAAGGATGCAGCCCGTGCGGAAAAGCTCCAGCGTGAGCTGACCAGCGCCGTGGACGGTGTGCTGCAGACCAGCGAAGCGAAGGCCGCCGTCCTGACGCAGACGCTGACGCAGGACGCGGCGCGGGAGCAGCAGGCCCGGGAAAACAACATTTCCTCCGGCAAGGCGGCGCTGGTGAACCGCGTCCTCGCCATCAACCCGTCGCTGAAGTTTGACGCGCTGGCGAAGCTCTCGGTGGAGGAGCTGAAGGACCTTGCGGAAGCGGGCGCGCCCGCCATGCCCATCGGCAGGGATGCCGCCGCTTACGCTGCGGAGCAGTATGCCGGGACAGCGGCGTTGGACTCCGTCACAGCGGAGGTCGATTCCGAACTGGACGAATCCCCCGCACACTACGAGGTGGAGCTGCACACGGCATGGGGTGAGTTTGAGTACCTGGTGGACGCCTACACGGGGAAAGTGCTCAGCGGGCAGAAGGACTTGCTGGCCACAGCTCCCGCAGGGGATGAGGCGGCAAAGCCCACTGCACCGTCCGGCGGCGCGGATATCGGTCATGCCAAGGCGAAGTCCATTGCCCTGAACCACGCGGGCGTGAGTGAAAATGAAGCGTATGACATGGAGATCGAACTGGACGATGAGGACGGCACGCTCGTCTATGAGGTCGAGTTCAAATCCGGCGGCATGGAATACAGCTACGAGATCAACGCCGCCACCGGCGCGATTCTCACGCACGAGACAGAGATAGATGATTGATGCGAAAGCTGAAGGTATGCGGTGCAGGCGTACTTGCGGGGCAGAGTAATATTTAGAAGCGCAGAAAATACCATCAGTTAACAAGGGCAGACACGCCTGTCACCGCGCCTTTTCGGCGATTTTTGCCCTTTTCGCCTTGGCGGGCACGCGCCCGCCTGCGTCTCAAAAACCAAAAATCCCTGGAAAATCCATCGCTGACAGGTGCGGAGCAGTTTTGCCGGAGCAGAAATGTGTCCAGACAAGAAAAGACCCGCAGGGAATACTTGCCGTATTGCCAAGGGGCTTGACGCAGTATGGGCGCATTTCTGCCCGTCAAAACCGTGTCTGCCCTTGTCAACTGATGGTAATCTGACCATAACATGACCTGCGCTTGGTGAACATGTAAACATATGGAACATATGGCAAGATGGCTTTTGCGTTTGCGGAAGCCATCTTGCCATATCATACATCGGCGCAGAAGCAAAAAGGCTCCCGGCAAGAGGTCATACGCTTCGCGGGTAATGGAAGCAGCCGGCGTTTGCGGGAAGATCACAATTTGCGGTGGTGAGCTTCAAATACCGCTTGCCTTTTTGTGCATGATATAATATACTATTGGTATGTGTACTAAAACGTTTGGGAAGAGGTGCTATTTTTGCGGAGAGACAGCAGTGAAACAAAAAGGAAAATACTGACCGTGTGCGTCCGTCTCTTTCTGGAGCAGGGGTATAAAAGTACCTCTGTCAGTCAGATCGTGGAGGAAGCAGGCGTGGCAAGGGGAAGCTATTTGAATCTGTTTCCGACCAAGGACAGAATTTTGCTGGAGCTGACCGAAACGATGTTCGGCGGACAGTTCGGCGTGGCGAGAAGCATTGCGGACAGCAAGCTGCCGCCGGTTTACGCCTATGCGGTGGAAACGGCGATACAGCTCACTCTTACCGAGCTGAACGAGAATCTGCGGGAAATCTACATCGAAGCCTACTCCCTGCCTGAAACATCGGAGTATATCTACCTGCATACCACGGCAGAGCTGAAGCAGATCTTCGGCGGGAATTTCCCGGATTACAGCGACAGCGATTTTTATGAGATGGAAATCGGCACGGCGGGGCTGATGCGCAATTATATGGCACGGAAATGCGACATCCATTTCCCGCTGGAACGCAAGCTCAGCCGCTTTTTGACGGCGACCATGCGGGTGTATCAGGTGCCGGAGGAGGAACAGGCAAGGGTGCTTGCCTTTATCCAATCACTGGATATCAGGGCAATTGCCACCAAGGTCATGTATAAGCTATTCGCCATGCTGGAGATGAAATACGATTTTAAGCTGTCGAGGGACGGAGAAACGGAGGTAACAACATGAAGAAACGAATACTTAGTATCCTGCTCATGTGCTGCATGGTGTTGACGCTGCTGCCGGTGCAGGCACTGGCGGAGGACTCGGCCTACACCGTGGGCGAGGATACCGGCGTATCAGCGCGGGCGCTTGCCAGAACCGCCGGAACAAAGCTGAAAGCGGACAACATCGCTACCTATGTCGCCAATGGCCTGGGCAGCGGCGTGTATACGCTGGCGGAGGACGTGACCATCTCCGGCACACTGCGGGTCACGGGCGAGGCCACGGTAGATTTGAACGGCTATGTGCTGCGCTATGCCGAAGAAGCGGAGCCGGGCAGCATCTTCCGCGTCACGGGGGGCAAGACCCTGACTATGACCGACAGCCGCCCTGCGGCGACCCATGAAGATGCCAAGCTCCCCGCAGGCGGCCTCATCACCGGCGGCGAGGGCTACCGGCGAGACTATGGCGCGGGACAGTCCTACAGTTACTATGGCGGCGGCGTGTATGTGGAGGCGGGCGCGTCCTTCGTGCTGGCGGGCGGCACCATCTATGCCTGCGGCGTCCAGAGCGGAGCGTTTCAAGCGTTTGGCGGCGGCATCTATGCCGAGGGCGGCTCCGTCACCATGACCGGCGGCGCCATCCGGAACTGCGTTGTCTCCGCCAACAACGGCGCCAACGGCGGCGGCGTATACATTTACTCCGGGGCTTCCTTTACCATGGAGGGCGGCGTCATCGCCGGCTGCTCTGCCATGGGCGGCGGCGGCATCTTTACATCCGGGAGTACCGTCCGGATCACCGGCGGCCGCATCGAGAACTGCAAGGCAAGCGGACGCGGCGGCGGCCTGTCTGTCCGCGGCCACGCAGACCAGATATCTGTTCTGGACGCTGCGATCTCCGGCTGCGAGGCGAAAAACGGCGGCGGCGTGGCTCTGATCGGCTTTGCCGAGCTGGAGCTGGGGGAGAACGCCCGCATCACGGGCTGCAAAGCCACCAACGGCGCCGCAGTCTATACGGATCTTGACAACCCCCTTACCGTCAACTATCCCGGCTGCTTCCTCTATGCCAACGGCGGCCGGGTGGAGGGCTCGGTGTATGTGGGAACGAACAAGATTGGCACAAAAAATAACTACTTAGACTCCGTAAAGGCCACCAACGCCATCGACCACACGGACGGGAAGCCTACCACAGTCTTTACCGACAATGTCTCCTGCGAGGGCGACATAAGGGGCGGTATTTTCCATGGCAGCGTCACCGTGACGGACTCTAATGGGGACATGGGCACAGCGTGGGAGAAATTCTGCGGCAACATCTCCGGCGGCAGCTTTTACAAACCCGTCCGCACGGAGTGCCATGTCTCCGGCGGCACATTTTATGGCGGTCTGACTCTGGAAAAGAACGCCAAGCTCAGCGGCAAGCCCATGAACACCGGCAGCGAGCTTACTGACAAGACCAACATCCCCAACCCCAACGGCAAGCCCGTCACCGTGACCTATGCTTACGGGGCTTTGGGCGGGATCTATGCCAAGCAGATCGTCCAGGCGGGCGAGACGGCCAAGACCCCCGCCGAACCGACAAGAGAGGGTTATACTTTCATCGGTTGGGATAAGGCGATTCCCGCAACCATGCCTGCGGAAAACATCACAATCACCGCACGGTGGAAAGACATCGAAAAGCCGATGGGCGAAATTATCATAGGCACAGATAAATGGCAGGAATTCTTAAACGAGCTCACCTCCGGGCTGTTCTTTAAGGATGCGCAGGAGGTAACGATAAACGCAGCCGACAACAGCGGAACCGTATTTATCTCCTATTTGGTGACCGATCAGGATCTCTCCGAAGAGGAGCTGAAATCTCTTGTGTACCGTGGGTACGATGAGCCGTTCCGCATAGAACCCAACGGAGAGTATATTGTTTATGTAATGCTTGTTGACGAGAGCCTGAACATAACCTATCTTCGTTCCGACCGCCTGACGCTTGATAATGTGCAGCCTGTCATCAGCGGCGTAGAAAACGGCAAGACCTATTGTGGAACACGGACGGTTACAATTACCGAGAAGTATATAGATACCGTCACCGTAAACGGCACGACGGTCGAGCTTGACGAAAGCGACAGCTTCCGCCTTGCTCCGGCAAACGGCGGACAGAAGATCATAGTTGCCGACAAGGCCGGCAATACCACAGAAATGACCGTGACGGTCAACGACGGGCACACTTACGGTGAATGGGTATCCAACGGCGACGGTACGCACACCCGAAAATGCACGGTAGACGGCTGCGCTGGCTCCGAAACCAAAGACTGCTCCGGCGGGAAAGCGACCTGTAGGGACAAGGCAAAGTGCGAGGCCTGCGGTGCGGAATACGGCAAGCTTGACGCGAAGAACCACGCCGACTTAAAGCATGTCCCGGCAAAGGCGGCGACCTGGGTCGCCGAGGGCAATATCGAGTATTGGTACTGCGAAGGCTGCGGCAGGTATTTCAGCGACAGGGACGGTACAAAGGAGATCAGAAGAGCCGACACCGTAACGGCGAAGCGGAAGAGCAGTTCCGCAGCGGCGAAGCCGGAGGACGATCCCAAATCGCCGGGTACCGGCGACACAAGCAACCTTGCGCTGTGGATCGCTCTGCTGTTTGCCAGCGGCGGCGCAGCCATCGGCACAGCGGTTGTCAGCAGAAGGAAAAAGTACAACAGATAATCGACTCGCGGGGCTATGAAAGCGTTCATCGATCAGGCCGCACAAATGAACCGCGCCGCATGACCTGCGAGGCGCGCAGGCAAGACGAACACAAAAAGCACTTTTCTGACAAGTTTGTATGGTGGAAGCTTTCCTTTGTGTGCTGTATAATGATGGCACAGACAAGGAGGTGGTCAATATGCTGGCAGAGAATCTGGCGCTCCTGCGAAACCTCCGCGGTATGACGCAGGAGGAGGTGGCGGAGGTCATCGGCATCTCGCGCCAGTCCTACTCCAAGTGGGAGCAGGGCGAAACGATCCCCGACATTGAAAAATGCGACCGGCTGGCAAAATTCTACGGGGTCGCTATCGATGCCCTCGTCCATCAGGATGAGGAGATCGGCAGGACGCGGGTGGCGCCCGCCCCGGTGGGCAAGCACCTGTGGGGAACGGTGGCGATGGGCACCAAGGGGCAGATCGTCATCCCCAAGGCAGCGCGGGATACCTTCCATCTGAGCGAAGGCGACCGCCTGGTCGTCCTCGGCGACGAGGAGCAGGGCATCGCGCTCATCAAGGCGGAGGTCTTTGAGGAGCGGATGCAGGAGGCCCTGCGTGCAGGTCAGAAATCCAACGAATAAAAGAAGGTGCGATCATGAAATGTCCCGAATGTGGAAAGGAAATGCGGGAGGGATACCTCTTTTGCAGCAAGGACGGCGCGTTCAGCTTTGCGAACGAGGTGCCGGGTGTATTTGAGAACGCGAAGAATGCCGATGGCTTTGTGAAGATCACAGACCTCAAGGCCAGCCACCGGACGAGAGTTCCGGCGTCCATCTGCGAGGAATGCAGGACGGTCATGCTCAAGTATTGAGCGAAGCTGCCGTTTCCGACCGAAAAAGTCCCCAAGCCGTTGCGTCAAAACGGCTTGGGGACTTGCTATATTTGCGCGGTTGAGGAAAGTGCTTCAGATGTTGTCTTATTAGACTTCTTTGCCCATCTGATAGGCCTGCTCCAGCGCGGGATGCCCGGCGATCTCGCCCACGCCGTTCACGCCGCCTGCGAACACCGTGCCTGCCAGTGTGCAGCGGGGGAAGCAGTCCACCCAGCCCTGCACGGCCTTTTCGGTCCCATCGAAGGTCTCCGGCGCGTCCTCCGCCGCCGTCGCCAGCAGATAGGCTTTCGTAAAGGCGTAGTCGCTGTCGTACAGCGGGTTGGCGCGATCCAGCAGGGTCTTGAGCTGACCGCTGACGCAGTAATAGTAGACGGGCGTCGCGAATACCAGCACATCGGCGTCGTGCATTTTGGCGATGATCGCCGCGGCGTCGTCCCTGAGGACGCAGTGTCCCAGCTCGTGACAGGCGAAGCAGCCCTTGCAGTAGCCGATCTGCTTTTCCCGCAGATACACGGTTTCCACCTGATGCCCTGCCGCCTGTGCGCCCTTGGCAAACGCCGCTGCCAGCGTCTCGGAATTGCCGCCCCTGCGGGGACTGGAGGAAATGATCCGTACCTTTTTATTCATCGTAAACCACTCCTTGCGTTTCAAGTTTCCCTGTTGTATTTTCATAATAGTACCTGCACCTGGCTTTCTGTCAAGATGCATTTGAAAATTTTTGCGCGGGAGAGGGCCGCGAAAAATGGTTGACATTTCCCGACGACACTGCTACCATGGAGCGGTACGCCGAAAAGGCGAATTTTGAACGGAGGTGAAGGTTCATGGATAGCTGCGGAAGTACAGGACGAAGCCGGATGTGCGGCGCGTGGGAATATGGGCTTCGGATGCGGTCATTCATGGACTTGAACTGACCACATTCCATTTTGTCGTGTTCTTCTGCACCGCATCTCAGGCGTCTTGCTGCGGCAACTATCGCTGAGGCGGTGCATTTTTGCGCCTATTTTCAGAGCCAAAGGAGGACACGACTATGATGAACAATATGGTAAAGAAGGATCTGACCCAGGATATCGGCAGCCGGATGAGCGGCAACTTTGTGTGCATCCGCGACACGCTGACCATCCGCGAGGCCATGAGCGAGCTGGTGCGGCAGGCGGGAGTCCACGACAACATCGCCACGCTGTATGTGGTGGATGCGGGCGGTGTGTACGCCGGCGCCATCGACCTGAAGGATCTCATCATTGCACGGGAAAACGATCGATTGGCGGACATCATCCGCCGCGGCTATCCCTACGTTTTCGCCAATGAGCGAGCGGCGGACTGCGCGGAGCGCATCGCGGACTACGAGGAGGACTCCCTGCCGGTGTTGACGGAGGACCGCCATATCGCGGGCGTCCTGACGGTGCAGGAGCTGGTGGAGCTGGTGGACGACGCCATGGGCGACGACTACGCCAAGCTGGGCGGCCTGACCTCGGAGGAGGACCTGCGGGAGCCGGTGCTGGTCAGCATGAAGAAGCGGCTGCCGTGGCTCATCGCCCTGCTGTTTCTGGGTATGGGCGTATCGTCCGTGGTGGGTGTTTTCGAGTCGGTGGTGGCGGTGCTGCCTGTCGTCATCTGCTTCCAGTCGCTGGTGCTGGACATGGCGGGCAATGTGGGCACCCAGTCGCTGGCCGTCACCATCCGCGTGCTGATGGACGAGAAGCTGACGTGGCGGGAAGAACTGGCCCTGCTGGGCAAGGAGATGCGGGTGGGCCTGCTGAACGGCGGGTGCCTGGGCGTAATGGCTCTGGCGTTCCTGGGCGTCTACGTCCGCGTGTGCAAGGGCTACGCGTGGCTGTCCGCATTCCTCATCTCCGGCTGCGTGGGGGTGTCGCTGGTGGTGGCCATGGTCATCTCCAGCCTGGTGGGAACTCTTATTCCTATGCTGTTCCACAGGATCCGCATCGACCCCGCCGTGGCCTCCGGTCCGCTGATCACCACCGTCAACGATCTGGTGGCCGTGGTGACCTACTATGGGCTGGCGCTGGTGTTTCTGGTGAATATGTTTCATATCTAAGGGAAAACGGGAAAGCTCTCCTGAGCTTTCCCGTTTTTATGCGAATTACTGCTGCTTCGTGACCTGACGGATGCCTACCAGGATCAGCACCGAACCCAGCAGCAGGGCGGGCGTCAGCGGCTCATGCAGGAGAACTACGCCTGCAAACATGGAACACAGGGTGGTCAGAGATCCCAGGGATGACAGCTTCACCACGGACATCTTCCCCGCCGCGTAGTTGACCATGTTGTTGCAGAGGATGGAGCAGAACAGGCTCAGCACCACCACGCAGATCAGGAACTTCGGATCCGACAACGGCCGCACGTAGGCGGCGAGGTCGCCCTTGATGGTACGGAGGGCCGATAGGGTGAACGCCGCCGCGCAGGCCAGCATCACGACATATGTCCGCTCGAAGGCGGTGAACTCCTGAGCCGTCCGGCGATTCACCGTTTTATACGCGCCGGAGGTCAGGCAGGCACCCATCAGGAACACCACGCCCAGGGGGCGAATGATGCCCATGGAGCTGCCGGAGACCGTCATCAGCATGACGCCCGCCACCGGCAGCAGACAGAACACGGCCTGGCGGCGGGTGGGGTACTCCTTCAGGAACAGCACGGACAGCAGAATGGCCACCACCGGCGCCACCGCCAGCACCACGCCTGCGAACGTGGCGTTGGTATACAGGATGCCGTAGCTCTCAAAGTAGAAGTACATAGGCTCCGTGACGGCCAGCAGAAGCAGCGGCTTCAGATTTTTTCCGCGGAGGGATAGCTTCGCCTTGCCAAACAGGATCATCAGCGTCATCAGCAGCGCCGACAGCAGAAAACGGATGGACAGCAGCACGTCCGGCTGGGCCACCTCCATGGCTACCTTGGAAAACAGGACGCTGAAGCCCCAGATGATATGCCCCAGGGCGGCCATGGCCAGCGGCATCCAAGGACGGCCTTTCAATGGTGTATGCTCCATGGGTCAATATCCCTCCTCAAATTGCGTCCTTATTATAATGAGAGATAGAGGGGTTGTAAAATACAATTTATCATGCTATCCTATTGAGCAGATTCAATAGAAGTGAGGCTTTACCATATGACAAACGCGGGAATCGAGGCTTTTCTCATCGTCTGCAAGCAGCACAGCATCTCCAAGGCGGCGGCGGAGCTGTTCATCAGCCAGTCATCCCTGAGCATCCGTCTGCGGACGCTGGAAAAGGAGGTGGGGTGCCCCCTGTTCTTCCGGCACAAGGGCAGCCGCGAGATGGTCCTGACTGAGGAGGGCAAGCGGTTTTACCAGCTGTCCCTGCAATATCAGGACATCGTGCGCAGTATGCTGGCCATTGGGAACCGGAAAAGCAGTCTGCAGCTGTCCGCTCTCAACAGCGTGTCCACGTATCTGCTGCCGCCGGTGTATGAGCAGTTCATGCGGGACCACCCCGACATCCACCTGGAGATACAGGACATGACCGTGGAGGCGGCCTGCCAGAGCCTGCTGCGGGGCGAGACAGACCTGGCGTTCACCTCGGACGCGCCCCGCACCGACGCCATACGGGCGGAGCTGGTGATGACGGAACCTATGGTCCTCATCTGCGCGGCAGGCTCCTGCTATTCCGACGGCATCGGGCCGGACGAGCTGCCCGTCCGGCAGGAGGTGTACGTGGAGTGGACCGACGAGTTTGCCCGCTGGCATCAGGAGCTATGGGGTGTGGACGCGGTGCCCCGGATCCAGCTGGAGATCATGAGCCAGCTGCAGATGTTCATGACCAAGCGGGACAGCTGGGCCGTGGTGCCCCGCAGCGTGGCCGATGGGCTGTGCGCCGCAGGCGGGAGGCGGCTGGCGGCGGCGTTCCCCTTGCCGGAGCGCCGCATCCACGCGCTGCAGAAAAAGGCGGTAAGCCTGGAGGCTGCGCAGCTGTTTCTGGGCATCACCCGCCGGCTGTGGGCCGCAGCGGAGGCATGAGCGCGAAGCCGCGCCAACGGGGCTGAGGGAAAGAAAACCGAAAAAAGACTCCGGCGAGAGGAACTCGCGGAGCGACCCAACGCGGGAAATATGTGGAAAATACAGGGAGGGATCGGTTTTCACCGACCCCTCCCTGCTGCTATTGCGGCGGTTCAAGGAGCGGTGCTCTTTTTCGGCACGAAAAAGCCGGACATATCGGCATGCTCCAGCGTCAGCAGCTGCATCTTTCTGTCGATGCCGCCGGCGTAGCCCGTCAGATTGCCGCCGGCGCCCACCACGCGGTGGCAGGGGATAATGATGGAGATCGCGTTGTGGCCTACCGCACCGCCCACCGCCTGAGCGGACATATGGGAAAGGCTCTGCTGCGCCGCCAGCTGCTGCGCCAGCTGGCCATAGGTGACGGTCTGGCCGTAGGGAACGCGGAGAAGAAGATCCCACACGCGGCGGCGGAACGCGGAGCCCATGGGGTGCAGCGCAGGCAGGAAGTCCGGCTCCCTGCCGGTGAAGTACACATCCAGCCAGCGCTTGGCCTCCGAAAGAACGGGGGTGTCCTGCTCCGTGTGCTGGGCGGGCAGGTCACGAGCGAAGTGTTTCTGCCCGTCGAACCATAGGCCGGTGAGCCCCATCTCATCCGCTGTCAGCAGGATACTGCCCAGCGGGGAACCGTAATGCTGCGTAAACGTCATGGTGTGCGCCTCCCCTGTTTTGGCAGCTGATAGTCCTTCATCTCCGGAATGGCCCCGCCGGCGACCGCCCACAAATACAGGCTGGCCACGCTGCCGTAGGGACTGAAACGGCGGCGGTATTTTTCGAACAGCCTGCGGTCGATGCTGCGGTGATGGTAGACCATCCGCAAGCCACGCAGGATGGCCAGGTCATCATAGCTGAGGATGTCGGGGCGCTGCAGGCAGAACAGCAGGATCATCTCCGCTGTCCAGACGCCGATGCCCTTCAGGCTGCTCAGGGCGCGGATGGCCTCTGCATCGGGCATGTGCGCCACGGCGTCCAGATCAAAGGCACCGGTGTGGACCTTTTCGGCGAAGTCCGTGATGTATTCCGCCTTGCGGAAAGTCATGCCCAGTGCTTGCAGCCGGGGGACACCTGCGGCCAGGACAGTCTCGGCGTTCACCCTGCCCAGCGCGTCCTGCATCCGCTGCCAGATGGTGGCCTGGGCCTTGGTGGAGATCTGCTGGCCCACGATATGGTGAACCACGGCGGAAAACAGATCCGTGTCTACCGCGCGGCGGACAGGACCCACGCGGTCGATGACCTCACCGAGCCGCTTGTCCTTCTGCCGCAGGTAGGAGAGCTCTGTCTCCCCGTAGGTGAAATACATATCCGCCGCCTCCCTGCACGCATGTTACGGTATCCATTATAAATCAGGCGATGGAGTCCGTCAAGAATAGTCGAACAGATTTTCTATGTTTTGATTCTTTCAGAAAAAGTCGGATTTTTTCTGTACCGCAGGGCGGTATTCGCGGTAAGCTGCGACATAGAAAGACGTGCGGGACACGGACTCGCCGCTGAAAAGAGAAAGGAGCCATCCTCATGACGTACAGCTTTGACGAGATCATCGACCGCCGCCATACCAACGCCCGGAACACCGACGGCTTTTGGGGCAGCTTTGTCTACGCGGCGGAATACGCCGGAAATGCCCCCGCGCATTGTCTGCGTGACCAGAGAAGAACAAGCGAAAAGCCGCCCGTTGGGCGGCTTTTTCCTGCATACTCACCGGCGGCAGGGGTGAGACTATTTCTACTTTAGCACGATGGAGCGGCCAATGCAAGAGAAAAATGAGGTTTTGCAACTATTTCTCCGCGATTCCACATTTTGACGGTGAAATCATGCAAAATATTGACGAATCGAACCATTGACATCACTTTTCGCGGAGCGTAGGATAGGAGCATATTTTTGAAAATGGGAGATGGCGGGATGAAGTACATTTTTGTGACCGGCGGCGTGGTATCCGGTCTGGGCAAGGGCATCTGCGCGGCGTCGCTGGGACGGCTGCTGAAGCAGTGCGGCCTGCGGGTGCGCAACCAGAAGTTCGACCCCTATTTCAACGTGGACCCGGGCACCATGAGCCCCTATCAGCACGGCGAGGTGTTCGTCACCGACGACGGCGCCGAGACGGATCTGGATCTGGGACACTATGAGCGGTTTGTGGACGAGGCGCTGGACGGCAACGCCTCCGTGTCCTCCGGCAAGGTGTTCTGGGCGGTGCTGAACCGCGAGCGGCAGGGCGGCTATCTGGGAGGCACGGTGCAGATCATCCCCCACATCACCGACGAGATCAAGCGCCGCGTCTACGCCATGGACAACGGAGAGACCGATGTGGTCATCACGGAGATCGGCGGCACGGTGGGCGACATCGAGAGCCAGCCGTTTCTGGAGGCTATCCGGCAGGTGGCGGCGGAAAAGGGACGGGACAATGTGCTGTATATCCACGTGCCGCTGATCGTGTCCATCCCGGGCAGCGGAGAGCTGAAGAGCAAGCCTACCCAGCACTCCGTCAAGGAGCTTCTCAGCGTGGGCATCCAGCCGGACGTGCTGGTGTGCCGCACCGATGGGCCCATCACCGAGGACGTGCGGCGGAAGATCGCTCTGTTCTGCAACGTGGAGGAGGACTGCGTCATCCCCAACGTCACGGCGTCCACGCTGTACGAAGCGCCGCTGCTGCTGGAGAAGGCGGGGCTGTGCCGCGTGGTGTGCCGCAAGCTGGGACTGGGCAGCGGCGTGCCGGATATGGCCCACTGGCAGGCTATGGTAGACAGGATCCACGGTGTCCGCAAGCGGGTGCAGATCGCGCTGGTGGGCAAGTACACGGAGCTGCACGACGCCTATCTCAGCGTGGTGGAGTCTCTGTTCCACGCCGGCACCGCCTGCGACAGCCACGTGGACATCAAATGGGTGGATTCCCAGACCCTGACGCCGGAGAACATCGGCGAGGTGCTGGGGGATTGCAGCGGTACTCTGGTGCCGGGCGGCTTCGGCGACCGCGGCATCGAAGGCATGATCCTGGCGGCACAGTACGCTCGGGAGAACGGCGTACCCTATTTCGGCATCTGCCTGGGCATGCAGATCGCGGTCATCGAGTTCGCCCGCCACGCCGCAGGCTGGGCCGACGCCCACAGCGCCGAGTTTTCCGAAACCACCGCCCATCCTGTCATCGACCTGATGCCCGATCAGGTGGGCGTCACCGACAAGGGTGGCACCATGCGGCTGGGCAAGTACCCCTGCGTGCTGGCGGAGGGCTCCCGCGCCAGAGAAGCCTACGGCACGGCGGAGATCTGGGAGCGGCACCGCCACCGGTATGAGTGCAGCAACGCGTTCCGGCCGGAGCTGGAAGCGGCGGGCCTGCGCATGGCCGGTACGTCGCCGGATGGGCATCTGGTGGAGATCGTGGAGCTGCCGGGGCACCCGTGGTACGTGGGGTGCCAGTTCCATCCGGAGTTTAAGAGCCGTCCCGACCGGCCCCATCCTCTGTTCCAGGGGTTCGTGGCCGCGGCGCTGGAACATCAGGAGAAGTAAAAAAGACGGACGCTGCGAAGGGCGACTCCTCATAAGGACATCTTGAAAACACCAGATTAAACCGATTGA
>ENA-UOOA01002963-UOOA01002963.1-human-gut-metagenome-genome-assembly--contig:-P61old-NODE-2963-length-22361-cov-11.930198_pt1 | contig 22361 bp, 28 predicted proteins | sample MGYA00242467_ERZ724014 | MGnify/ENA metagenome assembly ERZ724014 | reverse complement strand
TTCGATCTTGGCGTTCGCGAGCAGGATCACCGCGGCATGGTCAAAGCCAACGGGGTCGCGTAAGCAGTCAAAGCACAAGCGGGGCGGATTTTGTATCCGCCTCTCACTTTCAAACCCAATTCAAGGAGATTTTTTACAATGCTTGCACGCTATGTTCAGAAAGGAGACGCCATTGATTACCGTCCGGCGGAGGCGGTTGCCGCAGGCGATGTGGTCATCATCGCGGATCTGATCGGGATCGCCCGGCTCGATATCGAAGCCAATACCCTCGGCAGTCTTGCTGTGGTCGGAGTGTTCGATGTTGTGAAAGCGGACGGCGCGATTCCTTCCGGCTCAACGGTCTACTGGGACGCGGGAGCGAAGAAGGCGACCACGGTCAGCGGGTCGAACCACTACCTCGGCAAGGCCATTGCGGCAGCGGAGGCGGCCGACGATACGGTTCGTGTCCTTCTCAACGCCCCGTACAGCCTCGCGACGACCTTTGTCGCGGGCGATCCGATCACGGATCTGACTGACAATTCGGGCGGAACTCCGTCCGACACGATTCCCGTTCTCGCCTGTGAAAGCGGGTGTGACTGCAAACACGCGATTGCCTCGCTGACGAAAAAGACCAACACGATTCTTGCCGCACTCCGCGCGGTCGGCATCATCGCCAGCGAATAATGGGACTGCTGGAAAACGCAGCCGAATGGCTGGAATCTCAGCGGATCCGGGAGCTCTCGATTCCGATTGTCTACCAGCGCCGGGGTGGCGAAACGTTGAACATCCCGGCGACGCTGGGGCGGACGCTGTTCCGTGCGGAAAATGAATACGGCGTGACCATCCGGACGGAGACGCGCGATTTTCTGATCGCGGCGGAGGATCTGCCGGATGATCCGGAGCGCGGAGATGTGATTCTCCATGCCGGAATCCGCTATGAAGTTCTTGCGCCGAACGGCGAGGCAGTCTGGCGCTGGTCCGGAACCGGGCGGATCCTGCGGAGAATTCACACAAAGGAAATCGGAGGTGCATGATGCCTGATACCCCGGATCATCGCGACTTGTGGCATGAACTCAATCAGGCGCGGCTGGATATTGCGGAACTGCGGGGAATGCTGAGTATGCATTTCTCCGAAGGACAGCATCACTATCCGCCGTGCAAACCTGCGGCGGATCTGCAGAAAACGATGCTTTCATCGCTGGCGGCGGCGCTGATCGCGCTTCTCGCGGCGGTGGGCAATATCATCATGGAATTCATACGGAGGTGAAGAGTGAGCGACATTCTGAACCTGGCGCGCGCGGTCGCGGAGGAACTCAGGGAATATAAAGCCGAGCTGCTTTATTTCCCCGAGTTTGAATTGCGTGATCTGGATAATCTGCGGATCGTTGTTGTTCCGGCCGGAACACAGTACAAGACACTTTCCCGCGCGGCACACGAGGAGTTGCCGAAAGTGCAGATCGGCATATTGAAACGCTGTCAGGAGGATGCGCTGGATGAAATGCTGTGCTTTGCGGAAAAACTTGGACTCGACTTCCTGAACCGGAAACTTGCCGGAGGAACCTGTGTTTCGGTCATCTACAACCCCATCTACAGTCCGGAGCATTTGCGTGAGCGGGGGCAGTTCACCAGCGTCATTGAACTCGTATTCAAAGTGTTGAAATCGTGAAATGCCGAATTGAATTTGACGATAGGCGGATCCTGCTTGCCGTTCAAGGCGGCAATATAACAGCACTGCGGCGCGCGGGAGCTTACATCCGGAAATCCGCCCGCAACCGGGTTTCACAGAGTCAGAAGGCATCCATGCCCGGCACACCGCCGAACACCCGGCGCGGACTTCTGAAACATTCTCTGCTGTTCGGTGTGGAAAAACAGCGCCAGTCCGTTGTGATCGGACCGGCGGAGTCCTTCATTGGAACGGCGATGACTGCGCATGAATTCGGCGGAATTTACCGCAAACGGCGCTATCCCAAACGGCCGCTCATGGGTCCGACTCTGGAAAAGACGCTTCCCAAACTCCCGGCACTCTGGGAAAATTCTGTCAAAAAATAACAAGGAGATTTTTTATGGCTATTGTACTGGGCCTTGATGCAATTCTGATGCGCGGCCCCGCCGGTTCGACCGGCTCGACCGAGGTCAAAAACGTCAAGGATTTGACTTTGAATCTGGAGTCAGGCGAAGCCGATGTGACCACGCGGGCCACGAAGGGGTGGCGGGCGTCGGTCGCAACTTTGAAAGAGGCGTCGCTTGAGTTCAACATTCTTTATGACACGGAGGATGAGGACTACAACGCCTTTGCCGACGCCTACTTCAACAACACGCCGATGGCGTTGTTTGTCACGGACGGCAACGGAACCGGTCTTGACGCGGACTTCTCCATCACCGGATTTTCGATTGAACAGCCTCTGGAGGAAGCGCTTTCGGTGAGCGTCACCGCCAAACCGACCGCCTCGGAACGTGCGCCCCAGTGGACCAAGGGAAGCGGAGGCGGTGTCGGCGGATAAGAGCATCCGTTTCCCCGTATGCAGGCAATCAATCATCCAAGGAGCAACAGACACATGAAAACTTTCACGGACAATACCGGCCGAACCTGGACGCTCTCGGTCACGGTTGGCACGATCAAACGGGTACGCGCCCTCTGCGGTGTGGATCTGGCAAACATCATCACCATGGAGAGCGGGAAAACGCCGAACGTCGGACTGCTGGAACGTCTTGCGGCTGATCCCGTTCTTCTGGTCGATGTGCTTTTTGCGGTCTGCAAGCCCGAGGCGGATGCAAAAGGAATTACCGATGAGGAATTCGGCCGCGCCATGGCAGGCGACGCCATTGAGCTTGCCGCGACGGCTCTGCTGGACGAGATCATCGATTTTTTCCCCGAGGCGAAGCGAAAGGTGTTCCGGAAGATCCTCGACGCGAGCCGCCGCTTCGAGGCGCGAAGCAAGCAGGCGCTGACGGAACTTCTCGAGGATCCGGCATTCGACGAAAAAATCGATCAGGCCCTCGATCGCTTGACGATCTCATCCTCCGTCTCGCCGGAATCGCCGGAGTCAATCCCGACCCCCTGACGCTTCGGGAACTTGCCGCCCTCGCGGATGCGCGGGGGCGCTTTGAATGGGAGCAGACCGCAAGTTTGATGGCACTCATCGTCAACCTGATGCGTGACCCCAAGAAAAACAAGCCGGTTAAAGCGGAAGATTTCAACCCGTATACAGTGAAAGAAAAGGCCTCCCTGAAAGCGCCGCTTTCCGTTCTGCGGGACGTCTTTGTCAAAAAGTGATTTTCTGCCTATTCTTCCGGCAAAAATAGGCAGAAAATCTGCCGAGTGGGCAGAAACAATCAGGCAAGAGCCAGTTGTGGAATAGCGGCGATTTCCTTTTCTGATTGTGCCGCCGCGACATAGAGATCGTAATTGGCCTGAAGATTGATCCAAAACTCCGGACCGGTCCCGAAATACTTACCGAGCCGCAATGCGGTATCCGCAGTAATTGCCCGGGACCCCTTGACAATGGCATTGATCCTTGGAGTCGAAACATGAATGTCCATCGCCAGCTTGTTCTGGCTGATGTTCATTGGCTTCAAGAACTCTTCCGCGAGAATCTCGCCGGGACGAATAAGATTTTCTGTTCTGATCATGATTCACTGCTTCAATAGCAATTAACGATTGTCTGCATTCCCTGTAGAAGGAACAAGTATATTGATATTTAGGGGTGCAATAGTTGAATCATAGCAGATTCATGCGAGTGCAAGTTCTTTTTTCTTACGTGGACGACCGCCTTTCGCTCCGTTGAGACGACTGGCTGCTGCCTTGCGAGGAGAACGCGACGAACCTCCACGTTGTCCAAAAAGTACTGCGGCCTGCATACTGATACTGTGCATGATTTTCGGATAATGAGCAGGATTCTTAAGAATTTCAACATTCAAATCAATGTCTGCTTTTTCCCAACGGATATCTCCCTGTCCAAGATACTCAATGTCATAAGCCTCTGAGATAGGAAGATCATAAAGATAAGGAAAATCTTTGAATGCAGCAAAATAAGTTGTGCCGCACACATCAATCAGAAATCCATCAGAACTGATGAATTTCACTTCGGCATATTCATTTTTCTTCATTCCATTTCTCCGTAATTTCTGTTACATGCTCTTCAAGCAACTTGGTTATCTGGTTTAATTCATGTGTGGCAAATCCCTCATTCCGTGCCAGAGAAATGGGAGAAAGCCAAAACTTTGCCTTTCGGTTTTCTTTCCTGATATGAATGTGAATTGGCTCTCCATTCTCATTGCTATACCAATAAAACCGATAGCCTAAAAGTCGCAAAATGGTCGACATATCTCCAGTATTCTCCTGTTATAACAACAATATAACCCGACAGCTTAGGTTTTTCAAGTTTAGATTACAAGAAAAGAGGATTTTTCCATGTCCCTATTGAGCAATATCCGAGCAGGTCGTGCCTATGTCGAGGTAACCGCCGAGACCAGCAAACTTCAGCGGAATTTGACATCTGCCCAGGCTCAACTGCAAAATTTTGGAAGAACCTGTACGAATGTCGGGAAAGATCTCCTGATGTTCTCGGGTACAATGACCGCACCGCTGGTGATGGCGGCAAAATCCTTTGCCGGTTTTGATGACAGCATGCGTCTGGTGCAGGCGGTTACACAGGCAACCGACGCCGATTTCAAGGCATTGACGAAGACCGCGCAGCGTCTCGGACGTGACACCTCCTATACCGCGCAGCAGGCTGCGGATGCAATGGTGTCGCTGGGACGAATGGGGTTCTCCCCGACGGAAATCCAGGCATCCATCGATGCGGTGCTGAATCTTGCCCGGTCAACGGGAACGGAACTTGCGGAAGCGGGCGACATCGCCGCGAACAGCATGCGGATCTTCGGCATTGAAGCGTCACAGATGAGTGACGTCGCCGATGTTCTCACGGTCACTGCGAACAGTTCGGCACAGACACTGATTGACCTCTTTGAGGCGTTGAAAATGGGCGGACCGCAGGCAGCCGCCGCCGGGGAGTCGATTCGGGAAACCAGTGCGGCGATCGCGGTTCTTGCGAACATGGGCATCAAAGGATCTCTCGCCGGAACGGCTCTGCGCAAGAGTTTCTCGCAGTTTGCCAAGGTGAAAGTTCAGGATCAGCTCCGTTCCGTGGGCGTGGAAACAGTCGACGCAAACGGGAATCTCCGCAAAATGGCGGAGATCATGCGGGACATCGCCAAGGCAATGAGCACCATGCCCACCGCTGAAAAGCTGGCGTTTGCGGAGGACATTTTTGATATTCGCGGATCACTTGCCGGACTGACGCTGACGGCGAATACCGATGAACTGGATGCGATGCTGGTCAAGCTCCAGGATGTGGAAGGAGTTGCGGCGGACACCGCCAAAAAGATGGATGCCGGACTTGGCGGCGCATTCCGCCTTCTGCTTTCCGCAGTGGAAGGAGCGATGAATGCGATTGCCGATGCGATGAATTCGACTCTCCAGCCGCTGATAGTCAAAGTGACGGCGGTCATCAATACCTTCACCCAATGGATTGAAGCGAACCGGGGGCTGGTGACGGCCTTTGCCGTGACGGTGGCGGGCGCGGCCGGCCTTGCCGTGGTCCTGATTGCCATCGGAGTCGCCGCCAAAGGGGCTGCGGCCGGAATCACCGTAGTTCAGACGGCGATCAAGGGTTTCACTTTCCTTCAGGGGGTGGCCATCGCGCAGGGGACAGCACTCAAGACCTCCTTTACGCTGTTGACGCAGTCGTTCGCGGACTACCGCAATACGGCGATTCCGGCGATGGTCGGTACGGAAAAATTCTGTGCGGCTTTGGGGCTTGCCTCGACATCCGCGAACCGGGCGCGGGCAAGCATCATTCTGATGAGCAATGCCGAAGCCGCCGCGGCAGCGAAGTCGGCACTGGCAGCCAAATGGCGAGTCATGACAAATGCGCTGAAAAACTTCAGTTTAGCCGCCGTCGCGGCAACCGCCGCGACGAAAGCACAGGCGGCGGCCGAAGCGGCGGCATCGGTGAAAACGGCGCTGGTTTCCGGCTGGACGGCCATGGCGAACGCCCTGAAGGGATTGACACTCTCTTCCATCGCGGCAGCGGCGGCACTCAAGGCGCAGGCTGTCGCGGAAGGAGCCATGGCGGCGGGACGCGCACTGGCAACAGCATGGACGGCCATGGCAAGTGCTCTGAAATCCTATACGGTCGCATCGATTGCGACAACTGTCGCAGTGAGAGCGCAAACTGTCGCAGAAGCGCTCTGCACGGCGGGAACTGTGGCATTGAATCAGGTCCGCAAAGCCGGAATTGCCGTTACCGCGCTTTTCACGGCGGCGAATCTGAAAGCTGTGGTTTCGGTTTCCGCCGTTGCTGCGGGAAACTTCCTGCTGGCGGCGGCATCCAAGGTCGCGGCGGCGGCAATGGTGGCTCTGGGAGCGGTCATGAGCTTTATTGCGGCTCATCCGGTGGCAGTTGCGCTGATTGCGCTGGGGGCGGTTCTGGCGGGTGTGTGCATCTACCTCTCACGCGCCGGATCCTATACCGCGCAGCTTTCGGACAAGATGAGCACGCTTCGGGAAAAGGGAGACCAGCTCCGCAAAACGGATGAAATCCGCATGGAGCGGCTCCAGCAGCTGGCGGCAAAGCAGAAACTGACGAATGCCGAGATGGCGGAAGCCAGTATGCTGGCATCCAAACTGCAGAAAAAATACGGCGACCTCGGGATCACGATCAGCGACAACGCCATGCGGATTACCGCGCTGGGAGCGGCGGCATCACGCATCGGAGCCATGGAGCTTTCTGTCAAGGACGACGGCAACCTTGACAAGTTGCGGAAATTGAAAGAGTTGTCACTGGAAGTCACACTGGATGTGGATCAGCAGAACGACGCGGAACGCCTGATCGGCGAACTGTCGAAGAAATATGGTGATCTCGGTGTGGCGGTCGACCGGACAGCGGGAAAGATCGTCAGACTCAACAGCGTTGCCGCGAATCTCCGAGAGCTTTCCATCAAGGTTTCCGGAACGGAGGATGCTGACAAGGTCAGCCGTCTGCAGACACTGTCCCAAATGCCGAAACTGGACGCTTCCGGAATTGCGGAGGCAAACACCCTGCTGGAACAGCTCAGGGCAAAATACGGCGAACTCGGACTTTCCGTGGATACGGCCAGGGGGCGCATTGTCGCCTTGACGGAAGCCCAGAGGCAATTTACCGCAGCCGCGCAAATCATTCAGTCAGGAAACGATTCGCAGAAGGAGGCGCATCTTGCCCGGCTGGAGCGGCTCAGGCAGTTGGCGGAACAGGAAAAGCTGACCGCCGCGGAACAACAGGAAGCGCAAACCATCGTCAATGCGCTGAACGGAGCCTACAACGACCTCGGGCTTGGAATCGATACGATCACCGGGAAACTGAATCTTGCCGCCACGGCGCAGGACAAGTTCAATGAAGCCATGAAAGCGGCGACACTTGGGGAGCTGGATGCGGAAATCGCCGAACTGGAATCCAACCTCAAGGAACTTCAGGCTGAAAACGAGGCTCTGCTCTCCTTCTGGAACAACAACCTTTGGTCGCGTATTTCCGGCAGACAGGAAGAAGCGCAGAAGAAAATCGAAGCCAACGGCGATCGTGTCATGGGCTACCGTCAGAAGCTCGAAGCGCTGCAGAAACGCCGTCAGGCACTTCTGGAAGGAAAACCCGGCGCAACGACCGGCGAAGAAGAAAAACCGGCGACAACGGAGGAAAAAGTTGAGGCGGAAAAACAACGACGCCGGGCAGCGTCCGACAATGCGGACACCGCCGCAAAACGTGTCGCGGAAATCGAAAAACAGCTTGCAAGGGAACGCAAGAGCGAACTTGAAAATGAGATTGACGAGATCATCGTGCTTCGCGACGAATACAAACAGCTGATTCAGACGATGCTGGATTATGAAAAATCGAAGCCTGACAGGGAACAGGACAAGGCGAAGATCAGGGAACTGGAAGGAAAACTTGCCGGAGCGAACCAGACCGCGAAAGACCGCATCGCAAGGGCGCGGGAAAAAGCAGCCCGGAAAATGAAGGATGATGTCGCCTCCTATCGGGAGCGTTTTCAGGAATCCGAACAGAGTGTTCAGGAACGCCGCGCGGAAGCGGCGCAGGATCGCAAAATCGACGAAACACTGAAAAGTGATCCTGCCGCGGGACAGCAGATGCTGCAGGAGCTGATTGCACACTATCAGAAAGAAGCGGCGGCGGCAAAGGCGCGGTTCGAAAAGGAACTGCGTGATGCGCAGGCGGACGGAAAAATCGATGATGCCGAACGCAGAAAACTGGATGACGCTCACAGCGCATACACTAGGTCGGAGTCGCTCGCGGACAAATACTCCGAGCGTCTGCGTTCGGCTCAGGACGGGACTCTTGATGCTGCGGAGAGAGCGTCGAAAACACAGGGTGCCTTCCTTGCCGCGGCACTGGAAAATCTTGGGGAATCCAGCGCCGCCGACCGTACCGCCAAGGCAACGGAGACGATTGTCGCCAATACGAAGAAAACCAACACACTGCTGAAAAAACAAAACGGCATGGGAACATTCGCCTGATGGAAAGGAGTTTTTATGGCAAACGAAATCCGGGTGGAAAAATGTTTTTACGATCTGAATGAATCCATGGACCGCTACGGCAAGCTGTCCGGCGCGGAAGTTCCGTATCTGGTGTTTGGAGCGGAGGAGGAGCTGGAAGCGCTGAATGCGGTTCGGGAGGCTTCGGTGGAGAAACTGGGAAATTTGAAACGGCAGACTTTGGAAATCTCTGAACGGATCAATCAGGATACTTTCAAGGTTCTAGTCACCTATGAACTCGACGTGTTTGACGGAATTGAAGGCGTGAGCGAACCGGAACCGAGCTTTGCGTTCGATACCGGAGGGGGGAGCAAACATGTCAATCAGAGCATTGCGACGATGTCCAGAACTCCGGCGGACGCCCCGGATTACGGCGGAGCCATTGGAGTGGATGCGGACGGGAATGTGAACGGAATCGACATCACGATGCCTGTGATGAATTTTTCGGAAACTCACTACTTCCGTGCGTCGAGAGTCACAACCGCTTACAGGAAGCGTCTTGCGGAACTGACGGGAACCGTGAACATCGGCAAATTCAAAGGCTATGCTCCCGGCGAGGTCCTTTTTCTCGGTGCAAGCGGAACACGGCAGGGAAATCATTCCGGTGACGACTGGGAGATCACCTTCCGTTTCGCGGTATCTCCGAATCAGACAGATCTGAAAGTCGGTGATCTGACCGTCAAGGAGAAGCTGGGCTGGGACTACCTCTGGGTGCGTTATGCCGATGATGTTTCGGAAGATCGGAAAAGTCTCATTAAAAAACCGGAAGCGGCTTATGTGGAGCGTGTCTATCAGACCGCAGATTTCGGCGGATTGGGGATCAGATCATGAACAAAGTGAAAACTGGCGATCCGATTCAGATAAAAGCTTCCACCTGGAACTCGTTTATTGATGCGGCGGAGTATGTGAAAAATCTCCAGTCCGACCAGGGCGGCAGTCCGCTTAAGAACGGCAATTACAGCGGTGTAGTCCTGCTGAAAAACGGGGAAAGCACATTGTTCCCCCGTTTTTCAGCGATGGCGGTCGCGGACGTTCTGATCCGGCCGGAGGCGAACGAACCGGAATTTACCGGAAGATGTCCGGCGTTTCTCGGCAGGAAAGTAACAAGCGCGTATGAAGAATATCCGTATGCGGTCCTTTTGGAACCTGTCGATGCGGGGAAAATCGGCAGGGCGCTTCTGCTGGGAATTGTTCCGGCAAAGGTGAACATTCTTGATCCGGGACATCAATTTGCCGAGCCGGTTTCCGGGGATTCCGCAGGAGCGTTGCAGTCGGCGGCAGACGGCGTTGCCCGGATTCTCTGGAAGGCCGGAAATACCGGAACTCAGTGGTGCATGCTTCAGCTTGGCGGAGCCGGATCGGGCGGAGGCGGAGACGACAGGGTTCATTTATGCAGAGTGACGGGCGGAAGCGCCGGAGCCGGATATGCGGTCGATGTGTATGCGGACGGCTGGGAGTCCGGGCGCACGGGAACGGGCGTTCTCTATGTCGCGGAACTTGCTTTGAACTCCGCGATTCCAGCAGGTAGCTGGATCATCGGACACCGGATTGCAATTCAGACGACTGGAGGAAATGAAACATGAGTTTTCAATATATTCCGACTCTGATGCAGAGTCCTCCGATTCCGAACTGGAACCCGCAGAAGGGGTTCTGGCGCGGACTCGGGGCGGACTCAGGACTGCTTGCGTTCAACACGAACAGCGGCAACCTCAACTATTACGTCATTACGCAGAACCTCTGGACCTATCGTCTGAAAATCGACAATATTGTCTATTCTCCGGTTTTCAATGATGTCAACGGCTTCATCTACTGGCAATACGGTTCCAGCTGTTATTATTATTCCAGGAATTACGGCTGGATTCTGTACAATCGTTTTCCCGGATATGAACCGCGGGAAAACTACAACTCTGAAACGAAACAGTATGAGGGCGATGCTTTTTACGCCGGTTATCCGCCATCTGTCAGAGATGGCGCCTACAGCTATCTTCAACCGCGCGGGACAAACCGCAACGGGGGCGGAGCGAACAAAATGCTCTATTTCGATTTTCCGCACTGGCAGAGTGTGAATCGGATGCAGTTTGGAAAATATGAACCCAGAGGAGGAGTTTCCGGAGACAAATATTTCGGTCTTCCCTGCTGGCGGGACAACCAATCCAATTATTACGTCCGGTCATTGGAAAAGAAAAACGGGGATTTCTCCTATGGAGGCATCCGCCGTGAAAACGGGAAATGGATTCTGGGAGATTTGAACAGCCCATCCGGCTGGTGGGAAGGTGAAGAACCGAAGAAGGAAAAGCCTGTGACATTTCAATTCTGCAAAGTGGAAGATTCCAAAATTACAGGAAGCAGCCGGACGCTTTTGTTTTACGACTATGTTCAGGGAGATGAGACAGCGCCTGCTTATCTGGGAGAGGTCGCGATATGGAGATGATTCAGTATACTCCTCCGGTTTCCTGGGGTGACAAGGGCATGGACTGGGAATCTCCCGACCCGGGAAACATGAACTGTTTTGCGGCAATCCGGGAGGCGCTTGCAGAAAGGGCGATTCTGGCGGAACGGCCGCTGGACAGCGCACTGTTCAACATCATGCGCTTTCGTCCGTGGAGCATGACGTCAGTCAATGCGATCCGGAATGCAGTTTACATGCTTGCTCCATATTTTGTAAATATGGAGTTCGAAGACTACAGAGAGGATCTTTCTGATTTCCCCAAGATGTGGAGTTACGGGAATCTGATTGAATCGGAAGATTGCCGGATCTGCGAGCTTCCGGGGAAAGGAAGTTTCAATGCGCCTGCATGGTCGGCATGGCTGAAAGCGGTAAAAAACGCAATCAACAAACTGACTGCTGTAAATTTCACAAAAGTTTCCGGACAGTATTTCTCGCGTTCGGGAACGGAACATGATCCTCCGTTTTCAGAATCCATTTCCAGTGCATTGAAAGAAGCGCTTGAGGGAGAGCCGAACACGGGAACATTTTCCAGTTTTCCGCAGGAGTTCTATTCCTGGTCGGGAAATACCGATTACAAGAAAAATTCAGACGGAACCAATGGTTACTGCGGTTATGCGCAGTCCCGGAGCATTGTCATCAAGACGGAGCAACGACCTCATCCAACGGCGGAATGCGATCTGATTTTCCGTTACAAGGTCTTCGCACCGGTCAGACCGGTTTCCTACTCCTCGGAGCTGCAGAAGAGCACCCTTGATTTGGGAAACAGCGGACTTTCCCCGGGAATCCATACCATCCGGACACACTGGTCGCAGGGCACGGATCTGGACATTTCCATCGGCGGAAATGTCGATGACATTCCCCGGAATTCCAGCGTTCCCGTCAGCGATTACAGAACCATTTACAATTCGGACGGGAACGTCTCCGGTTATTCCAGAACACTTGGACGAAGCTGTAAAACCGGTTATGAAGGCGTCGTTTACTGCGTGCTGGACTTCGCCGTTGAAAACGGATTCAGATTTCAATGAGAAAGGTTTTTTATGCAGATCATCACCATGTATCTGCGGGCGGACAGCGTCAATGCCCGTCTCGTGGATTCCTACAATCAGACGATCAGCTCACTGCCCGCGCTGACGCGCGGAATGCGCGCGGAGCTGATCCTCAAACTCCTGGACGCGGAAGGAGATCCGCTCAGCGGAGATCTTGCCGATTACGCCTCCTGGGATTTCGTGATCGCGGACGACTGGAACACCGCGACTCCTCCGCAAGTCCGGGTCACAGACGGCATCACCGTTTCCGGAAACGAAGTCCATATTCCTCTGACGGAAACCAACACGGAGGAATTGATTTCCGCTCTGGGTGCTGTGGAAAGCAGGAACTTCGGCTGTGAACTTGCCGGATTTGAAGCTGGCGAGACCGCTCCGGGTTTTCTGATCCAGTTCAACATCAGCATCCGCAACCGTCGGGGCGATGCGGGGACAGGCACACCGGTTCCGGTCTCGGACGGAAACTATTCCGCCGCTCAGATCCGGGCGCTTTTCGCCGCAAAACTCGAAGTCCAGCTTTCCGATGACGGGTTGGAATGGTATTCCTTCCCGCCGACCCGGGAAATGACCGTCAAAGACGGGGAGACCGGCGAAGAAAACACAACGGAAGAACCAGTGGAAGTTCCTCAGACTGCCAGACTTTACCGGTTCCGGAATGCGGCGGTCGGTCTGGAATGGAGCGATCCGCTTCCGCTGATCATCGGTCCGCGCGGACTCCGTTCCACGATCCGGGTCGGAACCGTCACAACCGGTGCGGAAACGGATCCCGCAGCCGTCACCAATTCCGGCGATGAACACGACGCCGTGTTCGACTTTGTCATCCCGCAGGGAATCAAAGGCGAAGCCGCAAGCGTGAAGATTGGAAGTGTCTCCACCGGAACGCCGGAGGCGCAGGCATCCGTCACCAATTCCGGCGATGAACACAATGCCGTGTTCAACTTCTCCATTCCACAGGGAGTTCAGGGCGTCCCCGGCACGGAATCTTACCTTTATGTGGCTTATGCGGCACAGAACGATGGTCAGGGATTTTCCCTGACTCCGGCAAATTCGCTCAAGTATCGCGCGGAAATCATCTCCCGGACGCCGATCGCCAATCCCGTCTGGTCAGACTTTGCCGATGCGCAGTGGGTCAAATATCTCGGCGATGATGCAGCGACCTATGGCGACGTTCTTGTTGCCGACCAGCACACCTCCGTGGCTAAAGTGACACGGATCGTCTTTGAAAACGCAACCATCAGAAAGGGGATTGACGGTGAAGTCATCGTAAATTTTAACGGGACCGAGCTTTCCCGCGAGGAGTTCAGCAGCTATTCCGTCATCAACGGCAGAACCCGTCTTTCTCCGTGGACGAACGGAGGCGGATCCCCGTTTGGAAATCTCGGTCGAAACATCGTCAATCTCACTGTCCTGCCGGAACTCCCGGCTTTTGAACCTTATTCCACCTTGATCGGAGAATACTCAGAATGATCTACTCGAATGTCGATTTCAATGTGGTGTACGTTGATCCGTCCATTGAAACTCCTGGAGACGGGACAACTCCGGAAAGCGCTTTGAAAACGCTTCCCGCAGTTGCTTCCGATTTCATAAACAACACCTGCTATCTGATTCGCCGGACTTCGGAGGAAGCCGCCGTGATCATCCCCAACGGAGAAAACACCAACATCACAAATCTGCTGCTTCTCGGCATGCCGGATCCTTCCGATCTGATGTATGATTTCGTGCCGGAGGAGGTAAAAAGCGCATGGGGAGCGGACAGTGCAAAATATGCCAACGTGAAAAGCGTTGTCGCGGACGGCCGTTTCCAGCTGCCGAATCTGCGGGTGTTCCTGATGCACCGGATCTATCTCTTTCGGGACGGCATCGAATCGAACAACTACATGCTGTATTTCTACAACAGCAGCGATTACAAAATGTGCATCTCTTTTGAACACTGCAAGTTCGGAAGCAGGGGCATTGATGTGGACAACCCGGAATACTCCGGCGAAGCTCTGACGCAGAGCCGTCTCAAGTCCTATGTCTACATCTATTATGCAAGAATGCTGAACATCCGCGACTGCGTCATCAATTATGCGATCACGGGAAATTCCAGTAACTGCCACGGAATTTACTGCCGTTTCCCGGAAATCCTGCACGTGGAGAATGTGAAAGTCTGTTCGCCGCTGAATTACAGTTCCTACGGATATTATCCGCTCTGTCTCTCCGAGAACAGCGACGACGGCATTGAGTGCGAGATCAGGAACGTTTCGCAGGAGCTCATTTTCAACGGAACGTATGAATACATTCCGAGTCTGCTCCGGGTTTCCGGATATCTCAATGCCAGAATCAGGAATATTTCCGTCAGCATGGCTGACCGGGGATTGAGTGAAGTCCGTCCCGCAAATCTCTACATTCAGAACAATCTGATTTATTTCTCCAACATGCGTGATTTCACGGTGTCGGACATTACGGTCAACATTCCCCGCTGCTGGCGCTGCAGCGCTCCTGCGGTGGGAATGTATGACTGTTACAGTTCCAACTACGTTCCGGGAATCGAAAAAGACGTCCGCAACATCACGGTCAACCTCTGCGAGGATGAAGAAAACGCCATCGGCACGCCGATCAGCTATTCCGACGCTTCCAATTCCGGAAGTAGTTATGTGGCGCTTCTTTTGGAATTTGACCGGAGCGACGGCAGTGTCTTCGCAAAAGTCCCGGTGGTGGACAATATCACGGTCTGCAATCCGCGCGGAAGGTCGCTCTACATCTGCAATGCAAGGCTGACCAATGCAAGACTGAAAGGATCCATGACCTGCTATTATACCGTTGCGGACATCGACAGACTGGAGACCTGGTTCCCGGGATATGTGCTCTGGGCTTATGACGGCAGTCATGTCCGCGTCAAGGACATGTTCATCAATATTGACAATCCCGCCTATCTCTACAGTCAGGAACCGGCAGTCGGGACGGATTTCAACAACAGAGCGAATGTTTTTGTCGACAAATGCAACATCGCGCTCCGCCCCCTGACTTACCGCAGCGACAACGACTGTTACATCTATCAGGGATTCGGATGCAACAATGAGGGCGAAGAAGGGCATTTCTGCTTCCGTTGTCCGAACGGCATTGCCGACACCTGGAGCGTTCATCGCACCGGCGGCGGAGCCGCGGCATTGAAGCTCTACAACAACAATTACAACACGACCAGAACGATGGTTCTCGGGCGCAAGCCCTTCAAGGGTATGGAGCTTCTCCCGACCACCAGCGGACGGCACATCCTGAAAATGCACATTGCATACAAGGGCTATGCCGAGGACTCCGACATGTTCCGCAGGCTGATGATTTCCGCCACGGTCCGGGACGGCGACGGAAACGACAGCGTCTACTGGAGCACGCTTCACGGACGGTGGGTTGACGATTCCACATCCGAATGGATCAATGACGAGAACCTGACGCAGAAGTGTCTGGAAATCCCGCTGGATCTGATCGAAAACAATCCGGTCGATGTGCGGGTCTACTTCAGCTGGTTCAGCTCATCAGGATTCGTTTATATTGATCCTGCGCTGGAACTCGAACCGGTCGTTTCGGAGTAAACAATGCAGGCGCGATACATCCAGCGCGGCGAATCAATTGATTTCCTGCCTGACCGGGATATTTCCGCCGGTGAGATCGTAATCCGGAACGGGCTCGTCGGCGTGGCAAAAATTCCTGTCGGAAAAGGAACTCCCGGCAGTCTGGCGCTTTCCGGAGTGTTCGACGTGACAAAAACGGTGCGCTGTGCTTTCAGCGTGGGCGCGGCGGTTTACTGGGACACTGTCCGTCAAAGTGCCGTCACCTCCGGGGATCTGCTTCTCGGACTCGCCGCCGAAAGTTCGAAACTCAACGATTCCCATGTCCGCATGATCCTGAATTCCGGAGGAATCACGATCAGCAACAATGAAGCAACCCTCAACTGGCAAACCATAAACTGAAAGGAATCTCCATGTCCGCAGTCAAATTTTTCATCCTTACTTCGGCGCAGTATGCCGCAATTGATCCCAAAGACGACGGAACTCTCTACTTTGTTTCCGATCAGAACCGAATTTACAAGGGAACGGTTCCGTACTCCCATCCGATTGAGCTGGTGGACGAGTTTCCTGCCACCGGACTGGTCGGCACACTTTACGTCAACACATCCACCAAAGAGGGGAAGGCGTGGAACGGCTCCGCATGGGTGACGGTACAGCTTGCCGTTTCCACAACGCTGGACGATTCCGACGAAGCGATCCCGACCTCCAGGGCGGTCAAAGAGTATGTGGACGGCGCGGTGGAAAACATCGTCGCAGGGGGCGGAGCCGTGACCGACGTCACCTACGCCGACAAGACGATCACGGTCAAAAAAGGGACGAATTCCGCGACGCCGCTTCAGCTCACGGGGCTGGTCGACGGAGCGGAGTATGACGGGGCAAGCGGGAAACTCTCGTTCACGACGAACGGCGGAACTCCCATTGAAATCACACTCCCTGTCGAGCAGTTCCTCGCCGCAGCCGCCTACGATGCGGAAACACATATTCTCTCTCTTACGATGACCGACAACACGAAATTCGATGTCGATCTCGGCGACCTCATTGATGTGTATGAGGCGGGAGAAACGGAGAGTATTTCCGTGGCGGTTTCCGATGGAACGATCACTGCCACTCTGAAAGTCTCCGCCGAAGCTGAGAACCAGCTTCAGATCAGGAGTGACGGAGCATATGTTCCGCCGCTCAGCTGGCAGACCGTGGAAGGCGCATGATGCCGAACTTCAAACCGAGGCTTGGGACAAAGTTCCAGGTACAGACCGCCCCCGTAAATGACGGACAGTTTATTGTAGCGACCGATTCGCGCGAGCTGTTTTACGACAACGGGACGCTTCGGATTCCGCTGGCGGACATTGTGTTTCTGAACACGGAGGAGGAACGGGCGTCGATTCTCGCTCCGCTCCCCAAATTTTACTTTGTGATTGCAACAGGCAAACTCTACGTCTGGGACGGCACAATCTGGACGATCATCAACGACGATCCGTTTGATGAGAACTCTCTGCCGCCGGCGGGAAGCCTTCCGACTCTTCTGTTCGTCAAGCATGGCAAGATCCGTTCCCTGAAACTCGGCGATGAGGGCGATATTCTGACTGTCCGCAACGGGGAAATCGTCTGGGAACCGCCGCAATATCAATAACAGGAGGAATATGAATCGTCTTAAGGAAATCAAGGAACTGAAGGCTCTGGCGGAGGAGCTTCAGCTCGAAAACCGCGAGATCATCCGCAAATACAAAATCACCGAACTTGCCAGTATCTACAACGGCATCGGACCCGACTCCTTTCCGGAGTGGTTGAGAGGGCTAGTGTCAACCCTGCATCCGAGCCTCGCTGTCGTGGCCTTTATCCACGACATCGAGGTGCGACAAGAGGTTGTTTGAAATAATTGTCAGATGTGTATATATTATGTGCTTTTGTCTTTAACATTTTCAAAAGCATCTACCAACAGCACAGACTGACCTGTTGTTTTGCCAACAGTAGCCTATTCGGGCATGCGTCGGGAGCAATCCCATCGTATGAAGCCCCGGAAACAACGTAGCCCTATAAGTAAATCCCGTGAGGGAGGAACAATGTCTCTAATACCATGAGGCGGGGAGCAAGGCTCGAACGGTAAGGTCAACATATGTGAATCGCTGATAAACATCGTAACGTGTAACAAGCCAAAGGTATTGACAGGCTTGAGCTAAAACAGCAAAGGTGCTCAGACTCGGAGTTTCGATTATCCGAGCGCAAATACAGCCACCCCGGTGAAAAGGCGAGACCTAACCCGTTCATTATGGTTATTCAAACAAAACTTGGTAAATCCGTATCTCTCCTGAATAAGGAAAGCAACTCGTAAGAGAAGCCGATGGGGATGCGGACATGAGATGTCCGAAAAAGCAAACGCCGACTATTAACAGGTCGGATAGCGGTTCATACCGTGACGCGAAAGCGTGCAGACTTCGGATTGGTTTTAAATCACAATAACGAATGCGGAGTGAAACAGAAAATGCCGAAAAGCGAACAAAGGAACGAAAGTCGAAAGGCTGGCGTGCGCATCGGTAGTGAACTTGACTGGAACCAGATAGACTGGAAGAAAGTACAAGATACCGTGACACGCCTGCAGGCTCGAATTGTGAAGGCTCAAAAAGAAAAGAAGTATGGCAAAGTAAAATCCTTAACACGAATCTTGACACAATCCTTCGCTGCAAAAGCTCTTGCGGTAAAGAGAGTGACTACGAATCGTGGCGGTAAAACACCCGGAATAGATGGGGTCGTATGGAAAACGGCAAGAGCGAAAGCTATGGCCATCCTGGAGCTAAAACCTCAAGGATACCGGGCAAAAGCCCTGCGCAGACGGTGCATCCCCAAAGCTGGAAGCAACAAACTGCGTCCATTGGGAATACCAACCATGAAAGACAGAGCGATGCAAGCAGTATATGCCACGGCATTGCTACCGATAGCGGAAACCACTGGAGATGCAAACTCATATGGCTTCCGACCACATCGAAGCTGTCAGGATGCGATAGAGCAAATAGGCAAGATCATGCGACGCCGTAACCGTCCAGGTTGGATATTGGAGGGAGATATAAAAGGATGTTTCGATAATATCAGTCACGACTGGATTATCAAACACATTCCAACCGACTCCAAAATCCTAAAACAATGGCTGAAATGCGGCTACTTTGAGAACGACAAAAAGTTCTTCAACGAAGCCGGAACTCCGCAAGGAGGTATTATTTCGCCAGTAATAGCCAACATGGTACTGGATGGCATAGAAACGATGCTCTTCCAAAAATACAGGCACCTCTCTTTTTGTTCTCAAACTGGTGAATACTATTGGAAAATGCCCAAGGGGAAAAGTAAACAGGTCAACTTTGTCAGGTATGCTGATGACTTCATTGTAACCAGCAACTCCAAAGAAGTGCTTGAAAATGAAATCAAGCCAATGATAAAGGCTTTCCTATCCGAAAGAGGACTTGAATTATCCGATGAAAAGACGATAGTCACCTCAATTACAGAGGGCTTCGATTTCCTTGGTTTCACAATAAGGGAATACAAGGGAACAGTTCTGATAACTCCAGCAGAGAAGCGCATGAAAAGACTGCGTGACAAAATCGGAGAAACCATTACTCGAATGCAAGGTAAGTCTGCCGAAGAACTTATCGAGGCGCTGAATCCCATAATCCGAGGATGGACCAATTATTACCGATACGTCAACAGTTCTAAGGCATTCGCAAAACTCCGGTGGTGGGTGTGGAGAAGAGTATGGGAATGGGCTAAGCGCCAGCACCACAACAAAGGTGCAAAATGGATAAAAGAAAAATACTTTGTCTCGGTAAAAGGATCAAATTGGAGATTCCAAGCCAAGAAAAAGGACGGAACGGTAATCACTCTGGTAGAACCGACTGATTACAAGACTCGTCACTTTATCAAGGTACAAAGCGGTAAAAACCCGTTTGCTCCTCAAGACCGCCAATACTTTGAACAGAGAGAAAAGACAAAAGTCATTCTCGCAACAAATCTTTAGAGCCGGACACTGAGAAATCAGCGTCTTATTAAAACTTGAGCCGTATGCGGGGAAACTCGCACGTACGGTTCTTAGGGGAGGAGAAACGGGCAACCGTTTCCCCTTACCCGATTGGCATGAGTCGGACGGTTCGAAAGAGAAATTCACCGAATCCAACAACCGCTTCAAAAACAACGGCTACACGGTGGCGAAAGCAAATTACAGCTGGTGGAATCCGCTCCGCTACATCGTCATGAACCATGCCCGCAGATTCGGGAACATCTGCCAGCTGTTCGGCTGGGCGGCCTGGTGTTCCCCATGTGAGTGTACCGTGTGCAGAAAGAAAAGAGGTGAAAAGTGAAAATTGTATCCCTTGTGTCCATGATGTTTGCAGCCGTGCTTCTCCTGACCGGATGCGGTCACAACGCCATTCAGTATGGGGACGGCATCGGCTTTGACGTCGGAATCAATCCCAACAACTACATGCTGTCCTTGAACCTGCGATACGGAAAAATTCTTTCCGCCGTTGTCCGTGACAATGTCAAATTGGAGCTTTCCGGCAAAGCCGACGCCAATGGGATGAGTGGAGACCCAAACACCGCCGGGGCAAGTTCCGATGGCAATCTCAAGATCCAAATCGGCCGTCAGATCAACGGTGCAACTGTCGATCTGGTGAAGGCCGGAGCCGATTCCGAAAAAATCATCGAAAACCTGAAATAGCTTCAAACACTCTGAAAGGAAACCTCATCATGACGAAAAAACAGAAAATCACTGCTGTCCTCGCGCTCGCAATCGCCTTTGGTCTCGGCATGGCGGTAATGTGCGGATGCTCTTACTTCACCCAGGAAAAGGTTGCCGAAATCCACAAAACGGTCGGGACCATTCTGGATATCGCCTACACCTCCGGCGGAGCTGTTCTTGTCGAACAGAAGATCGACCAGCTCGTCGCCGACGGCAGGATCACCGCTCAGCAGGGAGAAATGCTCAAGGAAGCCGCACGGCGTTCTTACGAGGCGCTGCAGGCAAAACTTGCGGAGCTTTCAGTCAAAGACGTGACCGTCGAAGTTTCCGAGTAAAAATGAAGCCCGGCTGGGAGCTAGCTTTCCGGCCGGGCTTTTCGTTTCAGCAGAAATGGACAATACCCCACGCCGTTATTCGCGCACAAAAGCCTCTGTGGCGGCGAACAGTTTTTCTGACGATCAGGGGCATGCGACCCGGTCCCGCGTTTGCGCAACACGTCCCGCAACTTCGCGAACAAAGGCGAATTTATGAGCGGGTCGATGCGAACAATGCCCCAATATTTTTTCTGCATAATTTCCCCGGATATCGCTCTGCCATACTTGCATAACTCTTTTGCCATGCTGTCAGGTGAAACTGTCATCACCCCCGGCAGCATCCTTTGTTTTTATAGCAAATGCAAATGCCTCAAAATCAGCGAAATAAACCCATATTTATTATCGATATTTCAGCGCAACTCATTGGCTATCAACAAAATCCATGGCATTGTATGCATTGTGAACGGGAGCGACGACGACACCGCCAGAAAAACAAAAAAGCCAACAACGGAGGCCAAAATGAGTACACGGTGTGCAATCGGAATGAAAAGAGAAGACGGTGAAGTAGCAGCAATCTACTGCCACAACGAAGGCTACCCGGAAGGAGTCGGAGCGATTCTTGGAAGATGGTATCGGAACGCTGAAAAAGTGGAAGCCCTGCTCAAGCTGGGAAGCATCAGCAGTCTCGGAGCCAAACTTGAACCGGAAGCTGGAGCGGAACACACGATTTTCAACCGCCAACAGGATGTCACCTACGCCTACCACCGGGATCGCAAAGATCCGGAAACATGCGCAACAGTCTATCCCAGTGTAAAATCCTACAGGGAGAATGCTCGTGAAGATTTCTGGGCTGACTTCCTTTACCTTTTTGATCATGGCAAGTGGCTGGTCTTCGGAAGTAACGGTGATTGGGTGGAAATTAAGACCGAACAATAAGTTTTTCCCGGATGCACCTTCGCCGGGGCATCCGGATAAATCCACAATTTTTGGAACGGAAGAACTTTTCAAGGCGCTCCAATAATCAACGCGGGGCGGACGAAAGACCGTCCCAAAAACAAAGGACGAAACATGAGTGAAAAATTTTTTTCACAGCAGAAATGCGATCGTTGCGGAGGATCGCTGAAAAGCGGTCGAATCATGTCTGCATTTTCAACGGAATGCATCTGCAGGAGCCGTTCGGAAGCGGAACGGAAACACCCTGATTTCCGGAAAGCCGTCGCAACCGAGTATGAGGCAATCCGGAATGGAAACCACAATTTTCCCGGCATCGGATGGCCGGGCAGGAAAGGCGGTGCAAAATGACTCCCGATGAAAAACAGTCCGGAATTCACTGCGTTCTGATCGGAACCGATGGTAACATCTTTGCTCTCTTAGGACGCGCCCGGCAAGCTCTGAAAACAGGCGGTCGAGAGGATCTGATCGAACCCATGACCGAGGAGGTTTTTGCAAGCAAATCTTATGAGGAAGCCATTGGACATATTTGCGAATATGTCCAAGCTGAATAAAAAAAATCTGCGAAGAAAGCCGCCCGCGCACAGGGCGGCTTTTTTCGCATAGTTTGCCCCTTGTCGCGCCGATTAGGTTAACTATGCCTCCAGCGGGGTTCGGGACCGACTGCATAATCGCAATACGAGCCGTTTCCGGCCAAACAACGGCGTTTTTCATATCCGAGTCAGGGGAGCTCTGCCCTCTATATTTCTCCGCAGATTTCCGGATTATTTTCATGATTT
>ENA-UOOA01002946-UOOA01002946.1-human-gut-metagenome-genome-assembly--contig:-P61old-NODE-2946-length-22453-cov-6.408608_pt1 | contig 22453 bp, 25 predicted proteins | sample MGYA00242467_ERZ724014 | MGnify/ENA metagenome assembly ERZ724014 | reverse complement strand
CAGAGTTAAGAGAGCGGTTCTATGGCAGAGTGTTTTATGATATGCAGTTTTGAAGGTACATGGCACTTTAAATTTATTACAATAGTAATATAGGGGTATAGTTTAATGGTAGAGTATCGGTCTCCAAAACCGCTGGTCCGGGTTCGAATCCTGGTACCCCTGCTCGAGCATCTGAGGGAACTCAGATGCTTTTTTTATGTAAAGAGAAAAATCAAAGGAAGGTTTTGGATAATGGACAGTTTTACAACTTTTTCGCAATATAAGTACGTTCGTCCTGATTTTGAGGAAACTAAAAAATTGATCAGAATTGTTGTTGAAAGCATGAAAAAGGCAGAATCCAAAGAGGAAGCCATGTCAGTTTTCAAAAAGGTCAATAAGGAGAATATGCACCTGAGAACAATGGCAACAGTTGCTGAAATCAGAAATACAATTGATACAAAGGATGCTTTTTATGAGGCTGAAATGCAGTGCTTTTACGAAAATATGCCGCTGATAGATATTGAAATGCAGGAATTTCAGAAAGCAGTGCTTAACTCCGTTTATTTGGAAGATCTGAAGACGAAATACGGTGAGTTATATTTTGTGCGGATGAAACGGCTGATGAAGCTTGTCAATAAGAATAATGTTGACAATCAGGTGGAAGAAAGCAACCTGGTTCAATTATACCATAAAACAGCTGCAGCACCTTCTATACAGTTTAATGGTGAAACACTTAACTTTTATGGTTTATTGAAAAAGATGCAGGATTCGGATCGTAAAATCAGGAAGGCGGCATTGACAGCATGGTCAGAGCTGTATCAGTCAATTGCAGATGACTTGAATGATATTTATACAAAGTTGATTGATAACAGAATCAGACAGGCAGAAGTACTTGGTTTTAAAGATTATACAGAGATGATGTATCTTTCTATGGAACGTTTTGATTATGACAGAGAAGATGTTGCCAGATACCGGGAAATGATTAGAAAGTTCGTTGTTCCTCTTGTTGCTGATATCTATGAGGAACAGAGAAAGCGATTGGGAATAGATCATTTATACTATTATGATGAGGATATGACATCACCTGAAGGGAATGCAGTGCCTTACGGCAAAACAGAAGGGCAGGTTAAGCTGGCACAGAAGATGTATCATGAACTTTCCAAGGAGACTGGTGAATTTTTTGATTTTATGGTTGAGCATGAACTGTTTGATCTTGAAACAAGACCGGGAAAAATGCAGGGCGGATATTGTACATTTCTGCCTGATTTGATGGCACCGTTTATTTTTTCGAATTTTAATGGTACATCAGCGGATGTAGATGTTCTGACCCATGAGGCAGGACATGCATTTGAAGCTTATACAGCTACCAGAGGCGGTGTACCGGATGAAATTGCATTTTCTACTTCTGAGGTTGCAGAGATCCATTCGATGTCTATGGAATATCTTACCTACCCCTGGATGGAATATTTCTTTAAAGAAAAAGCTGATCAATATCGAAGGACACATCTTGAGGAGGGACTCAGAGTCATTCCGTATATGGCCTGCGTGGATGAATTTCAGCATGAGGTTTACGCTCAGAAAATGACAGATGCGAAGGAGCGGTATAAGTTGTGGCATTCGCTTGAAGAAAAATATATGCCGTGGAGAGATTACGATGGAGATGCATTTCTTGAAGCTGGAGGTTTCTGGATGCAGAAACAGCATATTTTTATGTGTCCGTTCTATTATATTGATTATTCCCTTGCTTCTATGGGAGCATTTGAATACTATATCCGGTCTTTGAATGATCGCGAGGAAGCCTGGAAGGATTATTATAGATTATGTACAATGGGAGGAAGCAAAGGCTATCTGGAACTTCTTGATGAGGGTAATTTGAGCGATCCTTTCAGTGAGGGAACCGTTGAGGGCATTATGAAGAAACTCAGAAAAAAGATTTTTCAGTAATTGCCGGCTTTACAGAAAGGCGGATGACACAAATGGAAATAAGACAGTTAAAATACTTTGCGGCAGTAGCTGATACGCTTAATTTCAGCAGAGCTGCGGAAACGCTTTTTATATCCCAGTCTGCCCTCAGTAAACAGATTGCAGATCTGGAAAGGGAACTGGGCATGGTGCTTCTTCAAAGAGACAAGCGTAGCGTACGTCTTACACCGGCGGGCAAAGTCTTTTTGAATGAAGCCAAGGTGATTCTCATGCGTATGGATACGATACCGATCCTTTTAAAAAATACTGAGGATATAGAAAAGAAGGGAAAGCGTAATGTTTTTATAGGTGTTGAGAACAGGGTGGGTGATTCACCGATTTTTCACCTGGGAGTAGCAGAAGCTGTTCATCAGCTCAGGCAGGAGATGCCGACACTCAGGGCTATTTTTAAAATGGGTGAATATCTGGACATTAACCGTGATATCTGTGAGGAAACATTGAACATGGGTGTATTTATGGGGACGAAAGAAGATGTGAATGAGTCGCTGAAATACAGAGTCCTTTACGAAGATGAAATGGTTGTTGTCTATCGCGGTGAGCCGGTAGAGACCGCGGGGATTGAAGGCATAAAGCAGATATTATCCGAGAAACCTTTATACATCATTGATAAAGAGTTTCGAGGTATGTCCCAGGTTGTGCGAATGTTGGGGGCTATCGGCTGTGCACCATCCATTCACTTCTGTGAAAGCACACTGGATATGAGTTTTATCATGGAAAGCGGTGAGGGATGTGTTGTGATGCCTGCTTCGATGGTAAGAAAGTATAAGAATCCGAAGATTCATACACTGGCGACACACAGACCGGAAGCAAAACTTTATTTTATGGCGATGTGGAAAAAGGAAGGAGAACATCGACTGGAAGAGATGATTGCACTCAGGTCGGGGCTTAATATAGAAACATTTAAATAACAGACAGTATTCTAAAGAAGAGGATATGATTGGAAAGAACCGATCATATCCTCTTCTTTATGCGAACGATAAGTCAAAGCTATGTTTGCCGAAAAACTTTACGACAATCCTGCTATTTAAAATGGAAAAACACTTGACAAACATATGACACTAGTGTACTATAATGATAGTATAGTTATACTCATTAGAACAGAATGATAATGAATACAGACAAGGTAAAGGAGGAATTTGATTGAGATATGAGAATGACCGTCCAATTTATCTGCAGGTGATTGAGGATATTAGCAGAAGACTGATTCAGGGAGAATTAATCCTGGGAGAGAAGCTTCCGTCGGTCAGGGAACTGGCTGTGCAGTATCAGATCAATCCGAATACAGCCAGCAGAGTTTATAAGGAAATGGAGAGTCGAGGGCTTTGTTATACAAAGCGGGGGATGGGTACATTTATTACGGAGGATTCAGGAATGATTAAGATGTTACAGTCAGAGATGGCAGAGGATTGTCTGGATACATTTCTTCAGGGAATGCAGGCAATCGGTATCGGTTTGGATGAGATGATACAGCTGCTGAGAGAGAGGTATGCAAAGGAGGAGTTATGATGCTTGATTGTGTGAATGTTGTGAAAAGGTATGGCGGTAAGTTTGCGGTGAATGGAATGTCCGTTGCTATAGAGGATGCGCATATTTATGGATTGCTTGGGCCGAATGGCAGCGGCAAGTCCACATGGATGAAGATGGCAGCCGGTCTGATTGTTCCGGATGAAGGGGAGATGAGATTGGATGGTGTGAAGATCAGTGCCGAGACGAAGAAACATATTGCTTATATGCCGACAGAAGGTTATTTTTACAGCTATATGAAGATTAAGGATGTGGGCAGATATTATCAGGATTTCTTTGATGATTTTGATGCACAGCAGTTTGAGAAGCTGATCGCAGATATGGATCTGGAGATGAATATGAAGGTGAGAAATTTATCCTCAGGTATGATGGCGAAGCTGAAGATTGCTGTGACTTTGTCAAGAAAGGCAGAGCTGTATCTGCTGGATGAGCCGTTAAACGGGATCGATCTTCTGGCCAGAGATGAAGTTGTCAACACAATTCTGACGAATATGAGTGACAATGCTTCTGTTGTAATTTCAAGTCATCTGGTAGAGGAATTGGAACGAATTATTGATAAGGCTATTTTCATGAAAGACGGACAGATTGTATTAATGGGTGATGTAGAAGAGATTCGACAGGAACGCGGGGAATCTGTTACGGATCTGTATCGTCAGATTTATGGTTAGAATCCAGGAGGAATAAGGTTATGTTAAAGCTGATAAAATATGAACTCATCAAACAGAGAACATCCAAAGTGATTATTGGAGCAATTTTAGCGCTGCTGGAGGTTGCTTTTCTGGCAGGTATGCTTTTGGGCAAAGAAGAAATCATGGCCATTGCTGCCGGAATGTTGACATTTCTGGCCTCGGTCACCTTTGTTATTGTTGGCCTGGAAGAAATTATTACTTATTATCATGATATAAGGGATAAGAGTGGCTATATGCTTTTTATGACACCTTATAATGTTTATGAAATTATGGGAAGCAAGATTCTGACAGGTTTTTTTTCTATTGCAGCAGCAGCGATTATCTTTGGAATTATTGGATTCGCAGATATCACCATGGTATGTGCCAAGTACGGAGAGTTGCAGACGTTGTTTGATCAGATGAAATCATTATTCAGTTTTGCTTTGCAGGTGAATGTTGACGGCATGCTTATTGTGTGGTCCATTATACAGGTTGTATTCAGCTGGGTTGGAATGGTGACATCCGCATTTCTGGCTATCACATTATGTATTACGATTTTTTCAGGTATGCGCTGCAAGGGGTTGATCAGTTTTGTCATTTATTGCGTGTTGAATATTGCAGTAAGCGCTGTTGTTGTGCAGATTTTGATCTGGGCAGACATGGCATCCGTAAATGGTATGATGGCTGTTTTTTCTATATTTGATATTTTATTTGCAGGTGCATGTTATGTGGCAACAGGTTACATTTTGAATAAGGAATTATCACTTTAAATATAAGCCGTTTATTAAAAATATTAAAAAACAATGAAATGGCAATAGTTTATATTAAGTTAATAATTCTAAGCTATGATAACTTCTACATAGGATAAAACAGTACAATGTGAGAGACTGTTGAGATATATGTCGGAGGTTGAGATATGAGCAGAGCAATAGGTATTGATCTTGGAACGACCAACAGCTGTGTGGCTGTCCTCGAAGGCGGAGAACCTGCTATTATAACAAGTGCGGAGGGGTTGAGAACAACCCCTTCGATTGTTGCGTTTACAAAGAAGGGTGAACGTCTGGTGGGAGCGCCTGCGAAGAGACAGGCGGTGACGAATGCTGAACGGACGATCTCATCAATTAAACGGCAAATGGGGACGAACTACAGAGCAGATATAGACGGCAAGTGCTATTCGCCTCAGGAGATTTCAGCTATGATCCTGAGAAAGCTCAGGAAGGATGCACAGGATTATCTGGGTGAACCGGTGACAGATGCGGTGATTACGGTACCTGCTTATTTTAACGATGCGCAGCGTCAGGCAACGAAGGACGCGGGAAGGATTGCCGGACTGAATGTAACGCGAATTATTAATGAGCCGACGGCGGCGGCTTTTGCGTATGGTCTGAATAATGGAGAAGATCAGAAGGTACTGGTTTATGATCTGGGAGGCGGCACCTTTGATGTATCTGTTATTGAAATTGGGGACGGTCTGATCGAAGTATTGTCCACTTCCGGAGATAATCATCTGGGAGGTGACGATTTTGATGATCGTCTGACGGATTATCTGCTGGCAGAATTTAAGGCCAGTGATCATATAGATCTGAGTCATGATGAAGCGGCAGTCCAGCGTGTTCGTGAGGAAGCGGAGAAAGCGAAGATAGAACTTTCTTCATCCACAGCCACAACAGTGAATCTTCCGTTTTTGACGGTAGTAAAGGATACTCCGCATCATATGGAGATCAGTATAACACGGGCGAAGTTTGATGAACTGACACATGATCTGGTGGACAGAACGGCAGGACCTGTGCAGAATGCTTTGAAGGACGCGGGAATCACTGCCAGAGATTTGTCGAAGGTATTGCTTGTTGGCGGTTCTACACGTATTCCTGCTGTTCAGGACAAGGTTCGGAGAATGCTTGGAATGGAGCCGTCCAAAGGGATTAATCCTGATGAATGTGTTGCAATGGGAGCAGCTATCCAGGCCGGCAAGTTAAGCGGCAATCTGCCGGAGAATTCTGCGGCAGGTTCCATTATCCTGATGGATGTTACACCATTATCACTTTCTATTGAAACTGTCGGCGGTATTGCGACGCATTTGATTGCGAGGAATACAACGATACCGGCCAGACATAGTCAGATTTTTACAACAGCGGCGAATTTCCAGACATCAGTTGATATCAAGGTATATCAGGGTGAACGTCAGTTTGTCAGAGACAATACACTGCTTGGCAACTTCAAATTAAGCGGCATTAAGCGTGCCATGGCCGGTGTACCGCAGATTGAAGTAACATTTGATATTGATGTTAATGGTATTTTGACGGTAGCTGCCAAAGACATGGGAACCGGAAAGGCTCAGCAGATTACAATCACATCACGGTCGAATCTTTCAGAGGAGGAGATACAGCAGGCGGTTCGTGAGGCAGAGATGTACGAACAGGAAGACGGTGAGAGAAAAAGCTATTTTGAACTTCATTCGGACTCAGAAGTTTTGATCGCCAAGACAGATCAGGCACTGAAAAAGGTCGGTAAGCAGCTGGATCGCAGCGAAAAGCATCAGATTAAGTCAGCGATGAACCAACTGAAGAAGTCTGTTGTGAAGATGAAACCGATGAAGATGCAGGAGAATGAGTTCCAACAGCTTCGCACGGAGAAGGAAAACCTGGAGAACTTAACGGCAAAGCTTTTTTCGATGGCGGAAAGTGATGAAAACAGGTAAAGGAGGCAAAATGTTTCAGATATTAATCGCAGACAGTGACAGATCCTACAGAAGACGACTGTATCAGCTGTTGAGACGGGAAGGTTATTCTGTTCTTCAGGCGTCCGGTGGAGAAGATGTTCTGAAAGTACTTGAAACTTCGTATATTGATTTTATTATTCTCGGAGATAATCTGACAGATTTGAATGCTTATGATTTGATGGGGCAGCTTCGGGATACGTATTCAGAGATGCCATTGATGGTGCTTACTGAACGAAAGGATCGAGAAAGCCTTAGAAAGAGTTATATGGCCGGAGTGGACGAATATCTTCCCAAGAATGTGGATGATGAGGAGCTGCTGCTGAGGATTCGCGCTGTACTTAGAAGAGCAGGCAGAAATTATGACAAGAAGCTGCGGATCGGAGAAGTTGTTTTGGATTGTGATTCTTTATCAGTTACAAGAAAAGGTGACAGACAGACATTGCCCAGAAAGGAATTCTGGCTTTTGTATAAGCTGCTTTCTTATCCTGACAAGATATTTACCCGAACACAGTTGATGGATGAAATTTGGGGGCTCACAACGGAGACGTCCCAGTCAACATTGAATGTGCATGTCAATCGTCTTCGGAACAAGTTCAGAAAGTATCCTGAGTTTGATCTGAAAGCTGTCAGAGGAATTGGATACAAAGCGGAGGTCCATGTTGATTAAGGGGTTCAGCTGTCATAGCTAATTGAAATAGAGAATAAGACTTCAATACAGATCAGATGTATCATTTCAATCTGTATTGAAGTTTTTTTGCAATGCGCATTTATTCGAATTCAAAACGCTGAAGATCAGTGTGTGCAACGTATTTTTCTTTGATGGACGGAATCTGCAGGAAGTGGGATGTCTGCTGATGATCTGTAAGTGCATCGTTGTTTTTCCATATTTCAAGAAGAAAGAGCTGGTTATCATTATCAGCCGGAAGATAATAACTGTAACGGATATTACCTTTTTCGTGCCGACATAATGAAGGAATATTGGCAGCATTTAAAGCATCAAAAAATGCTTTTGGATGGATTCCGGGTTTCATTGTATAGGTGACATGTAATTGGATCATTATAAACCTCCTGTTATAAACCGATTGTTTTATTGCCTCATACCTGAATAGTATAGCATACACGGCTGAATTTTGCGCTTTAATCCTTTAAATTTGAATCAAGCTAATGTGATACTTGACAGATATTGGAAGATGTTTTATAGTCAAAAGAGAGACTATGAAGAAGAGGGTATGATTATGCGTAATTTTATTTTTATTTCGCCACATTTTCCAACAAATTATGAGAATTTCTGTGTTCAGCTGCATGAAAATGGCGTGAATGTTTTTGGGATTGGTGATACACCTTATGAGAATCTGACAGACTCATTGAAAGCAGCTTTGACAGAGTATTATAAGGTGGACAGCATGGAAGATTATGCTCAGATGTACCGTGCAGTGGCTTTTCTGTGCTATAAGCATGGTCCGATGGATGGCCTTGAAAGCAATAATGAATACTGGTTGGAACAGGATGCCAGACTGAGGACGGATTTCAATATTCCTGGTATGAAGACTGTAGATATGGAACATGTGAAATATAAATCTAAAATGAAACCATATTATGCCAAGGCTGGAATTACAACGGCCAGATATCATTTGGTGACGGATCTTTCGGAAAGTCTGGAATTTGTTGTAAAAGTAGGCTATCCGGTTATTGTCAAGCCGGATAATGGTGTTGGTGCGACAACAACATACAAATTGAAGAATGAAGATGAGCTGAGAGCATTTCATGAAGAAGATTTCCATGGCGTTCAATTTATAATGGAAGAATTTGTACCGGGAGAAATTTATTCTTACGATGCGATTATGAACAGCAGAGGAGAACCGATTTTTGAAACAGGCAATCATACGCCTATTTCAATTATGGATAGTGTCAATAATCACGATGACAGTGTGTTCTATATTGAAAAACATATTGCGGATGATGTTCGCACAGCAGGCAGAGCAGCTGTGAAATCATTTGGCGTAAAGAGCCGTTTTGTTCATTTTGAATTTTTCAGATTGACAGAAGATCATGCCTATCTTGGCAAAAAAGGCAAGATTATTGGTCTGGAAGTGAATTACAGACCGTCAGGCGGATTCACACCGGATATGATCAATTATGCCTGCAGTACAGATGTCTACAAAGACTGGGCGGATATGATTGCTTTTGACCGGCTGACAAAGGAAGATTATCCGGATAAATACTATTGTGTTTCGGCAGGATGCAGAAAGGAAAAACATTATTTGCACAGCTATGAAGAAGTGATGGCTGCATATAAGGATGACATTATGATGACAACAGAGCTTCCAGAAGTTCTGGCATCAGCGATGGGAGACAGACTTTATCTGGCCCGTTTTTCAACAAAAGAGGCTATGGATGATTTCATCAGTTATGTTTTTGCAGCCGCGTAAGGACATTGAATACTGATTAACAGATGGATAAAATACAGGGACATTTTCATGGCAGATCATGAGAATGTCCCTGTTGTTATAAGCAGGTAGATGAAAAATCTATCTGGGATCAGTGCATGATAATATCTGCAAACTGGCCCCGGGTAACTTTGATCAGATCCTGAGGTGAGAGAATCAGCTGAACACCGATACGCCCTCCGGAGATAATAATCGTGTCAAAGTTGGCAGCTGATTCATGGATGAATGTCGGAAACTGCTTCTTCATACCGATTGGTGTACAGCCGCCCCGGATATAACCGGTAATAGCATTGATATCTTTGACATGGATCAGTTCAACATTCTTCTCACCGGCAGCCTTGGCAGCGGCTTTTAAGTTCAGTTCCTTATCAACAGGGATAGCAAATACGAAATAGTTCTTGCTTTTGCCGACAGTGACCAGTGTCTTGAAGCTGCGTTCATAAGGCTGACCAAGCTGATCGGCAATATGGCAGCCGTCAATAAATTCGTCACAGGTGTATGTGTTCATTTCATAAGGGATTTTATTCTTATCCAAAATGCGCATAGCATTGGTTTTGGCTTCTTTACCCATTGTAAGTCCTCCTGTATTTTATGCATTGTTTAACATTGTTAGTCGGTTATATTTTATAGTATTTTCATCAATATGTCCATCCGTAAAAATAGAAAAGGATTAGCTGAAAAAAATAAATCATAATTTTTGTTGCATGAAGTCGATGAAGGTGTTACGATTAATAAGAATGTCAAAGAAAGGGAGACAAAGATGGGAAAGATAGGATTCGATAATGAAAAATATTTGAATATGCAGTCAGAACATATCAGAGAGAGAATGGCTCAGTTCGGCGGCAAGCTTTATATGGAATTTGGCGGTAAGCTTTTTGATGATTATCATGCATCCAGAGTTCTTCCGGGATTCCAGCCGGACAGTAAGCTGCAGATGCTTTTGAAGTTAAAAGACCAGGCAGAGATTGTAATTGCAGTCAGTGCATCTGCTATTGATCAGCACAAGAAGAGAGGCGATATCGGTATTACCTATGATCAGGAAGTACTGAGACTCATCGACCTTTTCAGAAGTGTGGGGCTTTATGTGGGAAGTGTTGTGATCACACAGTATCAGGGACAACAGTCCGCGGACGGATTTATTAAGCGACTGGGTGATCTTGGTGTGGCTGCATACAGACATTATATGATCGAGGGTTATCCGGCGAATATTCCACTGATTGTCAGTGAGGATGGCTTTGGCAAGAATGATTATATTCCGACAGAGCGTTCACTGATCGTTGTGACAGCTCCGGGACCGGGGAGCGGCAAGATGGCAACATGCCTGTCTCAGCTGTATCATGAGCATCAGCGCGGTATTAAAGCAGGTTATGCGAAGTTTGAGACTTTCCCAATCTGGAATATTCCTCTGAAACATCCGGTGAACCTTGCTTATGAAGCAGCAACTGCGGATCTGAATGATGTCAATATGATTGATCCTTTCCATTTGGAAGCCTATGGCAAGGTTGCCATTAATTATAACAGAGACGTTGAGATTTTCCCTGTCCTGCAGACGATATTTAAGACGATTTCAGGAACGTCGCCGTATCAGTCACCGACAGACATGGGTGTGAATATGGCCGGCAACTGTATTTTTGATGATGAAGCGGTGAAGAAAGCCGCCAGAGAAGAGATGATCCGCCGTTATTATATTGCCCTTTGTGAGCAGAAGAAGGGCAAGGAGAATAAGGCGGAGATCAGCAAGCTGGAAATGCTTTTGAACCAGGAAGGCCTTTCCACAGCAGATTATGCTGTTGCTGTTGCGGCTAAGACAACAGAAGAGGAGACAGGGGAACCGGCAGCAGCCATTGAACTTCCGGATGGAAGAATTGTTACCGGCAAGAATAAGGCACTGCTTGGCGCGGCGTCCGCAATGCTGCTGAATGCATTGAAAGCCCTGGCGGATATTCCGGATGATGAACATTTATTGGCATCAGAAGTTATTCGTCCGGTTCAGGAACTGAAGGTGAATTATTTGGGCAATCATAATCCGAGACTGCATACAGATGAAGTACTGGTTGCTCTTTCTGTCAGCGCAGCTTCCAACGAGAATGCGAAGAAAGCACTGGATTGTCTGCCAATGTTAAAGAATTGCAACGCACATTGTTCAGTTATCTTATCATCTGTAGATACAGACATTTTCAGAAGACTTCGTATTAATTTAACGTGCGAACCGAAGTATCAGAACAAGAAACTATTCCATAACAATTAGTGTTGAAAATGAATCATCCGGTACATTGGTATTTTGAAGACAATGTGCCAGATCATTTAAAACGAAATGTGCGTTTCGTGAAAGGAGTTATTATCATGACAAAAACAGAAATGGTCAAAGAAATTTTGCAGGCAGGAAGCACTTGTCAGGAACTGAAGGATGCAGCACAGAACTATCTGGATGCTGTAGGAACAGCAGATGAACATGATAAAGCCGAGAAGCTTGTTGCAGAATGTGAAGCAGATGTCATGAAATGCGCAGACGTTATCGCATTTATGAAAACAGATGCGGCTAAGGAACATCTGGGAGCAGAAGCGGCAGCAGGAATTCTTGCCCATGAAGAGGAACTTCTGGCAAAAGGCATCGAATACTGCGATTGCCCGGGCTGTACAGCAGGCAAAAGAGTGATGGATAACAAAGCACTTTTTCTCGCATAATAAAAAGGTGATTGACTTAGAAGCAGCATCAAAATGGATATAAGTATAAAGAAATCGGGTAAAGATGGAGCGAAAATCTTTACTCGATTTCTTTGCATTCTGGGAACAGGTGAATAGTATGTGTTTGATAAAATAAAACCATCAAGAAACAATAAATAATTGTGAGAAAGAAAAGAGGTAGCATATGTTGGGATTAATGAAGTTTAAGAAGTTATTCTGGAAAAAGTCTGATGAACATGACAAACTCGACGAACTTGATCATGAGTTTATTGCTGGTTTTACGAAGAGAGAAATCATCAGAATGATACAGAATATGTCTGATGAAGAACTTGACAAAGCATCTGCGGATATTGACAAACGCATTGCTGAATTAGAAAAATAAAAGGAGGTATGAATCATGTGGTGGATATTGGTGATAATTATTATTGCTGTAGTGGTCATGGGATCTGAAAATGAAGGTAAATATAAGGAAGATAAATATAAAGAAGATGAACAGAAACAATGGGAAAAACAAATTGCACCATATGCACGTGTCAAATATGCCAAAATTACATATGTGCCACATAGCCCTTATGGAGAGAAATTTACACTGGTTCATCAAATAGATGTGAAGACTGATTCTATATATGGCAGGTGGTATAGATATTTTGTTGACAGTTCAGCTTTTACAGACTGTTCAAAACAGAGCATTATTTTATTAGATGAGAACAAAAAAGAAATACCATTGCAGAAAAATGTGCATATGATGTGTGAAAAATTGGCAGAAGGCTGTGGCAACATCGTTCTTACATTCGATGCATAGGTAGAAGAGCCCGAGACGGCGCACAACGTCCAGTGGACGTTGGTTATGCGCGGACCGGAGTGGAACGGAGAAGCTGAAGGTCCAGTGGACCTTCGTTAGCGCCGACCGGAACGGAGTGTAGACCTCGAATGTTCGAGTCTGGCAGGAAGAAGGCAGGTGCGAGACGGGGCGCTAAAGGTCCAGTGGACCTTTGTTAGCGCCGACCGGAGTGAAACGGAGATACGAACCCGTTCGAGTCCGGCAGGACTCGTTTAATATAGAAAGGGGATATCCATTAGGATATCCCCTTTCTATATTAAGAAGAGCGCGAGACGGGACTCGAACCCGCGACCCCGACCTTGGCAAGGTCGTGCTCCACCAACTGAGCCACTCGCGCATAAAAAGTGCTATTCACAAGCACATGGATACTATACTATATGAAAGAGAATTTGTCAACAGAAAAACGGCAAAAAGTCAAAAAAAATTCAAATTGTATATGCTATTAATACAATAGGAGCTTTAAGAGCGGTTGAAATGAAACAGACAGATCATCGATGTTAAAAAACAGAGCTGATCACTTACAATGATGCATCATAAGCAATCAGCTCTGTTTTATTATGGAAGGAATTCTATTAAAATAATGAGTGAGCGAATTTAGTTATCTTTGTCCATTAAGAAACCGGCATAGCCTGTTTCAAGACCATGTTCTGTTGCGTCCAGACCTTCGAGTTCTTCTCTTTCAGATACACGGACACCAACTGTTTTCTTCAAAATTGTGAAGAGAATCAAATCACATACAATTGCCCATCCTGCGATGCAGACAACACCCAGTAACTGGATCAGCAGGTGATGAACACCGCCGCCATAGAAGAGGCCATCTGTGTAGTCGAAGAGACCAACGGCCAGTGTACCGAAGCAGCCACATACACCATGAACGGAGCATGCACCAACCGGGTCATCAACTTTCAGAACATTATCAATAAATGGAACGAAGATGCAAAGGAGAAGACCGGCTACAGCACCAATGATCATAGCACCAATGTTATCAACATTGTCACAACCTGCTGTAATAGCTACAAGACCGGCAAGAGAGCCATTCAGTGAAAGTGAAACATCAGGTTTACCAAAGCGCAACCATGTATAAATCATTGCGACAACTGTTGCACATGCAGGAGCAAGAGTTGTTGTGGAGAAAATCTGTCCAAGATGCTGTCCGTCTGAAGCTGCGGCACCGTTGAAACCATACCAGCCAAACCAGAGAATGAAAACACCAAGAGCAGCAATACTGATATTATGTCCGAGGATTGGTCTTGCATGACCGTTTTTGTCATATTTACCGATACGAGGTCCAAGGAAGCAGGCGCCGATGAAACCGGTGACACCACCAACCATATGAATAACAGCGGATCCGGCAAAATCAGTGAAGCCGAGATCGGTTAACCATGCTGTGCCGCCCCATACCCAGTGGGCTTCGATTGGATAGATAATCAGACTGATGACAAAACTGTAAATACAATAAGTAAGGAATTTAGTACGTTCAGCCATGGCACCGGAAACGATTGTTGCACAAGTTGCACAGAAAACAAGGTTAAATACGAATCCATAGCAGTCCATGCTACCGAAATCAAAAGGATTCATTGTAAAACCGCCCCAGAACTTGGAAGCGTCACCACAAAGAATATTGTAACCGACAAAGATGAAAGCAACTGTTCCGAGACAGAAGTCCATCAAATTTTTCATAATGATATTGCCGACGTTTTTGGCTCTTGTGAAACCAGCTTCACACATTGCGAAACCAGCCTGCATGAAATAAACCAGAGCTGCGCCGATCAGAAACCAGACACCGTGGCTTCCAAAAATAATACTGTTAACTGCTTCTAAGATTGCATTAGATTCCATAACTTATTCCTCCTGTTCAAGTTCCTGAAACAAAAAAGAGATACAGATGGAATAACCGGTCTTTCCATCTATATCTCCTTCGATATAATCTGTAACAGAACTTTATTTGATTGATTTACCACAATGCTGTGGGAAACTTTATGCCTAACATTATACTGAGATGAATTGGAGATGTCAACCCATGAAGGAGGAAATTAATCCACAAAAAAGCGCAATAGGCGAGCGTAGATTTAATAAAAAGTTTACAAAATTGAAAATTTCAGAAAAAAGTACGTGAAAATTTTAAAAAATAGGTGTATAATCAGTAAATTTACAAAGTTGGAAAATATAGTGCGATTTTACAATTAAATGTAAGAAAATGGAAAACACTGAGATTTATTATGGGGACTGGGATTTATCATAGTGATGGACTTGCGGCTCTATGGCGAATATGCTAAAATGAAAGGGATATTTAAGGAAAATTGTGTTTAAGGAGGATATAGAGTACATGATTGATAAACTGGTGGGAAAAATTAAGAAATTAAATGCACCAATCGTTGTCGGACTGGATCCGAATCTGGCATTTGTACCGGATCATATTCAGAAGAAAGCATTTGATGAATATGGCGAGACATTGGAAGGCGCTGCAGAAGCTATCTGGCAGTTCAACAAAGCAATTGTAGATGCTGTTTATGATCTGATCCCGGCTGTAAAACCTCAGATTGCTATGTATGAGCAGTTTGGACTTCCGGGTCTGGAGGCGTTCCACAGAACAGTAGAGTATTGCCGTCAGAAGGATTTAGTTATTATTGGTGATATTAAGAGAGGCGATATCGGTTCTACTTCAGAAGCCTATGCAAGAGGCCATCTGGGTCCTGTAAAAGTAGGAAGCCGTTCATTATATGGTTTTAATGAAGATTTTGTTACCCTGAATCCTTACATGGGATCAGACAGTATCAATCCTTTTATCAATACGGCTAAGAAAGAGAAGAAAGGTGCCTTTATCCTCGTTAAGACATCGAATCCATCAAGCGGTGAATTTCAGGATAGACTGATTGATGGTCGTCCTCTGTTTGAATATGTTGCTGAGAAGGTCAATGAATGGGGCAGTGATTATGTAGGTGAATGCGGATACAGCTATGTAGGAGCTGTTGTAGGAGCGACTTACCCGGAACAGGCAAGAATTACTCGTAAGCTGATGCCGAAGGCTTATATTCTTGTACCTGGTTATGGTGCACAGGGGGCTACAGCGAAGGATCTTCTGCCGAACTTTGATGAGAACGGCCTTGGTGCGATCGTGAATTCATCAAGAGGCATTATCGCTGCCTACAAGCAGGAGAAGTATGCGAAGTTTGGTGCAGAGCATTTTGCAGACGCTTCCAGAGCAGCAGTTATCGATATGCAGAAAGATATTGCATCGGTACTGTAAAAGCTGGTTGAGCAGATTTCTGCTGCAGATGATATAGAATGATGAAACCAGATAAAGCAATTCAACAGTGATTATATTAAAGGACAAAAGCATGAGCGTAAGTAAAATCAAAGCAACTGTATTTTCGCAGGAACAGCTTGCATCTGATGTGTTCAGTATGTGGCTGGAAGTCGGCAATATGGCTTCAGAAGCTAAGCCGGGACAGTTTATCTCTGTTTATTCGAATGATGACAGCAAACTGCTTCCAAGACCGATCAGTATTTGTGAAATTGATAAGGAGAATGGCAGACTGAGAATCGTTTATCGTGTCGTTGGTTACGGTACGAAGGAATTTTCAGGATGCAAAGCAGGAGATACATTAGAAATTATGGGACCCCTGGGCAATGGTTATACATTGAAAAAAAACAAGGCAATCCTTGTGGCCGGCGGTATCGGTGTTCCTCCGATGCTGGAGCTTGCCAAAGAACTGGATTGTGAGAAGACCATCGTTCTCGGTTATAGAGATGAACTGTTTTTGAACAAGGAATTTGAGCAATACGGCAAAGTGGTTATTGCCACAGAAGACGGCAGCTGTGGAACAAAGGGGAATGTACTGGATGCCATCCGTGCAGAAGGTGTCGAAGGTCAGGTTATTTACAGCTGCGGACCAATGCCGATGCTGCGTGCGCTGAAGCAGTATGCGGCTGATAATGGTATTGAGGCATGGATTTCTCTCGAAGAGAAGATGGCCTGCGGTATCGGTGCATGCCTTGCATGTGTCTGTAAGTCAAAAGATGTGGATCACCATACAAACGTACATAATAAGCGTGTCTGTAAGGATGGTCCTGTCTTTAATGCACAGGAGGTGGAACTGTAATGAATACAAAGGTAAATCTTGCCGGAGTTGAGCTGAAGAATCCTGTGATGGTTGCTTCAGGTACATTTGGTTCCGGTGCAGAATACAGTGAGTTTGTTGATCTGAATCGCCTTGGAGCGGTTGTGACAAAAGGTGTAGCCAGTGTACCGTGGCCGGGAAATCCGGCTCCGCGTATTGCGGAGACAGCCAGCGGCATGCTCAATGCCATCGGACTTCAGAATCCGGGCATTGATCTTTTTTCAAAGAGAGATTTGCCGTTTTTGGAGAAATATGATACAAAGGTCATTGTCAATGTGTGCGGCCATTCGACAGAAGAATATCTGGATGTGGTTGAGCGCCTTGCAGATGAACCGAGAGTGGATATGCTGGAGATCAATATTTCCTGTCCGAATGTCAAGGAAGGCGGTATTGCTTTTGGGCAGGATCCAAAGGCAGTGGAAGCCATTACAAAGGCTGTCAAGGCCAAGGCCAAACAGCCGATTATCATGAAACTGAGCCCGAATGTCACAGATATCACAGTGATGGCGAAGGCTGCTGAGGCCGGCGGTGCAGACTGCCTGTCTCTGATCAATACATTGACCGGTATGAAGATTGACATCGAGAGACAGACATTTGCCATTGCCAACAAGACAGGCGGTCTTTCCGGTCCTGCTGTTAAGCCGGTTGCAGTCCGTATGGTGTATCAGGTAGCAAATGCAGTCAAGATCCCGATTATCGGTATGGGCGGTATCTGTACAGCTGAAGATGCCATGGAATTTATTCTGGCTGGTGCAACAGCTGTGTCAATCGGTACGGCGAACTTTACAAATCCATATACAACTGTAGAAGTTATTGATGGCATTGAAGCGTACATGAGAAGACATGGCGTGGAAGACATCAACGAACTCATCGGTCTCGTAAAATAAAAGGTTAATTCCCGAGGTTTAATTACCTAGCTGATGATATCTTTCTGGAAACGGGCTCATCGCCCAATGTTTCCAGAAAGATATCATCAGCTAGGTAATTAAACCTCGGGAATTTTTTATGCTAATGGGGCTCATCGCCCAATGTTTCCAGAAGGATATCATCAGCCAGGTTGAATTAAGACCTCGGGAATTTTTTACGTGTATGGGGCTCATTGCCCAACGTTTTCAGAAAGTTATCATCCGATTAAGCATAAATAAAAATCGGGAATTTTTTATGTTAATGGGGCTTGCCGTCAAATGTTTTCGGTGTGATGACTGTTTTTTGTAAACTTTTTATTGGGGGATTGAATAAGTATGCAAAGATTGGCAGGGGTTATACAACAGAAGAAAAAAGACTGGTGGGCAACAGACGTAAAAGTAGAGTTTGACAAAATGAAAGCCGAAAATCCAGATGTCATCGGATGGATACGGTTTGATAATCAGGACGAACTTGGTATCAATTATCCAATTCTGTATTCTGGTGACAATCAGAAATATCTGAGAACCGACCTGCATGGCAACAGCCACATCGCAGGGTGTATTTTTTTGGAAGGTCTTAACAAATCTGATTTTTCGGATTATTACAACATTATCTACGGTCACAATATGAATGACGGAAGCATGTTCGGGAGCCTGAAAAAATATAAGGAAGAAGGATTCTGGAAAAAGAATCAATATTTCTCTGTATATTCTGAGATAACCGCCTACCGTTATCGAATCTTCTCCTATGAAGATGCGGTCAATGGCGGTGATGTGTATAAAGTAGGATACCAGCCGGGCGAAGAGTATCAGAAATTTATCGATCAGATGATAAAAGATTCCGATGTTGATACAGGAGTAAAGCCGCAGACCAGTAATAAGATACTGACACTTTCTACCTGTACAGGGAACGGATACAGCAAGCGGCTTGCCATTCATGCAGTCTGCATTGACGCACAGACTACGGATGAGTCAAAATTAAAGGAAACAGGGAATTAAACGATGAGAATATCCAAAAGTATGTGAAAAAAAGAAATAAAAACATATTTTTGGATATTTTTATATATTTTTATATGGAATTATAATGTTGTAGGGAAAATGCATTGACAAATTTGAAAAAAGAACAATATAATTAAAAATACATGGTTTGAATTAACTAACTAAAGCGTAATCGGTAAACAAAACAGAGGGAAAAGTAATGGAAACAAAGAAAGTGGCAAAAGACAGGTGGGAAAGGTAAAATGGTAAAGAAGATTGAAAACAGAAATATTGATGTGACAAAAGCCAGAGGCGAATTAGAAGAAGATCTTCTGGAATATGTCTACCGGACATGGAGACAGGGCAGACAGATCACATCGAAAGAGTATGCCAGAGAAGTGAACATAACCGGATATGAAGCGGCAGGTCTGGTGCGGAGTCTGGTAAAAAAAGGATTTTTGTGTGAGCCGGGAAACGGACATCTGGAACTGACCGATAAGGGAAAACTGGAAGGTATGGAGTGCCTTGCACGCCATGAGAAACTGACACAGTTCTTCCAGATGGTAAGTGGAATGGATCAGCAGAGGGCTCAGGAAGATGCCTGTAGAGTGGAACATTATATCAGTCCGGAAGGGTTAAAAGGAATTGAAAACTTTCTGCAGTACGGTGACGTATACGATAGGGTTTATGACGATATGGACTTGTATACCTTTTATGAGGACGGCGATTTCCCGATGGCATTTGGGCTGTATGAACCGGAACGACGCAATCCAAGATTCCTTGCACCAGAGTACGGGAAACTGGAACACTCGGTCATATTGAGAGTGAAAAAGTCTCAGAACTGCTTCCTGCTCAAGAGAAAAAAAGATGAATCTATCGGCTATGTATGGTACAGAAGAGATGATGGGTGGATACAGGCGAAAGAAGAAAAAGGTGTTTATCAGTTACCGACAGACATCTTTACCTATACTACGAATACAGGAATTCCGGTCACAGAAGCAGTGGCAATTATTGCGATTACCCGTTTTGAACAGAAGCCATTGCCAATCGATTATCGGGAATTGAATATTCATGTATGGTGACGAAGAGAGGACAAAGAAAATGGAAAAAGGTGAACATCTAAAGAGACAGAACAGACCTACAATGCTGCAACTACAATATTTACAAGGTCTGTCAAAAGTAGAAAAGAAACGTGGAGCTCAGGGAAGTATCGCAGAATATTATGGCGTGAACCGATCAACGGTGAACCGTTATTTTAAGAACTGCATAGAAAGAGGAATTCTGACAGAATCACTGGAATTTACCCCTGCGGGAGAGGAATGGCTGGAACGATATTCCAACCTGTATGAGAACCTTGAAAAATATCTGGAAGAAATCGGTGCAAAGCCGGAAGAAATCGATGAATCACTGGATGTTATGGTGGAGAATATCGACATCCACATGCTGGAACTGATGATCAACGCCTATGCAGAAAAAAAATCAGTATACAAGAAAAAAGAGAATGAACTGGATCAGGAGATACAGCACAATCTGCAGAAATGTGAAAGGCATCCGATAGTGTTCCGGCTTTACCGGATGAATAAAAAGCAGGGGCAGGGAAGAGACTCTATGGCGATGAGAGGATTTGAAGAAATAGCCGAAATCGTTCAGGAGAATGGAGAAAGCTATCTGGAATTAAAGCTGAAAGAGATGGAAGCACACTCCAGAGTGAGTGGTGAAATGATGGCTGGAAAACTGAAAACATTGAAGTATGAGCATAATGAAGTCCTTGAAGAAGCAGATATAGAAGATAACATCGTGAAAATCCCGATGGAAGCGTGCAGAATCCACCGATGGACGGGAATCGGCACAGTGGGAATTGTACCAGTTACCGTAACCTGTAGTGCAGGACCGGTTCACATGCCGGAAAGCACTGCATTATTATATTTCTGGGTATAAATGAGAAATGAGAAAAATTATCATTTGCACATAACATGTAACAAAATAATAAATAATTTCAATAAAGTGCCGTTACTGATAAAATACTATCAATAACGGCATTTTTACGTCTATTGTTGCCTGAATAACAACAAAATCAAAGAAAATAATGATGTATTTGTTGCAATTCAGGCAACAAAGTTGCGCGAAAATGGTATTGACATTGGATGGCAAATTATGATAAAAAATGATGCAGGGAGACAGTGCCGAAGATGAGCGTATGATCCAGTGGGCATTGGAAGCAACCAATCTGACAGAATATCGTGACAGGGAAGTGTCAAGACTTTCCGGTGGACAGCGTCAGCGTGTATGGATTACAATGGCTCTTTGTCAGGGAACAAAGACTCTGTTCCTTGATGAGCCGACCACATATCTGGATATCCGGTATCAGATTGAGATTTTGCAACTGGTTAAAAAACTCAATCAGGAATTTGGAATTACCATCATCATGGTACTGCATGACATCAATCAGGCAATCGCATATTCAGATAATGTCATCGGAATGAAAGATGGAAAAGTGCTGGTGGAAGGTGATCCGGAAGAAGTGATTACGGAAGAGAGCATCAGAGAGCTGTATGGCATTGAACTTGGTGTGACAAGGGTTGATGGACAGAAGTTTGTACTGGCGGTGTAGGAAGGAACTGTACCAGACACTATAAAATAAATTTTAGACATTTTAGAAGAAATTTAGGGTGATTGATACCAATTTGGGGTTTAGTTACCGGAAAGGAAAGAAGATGAGAAATCCTTTAAAGTTAGTTTGGATAGTCCTTGGTTTTATCTGCCTTGGACTTGGTACGATAGGAATTGTACTTCCTATCTTGCCAACCGTTCCGTTTTATATGGCAACACTGTTTTGCTTTGCAAAGAGTTCTAAGAAACTGCACGACTGGTTCGTAGGAACGAATCTTTATAAGAAACATCTGGACAGTTTTGTTCAGAAAAGAGCCATGACAATGGGAACAAAATGCAAGATTATCGGAATGGTAACGGTAGTCATGGCAATCGGCTTTATCTGCATGAAGAATGTACCAATCGGAAGAATCTGTATCGCAGTTGTGTGGGTATGCCACCTGTTATACTTCTTCTTAAGAGTTAAGACAGAAAAGCCTGAAGCTGAAATGGCAGAAAGTGTAGAGTAAGATGGACAAAGTAGAAAAGAAACGGCAGAAAGAACAGTATGTCGTGGAAGAGATGATCCGGCTGTATTGCCGAAAAAAACATCCGAAAGAAAAAAGACAGGAAGGGCAGATGTGTCCTGACTGTCAAAGACTTTCGGATTATGCAAAACAAAGAAGTCAAAAGTGTCCATTTATGGAAGAAAAGACGTTTTGTGCGAATTGTAAGGTACATTGTTATAAGCCGGAGATGAGAGAACAGATCAGGCAGGTTATGCGGTTTTCAGGACCAAGGATGCTGTTGTATCATCCGGTGCTTGCTATCTGGCATCTGGTGTGTAGCAACAAAGAGAAGAAAAAGTAAGGAGTTACTTATGATTAAAACAAGACTGGTGGGGCTGTTGTCCCACGCAAAAAAGTATATCGTGTATACGATTTTGTGGCAGTGGGCAGCCCTCCTGTCGCAGGTATTGGCAGTCTTTTCTATCGCAGATTTACTGGAACGGGT
>ENA-UOOA01002934-UOOA01002934.1-human-gut-metagenome-genome-assembly--contig:-P61old-NODE-2934-length-22507-cov-7.944281_pt1 | contig 22507 bp, 23 predicted proteins | sample MGYA00242467_ERZ724014 | MGnify/ENA metagenome assembly ERZ724014 | reverse complement strand
TATAAATAAAGGCTTGCTTCTACCCAGCCGAAATCTTGCCGGTCACAAATTCCATATTTTTTCTGATTTTCAAGACATAGAGTTTTTGTGTTTTGAGAGACTGTATCATTCCACTGTTTTACAGCTGCGAAGTCCAGTAATGGATTATCGCGGCTGTTTTTGTTTTTACTCTCTTCAGGTGGAGAGACAACTAATAACAAGGAAAGAAAAATAAAAATGAAAAAATCTCTTCTTTCTATCGGTGCGGTGTCTTTGACGATCGCAATGTTTGCAACTGGATGTGCTTCAACCAAAAGTGAAGAAAAAAATGAGCTGCAGGAGTTTCTTGTTGGGTCTCGCGTTGCAGAACATATTGAAAAAACTAACGACAAAGGTATTGATGCTATCGCCAGCAGTTCTACCTTCATCTACAAACGCGTTGGTGGAGCAATGCGTGAATATATTGAAAAAATACATGGTGATATGGCAACTATTCTTTTGGGACGCCAAATTCGTAATGTTGATACCAAAGATGCTGACGGTATTAAAATTGCAGAAAAAATTCTTCAGGGGCTGACCGAGGTTGAGAAAAAGGATTGGACTCCGGAAAAGCTTTATACTGCGGCAAAAGAAAAACGTGCTTTGCAGTTTTATATTGCAAGTAAGGCAGAAACTGAAGAGGGTGCGAAACTTAGAAATAGTACCAACGAGTTAATTAGAGCAGAAATTGCTGCCGGCGAAAAAATTTATCAAGCCACCTTGGCAAAAGAAGACTGGGCTGCCAAAATCAAAGAAATGGAAAAACTCTTGAATGATTTGGGCGAAATCACCAAAAACACTGCGACATTGGTTCAGGATATTGCACAAAAAATCACAGCAAAAGGAAATGACATCGTTGCTTTGGCTCAAGATCCCGCTATGCAGAAATTCATAACAGAAACTGTTCCTCTTGTCGCCAAAAAGACTTTTGCAAACGATGCACGCAAAAAAGAAATTGATGCAGAAATTGATACCATCGTAGCCAAATCCGAATATAAGCCTATCATGGACAAAAAAGCTCAATATACAGCAGAACTTGAAAAATTGAAAAAGGATGCCGCTGTGCTTTCTGATGGAATTGGCACACAGGTTGCCTATACCGGCAAGGCTATTCCGTGGTTGATTAAGGAATATACCGCAGTAAGTAAACTCTAAAAATCATCATTACCCTGCAGATATTTGCACAATATCTGCAGGGTAAATTACTTCGGGAGATTTCAATATGAAAAAAAATGTTTTTCCTGCATTAGGGGGTATACTTGCCTGTGCATTATGCTCTTGCACAACTGTAACTGATGATACAGGTGATGCATACGCTGATATGAATATTAAGTTCCATAACAAATCTTACATGAAAGATTTAGACGGAGTAAAAAACCCAAATGGAGTAAATGAAAAGCGTCTGGGAAAATTACCGTTTTTAATTGGTTTTAAGCAAAACACAACTCAAACAGGTTTGGACAGTGATATATTGAGCGACAAAGAATTCAATAAGCTAAAGATAGACTTTGAGGGATTCCTTTCCGCGTCAAATCGTTTCCCGGTATCCCAAGTAATTTCAGGATTGGCTGATGCAGAAATCAGAAAAATGGTACGCAATGGAGTTGCCAATGCAAGTGAATTAGATGCATCAGAAATGGAAGAAGCAAAATATATTCTTAATATCGTTTCAACTTTTAACAAAACCTATTATCAAAGTGGTAGCCAAGCAAAAGAAACATTTGCTATTTCACTTGACGTTTTCCCGGTTGAGGCAAAAAACAATAAGCCGCTTGCATGGTTTCCCAAGTTTCAATGCAATGCAAAAAAAGACATTTACCAAGAGGTATCCAGTACTGGTTTTGTTTTAAAAGGTATTGATACTACTAATCCTCAACAAAGAGAAGCCATCCATCTTGAAGTATTCAAGAAAGCCTTGGTCAAATTTATCGAACATATATATAACAAGTTCCCTGCCGGGGGAAAAGTTGTTGAAATAGATACAGAAAATAATATGGCTGTTATAAAAGCGAGTCGTGCAACTGGTTTGATGGCCAACTTGGAGATGGTTATTTATGCCCGTAAAAAAGGAAAACTCGATGCAATGAGAGTGCCGCTGTATAATGCAACACTTGAAACAATGGGGCAAGAAGATTCTTCTGAATTAAAAATTTGGCGTAAAAACAAATCTAATTCCAGGGCAGCAAAGATTATAACAATGATTGAAAAGGATTGGGATGCGGCTATTGAAGAATATGATTTGTGGGCTGCATCTGATGGAATTGCCGAACCTCCTGATTTTATCAATGTAGCTGGAGATAAAAAATGATGAATAAAGGCATATATTCACTTTTTGCCTTATTCTCTGTAGTCGTTCTGACTGGATGTGCCAGTCAGAATGGTTCTACTGTATCTGTCCCTACGGAAAATAATACGGATGTCACTACAGTACAGACTGTAATCGTGAAAGGGGAAGATTTTTCACCGGATGCGTTGCTTGAAAAATTGACTACAAAGAATCAGCAATTTGCAACTGGCTGGAACCCGAATACAGATATATGGGTTATCTCTGTGCAAGAGGTAAAGCTCCGTAAGGGAATGACTGAAACAGAAGCGGCAGACATTGCAGCGATTCGGGCAAAAAATCAAATAGCTTCTTATATGGGGAGTTCGGTATCAGCCCAGGAAGAACTGATTTATACCGAAGAAACAAAAGATGACAAAACTACGACAAAGGAGTTTTTCAAGTCCATACAAAAAGTGGATGTTAATCAGTTCCTCCGAGGCGTAACTATTTTCAGGCAGGAAGTGAAAGACGGGCATTTATGTGCTGCTTTCTATGTGACGGGGAAACTGATTGACGCTTCCGCTCAACTGGAAAAACAGCTTCGGTTTGCTCCTCCCGGAATCGTTCGCGCTTGTGGATTCGGCATCATCAGTGATGGAAAAATCGCTCCGGCAAAACGGAAAGCTCTGCAAGGTGCATTGCGTAATGCCGTGGAACAGGTCATGGGAACAATGGTAATCGGACAAAGTCAGCTCATGGATAATGAAAAAGCCAAGTCCAAAGTGATCTCCCAGACCGCCGGCAATATCAAGCAATACAGAATTGTCAAGGAAGGACAATTCGGGAATAACTATCAGGTTATTGTCAACGCTCAGGTTGATGAAAAACATATTCTTGATAATTATGCCGCTCTTGTCCGTTCCATGGGAAATCCCGGATTTTTCATTAAGACCATAGATCCGGACTTACAATATGTTTTATCTGAATTCTTCAATAATCTCGGATTCTTGGTTACTTCAAATCTGAATGAAGCATACTTTGTTGTCGACGCTGATTGCAAATATCTTACCATCACAGATGATCATTATGGTAATGGCATTCAGATTGATATCGGATTGCGTCTGTATGACATAAAAAATAATCAGCAGTTGCTTATTATGCGGAATATGCCGCGTTTAACTTCAACTTACTCCGGTACGTTTCATCAGATCAGACAGAGTGCGGCAAAAAAAGCATTTAAGACTATGAAGAAACAGCTTCATGAAAAACTGAATAAAGTTGTCATGGACTGGGTTTTGAATGGGCGGCAGATAAATGTTGTATTTACCGGATGTCCTGCGGATACATCCCTTGTTAAAGTGCTCGAAGATGCCGTTAAAGGTGTACCATGCGCAAAGGTTTATACCAAAACCTTTGAAGGGGGCGAAGTTAAATTTGCCTGTTCCTATGTAGGAACGTCCGATGATTTTGAATATTTTTTGCAGGAACGTTTGAAAAAAGATCTCCCAGGAACAGTGACTGTGCCCAAAACTATTCAGCTTCAATTAAATAACCTTGTCTTCAAATTCAATGAAAGGAATATGTAAGATGATTAACGGAAAAATGTTTTGTACGGCGTTATTCGCCGGACTTTCGCTCGGAGTCATGGCACAGCAGGAACCCGGTCAGGCAGTTGTCCCGGAAGCAGAAGTAAACACTCAGCAGACTATTGCCGAAGAAAAAGATGTTCAGACTATGATAGATGAATTTCTTTCATCCAAAGGCTGGTCGGAAGGCGAAAACACCAAAAAGAATGGCGAAAAGTTTTATATTGCCATTGGGCGAGGAGTAGTTCAGGCTCCCCGTTCTGACCGGAATTTTGCGGCATCGCGGGTAGCAACTTACAATAAGGCCATGCTTGATGCCAAAAAGAATATGGCGGAATACCTTGAAGTCTCTATTAAGACCGAAACGGAAAAAACGTATTCGGAAGGAACATTTCCTCCGCCCCCGTCAGCCAATCCCCAGAAAACGGATGAATCTTCCACCCTCGGTAAAATTCGTCAGCTTATCCATGCAAAACTGGATAAAGCTCTGCGTGAGGAAGGTATTGATCCTGACAAAGCCAGTAAAGAAGAACTGGCAAAAGCGGCGAAGAAACAGTTGTCGCAGGAAAGTTATTCCAAATTTATCAGCACGGCGGCACAGGCTTATGTTTGCGGATTGCAGGTTTGCAATTCCTTTGAATTTACTCCTGCCAACCGGAAAGGTGAAATCGGTGTAATTGCTATTTGGAGTCCGAAACTTCAGAAAATGGCGGAAGTAATGCTGGTTGGCGGTGTAGTCCCGACTGGCATTCCCCAAAAACCGATCAGCCAGCAGATTCCTTCAGATCCGGTTGTTCTGTTGACCACGTTTGGAGTACAACAGAAACTTGATGAAAATGGAAACCTTGTTCTGGTTGCATTTGGACAGGAAGGTGCAATTACAGGTTCTGTTACTGCCGCAAATGCGGCTTCCCGCAAAGCTCAATTGAATGCATTTGCTGCTATTCGTGAATTTGCCGGAGAAAGTGTTGCTGTCGGTTCCGACATGCTGAATGCAGAGACCACGACAGAATTTGAAAATGCTGCAGAGGAATACAATAACGCCAGTGCATTCCGGGAAAAAGTGCAGGCTACTGCCGCAAAGATGAATATCAGCGGCATCAGCACTGTAAAACGATGGAAAGCTAAACATCCTGTTTCTGGAAAATACATCTATGGCGTAATCTGTGCATGGAGTCCGGCATCTGCGGCTCGTGCCCAGAGTCTTAAAGTAAGAATGAAGGCGGCTCCCAAGGCTACTCCGGCAGTGAATCAGTCCTTTAGTCAGGGGATTCCGTGTGCAAATGAATCTCAGTTGCAGCAACGTTCATTTCAGGGAACGGGAGCAGCGGCAGATGACGATGCATTCTAATAGAATGGTGAAAGGATTACTTCATCGGGGAGTAATCCTTTCTTTTCTGACTTTCTCTACGGTAGTTTCTGCCGCAGAGCCAGCAAAAATATTTGAGAATAATAAAACTCAAATTCTTAAATCAAACGCCAGTGCATATGATGGTTTTATTTTTACTGTGGGGAAAATAAAATCTAATGCCCCCAGCCAAAATACCGGATTTTCCAAGGCTCAACTTGATGCCTTGTCTAAAATGTCTGTTTTCTTTGAATCCAAAGTAAATTGGCCTGAAAATCTTCCCGAAGCATTGAGAAATAAAATATGGGCTGAATATTTAAAATGCCATACATTCAATGTTTCGGCACAACAAATTGAAATTGTATTCAGAGATGTCAGGGGGGATAATTATACCGTGGTTGTTGCTGTTCCGGAAACAAAAGTATTTGCAAAAGTTCCGGATTTCAGTATGATCCGCAACACCTTGCTTTTATCGAAAAATTATCGTTCAGGAAAAATCCGATTGAATATTTGCATAGAATTGTGCAACGGCAATATTCCGGAGGATTTATTGGCGGAATACGGAAAAAAGATTGCCTCCGACTATGGATTCAATGCAGGACAAGTCGTTCTTGGAAAAAATGCCGCAACTTTCTTATGCCGGGAAGATTCAAATATTGTACAACAGCCGATTCATACTCTCTTTCAAATGTTGAATAAATCACCATACGATCCGGAAATTTGCTTTTATATCGGCAAATATCTGGAAAACGATGGTCTTAAGTATAACGCACAGCTTTTTTGGCAAAGAGGTGCAGTTGCCAAAAGTTACAGTCCGGATTTTGCAGAAAAATGCAAGGCATTACTCAGGCAACCTGCAACAGTGAGGGAAATGGCTGTATTACCGGAGATGCTTTTTATTTCAAGTGCTGGAAACACCAGTTTTGATTCAGACTTTCTTGCCTTCCTGAATTTTTACGCCGGGATGCTTCCCGTTGGGCTTGACGAATCGCCAATGGATCAAAATTACTTGCTTGGTCAAAACGCTTTCAGCCGTAATAATCTGCCTGAAGCCTATAAATTTTATGTTGATTCAGTCTCTGAAAAAATTACGTTTCAAGCATGTAATATGGCAGGAAATGCAGGACGGCGTATCGGCAGGATTTATGAAGCAACAGCGATGCTTTTGCAGGCAACTGTCGCTAGGCCTCAATCAGTATATCCCTGGGTCCATTTGGCATGGATTTATGATATGCAAAAATTGAACAGACAGAAGCAATACTGTATCGAAAAAATAAAAACATATAAACTGGATAAATGGAGTTCTCAGCAACTTGATTTGCTGACAAAAAAATAATTATGGCTGATTTTAAAGCACACACAAGTTTAGGTGCATTATGGGGTGTCGTATGGGGGATAATCGCTTTATTGACCGGGCTATGCAGTTTCATGGGAAGCATTGTAGTTCTTTTTCTGGCAACAGTAGGTTCTGCCATACCGGACATAGACTCTCCGACAGGACGTCCCCGTGAATTGGTTTTGTCCTTTTTAGGCGTTATGCTGCCAGTGGTGGTATTCTTGAACTTTGCCAAAGATATTGCTACTGAGAATATTTTAATCGCTGTTATCATAACATTTTTTCTGACACGATATTTGCTTGAACATATTTTATCCCTTTGGACGGTACATCGCGGATTATGGCATAGCATCCCTGTTGGAATATTGTGTGCGGAAATTGCCTATTTGCTGTTTTGGGATGCAGATATAAAATCTCGCTTTGTTTACACCACGGCTGTCCTGGGAGGTTTTTTATCACATCTGATTTTGGATGAAATGTATTCTGTCAAAATCCTTGAAGTATCAGCAAAAAGTAGTTTCGGGACAGCATTGAAATTTAAAAGTCGATCAAAAACACAGTCGACTCTTTTGTATGTGATTATTTTCAGCCTTGGAGCAATTTGCTTTCTTTTCTGATGAATCTCTTGGTTATATGTTTTTACAAAAACGACACAGTGGGATATTTAAAATGAAAAAAATTGTATTGATTCTTTGTTCTATGATTTCTGGTATAACTGTTGTCTTTGCTGAGAATACAGCTTATCTTTGCCGTAAATGTGCTGTCTATACGGTTACTGATCATACCCCTGTTTCAACAAATTGCAATGCTTCCGGTTTCCATATATGGACAAAACTTGCTCCCGTCGGCGAGAAAGTCTTCCTTTGCCGTAAATGCCGGATTACAGCATATGTATCACGAAAACCCAGTTGTATTTCCTGTCCTGCATCTGGCAGTCATCAGTGGAGTTTTCTCGGAAAAAACGGACGGGAACACTATCAATGCCGCAAATGCCGGGTTCAGGTAAAAACTGCTACACGTCCATCGTCATTCGGTTGTCCTGCATCCGGTAGCCATCAATGGAATCAATTTTGAAATGATATTCCGGATACTGTCCATTTGGATACTTCTATCCAGCTGTGTCTGTTCTGGCGAAAATATTTTACTGGATCATCTTGCTTACGGTATTCCGCAGGAAACGGATTTACTTTTAAGCCGTACCGGTTTCTCAATTGGATATAGCCAAAAATATCGGCAGGCAATTTGGGTCAGCTATATTTTGACAGCTGAACAACTTGAGAAAAAGCAGATTGACCGAATTAATGTATTTCAAGTCGATCCGGCTGTGAAATACCATCCTGTTTTACCACAAAATTATTCTGGAACAGGGTATGACCGTGGACATCTTGCTCCGGCTGCGGATATGACATATTCTGTAGAGACTATGAAATATTCTTTTTTTATGACAAATATTTCCCCTCAGATTCCCGGATGCAATCGCGGAATTTGGAGACGTGTGGAAAATCAGGTTCGCCGATGGGCGTTTAAAGAAAAAAGTCTCAGTGTCATTACCGGACCGCTTTTTAAGGACGAGGGAAAAACACTTGGCAACACAGAAATACCGATTCCCTATGCCTTTTACAAGGTTATTCTTGACATGACACCGCCTATGAAAATGATTGCTTTTCTCATTCCTAACAAGACTACAAAACGTCGAATCCAAAGTTTTGTCGTTACTGTTGATGATATTGAAAAACTTACCGGCTGTGATTTTTTCAGCAAGTTACCGGACGGTATGGAAAATGAGCTGGAATCCAAATCAGACTTTTTTATTTGGCAGTTACCGTAATAGTATGTTTTCTGACGGAATAAGCTGCGACGGATGGCACATACCGGAATGAAACATGTGCAATACTTTCCGATAAGTGTTGCAGACGGCATGTGCGTAAAAACGGTGTTTTTTTGAAAAAGACCTTTGCTTTTAGCAGAATCAATGCTAATTTGATTTGCTCAAAAATATAACTAAAAATCCGGGAACTGGAATGACTAGGGAAGAAATTACAGAAGCCGTCAACAAGACGTTTATCGAAATATTGGAAGTTCCGGCGGAGGAACTCTCTCCGGAAAAGGCGATTTTCAAAGATCTGGGGCTCGACAGTCTCGACATGGTGGATCTGATGACGGGGCTTCAGCGCCGATTCGGAATCTCTCTGCGCCAGAATGAGGAAATCAGGAAAATCGTCACGCTCGGGGACATTTATGATTTCTTTGTCAAAATGGAGCAGGAACACAGCGGACAGAAGCCGCCTGAACAGAAAAAGCAGGACTCCTGAGCCGTCCGGAGGATGAAGCGCAGTGGTGATTACAATTGCATGTTACCTGCTGATGGGTCTGGTTACAGTGGTTTATTGTCTTCTGGCGGTTTTTCCCCTGGCAATCGCCATTCTGTTCTGCGGATTCAGCCGGAAACGCATCGGGAACATCATGCGCTTTTTCATTCTCTGGTATGGCAGGGCCGTTGTCCGCATTGCGCTGCGCCCTTTTGCCGGGGTTGAATTCGAGGACCGTTCGCCTGAACAGAACGGCGGAATTTTTATCTGCAATCACCGTTCCGCGTCTGATCCGTTTCTCGTTTCCTCGGTCGTGTTGCGGCGTTCTCCCGCGCAGGTTGTCAACCGCTGGCCCATGCGCCTGCCGTTTTTCGGTTTTTTCGCAAGGATCGGGGAGTATCTCGACATTACTTCGATGAATTACGAACAGGCGAAAGAGCGCGCCGCATATCTGTTGGAACAGCATGTGCCGCTGTTCGTCTTTCCCGAAGGAACGCGTTCCGGGAGCCGTGAGATGAACCAGTTTCACGGCACTTTTTTCCGGATTGCGAAAGAGCTTTCCTGTCCGCTGATTCCAGTGGCGATCACAGGCAATGAACGGATACCGTCGCGGAACTACCGTATTACGTGCGGCAGAATCCGCATCAGAAAACTGTCTCCCGTCCCAATGGAAGTCATTGCAGAACTGCCCCCCTTTCAACTGAAAAATCACGTCCGCAGGCTTCTCATGGACGAAACCGCAAAAATGGATGCGGAGAGTGGCTCATGAAGACTTACCGTTTCAAATTCGAACCGTCACTGGATTTCCTGCCGCCGGAGGAACTGCGCGTCATGCAGACTCTGATCCTGCGGGAACATCTTCAGTTCTGCTCGCAGTATTCCCCTTATTACAAGCGGCTTTTCGGAAATCGCGACTGGAGCAGGTTCACACTTGACCGGTTGCCCGAACTTCCGCTTACGGAGAAGTGCGACATCGCAAAAGACCCGGAAGATTTTCAGGCGTCGCCGTGGCGCGACGTCATGGATGTGGTTTTTTCATCCGGCACCACCGGGACTCCCTGCCGGATTGTCTATACGGCGGGCGACATGGAGCGGCTCGCCTATAACGAACAATGCTGTTTTGCCGCCGCCGGAATGACGCCGGACGACAAAGTGCTCCTGACCTGTACGCTGGACCGCTGTTTTGTCGCGGGCATGGCGTATTATCAGGGCGTCTGCCGCCTGGGAGCTTCCGCAATCCGCAACGGTCTCAATACGCTGGAGAGCCATGCGGAAGTCATCAGGACACTCCGTCCGAGCATGATCGTAGGTGTTCCCTCTTTCCTGCGCCATCTCGGCAAACACCTCGGTGAGCGCGGTGTTTCCGTTGACAGTGTCCGCGCGCTGATCTGCATCGGGGAACCGGTTCATGATGAAAAATTCGGTTTTTCCGAACTCGGCGGACAACTTCGGGAGCTTTGGAATGCAAGAATTCATTCCACCTATGCATCTTCGGAAATCGTGTCGAGTTTCTGCGACTGCACCGAATGCTGCGGCGGACACCTCCGCGCAGACCTTGCCATCCTTGAAGTCGTGGATGAAAACGGCAATGTCCTTCCCCCCGGTGAAACCGGAGAGGTGGTCATTACGCCGATGCAGGTCACGGGGATGCCGCTGGTGCGTTTCCGGACGGGCGACATCAGTTTCATGACGGATGAACCCTGCCGGTGCGGGCGTTTCCTGCCGCGTCTCGGACCGATTCTCGGACGCAAAGCGCAGATGCTCAAGATACGCGGCACGACGCTTTACCCGCAGGCTCTGTTTTCCGTGCTTGATTCTTCACCGGAAGTCCTGGAATATTATATCGTTGCGACGGGGCATGAACTTTCCGACCGGATTGAGGCATTCGTCGCGCTCAAGGAACCGCATTCGAGTCTGGAAGCCGTATCCGAGCGCCTCAAGGCGCGATGCCGCCTGACGGTTCCCGTTACGGAAGTGCCGATCGACGAGGCGCGGCGCCGGATTTTCTCAGTTTCCCGCAAGCCGGTCCGTTTCATCGACCGCCGCGAAAAATCAAAACTCAATCTTTAAGGAATCCGGCAATGTGCAGCGCGCAATTCGATTTTACGGACGAGGAGATCCGCACGCTTCCCGAAGGGCACCTGCTCTCAATGGAGATTGAGTTTTCGCGCAGATGCAACTATCGTTGTCCCTACTGTTATGCGGCGGGCGATTACGACTACTCCAATGAACTCACAAAAGATGAAATCCGCTCGACACTGGCGCAGGCGGCGGAACTGGGGGCGCGCAAGATCGTAATTCTCGGCGGCGAGCCTCTGCTTTATCCGTATCTGCAAGAGATGATCCGTTTCATCCGTTCGCTGGATATGGGAGTGGAAATCTTCACTAACGGCTCTCTGGTGACGCGGGAGCTGGCGGAGTTCTTTTTTGCCGAAAACTGCCGCCTTGTCGTCAAACTCAATACGCTGGACAAGGTTCTGCACGACAGGCTTACCGGACACCGCAACTCGCTTGAACTGTCGCAGAATGCGCTTCGGCTGCTGCGCGGCGCCGGGTATGATTCGCGCCCCGGCATGCTTTGCGCGACGACGGTGCTTTCCTCCTCCAATCTTGATGCCGCGCCGGAACTCTGGCGTTATCTGCGTGAACGGAAGATCGCTCCTTATTTCGAGTGTCTTACGCCGCAGGGCAGGCTGCTGGAATACCGTTCGCTTCTGCCGGAGGTCATGAAGGTCAGAGAGGTTTTCGAGGAGATCCGGCGGATTGATGCGGAATACGGTTTCCAATGGGAAAGCCAGCCGCCGCTGGTCGGTCAGAAATGCCTGCGGCATAAATACTCCTGCGTGGTCAACAGCTTCGGAGATGTCACGCCATGCGTGGGGTTGACGGAAGTCATCGGCAACGTCCGAAAGACGCCGTTGAAAGAAATTCTGACGGAAAGTCTCATCATCCGCAAGCTCAAGGATCATCGTGCGAACATCAAATCGCCCTGCAGGGAGTGCGACAAAGCGGAGGAATGTTACGGCTGCCGCGGCACAGCGTGGCAGTTGACGGGAGATTATCTCGCCGCCGATCCGACCTGCTGGCGCAATCTTGATCAGCTCGACCGGATCGACAGACTTCCATTTGACGCCCGGATGCTGATTCCGCACCGTCCGCCGATGGCAATGGCGGAAACGCTTACAAAGATCACCGATCACGGCGGCGAAACCGTTTCCCGGATTCATGACGACAATCCTTTTCTGGATGAAAACGGTGTGCTTGACTCTGCCGCGCTGATCGAACTTGCGGCACAGTCCGCGGCGGCTCTGGACAGTTTCATGCATGAAAAAAAAGTGAGTCCGGGAATGCTTGCCGGCGTTACGGATTTCATGTCGTTGCGTTCCGTCCGCAAAGGCGATGCCGTCACAATCCGTTTTGAAAAAGAGGCGGAGTTCATGCCGTGGCACATCATCCGTTTCGAGGCATTCAACCGGAACGGTGAAAAACTTGCACAGGGAGTTATGAAATTATGTATTCTCGAATCCTGATTCTCATATTTGCCATGGCGGCGTTTCCGCTTTACCCGCAGGAATCCGCAGAGGCGCTTGCTGCCGCGATTCAGGGCAGAATGAATGAGACGAAAACCCTTTCCGCGGATTTCATCCAGACCAAGCGCCTGAACGTCATGAAGCATGATCTCATCATCAGGGGAGAAGTCGCCCTCGACAAAAAGGGGCGTATGGCGTGGCGTGTGTTTTCGCCGGTCCGCTACACCTGCATTATCGAAAGAAACAAACTTACGCAATGGGACGAGGACTCGGATCAGGTCATGACTTTGCGGACAGACAAGAATCCTGCACTCAAGATGTTGGCGGCATCCATGCACGGTTATTTCTCCGGCGATTTCGAGGCGATGAAAAAGGAGTTCGACATACGCGGGGATAAAAATAAAACACTGCTTCTGACGCCGCACCGGGAAAGCATCGCCGGACAGTTCATACGGAGCATCACATTTGTTCCGGCGGAGGACCTTTCCCATATCCGGCAGGTCCGTTTTGTCGAGTCCAATTCCGACACAACGGAAATCACATTCCAGAATGTCAAGTTGAACCAGGTATTACCGGAATCGAAATGGCAGGCGAAACCACGTTGACAAAGCGCATTTTTGCGGTTCTTGCGATGGCGGCAAGATACCGTCTCTTTCTGCGTCTTTTTTTTCTTGCCCTGCTGGGGCTTTCCATTTTTTTGATCGTCCGTACAAATTTTACCAATGATCTTGCGGAAATGCTGCCGGACAATTCCCGTTCCGCGCTTGCCTTTCAACGGATCGCCAACAGTCCGATGTTCAACAAAGTCATTGTTGTTTTCCACTTGAAACAGGGAGTCTTTTCCGGTTCCGGGCTTCCGCAGGAGATCGAAAAAACGGCGGAACGCCTCAAAGACAATCCTTATATCACGCGTGCGGATTACCGCTTCTTCCCGGAATCGCTGAGCGGGGAACTGGCAGGGATTACGGCATTTCTGCCTCAGATTTCCGCGCCGCCGGATTCTTTGTTTACTTCGCAAAATGCACAGGATACTGTCCGGAAAATCAGCCGCCGCCTCTATCTGCCGTCCGCCGCCGGGCAGACCGGCTTTCTGCGTGCCGATCCTTTCGGACTGAATCTTCCGCTTTACCGGAAACTTGACGAATTCCGCTCTGTTTCCGGCGCGTCATTCCTGCCGAATTTTCCGTATCTTGTGTCGCAGGACGAAAAACACGCGATGATGCTTCTGGAAACGACGGTTCCCGTTTCCGATGCCGCAGGGAGCCGGAAACTGCTGGATTCTCTGGACAAAGTTCTTCAAAAACTTCCCCCGGAAATGGAAGCAGAAATCATATCGGGGCACCTTCACGCGGTCAGCAATGAAACGATTCTGAAAAAAGACATCGGCACTGTCGGAATCATGTCCGTGATTCTTTTTTCTCTGCTTTTTGTGCTGTTCTACCGTTGCGATTTCCGCAGTCTGGCAATACCTGTTCTCCCCGTACTTGCCTCATTGATCGTTCTTGGCGCAATGACACTGATCTTCCGGGAATGCCTTTTCTTCATCGTCGGTATGGGCGGAGTCGTGATCAGCCTCGCAGTGGATTACGGCATCCACACCTACGCCGCAGTCAGGAGCTCCCGTTCCCCCTGCCGGAAACTGGCGCGTCTCGCCCCTGCGATCTTCGCCGGAGCCGTCACCTCGGCGCTGGCATTCGGTCTCTTTCTCTTTTCGAGAATCAGCGCCTGCCGCCAGCTCGGTTTCTTTGCCGGGACAAGTCTGCTTCTCAGTTTTTTCCTGATGCTGTTGCTGCTTCCTTCGCTTCTGGGAAGACGCAGGAAAATCCCGGAGATCATGAAACCTTTCCGTTTTCCCGTCCGCCATCCGGTAATTTGTACGGTCGTATGGATTCTTGTTTTCATTTCTTCCTTTTTCATTCTTGGAAAACTGGGGTTTCAGATGGATATCCGCCGGTTTGACGCCACGCCGCCGGAAATAACGCAGATGGAAAAACAGTATGACTCGCTGTTCCAGAGCGGACCGCGCCCCGCAATGCTTCTCCTGAGCGCGCCCTCCCGCGAGCTTGCATTGGAAAAGACATTGGAAGCATCGGAAATTCTGCGTTCGGAAAAAATTCTCATCTTCTCGCCTGCCGATCTTTTGCCGCCCCTCTCCGAAAGGGAAAAGAATCTGGCGCTCTGGCGTTCCGCCTTGAACAGCGGAACACTCGGACAACTGGAAACCGGAATGCGTGAAGCCGGAGTGGAATACGGAATGAAAAATGACTTCTTCGCTCCGTTTTTCAACAATCTGCGTCTCGGCATCAATACGCCTGCAAATCTTCCGAATCTGTTCCGTCCTATTGTCGAAAGATTGATTTCTCAGGATAAAGACGGCCTTCATACCTGTGCCATTCTGTTTCCCGATACGCCGCAGGATGTTGCGGCTGTTTCCGGATTGTTTCCGGATGCGCCCGTGATTTCTCAGGATTCCCTTCCCGAACTGATGTCCCGCGAGGTTTCAACGGGGATTCTTTCTCTTGCCCTGATGACAATTTTCATGGTGGTTGCCGTTGCGTTTCTCTTTTTCCGTTCCGCCGCAAAAACGGTTCTTGCACTTCTTCCGGTCTGCGCCGCACTGCTTCTGACGGGAGCATTCTTTGCCCTGACAGGCATTCCGGTAAGTCTTTCCACTTTAATCGCCGGAATTATTCTTGCAGGATTGAGCATTGACTACGGTATTTTCATGGTGCATTCGGAATGCGGGCGCAGAGACGGCAATGTATTTCATGCGCTGACACTTTCCGCCGCGACTTCGGCGGCGGGCGGCGCCACGGTCGTTTTCACGACACACCCCATGCTCCGGGATGCCGGATTCACGCTGATCGCCGGAATTGCCGCGGCATGGGCGGCAAGCGTGATCCTGCTTCCGGCTCTATATCACCTGAAACATGTCGGGAAATTTCTTCCGCTTCTTTTTCTTCTCCTGTTTTCCGGATGTCGGACGGAACCGTTTCAATACCCTGAATTTCAACCTGTCCCGCCGGTCTCCGAAGCAAAGGACAGGATGAACCGCCTGCGCGGAGAAATGCCGCAGAGTTATCTTGTGGAGGCGGGAGTCGTCGCAGAGTATTATTTCAAGGCCTTTTCCATGCTTACCCTTGCAAAAGTTGATTTGAAAAAGAATGAAATTTCCGTTGCGGGGCTGACTCCCGCCGGAGCGAAACTTTTTGAACTTCAGGGAAAAAACGGTATTGCGGAATCGTTCTGGTGGCTTCCGAATCAACCCTGGTCCGCGTATGAGAAAGAGGCGTCGCAGCAGATGATGCGGGATCTGTTTCATATTTATACGGATCTTCTTCCTCCGGAGCAATGCTCCGTCATGGGAAAAAACGGGAAATGGGAGATCCATGTCGATGAATTCAGAAAAGAAAGCACCCGGACAGAGTATCTTTTTGCAGGCAATCCGCCGCTGCCGGTCAGGAAGAAATGCCATAAACTTGCCCTGACATGGTTCGGAAAACGCTTCTGCGCCGGGACGCTGCTCTGGCAAATTTCCTATTACCGGTATATATTGCAGAACGGCAAATGGTATCCGGCGGACATCGTTCTGGAGAATGAACGGTATTCCTACCGGCTGATCATAAGGACACGAAAAATCATGGAGACGCAATGAGCATCCGGTCTGAAATACTTCATCTTCTGAACATAAACTCTCACACGGAAACACGGGAACTTGCGGGCACAATTGCCCTGCCTGTCTCTTTTACCGGATTTCAGGGGCATTTCCCGGGGAATCCGACTCTGCCCGGAGTTTGTGAAATCATGATTCTGAAGGAACTGCTCCGGCAGGGCGCCGGAATCCATGCGGATCATGCGGAAATCAGGAACGCAAAGTTTTTCGCACCCGCCGGGGCGGATGAGGTTCTGGAACTTTCCTGCGCGATCAGTCAGAATACCGCATCCTGCAGAATCATGTCCGGAGAAAAGAAAATTTGCGCATTGAAACTGTCATGGGAGGAGAATTGCAATGAGGCGTAAAAAGCATTATTTTGAATCTCTGCCGGACGATCCGCCGCCGATTACGGCGGTAATTCAGCGGAGACTGCGTTTCAGCGACACGGACCCGCTCAGGATTGCATGGCACGGGCGTTATCCGCTGTTTTTTGAAGAGGCGCAGACGGAACTCGGGCACAAATGCGGGCTGACTTATGCGGCTTATCAGCAGGCAGGAATCGGTGCTCCCATTGCGCAAATGCACATCGACTATTTCGAACCGCTGCATCTGGACGATGTTTTTACGGTCAGGGCGTCGCTTTTCTGGAACGAAGGGGCGCGTCTGAATACGGAATATGAAATCACTGTTTCGGACGGCAGGCTCATCTGCACCGGTTATACGGTTCAGATGTTCATCCGCCTTGAAACCGGGGAAGCGCTCTGGCTGAATCCGCCGCTCTGGGAGGAGTGCCGCAAGCGTTGGCGCAAAGGAGAATTCCATGTCGGAGCATGACCCCGTCATCGTCGCCTCCGAGCTCGTAACCGGATACGGTTTTGGAGAAAGACTCTGTTGGGAGGGATTGCTTTCCGGCAGGCACGCATTCCGTGAAATTGAGCGTTTCGACGCATCGAAAATGCGTTCACGGCTTGCGGCGACGGTTCCCGGTCTGTCTGCGGAACACGGTGGGCATTCCTTATTGGAACCGATGCTTGATTTTCTGCGCCCGTATGCCTCGAAAACATACGGCAGAACAGAACTTTTTCTTGCAAGCACTGTCGGGGAAATCGACCTGCTCGAAACTGTGGAACAGGACACACTCCATTCTCTGCTTCAAAAAGCGCAAACAGTTTTCCGGGTCGGAAACGGGCGGGTCGTCTCCGCCGCTTGCGCTTCATCCAACGTCGCGCTGGCGCGGGCGGGGGCACTCATACAAAGCGGCAGGCTGGATACTGCCGTAATTGTCGGGGCGGATCTTGTCAGTGAATTCGTCTGCTCCGGTTTCTCCTCGCTTGAGGCAATGTCTCCGACACTGGCGCGTCCTTATGACAAACATCGCGACGGTCTCATTATGGGGGAAGCGGCAGGCGTCATTGTCCTTGCCTCGGCACAGACTGCGGAAAAATATCGGCTGAAGCCGAAAGCCCGTTTAAGCGGCTGGGGAATGAGTACGGATGCGCTTCATATCACGGCGCCGGTCCATGACGGGCGGATGCTTGCAAACGCAATCCGGCAGGCGCTCGGCGGCACTTCGCCGGAGGAAGTCGGATGTGTGATCGGGCACGGAACCGGGACCCGTTACAACGATGAAGCGGAAATCAATGCCCTGAATACGGTATTTGCTTTTCCGCCGCCTCTCGCTTCGGCGAAAGGCGGATGCGGGCATACTCTTGGGGCCGCGGGAATCATTCAGGCATGTATGGCGTTTCATATTCTTGATACGGGGATATTGTTTCCGCAGACGAACCTGCTGGAACTGGAACCTGCCGCGGCAGGCATGATTTCAGGCAAAACGCAGGCAGTGAAAATCCCACGCATTCTTTCCATGAATTCCGGATTCGGCGGGCTGAATGCCGTATTGATGATCGAAGCCCTTACTCCGTCCTGACTTTTTCCCCGGATCGGGGGGAGCCCTTTGTTTTCAAACGGTCATACAGGGCGAACAGATTCGCCAGCACCGTACCGCTGATGCTGTGGTAAACACATGCAACGGCAGCCGCAAGCGCAGCCTCGGGAAGCGCAGGGAAATGAGCCGTCGCAAGATGCGTCCCCAGCCCTGCGTTCTGACAGCCGACCTCAATGGAGATTGTCCGGCGCTTTGCCGTATTCATGCCTGTCACTCCGCCGACCAGATACCCGGCCGCATAGCCCAGCGTGTTATGCATGGCAATCACCAGGAAAATCATAAACCCGGATGTGAAAAATTTGTCTCCGTGGTAGCTCATGATGCCGCCGACGATGCAGGCGAGTCCGATCACGCTGACCGCCGGCATGATCTGCATCGCCTCGCGATAGGATTTCTTTGCACCGAAGGAAAGATTCAGGAATGCACCCGCCGCAACCGGAATCAGGGTCACGATCAGAATGCTCCGGAACATACCCCAGGCATTGACATGAATCGTCTCACCCGCCAGCCAATACATCAGCAGGGGCGTCATGACCGGAGCCAGCAGAGTACTTGCCGTCGTCATGCCGACGCTGAACGCGACATCCCCTTTCGCCAGATAGCTCATGATATTGCTGGACACTCCGCCCGGGCACGTTCCCACGAGCAGGAGCCCGACCGCGATTCCTTTCGGAAGATGAAAGAAATGCACCAGTCCCCATGCCAGCAGAGGCATCAGTGTATATTGAGCGCATGCCCCGATGAAAATGTCCAGCGGACGCTTTGCCAGAATCCGGAAATCGTCCTTTGTCAGCGTCATTCCCATCGTGAGCATGATGATTCCGAGGACAATGGTCTGTGAGGCGCCCTTTACCCATTGACACAACGGCGGGTAAAAATACGCAGCCAATCCGACAAGAATTACAAAGAACGCAGTCTGATTCGCAAGAATGCGGCTGGTCTTCTGAAGAAAAGAAAGCATGATGTCACTCCAATTGAAAAAAATTAGCTTATACTATAATTTCTTTCATCTGAAAATACAACCGGCATTGCCTGTGAAACATAGAAAATACGCGGCGCGGGATTATTTCAGTTTGTATGCAGGAAGCATCCGTCTGTAGGTGAAAAATGGGCCAAGAAGAATGGTCGTCCTGATGGACAAATGCCGATGTATGTTTTCCTCAAAGGTGGTATTCAGCCTTGTGATGAGTGCAAGAAAATTGGCATTGCCGTTGTTGAGGGCAAGAGTGATGCTGACAGGGAATTAACCGGGAGACGCTGGTTGATGAAAAAGGAAGCCATTAAGAAGATATTGGCTGATGATTCAATGTTGTCCAGTGTGTTCCAGAAGAGGATCATGTTCATTTCAGAACAACCTTGAATGTTATTTGATACATATGTATACTTAATGGTATTGTATCTCAGGATGTCAACACCACCGGTTTCGTCGAACGCATGCTTCTGAATTTGCTGATGACCTTTGCACAATATGAAATGGAAATGACCCCGGAACGGATTCGCGACAAAATTGCGGAATGTTCCCGGCAAAGGAAATTCTGTGTGGCATTCCGCCGATGGGCTACAAAAAAGATCCGGATACGCATAAACTTGTCATTATTCCCATGCACCCGGTTCCGGACAAGGCGAAAATCACCATTTTGTTCTTATTTTTCACGATTTTTCAATGGAAAAATAATGAAAATCAAAAACGTTATTCTGAGCTCAAAACACAAAAAATCGCAAGCCGCTAATAATAAGCATCTTGCGATTTAAAAAGCCAAAAGTTCATTTTTTGGCAAAATCTCGAAAATGGCGGAGAGAGTTACTTTCGACCCCCCTGTGTCTGAAACCCCGTTTTAACCTCACAAAACTCAGAATTTGGCGAGTGAAATGAGTTTAAAAAACGCTTCACTCGGCAGGATTCTGACTCAGAATGGTTCTCCACCCGTTGACAGTAATATATCCCCCTTTTATTCATATTTCAAACTGAAATCCAGAAATCGCGGCAATATCCTCAAAACCGATGACCGTCCCGTCCTCCATGACCAGTGTCTTCTCCGGAACGGAAATATGCCGCACCCGCCCCGTGACGGTAACATACGCACCGCCAGATTTCCGGTCATCGGGAACGAAATATTCGATGGTCGCCTCCGGGCGATCCGGCAGATTGGCGATGAGCGCGGCAAGACGGCGGTTCAATTCTTCGGCCTCCTGCGCGTCCAGTTCGCGCCTTTCGGCGGTCAGCCGGGCGGTTTCCCCTACCGCCGCTTCGTAGCCCGTCAGCGCGGCAAACGGCGCGAACTGTGCGGCTCTGTCGAGCATCGGCATCTGCGGATGGTTCTGCGAGACGTGGTGCGGCAAGTGGATGATGTCGGCATAAGGACTGTTCATTTCCGATGTCCTCCTATCTGTTCGTTCCGCACCTTGCCTGTCGCGCCTTTCTCCAGATTCATGCCCTTGAGGATGGCATTCGCTCCCATACGTGTCCGAAGACCAGAGCCAGAACATGACTCGTCGGGCTGAACACCCGAATTCATTCAGCAGCTTCCGTTCTGCGTTTCTCAAGGTAGGCGATCTGATCGGGACGCAGTTTCGACTTGGCAAACCATATCGGAGGCGGGTAAGGAATCATTCCTGTGCAGTGGATGAGATAAAACCCATTGATACTGGTAATCACACTTCTCTTGACGGCATTCATTTTGTGGCCATTTTCCCCTTCGAAAAAATCTCCCCTCGATCCACCATCACCATGGAGCTGGCTGGGCACTTACCCGCGTGTAAGGAATTGAGATCCCGCAAACAAGTATCATACACACATTTTCATTTCACCAACGATTGCCGTAAATTTCTTTGCCGGACTTCGGAATGCGCATATAAACGTCACGATGCAGGCTGGGATCATAGTACGGGGTGTATCCCAGACTGTTCGGCTTGCCGTTGTTGTATTTAAGAATCTTGTAACCTCGCTGCACCAGCGACCGTGTCTCGACAAAGCGGATGGGGGCTCTTGTGTCCTGATAGGTTCGCGGATCAATAACTCGCGCAGGAAGCGTTGTCGCAATCCTTCTATTTTCTGCCGAAGAAGCAGCTTGTTTCTTTGGCTGGGCATCGTGTGCAAAGCATGTAATCCCGGCGATGATGAAAGCAACCGCAAAAATCTTTTTCATGATAACCTCCATTTTGTGTGGTCTTTCCATATTTTTGCTTCTGCCCGTAATATACGTCATCACCTATGCCATGAAATGTCGAAGCAAAAAAACATTTTACTCAAGCCTCATTTTCAAGAAATCCAAGAAAGAATCTGCAATATGGATAGGTGCGTTGTTTTCAGTTGGGCACAACGTGACAATTGAGCCATAAGGAATTCCCGGCATTGCGCAGGCAATACCTCGATAAAAACCATTGTCTTCACTTTCAATTGGAATAAATCCTTTAGGGAAGTGCTCTGAGCTTAAGATAAATTCCACATTTGGAATTCCGATGTTTTTACAGCCCAACCCATATATTTCTAAGCCCCGCAAACTTCCTGCACCAAATTCTCGCAGAAATTCAATGTATTCTTCGGGTAAAGAAACGTTGTATTTTGCTGCGAAAGCATTAATTTCCTCTATAGATGCTCCTCCAACAAAATGTTTTTTTGCTTGAATTGAGTCAATCAGTTGCTTAACTAACATTGTTATTTTCCTTCCTGTTATGCCTGAATGTTTTGGCGATTTTCCCAGTGCTGTTTTCGTGTTTTATCCCACTCTGGTCCATGATCTACATCCGAATCCTCTCGAAGAGGATGCAAAATCAAATTATTCGGAGCCAGTCTGTGTTTCCCCATTGGCAACTCTGCTAAAACTCCATTAGGGTTTTGACCAACATGGTGGAGTTCATACTTTTGTCCCGTCCTTTTATCAATGGGCGCGTCGCCGTCAGCTAAACGCTGTCTGTTTGTGCGTCCATCAGCTGTTACGTATTCTAAATCAATATTCGGATTTAGCAAGTACCACTTTCCATTTATTTCGTAAGCTTTTAGTCCTTCGCTCTTGTAAATTTCATATTCCTCCCATGAAGATATTTCATTTATGACTTCGTCAGGCCAGTCAGTTTCTTCTTTGATTCTTGCTTTTTCTTCCTCCGACAGCCCTTTGGGAGTTTCGTTTCCATCATCAATATTTTCTGTTTGCTTACCATTCTCCGGACTGGCCTCTTCTTTAGCCTTGCCGCTTTCCTCCGGCTTGCTCTCTTCTTTAGCCTTGCTGCTTTCCTCCGGCTTGGTCTCTTCTTTGGCCTTGCCGCTTTCCTCCGGCTTGGCTTCTTCTTTGGCCTTGCCGTATTCTTTAGGAGATGTGCTTCGAAAATCTATTTCTCTTGTGTCCTTGGGGGAATTTATGTCAAAAAAAGTAGGAACATCTCTTCCCTTATCTTTGACCTCTTTCGATAAATTCTCAAGATTCTCTTGGTTTTTTGCCGCCAGTTCTGCGGAATTTGTCTGTACAGCCTCTCTTGCCTGTGATGAAATTATTTCTTCATAATTAGTTTCTGTGGCG